>Ga0209341_10000435_pt1 | contig 43092 bp, 43 predicted proteins | sample RifCSP13_2_FD_184020 | JGI IMG/M metagenome (GOLD analysis project Ga0209341, IMG submission 184020) | Soil microbial communities from Rifle, Colorado - Rifle CSP2_sed 13_2 (SPAdes) (version 2) | ecosystem: Environmental > Terrestrial > Deep subsurface > Rock core/Sediment | place: Rifle...
GGATTGTCGCGAGTCGATCACGTTATAAACCGTCTCGCCACCTCCAAAACCAGGTCGCGGTACCTCTGGGAGCGTCTCTGAATTTGGCTCCACTGTTGTTACCCAGGTTACGTGACCATCAGCGTGCGCTCGAAATGGTCGGTAGAAAAAATCCAGACCCAAATAGCCCAGCTTCCACAATTGATAAGCAATGTCTTTTCCGGTGTACGTTACAGTCCCGTTTGAGCGCACAATGATCTTGTCGGCTTCATGCTCATCGGTGCCCGTGTGCGACTCAAACGGCATCACCCAGCAGCCTTTGTTTTTGCCTTCCGTCTCGAACCGGATGACACCAGAGGCCTTCATTAATTCAAATGCCTTTTCCCAGAAGTGCAGGTGAAGAATCTCGGATTCCCGGGCGAGAAGGTCGTAGCGAATGCCGAGTCGCTCCATGGTGTCGAGAATGCATTCGACATTGCGAGTAGCGACATAGTCAGCCAGTACCGCAATATCGTTGTTGCCTTCTTCCAGCGCGTGCAAGACTTCGGTTCGCAACTTCAGACGGTCAGGCAGGGGATCACCGTTTGGTTCGCCGCCCCGATAGAAGAGACCGACCTGGGTGTATAAGTCCCAACAGTAATAATCGAAGGGCCGTTCGGGTGGGAGCGCTTGGTCGAGACTCATGATTCCATCGTACAAAGGTATCACCCAGCACAGCGTTGCGAACGTGTCCGATGTGCGCCGCCTTGTTGGGATTAATACTGGTATGCTCGACCATCTTCTTTACCTGGTTTGCAGGCGAGGCAACATTGGCCGGCTCTGAAAGGAACTGTGTCAACAGGGCTGAGCGGTCGAAAAACACATTCAAGTAACCAGCTCCAGCGACGTCGACACGGCTCACCTCAGCCGTATCTTCAAGCTTCTGTTTCAGTTGTTCAGCGATAGATCGCGGCGGCATCTTGACGCCCGTGCCCTGCTTAACAAGTTTGGCGAGTTCAAAGGCGACGGGAAAAGCGATGTCTCCGAGGTCGGGTCGTGGCGGCGTCTCGGCGTTGATCTGATCCAGTTCCACGCCGAACAGTTCCAGCGCGGCGGACGAAACCTGGGATTTAAGCCTCGTTTGAAGTTCGATTAAAGTCACTTGTTGCTCGTTAAGGTGATTTCAAAAGCGGAGAGTATAGCTTAGCGCTAGCATTACAGCGAACAATGTGGCCCTACCCGGGCAAATTGGGTCCGGCGCGCCAGGACGATCCGCGAAATGGAAGACGAAAAGGGGCCGCGGAAAAACAATCCACGAATTCACACGAAACGGCACGAAGAGAAAGAAAATATGGGCCGCAGATTAACGCGGATGAAAAGGATCCCGAAAGAGAGAACAGCTGAAGAGGATCCGGTAAGAGAGCTGCCACTCGGGTTTCTTCAAATCCTGTTCACCCGCGTTAATCCGCGGCCCCTCCTCCATTTCGAGGATCGCTTCAGTGCATTAGAGGCTGAACCCATTTTGATGATCGGCAAATCGGCAACTGGCAGTTGGAAATGAGTCAACCCGCTCTGTTACCATCAAGCCTTTGCCATGGATATAGTTGCGGGAGTGAGCATCTCAAGGGATCTGCGACAGCGTTTAGCTGAGGCGCGAAATGTCTTTGTCCTGACCGGCGCCGGAATCTCCGCAGAGTCAGGAGTGCCAACGTTTCGGGGCGGTGGTAGCTCTTTGGTCTGGAAAGGCATGCCGTTCGAAATCATCTCCTCCGCAGGCATGCTTGAGCGGAACCTACCCGAGGTCTGGGAGTGGTTCGACTATCGGCGAAACCTGTTACAGAGCGTAGAACCCAACGCCGGACATCTCGCAATCGCCTCGTGGCAGGATCGATTTCAAACCGTCAGTGTGGTGACGCAGAACATCGACGGACTGCACCAGAAAGCGGGTTCGCGCGAGGTGATCGAGTTGCACGGGAGCATTTGGCGCGCGCGCTGCACAACGTGTCGCGCGCGCTATCAGATTTGGCAGTATGAAGGGCGTGAGTGTGTGAGTTGCGGTGATCCGCTGAGACCTGACGTTGTACTCTTTGGAGAGATGCTACCAGCAGGCGCCTTTGAAATGGCAAGTGAGAAAGCAGTGGCCGCAGATGTCTGTTTCGTGGTCGGCACTTCTGCAATTGTTTATCCGGCGGCCGGTCTGCCTGAGATCGCACGAAGCTCTGGAGCTTTCCTCGTGGAGATCAATCCAGAGCGAACACCCTTATCCGATTACTGCGACGAGGTGTTGACTGGGAAGGCGGGCGAATTAATTCCGGCACTGTTATGAAGCTTCTTTACTTCGATTGTTTCGCCGGAGCGAGCGGCGACATGATACTCGGCGCCTCAGTTGCCGCTGGTGTTGATCCGCGACAATTAAAGGAGCAGCTTGGAGGGTTAGGCGTCGCTGGATATGAGATCTCTTTTGAGACAGTTGACCGGTCAGGCATCAGCTCGACCTACGCGCGAGTAAAAACTGAGGAAGCACACAGCCATCGACACTTAAAGCAAATAAGAAAGATTATCAGCGACTCTCGACTTTCGGCAGGAGTAAAAGAACTCTCGGACAGGATCTTCACTCGTCTGGCCGCCGCTGAAGCAAGGGTCCACAATCAACCAATCGAAAGCGTTCACTTTCACGAAGTGGGATCGCTCGATGCAATCATTGATGTTGTTGGAGCCGCAATCTGTTTCGAAATTCTGGGTGTGGAGAAGTTTGCTTCGTCACCCTTACATGTTGGCAGTGGGACGGTGAGGATGGAACATGGCACATTTCCTGTTCCGCCTCCAGCAGTCGTAGAGTTGCTTAATGGCATTCCTTCTTACGCTACAGAGATAAGGGGGGAGTTGGTCACTCCCACAGGCGCTGCAATCATAACTACTGTTTGCGAAGATTTCGGCCCGATGCCACTGCTGAAGTTGGTGAGCTCGGGATACGGAGCCGGTACGCGCACCTACGAGGGTTTTCCCAACGCGCTGCGGATATTGATAGGGGAGGTCGATTCTCCTTACGCTGAGATTGAGCAATTGTGGATCCTCGAAACCAACATCGACGACATGCCAGCTCAGCATTTAGGGCATGTGATGGATCGTGCATTCGAATTAGGCGCTCTCGACTGCTACTTCACGTCGGTACAGATGAAGAAGAACCGGCCCGGGGTATTACTGTCAGTTCTTTGTCGCGCGCACGAAAAAGAGGTGCTGTCGCGGATGATGTTTACCGAGACGACAACCCTGGGAATTCGGATGTACCAGGTATCGAGACATGCGCTCGAGCGTTCGGTAGTTCGAGTCGAGACTGCTTATGGACCGATAGATGTTAAAGTAGCTCACTTGAACGGCAACGTAGTAAACGAAATGCCGGAATTCGAGCAGTGCCGAAGCGCGGCACGCAGGGCAAAAGTACCGTTGAAAACCGTTGAAGCAGCCGTACGTGCGGCAATGAGGTCGCAATCCTAGGTTCACAATGGTTGCGTGAGATATGAAAGTCCCAGAGCTTCAAACAGAAAAGAGAAAAACCACTTCCGAGCAACGACCTGCGGATCTTGATCTCATTGCACGGGGCGTGAGAATGATTCTCGAGGGCATTGGCGAAGACCCTGACCGCCCCGGCCTGAAAGAGACGCCGCAAAGAGTAGCGGAAATGTATGCGGAACTGACCTCGGGTATGCGCGAGGATCCGCAACTCTATGTGGTGCCTTTGCCGGACGACAAGCACGACGAGATGGTCATTGTTAAAGACATCAGCATTGCTTCAATGTGCGAGCATCATCTTGCCCCGTTCGTCGGGAAGTGCCACATTGCCTACATTCCCCGTGACGGAAGGATTTTAGGAATCTCAAAACTCGCACGGCTTGCCGAGACTTTCTCAAGGCGGCTGCAACTGCAGGAGCGACTGACGACGGACATTGCAAATACTCTTTTCCAGGGGTTGAAGCCGATCGGTGTCATGGTCGTTATTGAAGCTGAGCACACGTGCATGACGCTTCGAGGAGTGCGCAAAGCAAGTGCTAAGACCGTGACTTCAGCCGTGCTGGGCGGATTTCGCAAAGACCCGCGGACGCGCGCCGAGGCCATGTCCCTCATCACGGGTAATGGGAAATAACGCCTGCCAATTTCGATAATGAGCACCTTCTATCTAACTACTCCAATTTACTACGCTAATAGTCTTCCGCACCTTGGTCATCTCTATACGATGATCGTGGGCGACACCATCGCACGCAGCAAACGTCAACAGGGAATCGATACTTTCTTCCTGACCGGTACAGACGAACACGGGATCAACATTGAACGCGCGGCAGAAAGTGCGGGTCGCACGCCTAAAGAGCAGGCCGATTACGTGGTCAGTTACTACAAAAAGATGACGGCGGAGTTCGGGGTGGATACTGCTCACGGCGGCTACGACATTTTCATGAGAACTACTGAGCCTTTCCACTACGAAGGGGTTAGCGAGTTCTGGCGTCGCGTAAAGAGATCAAAAACACCCAAAGGTAACGAGGCAATCTATAAAGGTCATTATGAAGGGTGGTTTTGCGCCGCGTGTGCTGCTTATAAGACTGAAGATGAATACTCCGAAGCGGCAGAATCCGGTACACCTCTTTGTTTGATCCATGAAACCCCACTTGACCGAGTTTCGGAAGACAGTTACTTCTTCAGGCTGAGTGACTACGCGGATGCGCTTCTGAGCCTTTATGAAGAGCGACCCCGATTCGTGTTTCCGGAAGCGCGACGCAATGAGGTCAAGAGTTTCGTCAGCGGTGGTTTGCAGGATCTTTCTATCAGCCGTTTGCGAAGGTCAGTGAGCTGGGGAGTTCCGGTACCCGACGACCCAGATCACACAATGTACGTTTGGTTCGACGCGCTTACTAACTACATCACGGCGATTGGGTTTGGCAATGAACAGCAGCAAAGAACCGTAGGTTTTGAAAAATTCTGGCCCGGATTGCACCTGGTTGGAAAAGACATTCTGCGGTTTCACGCTGTGTATTGGCCCGCTTTCCTCATGGCGGCCGGTGTTGAACTTCCCCGTTCGGTCGTGGCCCACGGAATGTGGGTAGATTCCGCCGGGCGCAAGATGTCGAAGACGATTGGCAACACGATTGAGTTAGATGTGCTTCATCGTCACTTCTCTAATGATGCTGTTCGTTACTTCTGTCTGCGTGAAATGGTGTTTGGTCAGGATGGGCGATTTGGTTATGAGACCCTCATCGATCGAACCAACAGTGATCTTGCCAGCGGGTTAGGAAACCTCTCGAGTCGTACCTTGACCATGATAGCGCGTTACTGCGATGCCCAGGTGCCTTCCGGAACCATTTCAGATGAAAAACTGCTTTTAGCAAAGCGCAGTGGTGTCGATACGGACGAAACTACAATAGCCGGTTTCGTCGAGCACGCACGAAATCAGTTTGTCGAGCAGGTAGAGGAATTCGCTTTTAGTCGCGCGTTAGAAGTGGCCTGGTCCGTTGTCGCTCGCGTCGACAAGATGATCACTGATGCCAAACCATGGGACCTCGCAAAGGATGAGAACCAGCGTCAGACATTGAACGCAGTGCTTTATAGAGCTGCTGAGACTCTGCGCTGGCTCTGTGTTCTGCTCTATCCCGTGATGCCCGAAGCGACACAAAGCATCCATTCACAGTTAGGTCTAGGCGATTCGCTCGGGCAGAGCAATCCGCTGCGCCTACAATGGGGCGGACTGGAACCAGGCACTCAGATTCGCGAAGTCAAGCCGGTATTTCCCCGGCTCGATAAAGCGAAGATACTTTCGGCGATTCGAGACGGAGGTGACGGGAGCGGCAGCCATGCCACCGAGGCCGACGCCGTACCCGCCACATCCCAGAGTTCAACAGCGCCGACGCCACCGATGCGGGGAGCCACAGAAGCTGATGCAATGCCCGGCGTAACCACCTTCATTGAGATTGATGATTTTGCGAAAGTCGATCTGCGTGTCGGTGAGGTGTTAACAGCTGAGCGACTACCAAAGTCCGATAAGCTGCTTTTGATGACGGTCGATCTTGGGGAGGAAAAGCCGCGTCAGATTCTCGCGGGCATTGCGCAGTATTACGAGCCCACGCAGATGGTCGGCCGCAAAGTGGTGATTGTGGCGAACCTTAAACCCCGCAAGCTACGCGGTCTCGAATCTCAAGGCATGGTCGTCGCTGCTTCTTACGGGGAAGAAGGTCGCCCGGTAATTGCTACCTTCACCGAAGATGTGCCAAACGGCGCACGTTTGAAATAATAGGGTTTCGGTTCACTCCTTTGTATATCGATTCCCACGCTCACATAGACGGTCCTGAGTATGAGGAGGATCGTGACGAGGTCATCGCGCGCGCTAGAGACGCTGGAGTACACCTGATTCTGAACGTCGGTACAGGCGATCCGCACAGTGGTTCTTTAGAGCGCGCTGTCGGGCTGGCGGAAACACACAAAGAGGTTTATGCAGCGGTGGGAACGCATCCTCACGATGCGCGGTTGTTCAACGACGCTGCGGAGGAGAGAATCCGCAACCTCATCCGAGAAAATGACAAGGTGTTGGCGTGGGGCGAGATTGGTCTGGATTACCACTATGACAACTCACCTCGGGACGTACAGCGAGACGTGTTTCGTCGTCAGCTAAGAGCCGCCCTGGACTGTGACGTTCCCGTTATCGTCCACACGCGAGAGGCAGATAGCGACACAATTCAGATTCTGCGAGAGCAATTTGGCCAGTCGAATCGCGGAGGCATCATGCATTGCTTTGGCGGAACGCTTGAGTTGGCTGAGGCAGCTATGAGCCTGGGATTTCTAATCTCATTTTCCGGCAACATTACGTTTAAGAAGGCCGATGATATTCGCTCTGTGGCCAGGCACGTACCACTCGAAAGCACCCTGATCGAAACCGATTGTCCATATCTGTCTCCAGTCCCTTTTCGAGGCAAACGTAACGAGCCAGCCAGAGTACTCGAGGTCGCGCGGGAGTTAGGAGCTGTTCACGGGATGGAAAGTAAAGAGATTGGGGCAATCACAACGGCGACTTTCCTGAAATTCTTTAATGTCAAAACTGAATGACCTTGGAGCCATCCGCAATAGGCGTAGGGAGAAATCAGCCTTCTGTCGGAAGCGCGGTTGACCCGCGGTATCTCGCTCATGAGCTGAGTTCTCGTAAGTGGATCGTTGGCACATAGGAATGTGCAATCCATCCCTGCGGATCCCTACCTCTAAGTAGAGGTGTGCGCCCGTCGCACCAAAGCTAGAACGTATCGAGCCCTGCCCGCGCTTGCTGAGAGGTGCGCTTGGTTTTCTGATGGCCGCAAAGGCGACAAAAGCGATCAAACTTTCCATCAGACAACTTCTCGCTATCGGCTGTAGGACACTTCTTATTCAGCCCCTTAACGAGTTTCCGCAAGACGAGGGGATTAGTAAGTCGGTTCGTAATTAGATGGACAAGCGCGGGGACTCCGCTGTCAGGCGTCCTTCTAGACCAGATTACTTACTCAATTCTCCTCACACGGCGGGTACAGCTATTGGCTCCTCATGAATCAGGAAAGCTCATTCTTCCATCTTGATTAAGACAGGCTTTGAATCTCTTGTCGCTCGGACAAAACCCAAAGGCGCGATTGTCCTAAAGAGAGCACCCGCAGGCTCAAGTTGAACCTGCGGGTGCTGCGGGCAGTGCCATGACTAAGAGACGCTACGGGGCCCTGAGGAGGAATACGTCGTATGCCCAGCGTCCGACGCTGGAGCTCCTCGCACCAAGTACCTTCGCCCTGTAACGGAAGGTGTTACCATATTGATCTGTCCGTCTGGACTCTTTGTATTCCAAGGAAATCGACTTCACGTCGAAGTCAGGAAGGGTGTGTAGCTCCCAGAATTCGGAAATGCCGTTGTGGTTAGTGTCTTTCCAGAGCCGCAGCGATTGGAAGATGGCGTCATGACTGTCAAGTACTGCGTCGCCATTTCCACCTTCCTCGGACTGGTCGTAGACGGCCAGAGCGAGGAAGCCGTTGGGACGATCCGACGCCGGCTGCGGCGTTAAGTTGCCGAACAACTCCCGTCCGCTCTCGACCATGCCATTACCGTTGCGATCGAGAGTCAGCCAGGAATCGTCGGCGCTGGAGGTGGTCCAACTGAGAGGAATAGCCTGGCCGTTGCCGAAGAAGTCGAAGTTCACGCCGCCGGGACCGTCAGTGAGATCAAAGCCATTGCCGTCTGTATCGATGATGATCGGTGAGTAGCACTGCCAGCCGGTACAAAGCCAGGTGCCCCCAGGGCAGGGAGCCCCTCCCGGCGGGGCCGTCATGCAGACAAAGTTGTGACCACTGGCTCCGTTCGGCCGACTCAATCCCGAACTAGCCGACGTGCCGGGTTGGCCGTTGGTGGCGACCGCTCCGCTTCCTCCGGCGTTGCCATTGCCGCAACCGAAGGTACCGGTGACGCCGGAACCGCCGCCTCCCGGGTTGCCAGCCGCACCGCCGGAGCCCGCCCCCAGGCTGATGCCACCCTGACCGCCTGTGCCGCCCCCATTCAGAAAGATAAGAGTCGGTGACGAGCCGTAGGGAATGGTCACGTGGACGTCGCCGCCCGCCCCGTTAAAGCCGCCGTCGCCGCCGTTAGCCGCATTGCCGCCGTGGCCGCCGAAGCCGGCAGACCCCCCGGTGCCGCCACTCCCTGCCCCGCCTTGATTGCACGGGCAGTCTTTGCCGTTACCGCCCCGACCGCCTGTCCCGCCCAGAGCACCAAGTGCTCCAACGCTTCCCCTACCTCCCGGACCCCCGTTTCCACCACGAGCCTCGAAGGTGTAAGTGCCCGTCGCGCCGGTCGTAAAGTAGATTGTTCCCCCCGGTCCTCCATTTCCTCCCGCTAGTCCTGTGTTGCCGTCGCCCCCGTTGCCCCCATCGCCGCCCGGCTGGCCGGTACCGCCGTTAACAGTGCCGGTGGTGCCGCACACACCCTCAGATCCAATCGACCCTTGCAGCGGGTCGGCCTGTAGGGCGACAGTTGCATCTGGTCCGTCGTTTCCTGCTGAGCCTGCACTGCCGTTTGCAGGGGTTTGAGGAAGACTGTGTGCGCGATACCCGGCCCTGACGAGCTGAACCCCACCCCGTTTGCGCGCAGCGGCCTGCTGCTCAAGCCACTCTTTATGGCCGAAACCGCTGACATCTATGGTGATGCTCAAGTCTTCGTTCGACTGCGGCACAACTGGTTCGGTGAACCTGGCGTTGGCGAATCGCAGATTGCGTTTTCTCGTCAAGCTCTCCTGGCTGAGGGTGGATATTGCTTCAGGCTCGATAATGAAGACATAGATGTTATGCGGGCCCTTAATCAATATGTTTCGGCCCTCGAAGACCAACCGCCTCGTCAAAATGATAGTGTCCCCGGTCAGTTCAATCTTCTCGGGCAGGTAGAGGATGTCAGCGAGCTGTGCGCCATTCAGTTTGTTGGACATCCGTCGCAGCTGTGACATCTGCGCCATCTGGCCGAGGAAAGGTTTGACCCTCTCCCGCCAATCGTCTTCAAGCAGAATGTCAGGGTCGAAGGGCACACCTTTGCGGATCAATAGCTCGTGTCCCGACCTGAAGTCGGCACGTTTCCGCTCGTAATTATCCTGTAAAGGATCTTGGGCCTCTATTTGTTCCAGCGTCGTTTGTTCCGGCGTCTTTTCCGCTTGCTGCGCGGCAGTTCGGTCCGGAGCGATCACGAGATCGGCGGTCACCGGCCAAATCAGTAAGAGGGCGACACCGAGACCAAGGCCTAGCTTTTTCATGAGTTCCTCCGGTGTGGTTTTAGAGCAAAGGGCATCCGATGATTGAGTGCAGGGCTTACTTTACGGACGTGGCTGGTAAGTCTGCCGTTAGCGGTTGCGGAGAAGCTTGGGCGTTTGAGTAAACGCGAAGGTATTGCCATGTATCCAGCCTTCGTCAGTCTCGCCACTTCGTACTCGATACCATGGCCCAACTGGAGTCCACTAATAATTACGACCTGATCGCCTTTGGCAACCGTTGCTACGGCTTTCGCCTGTCGAGTCGGCTTGGATCGTAGATTAGCTTTGGGCGATGTAACGACTGCCAGACGTACAGTTGCCGTGTTCTTTTGAAGAGGTGCGGCAGTAGGAAGAGCTGGGACGGCTTGACCTTTGTTGGTCGAACAAGCAGCGAGCAGATAGATAGCAATCAGTAAGAGGAGTGGAGTGATACGCAACATGAGTCAATCCTCCTGGAGGTTAGAGGAGCACGAGGAAACGACAGCGGGCGCAGCTTATACCGCGAGGTAGTTGCTGTCAATTAGACCATGCCCCGCTATGTAATCAAGATTATTTCATTGACAAACGATGTGGCCCAAATTGGATGAAGCGTTTGGCGAAGTAATCAACTGAGCGCAGGGAACCCGTCAAGTCCGCTTTCGCTGTAAACCCATATTTCCTCCAACGCGCTCACAATTCTCAGATCACTCAAATAGAAACAGGAGCGGAGCGATTGTGAGGAAAGCGAGTGCTGGAAGGTCTAGACAAGTTGCAGACAGACAGCGCGCTTCTCAACGTGTCTCTACGCAGAAGTCACATGGCATTAACCTATTCTCGAACCTATCCTTATGAGTCCTAGTGTCCTGTCTCTAAAGTTCTTGTAACAAATAGTCGTCTGGTTACGTGCGGGAGCAAGCAAACGGTCGGCAACTGGTGCAGCCGCTTTTCGAGTGGCTTTTTACGTGAGGCAATAAGTAAGTAAGTAAGTAAGTAAGGACGAACCTAAACCACGGCCTTAAGTTGGATTTCGATGGCAGGAGGCGGCGGAACAGCGCCTTTCACCAGTTGCGTTCAGCAATGGGTGAAATACTCAAAGACCGGCGAGTACCTGGCCAAAGATTGGAATGCTTTTAAGTACTCTCAAGCAAGCGATAAGTTTCACATGCTCACAATTTGATGCTATTCTCACCCGGAATTTCAAACGCATTCACAAGCTTCGACTGCAATGGCCCAGCAGAACTCTTTTGACATCGTGTCGCAGGTAAATATGGCGGAAGTCAATAACGCCATCCATCAAACAGTCAAAGAGGTGCGCCAGCGATTCGATTTTAAGGGCAGTTCAGCGAACGTGGCGCTTGAAAAAGATGAGCTAGTGCTCACGGCCGAGGATGAAACAAAGCTGCGAAACATGAATGACATCCTGCAGCAGAAGCTCGTCCGACGTAGTGTGCCGCTAAAGGCCCTTAACTATGGAACGGCTTCACCCGCCGCAGGGGGTACGGTTAGACAGAACGTGAAGATCCAGCAGGGAATTCCCCAGGACAAAGCGAAAGAGATCGTCAAATTCATCAAAGATTCCAAAGCAAAGGTGCAAGCGTCGATTCAGGGAGACGTAGTGCGAGTCTCTGGTCGTGATCGCGATACGCTGCAGCAAGTAATAGCGCAGTTGAAGGGCCAGGACTTTGGCATCAACATGGAATTCACCAATTACCGATCGAACTGAGACCGTAGCCAATAGAGATGTCAAACTTACTCGCCGTTGAAGAGGCACGTCTTTCCGCCCGCCGCATTTTCGCCCTCATCGCCGGCGAACTGCAGGAAGTGGAGGCTGAATTTGAACGGCAGGCCCGATCGAATGTTCAGGTGATCTCGTACATTGGAGACTATCTCCTTCGGTCAGGCGGCAAACGTGTCCGGCCAGCACTTACGATCCTTTCGAATTATTCTGTCGGCGGTGAAGGTGGGCGTTACAACTCAATTCGTATGGCCACCGTCATGGAGTTTTTGCACACGGCGACGCTGGTCCACGACGACATCATCGACGAGTCAGAGATCCGGCGGAACCGCCCAACAATCAACGCACTCTATGATAATCAGACCGCCGTGCTAATGGGCGATTGGTTGTACATGTCGGCCTTTGAAACCAGCCTTGCAGAGCGATCTTTACCCATCCTCGATATCCTCACTCGAGTCACGCGCAAGATGACGGAAGGTGAGTTGTTGCAATTGACCGTGCTGCGTCGTGCTGACATATCAGAAGACGTTTATCTTGACGTGTTACAGCGAAAGACCGCACATCTATTCAGTGCCTGTTGTGAAGTGGGCGCAATTCTGGGTCGTGCGACAGCTGACCAGCAGGAGAAGTTGCGAGATTATGGTTTGAACCTGGGAACTGCCTTTCAATTGATTGATGACTTGTTAGACTTCACCGCGAGTAATGATTCGCTCGGAAAAGCCGCCGGTGTCGATCTGCTTGGCGGTAAAGTTACCTTGCCGCTGATCTACCTAATGGAAAAGGATCGTAACGCTCATAATATGGTTGAGACGGTAATAAGCGAGGCGGCTTATGAGACTGTCAATCGCGAAGACCTCCTTGAAGCCGTCAATAAAAGCGGCAGTTTTGAGCGTGCGCGGGAGCGAGCGAATCAGTTTGCCGCCGCGGCCCGTTGTGCGCTCGATGAGCTTCCTGATTCGGAATACTTGGAAGCGCTTCGGGCAATTCCAGCCTATGTCCTCGATCGCGATCACTGAAGATCCGCGAGATTTAGTTCAATCAAACTATTGTCTAAACAGGGGTTTACCTTTAAGATTCGCCTGATGGAACGGCCCAACGAGAATTTGCTTTCGAGACTTGAGCAGAGCCTGCGCCAATCGCGCGCGGCCCGCATGCATCTTGCGGCCCGTCTCCGGGAATTGGAAGCAGAGGCTGATGCTGTGCGCGCGGAACTTGCCGAGATGGATACGTTGGCAAGTCAAACCGAGGCAGCGATCTACCGGCTGCTCTCTTCTGTGCTTGCCTCCAGCAATTTGTCAGCTAACTTGCCGTCCGACGCGGAGCTTGAAGCGGCGATGAGACACTCAGGCCCACAATCTCGTGGCTCCTCATCAACTGCTTTTGAGGCCCGACGGCAACCAATCCCTGCTATTCGCGCAAATGTTGAAGCGATGAGCGATCGCTTCATGGACCGTACTATCCCGCAAGCAGTGACGCTGCTGCTGAGAGAGGAAGGTGGTCCACTCCACGTTAACGAGATTTACAATCGCCTACTCGAGGGCGGCTTCAGATTTACTGGGCAGAACCCCACCATCAGCATTGCAGTTTCGCTCAATCGAAATACTCGCTTTCGCAAAGTCGCTCCCGGGACATTCGACCTGATGATGCGCGACGCCTCCAAGGCTTCCTGATTTCCGGAAATACTGCCTATTGTTCTTTGCGAGAAGCCACCGCGCTAATAGAATGAACCAATGCGCGCGATGATACTTTCTGCCGGCTACGGCACACGGCTGTGGCCGCTCACGGAAGACCGCACTAAGCCAGCCATCCCAATTCTTGGTAAACCGCTCGTCGGTTACGTCGCATCCTACCTCGCGAAATTCGGACTTACTGAAGTCATCGTAAATCTTCATCATAGACCGGACTCTGTTCGTAGGGCTCTGGGTGATGGACGGGAATTTGGCGTGCACCTGGAGTACATTGAAGAACCCGTTATCCTGGGAACCAGTGGTGCGCTCGACAACGCTCGGACGCTACTGCAAGACGACACGTTTGTCGTCGTTAATGGAAAAATTATTACCGACATCGACCTGGCAAGAGCAATTGAAACGCACCGGCGCACCCGGGCAATCGCAACACTAGTTCTGATCGCAAATGAAAAGTATGAGCGATTTACTGTTGTGGAGACCGACCACGGGCTGGTTAAACGGTTCGCCGGGATGCCTCCCTTGAAAGGGACCTCGAATACACCCGCTCCTCTGATGTTTACAGGCATTCAGATATTGGAACCAAGAATCTTTGAGTACATTCCCCGTGGGACCTTTTCGCACTCAACCACGGATGTGTACCCTCAAGCGATCGCCGCTGGTGAGATCATTGCCGCCCACGTCGCGGAAGGGAAGTGGTACGAGATCTCTACTATTCGGCGCTATCTGGAGATCAGTCTCGAAATGCTGAGCGAGCGAGATGAGAAGGTGTTTCAGGGAGCCTCCTCACAAATTGATGCTGGAGCGCGCGTCAGTGAAGCAATTCTTTGGGACAACGTTTTGGTTGAATCAGGTGCAGAGGTATCGCGAGCAATACTAGCTGACGACGTGAAGATTCCAAGCGGAGAGGTCATAACCAACGCGGCTGTAGTTCGCGCGGCACTGATCGAGGGAGTAACTCCACCTCCCAAAGCATTACGAGGCCAGGTTCGAGGTAACAACTTTGTCGTGCCTCTAACAGAGTGATACAATCTGCCGACTTTTCTGAATCAAAATGCGCCAACTGCGGTCTGTGGGCGCCGTTTGAATAGGAAACACCTCTTCTGTCGGCCAAATGAGTTCAGCCAAACAGGTGATGTCGACTACGGCGCAAGACTCTGCTTCTGAGCGGCTCATGTCGTTTCTGGAGCAACAGGGCATCACTACACCACTAATGGTTCCCCTAACTCCGGACGCCTCAACACGAAGTTATTTTCGAGTGCCCTGGAAGTCGGGAAGTGCAGTGGCAGCTGTCTATCCAGAATCGTTCGATCCTGAGTTTCACCCATACCTTGACGTGACCCGGCTCTTCCTCGCGAGTGATATACCTGTTCCCGAAATTTATGCGGTGGATGGATCATCGGGAATCATCATTCAGGAGGACCTCGGCGACAAGCAACTGTATCGCATCTATGAAACCGCCTCAGACGACGAGTGCGAGGAGTTTAAAGAACAAGCGATACGTCTGATAGCAAGGATTCAGCACGCTACGGAAAGGGCCCGGGAGATCGGTTCTATAGCCAGCCGGCTGGCGTTTGATGAGGCAAAGCTCTCTTGGGAGCTCGACTTCTTTGTTGAACACTACTTCGGTAGTCTCCGAGGTGAAACTCTGCGACACGCGGAACTCGCCGAACTGAAGGCGGAACTGAATGACATCGCTGCGGAATTGGCAGCCGTCCCTCGAGTATTGTGTCACCGGGACTTTCACGCTGCGAACCTAATGGTTGACAGCAAGAACGGCCTGCGTGTTGTAGATCATCAGGATGCGCGCATGGGACCAGCCAGCTATGACCTGGTGTCATTCCTGTTGGATCGCCAGCCGATTCCGCCATCTCTCGCTGAGTTAAGAGCGTACCGGCTGTTATTAATCGAAGAGCGTCGCCTCGCGGGTTTGCCGGCACTGGATCCAGATGAGTTTGCGAGTGAGTTTAGATTGGTGACAATTCAGCGCGGGTTGAAAGCGACGGGCACGTTCTCCTACCAAACGGCCATAGCAGGTCGAGGCGCATTCTACGAACAGTTTATTGAGCCGACGCTCTTAATCGTGAGCCAGGCAGTCGATTGGCTCGAGAGATTTCCGATGCTACGCCGCATGATCCGCGAACGAATCAAGGTAAATTGAATGTTTGGAGTTCCTATCTTTGAATGTCTACTGAACAGAAATCCCTGCAGACCACCGACTCTCCACAAACCTACATCAACCAGTTATCCAGATACGTTGGTCAGGAAGTAACGCTCAAAGGCTGGCTCTATAATTTACGTTCAAGCGGCAAAATCGTTTTCCCCCAGCTTCGTGACGGTACGGGCGTGGTGCAGTGTGTAGCGCTTAAGAGCTCCGTCTCGCCGGAGGTGTGGGAAGCGCTTAAGTCATTAGGCCAGGAGTCTGCTTTGACAATTCGGGGCACGGTGCGAGCAGACGAGCGTGCACCGGGTGGTTACGAAATAGACGTTCTTCACGCCACAGTTCATCAGAACGTTCACGACTATCCCATCAGTCCAAAAGAACACGGAACAGAGTTCCTGATGGACCACCGTCATTTGTGGCTACGTTCACGTCGCCAGCACGCGGTGCTTAAGGTGAGACATACAGTGGTGCAAGCGGTTCGTAATTTCCTCGATAGTGATGGATTTACACTCTGTGATGCTCCCATCTTCACCCCAGCGGCATGCGAAGGGACCACGACACTATTTGAGGTCGATTATTTTGAAGGTGAAAAAGCGTATCTAACGCAATCAGGTCAGCTTTACAACGAAGCAACTGCGGCCGCGTTTGGTAAAGTTTACTGTTTTGGGCCGACATTCCGTGCTGAAAAATCCAAGACTCGTCGCCACCTAACAGAGTTTTGGATGGTTGAACCGGAGATGGCTTATGCGACATTGGATAACGCGATGGAGCTGGCCGAGCGAATGCTGGCCTACATCGCAGAGCGAGTGCTGACCGATCGAGGCGAGGAGTTAAAGGTGCTCGAACGAGACACTTCAAGACTCGAGGCGATTAAAGCGCCGTTTCCTCGCCTTCACTATGATGAAGCAGTGAGACTGTTGCAGGACGGACATGCGGCAGGGAACCTTGAAAACAGGTTTGAGTGGGGCGGCGACTTTGGCGCTCCAGATGAGACCTACATCTCCAGCCAATACGACAGACCAGTGATGGTCCATCACTATCCCGCCGCCGTTAAGGCGTTTTACATGGCTCGTGACCCCGAGCGAGCGGAACTGGCTCTCGGTGTTGACGTATTGGCGCCGGAAGGGTACGGCGAAGTAATTGGGGGTGGTGAACGCGCCACTTCGTTGGAGTTCTTAAAAGAGCAGATTGCGTTGCATGAATTACCGCAAGAAGCATTCGAATGGTATTTGGATCTCAGGCGCTACGGGAGCGTTCCTCATGCCGGCTTTGGCATGGGCATTGAGCGCTGCACCGCCTGGATGTGCGGCATCGAGCACATTCGTGAGACGATTCCGTTCCCGAGGATGCTATACCGAATTCGACCGTAGGAACTGAGAATGATGGCTGCAAACAAGTTAGATGAACGCCTCCGCACCGAGTTTAACGACTGGGCCCGTGCCGGACGTGGCGAAAGCATGGAACGAGGGCATCGCCCGGTTGGCGAGCAGGCGATAGAACTGATGGGAATCAAGTCAGACTCACGCGTGCTCGATGTAGGTTGTGGTTCGGGTTGGGCCACCCGGCTGCTGGCCCAAACAGCGAAAAACGGCAAAGTTGTTGGGATCGACATCTCTGACGAGATGATCCGAGTTGCGCGCGAAAGTTCTAGCGGACTCTCTAACGTAGTGTTTGAGGTCGCCAGTGCTGAGCGGCTTCCTTATCCGGATCACCAGTTCACACACGCGTTTTCCATGGAGTCTCTCTATTACTATGCTGATATGTTAGGCGCGTTGCGCGAGATAGCCCGCGTGCTCGATCACGGCGGACTCTTTCTTACTGTGGTTGACCTGTACAAGGAGAACCGGCCAACCCTGCAGTGGGTTGAACAGCTTAACTTGCCGGTGCAGGTGTTGTCCGTATCAGAGTATAGAGCGCTATTCGAAAGAGCGGGATTCTCGAACGTAACCGATCGGCGTTTATTCGATCCGACACCGGTCCCTGAAGATTACACTGGCGGATCTTTCAAAACCCGCGAGGATCTAGTGGAATACAAAGTCACTGGTTCACTTATGCTCTCTGGTGAGGTTTCATCTTAGATGAGCGACTCTCATGAGCAAATCGTAACGATTTTTGGAGGGTCGAAGTGTGGGGAAGGCGACACGGAGTATTCACAGGCGTACCGGGTCGGTCAGTTACTGGCAGAGGCTGGGTTCACAATCTGCACCGGCGGGTACCTGGGTGTGATGGAAGCTGCAAGTCGGGGAGCTCACGAAAGTGGCGGCCGCGTTCTCGGCATCATCATGAACCAGTTCAAAGCCGAGCCTAACCGTTATCTGACCGATAAAGTGGCAACCGCACACTTTTACGAACGTCTCCAGCAGCTGATCACACGTTCGATTGGCTTCATAGCAATTCGCGGAGGTATGGGAACGGTTACAGAACTGTCGTTGGTGTGGAATAAAATTCAGACGCGAGTAATTAATCCGCGCCCGCTGGTTCTGCTTGGTGAGTGCTGGCCCGGTGTCGTTGAAGCGTGGCAGCGGTGTCTTGCTGTATCCGATGCGGATGTGGCAGCACTCGACTTTGCCACGACCCCCGAAGAAGCAGTGAGATTAATTAGAGAGAAATCCCAAGGAGTCATTTTATGAACTGTCCAAAGTGTGGGGCGCAGTTGTTTCACGGGGCCGAGTTCTGTGGAGCGTGCGGCTATCGTCTCCCGGTGGCCGGAACCGCGGCCTCAAGCCACGGAATTCACATCGATCCAGACTCGAAAGGACAGGGACGAGGTTACAGCTATGAAGTACTTCATCAGCCTTCTTTTTCGTTGGCTGTTGTAAAGCTGCAGGCGGAACAGTCAATCCAAGCTGAAGCGGGTGCGATGGTTTCGATGTCCGCTAATGTCGACCTCCAGTCGCAGATGAAGGGAGGGCTCTTTGGGGCCATTAAGCGCGCCGCTGGCGGTGAGTCGGCCTTTGTCTCGACCTTTACAGCCCGTGGGGGACCAGGAGAGGTGACCTTTGCTCCCGGAACTCCTGGCGATATCGCAGCGATTGAATTAACTAACCAGTCGTTCTTCGTACAATCGAGTTCTTACCTTGCAGGCGACGCGAGTCTGACAGTAGATACGAAGTGGGGCGGCGCAAAATCGTTTTTTGGTGGCGAAGGACTGTTCGTTCTGTTGGTGCAGGGACAGGGACTATTACTAGTGTCTTCTTTTGGCGCAATCCACCGCAAGCAACTTCAACCCGGCGAGCGCTATGTGGTAGACACCGGGCACCTCGTGGCTTGGGAAGGAACAACCCAGTACACCTTGCGCAAAGCGGCGTCCGGATTCTTTCGTAGCATGATGAGTGGCGAAGGCATCGTGGCCGAATTTAGTGGGCCGGGTGAACTCCTGATCCAGACTCGCAACCTCGCTGCCCTTGCCGGATTGCTTCGGCCCTTCTTTCCTTCGCAAGGAGGCAGCAGTGGCGGGTTTAACCTAAACCTCGGTGGCTGACACTAATGACGGACTCACTGACTGCCGAATTTACGCTTGCAGAAAAAGCCACGGAGGTAAATCCGCCGCGGCCAGTAAGCATTCTGGGAGTTCCTCTCGGTTTCGGCGCGAGCATGGCAGGTGTCGATATTGGTCCAGCGGCACTGCGCGTCGCAAGACTCAACCAGAGAATCTCGCAGCTAGGTTATGAAGTCCGAGACCTCGGCGATCTCCGGATAGAGCGGCCAAAGGTAGTGGCCGACCCCAAGGACAAACTGAAATACCTGGCAGAGATTCGCTCTGCGTGTGAAGACTTGGCAATAGAAGTGCAGAGAATTCTTGAAGCCGACCAACTGCCCTTAATTCTCGGCGGTGATCACTCAATTGCTATTGGATCGATTGCCGGCGCCGCAGCCTATTGTCGTAAACGCGGGCAGTCACTCGGTCTGATCTGGTTTGACGCACACGCAGACATGAACACGCCCGAGACGACCCCCTCGGGAAATATTCATGGCATGCCCCTCTCAGCGTTACTTGGGTATGGACCACGAGAGCTAACAGATGTAGCTGGTTTCTCGCCGAAGCTGGATGCCAGGTGCTGCGCCCACGTTGGCGCGCGCGACGTCGATCGTGGCGAGCGAGAGTTGATTCGAAAGCTGGGTATCCGGTTCTTTACGATGCGGGAAATCGACGAGCGGGGGATGACTGCCTGCATGGATGAGGCAATCGCAATTGCCAGTCGCGCTACTGCAGGATATGCCGTGACATTCGATGTCGACGTACTGGATCCTAGAGATGCTCCAGGGTCTGGGACACTGGTTCGCGGCGGTCTGACCTATCGGGAGGCGCATCTGGGGATGGAGAAGATCGCTGAAGCGGGTGGGATGCTTTCGCTTGAGGTTGTCGAAATCAATACTGCCCTTGATGTGAACAACAAGACAGCCGAGTTGGGAGTCGAGTTGATTCTCTCCGCGCTGGGCAAAACCATACTTTAGTTCGGGGGCAGGAACTTGGGCAAAAAGCTCCGCGTGGGCGTGATTTTTGGGGGCCGTTCTGGTGAACACGAGGTATCGATTCGTTCGGCCCAGGCTGTTATTCAGGGACTCGATTCTGACAAGTTCGAGGTCGTTCCTATCGGAATCACCAAAGAAGGGAAGTGGCTTCCTCCCGATCGCTCGCTGAACTTGCTGCCCTCGGGCACAGATCGGTTCCTTTCAAAGAAAACAACCAGTAGGAGTTCTGGTGAAGTTGCGCTATTGGGCGACCCTTCACATAAGGGGTTGATCTCGCTTGACCGCAGCTCATCGGATAGACCTGCAGAGAGACTAGACGTCGTTTTTCCGGTTTTGCATGGTCCGCTTGGTGAGGATGGTACGCTGCAAGGCCTCCTTGAGATGGCTGATGTCCCCTACGTGGGTTGTGGAGTCGTGGCATCGTCCTGCGGCATGGACAAAGTTATTATGAAATCGTTGTTTCATGAGGCAGGACTTCCGATATGCCGCCACTTGTGGTTTCTCCGATCTGAGTGGCAGAGCGAGCCAGCAGCCCTTCGACGTAAAGTAAAACATCAACTGGGATTTCCTTGCTTTGTAAAGCCAGCAAACCTGGGCTCTTCCGTGGGGGTATCTAAAGCTATAGATGAGGTTTCTCTTAACGAGGCTGTAGCACTCGCAGCCCAGTATGATCGAAAGATCATCGTTGAAGAGGCTTTAGATGCACGTGAGATTGAGTGCGCAGTCATCGGCAACGATGAACCACGAGCGAGCTTGCCCGGTGAGTATGTTGTTTATCAGGAGTCGGCGCGTTTTCTTGACTACATTGAGAAATACGCCAGTACCGGAAACGTGGAATTTGTGGTGCCAGCCCCAATCTCCAAATCCATGACGGCAAGAATCCAGAAGCTTGCAATTAAAGTGTTCAAGTCCGTCGATGGATCCGGGTTAGCCAGAGTTGATTTCTTCCTGCGGCGAGACACAAACGAGCTGTTGGTGAATGAGTTGAACACCCTGCCGGGCTTAACGGAAGTATCAGGTTATCCGAAGATGTGGGCCGCCTCGGGTATGGCGTTTGACCATGTTCTAGAAACCTTGATCGAGTTGGCTTTTGAGAGGCATCGCGATAAGGCCCAGAATAAGACAAGCAAGTAAACCGGTTGGTCTATTTAGCTTTCTCAGCACGATATCCCTTACGCGAGCGCCCCACCAATTCGCTTCGAGACAACTGAACCTGGAGCGTGCGCCATTTGCCGTCCTTGTTCCTGTTCAACGGTCGAAAAGTTATTGTGTACTGATGCCCTAACTCGTCAGCAATTTCAGAAAAGGCCTCGCGAAGTCCTGGCCCACCCGGCGTAGCGACAAACCTCCCACCTGTTTTCTCAGCAAAATTCCTGAGCACCATTGCTGTCTGCGGATTGCGTGACCTGCCACCGTCGATGGCGCTCATATCAACAGCGTAAATCGTTGCGCCGATCGCCAGGGCGCTATCAAGGGCCTTACCCGAGCTTGCTTTGCTATATGTGTCCATTCCATCCGAAAGAATCACTATAGCCTTTCGCAATTCCGGTCTCTCCGCCAGTGCCCGCGCAGCCTCAACGACGGCATCGTTCAGTGTCGTCATACCTCTGGCACGAATGCCAAACGCCATCGGCGCCAGATCCCGTCCAGTGGAGAAATCCTGGACGGGCTCAACTTTGTAGTCGAATTTGTAGACTGCTGCTACGTCCTCTTCCCTCAATCCGTCAAGGAAACGAATTGCAGCGGAACGGGCCAGTGTCAGCCTACTTTCCATGCTTCCCGAAGTGTCTAGCAGAACAACAGATGCAAAAGGCGCCTCGTGCACTGAGAAGCTCGTTACCAGGGTGGGTAGCACCTCCTTGCCGTCCTCGAACACTCTGAAGTCCTTCAGTTGGAGACCAGGAACATACTTGCCGCCGTTGTCTGTGACCGTCACATTCAGCACTACCAAGTCGGAGTCAATCCGAAGCACGTCATCATCCTGGGCCCTTACGCAGACGGCACCGAGAAGCTGAGATAGGAATAGCGCCGCGAGCAGCCCAAGGCGCCAAACCGGTCTTGAGCTAAAGTTACGCGAATGGATCATCGTGAGAACTGGCGGGCAAAATCGATTAGTTGAAGTAAAACATTAGCCTCATCAATTACAGCCGTTGAGACCACTTGTCTCGGTGTGCTCTGCACCAGCTTGGAAAGTGATTTTGAGGACTCGGCTATTCTACAGATTGCGGCCTCCAGCGTGTCAGGCATATTCTCAATTGGTTTCTCTGAATCCGACCCACCGGCCTTATTCCGCAACTGCTTTGCGAGTTTGTGTAAGCGTTGAAGATGCTTGTTATCGTCGCGATCAATTGACTTCTTGACGATAAACGATGACTGCAGTTTCGCCCCTAGTTCTGAAACTTCTCGAGCTTTTTCAAGATTATTCTTGTGCTCAGACTCAGCGTACTTGATAGCCCGCTTCGCTTTCATCTCCTCTTCAATTGACCCTGGAGCATGTTGCTCATCCGGCGATGACTTATCGGCCCTTACAGCCTCGACAGGTGTCGTAGGGCGCGGAGCGGCCTGACTCCTGACGGAGGCAGGGACGACAATAGTCGCGGCGACTAATAGGGTGATGCGAAACGTATCCAGTCTCAGATTTCTCAACTCAGCTTTGCCAAACCAGAAGTAAGTACCAAATCCTAACCGATCCCAGATGCGTGCTCAACCGGCGAAGTGAACACTGTCCATCCTGATCGAGAAGAGATTGGGACGATTGCGCTTGAAGATTGGTTGCACAAGAAGAGCGAGCAAATCCTTACGTAGGATCTCAACTCTTGTCGCCATGCCGACGTCTTAGAACCAACTTGAGATGAGAGTGGTTGGCCAGGTCTGTTCCCTAGAAACCGCTTGAAGTATCAGGGCACACGTCCTGGATTGTCAGGAGTGTTTAAAAACTCTTCTCCGCGAGGGCCCGGCCGCTGCACGGTGACAGACTTAGAGGGGGTTACTTCGGGCGGACGACGCCGTCCCGGCGCACTCGAATATGCAATCGACGAGGATCCGCTCTTGACTCCAGCTAGCTTCACGCCCGCGTATTCCTGTGGAATGAGTCTTAACTCGTAGCGAGCCTCCTCGTTCGGTGCCAGCGATTTCGGCTCTATGGGAACAGCTCTTTCTTCGACTTCTCCGTCCCCCCGTCTTCTGAGCTCAAGCACGACCGCGACTGAATCCAGGGTTTCAGAGGAGATATTTCGGACGCTGCCCCCAATCAGCGACTCCCGATTCTTCAGTAGTGGGTCATCCACAAGAACGTGAACCTTTGCTGGACCTTTAGAGGCTGCAGGCGCGCTCGCATTCGAAGCGGGAATAGAGGCTCGAGTCTGAGTAAAGCGACCACGCAGATAGAAATACCCGCCCAGAAGCGCGGCCGTTATCACTAACGCGCAAGCCAAAGCCAGAAGCTTGGTAGAGGATCCGCGGTTACGTTTTTCGGCTGTGTCTACGTCAGGCGTGTCAGACATGAGTAAAGCTAAAGAAGTACTTTAAGTTGCTAGTTGTCAATTGGACGGCCCGGGGGAGGTGCGCCGGTGATACTCGTAATGAGAGCCGATAGGAACTCCTCCTCTGCTACACCCGTGCTTGACAGCGTCACCCACTCCGCTCCGGTGGCCCCGTCGGTGCGGCCTTCGATTTTTGCGTTGACCGAGACATTAGCGCTGGTGCCGTCAATGGGTTGGACCTCTACAGTCAATGTATAGCGCCCGCGCGTCCAACCACGCGCAGCGGATGTTTGAATGTCGGCAAGTCGGCTGATTTCGGATTGTGAGACGACAGCTCCTTTACTGAAGGTGTAAGGCTGACTTACTACTATTCCTTCTGATGGCCGAGAAGCGGCTTCATCAAGCACTAGATTACGATTGCGCATTACGTCTTCGACTGACTTCAACAGTACATCACGTCGCGCGGTGAACCGGTAAGGATTGGGAATTGGCGGCACTTCAGGCGTGCGACCTTTACCAAAGTCTATACCTCGACCCGTTCCGACATCGGTCTTTGTCCCATTGTTGGCGGGCAATCTCTCTCCACCACTGTCTCGTACACGTTCGCTTTGCTTATCCACGCCCTTACCTTGGGCGTAACAGGCGAAGGTCACCACGACCGTCAGCATCATTGCAGTAATCAACCGCGTCATGAGTAGCACCTTCTTTTGTAATACCGAATGTTCCAAAGGGGGCCCGAGACGAGAATAGATTAAACGATTGGCGATTGCAATTGAGGAAGAAGGAAGGATTGTAAATTAACGATTGGAGATTGGAGATTGAACATTGCCAATCTCCAAGCTTCAATCTTCATCCTCCCTTTTCCGTTCCCATTCACGTAACGCCTGCACACCACGCGCGAAGTCGCCCTCGTTGTTATAGAAGTTATGTGCGCCATCATCACGCGATGGTTCACGTACGTAATACAAATAATCACTGTCTGCTGGATTTAATGCTGCCTCAAGTGAGCTCCTTCCCGGTGATGCGATTGGACCAGGAGGCAGTCCTGAGATCAAACGTGTATTGTAAGGTGAACGGCGTTCGACATCACTGCGGTAGACCTTTCCGTCGTCACGCCACTTTCCTTCAAGTTTCGACGCATAGACCACCGTTGAATCAACACCTAAGCTCATATCACGCGCCAAGCGATTGTAGATGACAGACGCGATCAAACGACGCTCTTCAGGAAGTTTAGCCTCAGTCTCAATCAGTGAAGCGATGGTGACAATCTGACGTGGGGTCAGGTTCCTTGCGCGGGCCTGCTCGTTCCACTCGGGTTTCCATACACTCCGAAAATGCTTGACCATCATCTGAATCACTTCTGCCGCAGTGTTGTCAGGAGAGAATTCATATGTATCTGGATACAGGTAGCCTTCAAGATTCCTGGCAGCAGGGTCGAGGTCACTGATAGAACTCACATCGTCCATGAGCTTTAACACCTCTTCTTCAGAACTCACTTCAAGTTCTTTGATCTCCGCTAATTCACCGGCAATGTCCCAACGCGTCCATCCCTCGATCACGGTTATTCGACTCAAACGCCGCTCACCCTGTCGCAGCTTTGCGTATACGCCCAACGGAGAGATTGGGGAAGCGAATCTGTATTCACCAGCTCTGAGTCGTGATCCACCCCCGGTGAGTTTGAGATACACCATCAGGGTCCAGGAGTGGCGAAGGATTCCCTCCGCCGTCAATTTGCGCACGACGGCCGCCGGTGACGAGCCTCGTGGGATCTCAATGTATTGTTCGCTCTTTCCATGCGCCAGCGGCCTTCGCAAATCGTAGTAGACCCAACCGCCAGCGGCCACCAGGACGAGGATAATAGTTAAAGTGATTCCTGAGATTATGCGTCGCATCAACCCTCAAATACCGCTCTATCTTGATCTTGCGTAATGGCGAGGAAGTCCCTAAGAACAACAACGGCAGCCTCGCTGTCAATAGCTCTCTTAATCTCCTCCGTGTCGAGACCCTCCCGCCGAAGCCGTTCATTTGCTTCCACTGAACTCAACCTTTCGTCCTGAAGGAACACCGGCACCGTCAAAGAGAGGGAGAATTTCCGCGCAATCTCCTCCGCCGCTGAAGCCGCAGGGCCTTGTGAACCGTCTAAGTTGAGCGGCAAACCAATCACTACAGTTTGTGCGTCAAAGCGCTGTATCAGAGCAGCCACATCAGCCAGCAGCTTTTTCCAGTTTGAGCGCGCTATTGGCGGTAACCGGCGTATGGAAATTAGGAGTTCATCGGAGAGTGCAACACCAACCCGCTTCTTACCGAGATCGAGTGCCAGGACAGGACCGCGGATCGATCGTAGAGATGCGCTCATATGATTAACGTCCAGTGTCGCAGAGAAGCTCGAAGGGATGTGAAAAAGCTGAGCTTGCGCCATTTCTCGTGTGACCTGTATGATACCGGCGGCTCACCGTTGAGAGATTTTGATTGAAAATCGAGAGGCCAAATGTCATTTCGCACCAAGTTCGCGTTGATTCTGCTTTCGGCAACCCTTGCCATTTATACAGTCGTTGGCGGTTGGATTTCTACCCGGGCACAGCAACCGGCAAATGATCCAAATGCCCAGCTTAGAATTTTCGAGAGTGTGCTTCAGCACATACAAAACGACTATGTGGATGAGCCAAACATGGAAAAGGTTCGCGCAGGGGCATTGCGCGGCTTAGCCTATGGTCTGGATCCGTACTCAACCTACTTGACCCCTGAGCAGGTTCGGGAGTTTAGCGAAACTGGCCAGGACAACCAGGTTGGAATTGGCGCCGAGCTTTCGCAGGTTGCATCGTATCTGTACGTGATTGCTCCTACGAAGGGCTCACCAGCTGATCAAGCTGGCGTCAGAGCTGGTGACATCATTGAGTATATCGACAACAAAGCCACGCGAGATATCTCGCTTTACGACGCGAAACAGTTGCTGAATGGAGCTGCGGGTTCAGAGGTCAAGCTGCGTATTCTGCGGGCGAATAGCAGACCATTAACGCTGACAGTGAAGCGAGGTACGACCAGAGCGGCGGCGGCTGAAATTAAGTTGGAGGCTGGGCGCATAGGCGTTCTCAGAATTAACAGCCTTGGAACAGATGAGGCCGCTGAAATTCGCAACCGAGTGAACGACCTTATTAAACAGGGCGCTCAGAAGATGGTGATTGACGTTCGCGCGACGGCCGGTGGTTCGCTCGCAGACGCTGTCGCAGTAGCGAACTTGTTCATCAAGGAAGGAACATTAGCGGAAACCATTGGTCGTGAGGGCAAGATTCTGAAGACGTTCACAGCCGATCCCAAGGCGACGATTTTTCCCGGTCCGGTTGTTGTACTTATCGATACAGGAACCGCAGGTGCTGCAGAAGTTCTGGCTTCAGCGATGCTCGAACGAAATCGCGGGCAAGTAGTTGGCGAGAAGAGCTTCGGTGCGGGCGCAGAGCAACAGCTATTCACGCTTCGCGGTGGCGACGGTCTACTCCTGACGACTGTCAAGTGGGCATCCGCAAACGGTAAACCGTTTCTGGGCGAAGACCGAGCACGTTCAGGTGTTACGCCTTCGGTGGAGGTAAAACGGGCCGAGATTGCGGAGGCCATCAACCCTGAAGACCTGGACGAAACAGATGATGAGGCCACGAAACCACCCGAGCCTGGCGATAAACCCGAAACCCCTGTCGAGCCTGTTAACAAGGTGCCAGCAGAGGATGTGCAGATGAAGAAGGCGTTGGAACTGCTGAGGGAGAGTAAACCCGCTCAGACCCAGCGCGCAGCTTAGCGCGTAACCCAAAAGGTCCCAGTTTGCGAACAGCCAGCGTCCGAGAAGGCGCTGGCTGTTCGTTTATCGGATTGCGGATATCGCATAGTGGCGAACTCCATATCGGGTACTGCACAGCCTCCCCTGTGCTCCATATTGTTAACGAAAGATTGCGACTTTGTTGTAACTCGTCGGTTATGCCCCCAAAAGAGCCTTTAGCGTTTATGATCACCCAAAACGATTCTGAGTCTGGATTCGCGGAACACTCGTTGCACTACTGACACCGGACTCCGGGGAAACGGAGTATTCCAGTAAGGAGAACCTAGCGATGATCATGACAAACAAACTTTTGCCGGTCGCCCTTATCGCCGCGTTGATCGGCGGTTCCGTGGGCGCATTCGTAATGCACTCCACCAAGAATGAGCCAGCAACGCAGGCTTCTACTGAAAGTAGCGCACTGAACCCGAATGCGCAGTATGCCAATGCCGATATGTCGCAGAACGCGCTTCAGTCGGATTTCGATACGCCAGCTGAGCAGATGGCGTACAAGAGCGGGTTTGCTGATGGCTTTAAAGCTGGGGCAGGCGCTCTGCAGGATGTGCCCGCTACTACGGCCACGGCTGCGCCAGCTCGACGTGTGGTTTACCGGCGCGCTACTCCTAGTTCGTCAACGCCACAGCGCGTCTACTACAACTACAACGAGCCCCGTAAACGAAGCTTCTGGCAGAAGCATCGCGACAAGTTAACTGTCGCAATGGGTACTGGTGGTGGCGCACTTGTTGGTGGCTTGGTTGGTGGCAAGAAGGGTGCAGCGATCGGAGCGTTGGCCGGTGCTGGCGGTTCAGCTCTGTACACCTACAAACTGCGCGACCGAAGCCGTCGTTACTAACAAGCTAGCGGAAACTACCAATGAGGAGAGCGACGCTCGTAATCCTTTGTGGAGTAATCATCGCGCTTGTTGCTGGTTCGTGGGCAGTTCCGGGCTCCGGAGCTGCCCATTTATTTCCCGGCCTTCCTCGAGCCGTCAGATTTCATGAGGCTGAAGGTCGCGGTATCCTGGTAAAGACGTGGATTAACAACCGCGGCCCATTTACCTTCGCCGTCGATACAGGAGCAGGCCTCACGGTTGTCAGTGAAAACGTCGCCCAGCAAGCTGCTGTGACTCGGCGGCCGGGACGCACAATTGTTGCCGGCCTGTCTGGAAGACAGACCTCTGTCATTTCCGGAGTTGTAAGCGGTATCGCAATAGGATGGGAAGATAATCACTTACCGGCGACGCAAGTCCGGGTGGGAATCTCACCATCATTGCCAGCTGGAATTGATGGGATTCTGGATCCGAGCGATGCCTATTCACCTTTTGGCTTTTCGATCGATCTACCCGAGCGCCTCATTGCACCCATCAACCCTGAAACGGAACCTCTTAATACCCGCCGTCCCCCAGTTGATGGGGCAATCGTGCCGTGGCTTCGGGATGGACAGACCAAAAGACCCTTCGTTCGTCTGAGCGACGGCCGATTAGCGTTGATTGATACCGGCTCGAGCTTTGGCTTGGCTGTCACCAGAGCCGGGACTTTGCAAGATCGTGATCGACGTCAGCACGTCAGCGATATAAGTGGGGGCACGATCGGGGCGATTCGCATCGCGCCCACCACAGTGAGAATCGGTGCACTTGTTCTGGAAAATGTACCCACAGACCTTCTCGATGGAGTAGAGAAGGCTCCAGTCATACTCGGTCGTGACGCACTCTATCCTTTCCGATTGTCCTTCGATCCGCGCGCACGTCTCATTGAAATTGTGCCAGCGACCAAATAGAGGAATAATTGAGCTCCGGAAGTTATGAGGTGGCGAAGTACCCGGATTGGTCTGCTGTTACTGATGGTTGGGAGTCTCGTCTTATTTGCTCCTGACCAAAGCCCGCTTGCGCAGAACCCAAGCGAAAACTCAATTCAGTCACCAACATCTCAGAGTTCTCCACCGCAGGACGACGTAGTGCGTGTAGAGACCGATTTGGTGACCACGCTTTTCACTGCCTTAGACAAAAACCGACGTTTCGTAAATACCTTACGTGCCGAAGATGTGCGCATAAAGGAAGACGGTGTGGTTCAGGAGATCGCATTCTTTGAACGTGAGACTGAGCGTCCGCTTACCTTTGTGGTTCTGGTGGATACCAGCGCATCTCAGGAAGACACGCTTCCCATGTTGAAGAGCGCAGCAAAACTCTTTGTTAAATCGGTCCTGCGTCCGGAAAAAGATAGTGTCGCGGTGGTCTCTTTTAACGGACGGCCCAAAGTTGAATTTGGGTTGAGCAACAACCCAGCACAGACGCTCGAGGCGATAGACAGAGTTCGCGTGGAGCTGCCGACGGATGGTTGCGAAGACATCACAACGGTTCTGGACGATCCCCGCTGCTGGACGAGTATCTGGGATTCGGTGATTTCTTCGGTCGGCGGTCTGTTGACGACGAAGCGTAAAGGCACCCGACGGGCGATAATCCTGTTATCGGATGGTGACGACACCTCGAGCAGGGCCACCCGTGACGAGGCAATTGCGTCATCAGTTCGTGGAGACGTTGTGATCTACGGCATCGGCATCGGCGATCCGGAAAAGTATCGTCTCGACAAGAGCGCACTCAGGAAACTCGCGGAGAGAACTGGCGGTAGAGCTTTCTTTCCGAAGGAGGGCACAGAACTGAGCGGGGCATTTGCCGAGATAGAGAGCGAGATGAGGTCACAATACGTGATTGCATACACGCCCAGCAATCGATCCAAAAACGGAACCTATCGCAAACTGAAGATCGAGATTACTAATCCCGAGCTGCGAAAGCGGAAGTTAGAGCTGCTGCACCGGCCTGGCTATTACGCAGTGCGACAGACTCATTAGACAGTTAGCTGGATTCGGAAGTTTAGACAGTTTGTAGACTCTTGTGATCCGTCTTAAAGTGGGATGTTGCCGTGTTTACGCGGCGGATTCGTGTCGCGTTTGTTGTCCAAAATTCTCAGGGCATTAATGAGTTTTGGTCGAGTGACGGCGGGTTCGATTACTTCATCTATGAAGCCCCGCGACGCAGCAACATACGGATTGGCAAACTTCTCCTCCAATTCCAGTACCCGAGCGCGTTTGGCTGATTCTTTGTCGGCGGCCTCCTGGATCTCCCTCCGGTAGAGTATTCCTACCGCACCCTCAGCACCCATCACAGCGATCTCCGCGCTGGGCCAGGCAAAGTTGATGTCCGTCCGAATGTGTTTGGAAGCCATGACGCAATATGCGCCGCCATAGGCCTTTCTCGTGATCACCGTAATCTTTGGTACGGTGGCTTCAGCAAACGCGTAGAGCAGTTTGGCCCCATGTCTGATGATTCCACCGTGTTCCTGCGAAACGCCGGGGAGAAACCCCGGAACATCTTCGAAAGTCACCAGCGGAATATTGAAACAGTCGCAGAAACGGACAAAGCGCGCACCCTTGACTGACGCGTCTATGTCGAGCACTCCCGCGAGAAAGGCCGGCTGATTGGCGACAATGCCTACGGGCCGGCCGCCGAGGCGCGCGAACCCAATCGAGATGTTTTGTGCGAAATGCTGTTGCACTTCAAAGAAGTACCCATCATCCACGATTAGCTTAATCGCATCCCGAATGTCATAAGGTTGATTCGAGGCTTCCGGAACGATGGTGTTCAGGCTTACCTCAGTACGGTCATGGGGATCACCGGTATCGATTCGCGGCGCCTCATCCAGGTTATTTGAAGGAATGAAAGACAGAAGCTCTCGCACTATTCGCAGGGCATGCTCGTCCGAGTCAGCAGCAAATTGTGCTACACCCGAAACTTGATTGTGAGTGACGGCGCCACCCAGTTCTTCTTTAGTGACATCCTCATGAGTGACAGTCTTGATTACATCCGGTCCGGTGATGAACATGTACGACGTGTCCTTCACCATAATGTTGAAATCAGTTATGGCAGGGCTATAAACCGCACCTCCAGCGCAAGGACCCATGATGCAACTAATTTGGGGGACCACCCCGCTGGCGAGCGTATTGCGGAGGAATATGTCGGCATAACCGCCGAGACTTAAAACCCCCTCTTGGATTCGAGCACCACCAGAGTCGTTGAGACCGATGATAGGGGCCCCTACCTTCATCGCCAGATCCATTACCTTGCAGATCTTTTCAGCATGAGTTTCTGAGAGTGAACCACCGAATACTGTAAAGTCCTGCGCAAAAACGAACACGCGTCGACCATCAATCAATCCGTGTCCTGTGATCACGCCGTCGCCCGGGAAGACCTGCTTATCAAGACCGAAGTCGCGCGAGCGGTGAACGACAAACTTGTCGAACTCTTCGAAAGTTCCGTCATCGAGCAGGAATTCGATTCGTTCTCTGGCTGTCAGCTTTCCTGCAGTGTGTTGCTTCGCGACGCGTTCGGCACCACCGCCCATTTCGGCTTGGGCACTGCGTTCTTTCAGACGTTCAAGTCTTGTCTTGGCATGCTGCGGTTGTTGCTTTGAGGTCATGTTGTTCGGTCCACAAAGGGGAAACTACGTGACTCTATCAACATCTTTAGCTCGTTGAGAGCCGCTCTGACGTTACGCCGAACATCTTCTGGATATCCATAGGTCGCGGCGTTCGCTTCGAATTCTTCCTCGTCTAAAACGGAATAGGAATAGTCGGAATTCACTAGAACATCGACGTCGAGGTCTACATAACTTAGAACGTGGCCGTCAAATTCAGGTGGGAAGTTAACATTGCAGTAGTAGTTTCTCAACTCACCTGCAGGTCCAGAGAAACGGAAAACATTATACCAACGGTCGAGCCAGTAGTATTCGAGACTCACCGTGTCTTTTGGAATTGTGCCAAGTAAATCGTGCTGCACCTCTTTGGCAAATGAAGCGTCGAGAATTATCAACGATCCTTCCTGGGCAACCAGACGCGCGCTCCAGCGGCGGTGTTCCAATCCGTCAAACTTGCGGGCGCGCACTACAACCATCTATTTGCGGCCACTCTTCTGCCAATCAGCCAGAAACTGTGCTTGCCCCTTATCGGTGAGTGGATGATTGAATAGTTGGTCAATAACCTTGAACGGCATGGTTGCGATGTCAGCTCCCATTCGCGCCGCTTCTATCACATGAATCGGGTGACGAATGCTCGCCGCCAGCACCTCGGTTTTCCAATCGTAGTTCTTGTAGATCTCCACGATATCCTGCAGTAGCACCAATCCATCCTGGCCAATGTCATCGAGTCGACCGAGAAATGGACTGATGAACGAGGCGCCGGCTTTGGCGGCCATAATTGCCTGGGCCGCAGAGAAACAGAGTGTGACATTCACCTTGGTGCCCTCATCCGATAGTTGGCGTGTGGCTTTTAAGCCATCGCGCGTCAGGGGACACTTGATCACGACGTTGGGGGCGACTCGGGCATATTCGCGCCCTTCGCGCACCATCCCTTCAACATCACTGCTCGTCACTTCTGCAGATACTGGCCCCCGAACCAACTCACATATCGCGGCAATATGTCGTTTGAAGTCTACGTCGCCTTCTTTGGCAATCAACGAGGGGTTAGTTGTAACGCCATCTGCAATACCAAAGGCCGCAGCTTCGCGTATCTCATTGAGGTTAGCGGTATCGAGAAAGAATTTCATTTTGCCTCCGGTAGTCTAAATAACTGCGTTTCATGAATAGGGAAGTCATGGTAGTTAAGGTACCTCTTCGGAATACACATCCGAGGGGGCGCTAACATTTCCTGCCTGGTCTACTGCCGTTAGGTAGTAGTAGTAACGGCGTCCAGTTTCAACCAGCTCATCCTGGAACGATGTTCTGGTTAACAGGGAAGTATTGAGCTTGGTCCACCTGTCTTTCGACAGGTTGGGATCCACTGAGCGATAGATGTTGTAGCCGGCTATGTCCGGTTCAGGATTAGCAGCAAAGAACAGCGAAATGCGTCCGGGAGCCCCGACCACACTGATGCCGGAAGGTTGCGAGGGAGCAAAGACGTCTCTGGGTGAAACCATGAGGACGTTTGAGTTCAAACTTTCAACCAGCGCCCCCTCGGTGCCTAGAGAGACGGATCGAACCGCATATCGATAATTCTCGCCGAACTTGATGTTCTTATCTACAAAGTCAGTGACGCTTATGAGCGCGGCATTGATTGGGGGCTGACCAAAAGCGAGATCTTCGGTTTCGCGATACACGTTGTATCCCAACAAATTCACGGGTGTAGAGCCATCAATATTAGCCCCAGGTGGGTTCCAAGTCAGGGTCACCCCTTCGGCCGACACGTTTGTCGATGCAAGAGTCGGAGGTCCGGCGATGCGAGCAGCGGGCTCTATGAGAAGAAAGTTGGAGAAAGCGGCGCGCTGACCAGCTGCGTTGACATAGGTAATTGCGTAGCGGAGCCTTGCGGGTTCGCCTGCCAGTTCCAAACGATCGGTATAGGTCAGCGTGTCCGTTGCCTTCTGAATCTCCTCGTAGGTCACAGAGCCGACCAGCGTTGAGCGTGCAGAGAACTCGTCTTCCGTGAGCGGCAACGGAGCAGTGGGTCTCTCCGCCAATCGGAACACATCAATTCTTCTGATGCTCTGCACGCTTGGGTCAGGAGCGTTTCGGACGGGCGCCGGCCAGCTGAGGATGACCTGGTTGCCTCGTTGCACACCGGAGAGGAGTTCTGTTCGCTGTTGTACACGCTCAATCGGGGGTAGTGGGGGGCGACGTTTGCCGCAGGCAGTTAGCGTGATAATGGCGGCTGCGGCCACAATCCCTAATATCGCTGACCTGCTGATGCGCAAAACCGTTGAACCCAGAGCTGCAGGGAGGCCGTGATGCATCGAATCTTCACAGAATGTAACGGCTGAGGTCCTGGTCCTTCACTGTCTCGGCGAGCATTCCTTCTACGTAGTGAGCATCAATCCGTTGGTGTTTAGGTTCGAGGTCGGGACCTTCAAAACTGATCTCCTCAAGTAGTTTTTCCATGATGGTTTGCAGCCGCCGCGCGCCGATATTTTCGGTTTGCTCATTTACGCGCGCCGCAAAATTCGCAATCGAGTCAATGGCATCTTCGCTGAATTCGATGTTCACGCCTTCCGTTTCCATCATTGCCTGGTACTGTTTTATAAGAGCATTCTTCGGTTCTGTCAGAATGCGCTTGAAATCCTGAATTGTTAGCGATTCCAACTCGACCCTTATCGGGAAGCGACCTTGCAGCTCAGGGATCAGATCGGCGGGCTTAGAGACGTGAAACGCGCCTGCGGCAATGAAAAGGATGTGGTCAGTTCTGACCATTCCGTAGCGTGTGTTAACAGTTGTCCCTTCGACTATTGGCAAGATGTCGCGTTGCACGCCTTCGCGAGATACATCGGGTCCATGTCCGGATTCTCGGCCCGCAATCTTGTCAATCTCGTCGAGAAAGATGATTCCTGATGACTCAACGCGTTCAATTGCCGCCCGCGCTACCTGGTCCATGTCTATCAGACGCTCTTCTTCTTCCTGCATCAAATATTCCATGGCTTCGTCTACTCGCATCTTGCGTCGTTTGGAGCGGCCCTGGAAAAGGTTCCCCAGCATATCCTTCATATTGATGCCCATCTCCTCGACACCCTGGGGTCCTGCCAACTCAATAACTGGGAAGTTCTTTTCCCGAACCTCGATTTCGATGAGTCGATTGTCGAGCTTGCCACTGCGGAGTTGTGACCGCAGCTTTTCACGCGTCCTTTGAAATTGTTCGTCGTTCTTGCTTACTTCGGTACCGTCTGTTTCGATCGCGTCCGAAGACTCGAAATCATAAAACCCCGCCGAGGTACGAGGTGGCGGTAGGAGCAGATCCAATATTCGCTCTTCTACGTTGAGTTCTGCTTTCTCAGCAATCTCTTCAATCTTTTCCTGTCGAGTCATGTCCACGGATATCTCAGTTAGATCGCGAATCATGCTCTCGACATCACGGCCAACATAACCAACTTCGGTGAACTTGGAGGCCTCGACTTTAAGGAAAGGTGAATTTGACATGCGGGCCAGACGGCGGGCGATCTCCGTCTTTCCGATCCCGGTGGACCCGATCATAATGATGTTCTTGGGCATCACATCGACGGCCATTTCAGGCGCCAATTTCTGCCGTCGAATGCGATTGCGTAGCGCCACAGCGACTGCCCGTTTGGCATTTCGCTGTCCGACGACGTGTTTGTCCAACTCCGCGACTATCTGACGAGGTGTCATCTCGTCAAGCCGAAGTTCTTCGTCTACTTCACCAGCAAGATAAATAACCATTTCGCTTACGGGCCCTACAACTCTTCTACGACAATATTCTCATTGGAATAGATGCAAATTTCGCCGGCAATCGTGAGCGCATCAACGGCAATCTCGCGTGCCGACAGCTTCGTGTGTTTGAGCAGCGCCCGGGCCGCAGCCAATGCGTACGAACCACCTGAGCCGATTGCAATAACGCCGTCGTCCGGTGCGATTACATCGCCATTGCCGGAAAGTAAGAACGAACTTTTAGCATCTGCAACAACAAGCAGCGCTTCCAGGTGCCGCAGTACCTTATCCGTGCGCCATTCCTTGCTCAGCTCAATTGCCGCTCTTTCCAGATTTCCGTGATATTGTTCGAGCTTGCTTTCAAAGCGGGTCAGAAGTGAAAAAGCGTCTGCTGTGGCTCCGGCAAAACCAGCCAAAATCGCATCATTATAGAGTCGACGCACCTTCTTGGCGTTGGCCTTCATGATGGTTTCGCCCATCGTTACCTGACCATCGCCGGCGAGCGCAGCCTTCCCATCTCTGCGCACGAGTAAAACAGTTGTGCTGCTGATGTTACTGGAGTCTTTCGGCATTTGCGGCATCAGCACTATAGGAACTCGCTCGAATGCAAGTCAAGTTTGGAGTGCGGCGGCAAGGGCGCCAAGCCCGCGCCGCCGCTTTTCGTCGCGCTTTCCGCAGATATTAAACCCAAAGCGGCGGCGCCCCGCTGGCGCTCCTTGCCGCCGCACTCCAGGGGCAATTGGCAATTACTCCAAGTGCTGCTAGATTAATGAACGCACTCCTGACGTCCCATGAGAGATCAGCTACCACGCATCGGCATAACGATGCGCATCGAACTTCAGACCGATCGGTTCTACCTTTCCCGACACTACAGCGAGGCAGTACAAGCGGCGGGTGGAGCGCCTGTGCACCTCATAATTCACGACAGCATACATTGACAGCACCTTAGCAGTGCAGGGGAAGGAAACGGCTTGGCTCGAGATCTTAATATTTCAGAACGTGTGGCAATCGTTACAGGTGGATCACGTGGGATCGGCCGCGCGACCGCGTTGCGACTGGGTGAGTTAGGCGCCGCGGTTATAGTGAACTATCAACACGACCGCTCCGCAGCTGAATCCGTTGTTAGCGAGCTGCAACAAATCGGCGCCCGCGCAGCAGCTCTACAGGCCGACGTTTCCAGTCTCTCTTCGGCCGAACTGCTCATCCACAACACCGTGGAGTTGTTTCGCACCGTCGATATTCTTGTATGTAATGCCGGGATCTGGCGCGGCGCGCCAGTTGAAGAGATCTCTGAAGAGCTTTGGGACAGGACAATGGCCATAAATCTGAAAGGGACGTGGTCTGTTTGCCGCGCCGCTGTTCCTGTCATGAAGCAGAATCGGTTTGGTCGCATCGTAATAGTCAGTTCCACTGCTGGTCAAAGAGGTGAAGCCGGCGTCTCGAACTATGCCGCCTCCAAAGGAGGCCAGATCTCGTTTACGAAGTCGTTGGCAACTGAGTTAGCAGGTTCTGGCATTACGGTAAATTGCGTCGCGCCTGGATGGGTCGACACCGATATGAACACCGAAGTGTTCGCTGATGGACAAAGGCGCAAGTCGATAATTGAAACTATTCCCCTGAAGAGAATTGCGACCGCCGATGATATTGCTGGTCCGATTGCCTTTCTGTGCACAGATTGGGCGCGTCACATTACCGGCGAGGTACTCAACGTCAATGGTGGCTCAGTTCTCTGTGGCTGAAACAGTTCACGTGATACTTTAAGAATGATGCAATCATCAGTTCGAATACCCGCAAAGAAGCAGATCCTTCTTGGCCTTGAGACACTGCTTGAGCGTTCGGAAGAAATAGTGGGCGACGCCAGGGTTGGGCTCGTATGCAATCAAGCGTCAGTCGATCATAAGTTTATGCATGCGGCTGACCTGTTGAATCAGGACCCAAGGATCAAATTGACCGCCCTGTTTGGACCGCAGCACGGGATTCGCGGTGACGTTCAGGACAACATGATTGAGACGGAGCACAGCCTAGACCGGGACACCGGGCTTCGCATTCACTCGTTGTATAGCGAGACTCGAGAGCCAACAGCTGAAATGTTGGCGGATGTGGATGTAATCGTTTTCGATATGCAGGACATCGGATGCCGCATCTACACCTTCGCGTATACGTTAGCCAATTGTATGCGTGCGGCAAAGCGATTTGGAAAACGGGTCGTGGTTTGTGATCGTCCGAATCCGATCAATGGTGTCTCCGTCGAGGGAAATATTCTTGAGCCCGAACACGCCTCGTTTGTCGGACAGTTTGCCCTGCCGACAAGACACGGCCTGACCATGGGGGAGCTTGCGCAGATCTTCAACCAACACTTTAAGATCAATTGCGACCTGGACATTGTTTTGATGAAGGGCTGGCAAAGAGAGTTGTGGTTTGATCAGACCGATGGCCCTTGGGTGATGCCTTCGCCAAACATCCCGACGCTTGAGAGCGCGACGGTGTTTCCCGGCACGGTGCACTTTGAGGGCACTCAGTTATCGGAAGGCCGCGGGACAACCAGACCCTTTGAGTTTGTCGGCGCGCCGTACATCGACCCACACGAGTATGCAGCGGTGCTGAACGGGATAGGCCTGGCCGGAGTGTACTTCCGGAGCTGCGTCTTTAGACCAACATTTCAGAAGCATGCAAAAATTAGTTGTGGTGGCGTCCAAATTCATGTGCTTGATCGCGAACAATTTCGACCGGTTGTGGTTGGCGTGGCGATGGTAAAGGTTGCTTACGAGCTCTATGATGAATTTCGCTGGAAGGAGCCACCCTACGAGTACGTCTTTGATCGGAATCCTTTTGATGTTATTGCCGGCACTGAGGCTCTTCGTAAAGCAATTGAAGAAGGAAGAGCACTTAAGGATATTGAGGATGAGTGGCAGGACGAATTTAGAGATTTCGAAGTACTACGTGCTGGATCTTTGCTGTACTGACTAACTCTAAAGCTCAGGTTAGGGTTTAAGAGTCGTAACGCCGACGTTTAAAGTAGCGGTTTAAATCGAAGCGCGGGCGTACCGCCCGCGTGGTTGCAAATTAAAGATTCGGAACAGGGGCGTCCCCGCCCGCATAGTTGCAAACTAAAGATTCGGAACGCGGGCGTCCCCGCCCGCATAGTTGCAAACTAAAGATTCGGAACGCGGGCGTCCCCGCCCGCATAGTTGCAAATCTAAGTTCAGAGCGGAGTGTCGCCGCATGGATAAGCCTGATCTTTCAAATACACGTATTATTCCGGAGTACTAAGTGGCAGCTTTCAACTAACTTCAGACTATACTTTTAAAGTAATTCATCACTGCATCGGGAGGTCGCATTTGGCAAAGGCAGAGAAAAGAGCGTCAACGGAAAGGCCGTCGGGTGGCTCTTGGTTAATGGGATTAGCAGCCTGGTTCGTACCGGGTGCGGGACATCTGCTCCAGGGTAAATCGCGCAGGGCTATCTTGATCGGCGGCGCCGTTTGGATTTGCTTCATTGCTGGACTACTAATGGGAGGTCGAATGTTCAGCTTGAATCCTGACGACACAAACTCCTCCATGTTGCTTCAGATACCACCGATGATCGCAAATCTAGGAGCTGGAATTCTCTACTTAATATCTTACGTAACGGGCGCTGGGTTTGGCGACGATCCGATGCAGGCCGCTCGAGCCAGTTATGAATATGGCAACACATTCCTCCTCATTGCCGGACTATTAAACTACCTGGGGATGCTCGATGCATTTGATCTAGCAGTAGGGAGGAAGCCTTGAGACATCTATTCGTCATGGCCACCTTCGCACTGCTGGTCTCCGTCGTGTTTGGCGTCACTGCCAAGGACAACAGCCGCGACCGTCTGTTGTATGGAGCCAAGGTCTTCGCTGAGTTCATGGTGATTGGTTTGATTCTTGGCTGGGTACTCTACTTTCTTCCCCTCTAGGTTACTTCCCGGCGAGGTGTTAAGCGTTACTGATGGCTGTACTCGAGACTGAGGCACTGGTCTTACGCACCTACAATCTCGCCGAAGCTGACAAAATCGTCGTCTGCCTCACAAGAGCCTCGGGCCTGATACGTGCGGTAGCAAAGGGGTCGCGCCGCTTAAGGAACCGTTTTGGCGCAGCACTGGAACCCTTCACCGTACTCAACCTAACTTGTTATCAAAAAGAACACCAAGAGTTGATCTCTCTGAGACAGGTCGAGATTCTTGAATCGCATTTCAGTCTCCTTGCTGATGCGGAGGTGTTGACAGGACTTGCTTATATGGGAGACCTGCTGATCGATTTTTCACCGCCTTATCAGCGAAATGAGAAGTTATTTAGAATGGTGAAAGCGTGCTTGGGGGCGGTGGCAGCGTCACCTGCAGATCTGAATGCGGTAATCCGTTATTTCGAGGTGTGGTTGCTGAAGCTTGAGGGCTTCTTGCCGGATCTGAATGTCTGTGGCGAGTGCCACCGGTCCCTTGGCGACGGCGAGGCGGTGTATCTCACTTCTGACTTGGTCTTACGTTGTACCAGCTGTTCTCGCGGGAAAGGCTCTCCCCTGTCGGCGCTGGTCCATAGTCAGCTTCGGGCGACGCAGCGGGTTTCACCAGCCGTATTTGCCGCAGAATATCGATCGGTATCAACAAAGGCGAAGAAGGAGATGTCAGACTTGACGCGGCGATTAATCGGACGAGTATTGGAACGTGAGCCGCGCGTGAAGCTGTAAGCCGGAGCGAACCGATGAGGAGTTGTCGATGAAGATCGGTGGACGATTGCTACCGCGTTATATAACAGCAGCGGCGATTCCCTATGTTCTGCTATCGCTCGTCTTGTTGACGGCGGTACTTTTTGCCCAACAAGCGGGGAGGTTCGCTGAGATCGCGCTTTACGCCCAGGTGCCGTTGGCCCTCCTGGGTGAGATTGGTGCGGCTCTTTTACCGGGCGTACTCGTCTTCACCGTTCCTGCCGCAGTCATCGCAGGCATCATTATTGGTTACGCACGAATGGGAAGCGACAGCGAGATCGTCGCCATGCGTGCCGCTGGGGTGGGTACCTGGTCGATGTTGTGGCCCGTACTCATCGTGGGTCTGGTTGCGTCGGCTGCGGCGGCTTACATTCACCTGAAGGAAGCGCCCCAGGCCGCACGCGACATCCGGCGCGCGGCCATTCTCGGCGCTCTCAGAAAACTCGATTCCCCAGTTGAGCCTCGCACTTTTACGACCGACATTCCGGGGTTCGTTATCTATGTGAGAGAGGGCGACAAGATCAGCGGTTCGTGGGGACGTGTTTTTATCTACACCCAGGAAGATGATGGCGCCGTCAGGGCAGTAACAGCGCGTTCTGGCCGAATCGACTCTTCCGCCGAAAAATCCGAACTTGTTCTCACTGACGCAGTCGCAACTAAGCTCCCATCCTCGGTCAAAGGACAGGGCAAATCATATGTGGTAGAGCGATCCGAGCAATTGCGCATTCTGATTAATACCGGTCGTTCCGCATTATTGGACAGGTTACACAGAAGTGAAGTTGGACCAGACGAACTGGAGTGGTCTGAGTTAAGGGAACGGGCGCTAAGCGGGTCGCCAAAAGAGCAAAACGAAGCGCAGCGGACGCTACATCGCCGTCTCGCGCTTTCTGTCTCGCCTCTGATATTTGCGCTGCTCGGAGGCGCGATTGGAATCAGAGTCAGACGTGGTGGGCGCGGGGTCGGAATACTTCTGGCAATGAGCATCGTTATCGTTTATTACCTCGCCTCGCTACTTGGGGAATCGATGGTGCGAGTAGGCACATTAACGCCTGTCGTTGGAATGTGGATCGCGACAGCAATCATGCTCGCTCTCACAGTTCTGATGCTAACGGTGAATCGCTTTCCGAGGCTTCACCTGGGACGCAGCCGAGGGCTACGCAGGCCTCAAACGGGCATCGCCAAACAGGGTGGTCTCGTGGAGCCCACCTTAGGTATTGGTCGCTCCGGTTTTCCAAGCTTGCTGGATGTCAGTTTGTTTCGAACCTTATCGATAAGTTTTCTGGCGGGCTTCGTGGTGCTTGTGTCGATTTTTATCATCTTCACCTTATTCGAACTCTGGCGGTTCATCGGCACGAATCGTGTCGGCATTGGATTGGTAGGACGCTACATTCTTTTTCTGCTGCCACTGGTTAGCGTAGAGCTGTTTCCAGCGACAATGTTGACAGCAGTTCTGGTCACCTATGCATTGTTGGCTAGGAGAAGGGAAGCGATAGCGTGGTGGGCAGCTGGCCAGAGTGTCTACCGCTTGATGGTGCCGGGACTACTTTTTTCAATCCTGGCGGGCGCTGGCATCTGGCTCATTCAGGAGCATGTGATGCCGTCCGCAAATGTGCGACAGGATGCGTTGCGTGCGCAAATTCGGGGCGGGGAAGCCAGAGTCATCACAGGCTCCGGTACCCAATGGCTTGCCTCTGGAGAAAGTGCACGACTTTATTCGTACGAATTCAACGAGCACAACAAGACGCTTCAGGAGCCGGTGATCTACGATTTCGATTTGGATGGAGTGCACCTGCGACAGATCACGAAAGGCGCCAGTGCTAGCTGGGTTACGTCTGATCGTCTCTTGTTGAAGGATGTAGAGGCGATCACGCTGCGTGGGTTGGAGGTGGTCCATCAGTTTGCTTCAGAAGCTGAGATGGCGGGGGTCGAACCACCTGAAGTCTTTCGACCGACGGTTGATAAGCCTTCGCAGCTCAGTTCGGAGGGGCTACGCGCCTACCTGCAATCCGCGAAACGACGTGGGATGGAGGTGTCGGCCCTGGCACTCGCCCTCGCCCTACAACGTAAATATGCGACGCCATTTGGCGCCATTGTGATGGCTTTTATCGGGATACCACTGGCGATGTCGTTCGGCAGAAAGGGAGCCATCATAGCGCTCTGCCTGGCGGTGGGAGTCAGCGTAGCTTATTTCGGGGTTGGTGGCGGTTTTCAGCAGTTAGGCAACTATGGGTTGCTTCCACCTTCGGTTGCGGCATGGTCCCCGCCGGTCATTTTCGCCGCCGCCGGCACCTACTTTCTTTCTCGGTTGCGTACCTGACTTTTCGCAACGCGGGCGTCCCCGCCCGCCCGCTCCCTGGCAAACTCAGCTCAGAACAGTCTTTTCCAAACCCAGGCGTCCCCGCCCGCACACTCCCTGGCAAACTCAGAACTTCGGAACGCGGGCGTCCCCGCCCGCACTGACCGTTACTCAGAAACTAACTTCTTTTTCCGAGCGCGAAACCATGCGCTACAGAAGGGCCATTCCTCGGGCTTTGCACATAATCCGGCTTTTACAGGATTGTTTTCTATGTAGCGAACAGTGGCTCGGAAGTGTCGCTCATCCCTAGTCCACCGATCAAAGTAGTCGTCCATCCAGAATTCGCCCTTACGACCGAGAATCTTATTGGCTTGGTGAGCTGTATAGCTCTTAAACGCTTGCATCAAGTTTTTTATTTCGAACTCGTCAAATCTCGTCATCAGCAGATGCAAGTGGTTAGGCATCACTACCCACGCGTGAAGCCGATAGCGTACGCCATCAAACTTTAGAAGTGCGTTCTGGACCATAAAAGCGATTTGTTCATCTTTCAGAAAGCAGCTTCCATAGCCTTGGTCCAAATACTTCTCAATCCGAAAGCGCAATAATCTTTTTTGTTCCTCATCTTTGAGCACTCGAAGTTCAGCGCGCCACTTGTCTATTACCTGTTTGGGAACCGAATCGCCCAGATGAAGAGTGATGAATTGCGGAACTGGACGGCCATTCCTTCCGTGAAGTGGTAAGAAGTGGGTGTTCTTTCTTGTGTGGGAATGCGGTGGATTGTAGCAGAGAGGGCTGGGATTTTGCAGTTCAAGAAGCGAAGAGAAGT
>Ga0209341_10000436_pt1 | contig 43090 bp, 32 predicted proteins | sample RifCSP13_2_FD_184020 | JGI IMG/M metagenome (GOLD analysis project Ga0209341, IMG submission 184020) | Soil microbial communities from Rifle, Colorado - Rifle CSP2_sed 13_2 (SPAdes) (version 2) | ecosystem: Environmental > Terrestrial > Deep subsurface > Rock core/Sediment | place: Rifle...
TCCCTCCATCGGTGCGCTCTCCCACCCTTGACGTTCGTCGTCGGCGACACGGGCATCGGTGCGGCGACGGGCCCCCTCGTCGCTGGGGTCAAGGAACGTGTGGACCGGGACCCGCGGATGGGCGAGGTCGTCCGGGAGATCGGCGGGATTACCCTCGACGGGCTCGGGGCCCTGCTCCGTAAGGACCTCGTGGCCGCTGGGGAGCTCATGGACCGGAACCATGGGCTCCTCAACACGCTCGGGGTGGGCCATCCCAGGCTCGACCGGCTCGTGGAGGCCGCCCGGAGGACGAGCTACGGGGCGAAGCTCACGGGGGCGGGCGGGGGTGGCAGCATGGTCGCGCTCACGGACCGCCCCGAGGAGACGCGGAGGGCGATCGGGGCCGCCGGCGGGCGGGCCTTCGCGGTGGCCACGGAGCCGGAAGGAGTGCGGAGGCTCCCATGACGCCGAGGCGGGCGCACAAGGTCCGCGAGCCGAAGGGGGCCGCGCCACCCGCAGGACGGTCCTTGCTCGTCGTGCACGCGGCGGAGCTCCTCACCCTCCGCGGGCCCCCGGGTGCCCGGACCCGGGGAGCGGCCTCCGAGCTGGGGATCCTCGAGGACGGCGCCGTGTACGTGGTCGACGGACGCATCGTGAAGGTGGGCGTCACGGCGGAGGTCCTCCGCGACCACCCGCGCGCCGCGCGGACGATCGACGCGTCGGGGAGGACCGTCCTCCCCGGCTTCGTCGACGCCCACACCCACGCCGTGTTCGCCGGTTCGCGGGAGGGGGAGGTCGACTGGAAGGCGGAGGGCCTGGGATACGCGGAGATCGCGGACCGCGGAGGGGGCATCCTTCACACGGTCGGGGCCACACGGGCGGCGTCCGAGGATGAGCTCGTGCGGGACGCCGCGGGTCGTCTGCGCGCGATGGCCGCCCATGGGACGACGACGGCGGAGGTGAAGAGCGGGTATGGGCTGACGACCGCGGACGAGCTCAAGATCCTGCGGGCCGCGGAACGCGCGGGAGAGCTCGCGGGGGTCCGCGTCGTCCGGACGTTCCTCGGGGCCCACGCGGTCCCCCCCGAGTACGCGGGGCGGCCCGACGCCTACGTCGACGCGATCGTGTCCGAGGGCTTGGACGCCGTGGCCTCGGCCCGGGCGGCGTCCTTCTGCGACGTCTTCGTCGAGCGGGGGTATTTCTCGACGGAGCAGGCGCGCAGAATCCTCGAGGCTGCGATCGTCCGGGGACTCGGGGCGAAGGTCCATGCGGACGAGCTGTCCGACACGGGAGGGGCGGCCCTCGCCGCGGATGTCGGCGCGGTGTCCGCCGACCACCTCATCCACGTCTCGGACGCCGGCGTCGAGGGGATGGCGCGGGCCGGGGTCCTCGCGACCCTCCTGCCGGCGACCTCCCTCGCGTCCCGGATGCCCTTCGCGGACGGCCGGCGCCTCGTCCAGGCGGGCGTCCCCGTCGCCCTGGGGACGGACCTCAGTCCGGCCACCTGGTGCGAGTCCATGCAGCTCGTCCTCGCTCTCGCGCGCCACCACAACGGTCTCCTGGCGGCCCAGGCGATTGTCGCGGGGACGATCAACGCGGCCCATGCGATCGGGCGCGCCGCCGAAGTCGGGAGCCTCGAGCCGGGCAAGATCGCGGATCTCGTCGTCCTCGATGTGCCCTCGTACCGACACCTGGGATACCGAATCGGCGGGAACGCCGTCGTCGAGGTCGTCCGACGCGGCCGCGTCGCGGTTTCCCGCGGCTTGACATAGTGATTTTGTAGGGCCAACACCTGACGCTCCCTGAAGGGATGCGTCCGGGGAGAAGCTCGTAGCCGTGGCCATCCTCGTCCTCGTCTACGCGCTGATCGTGAGCGAGCGCGTGCACCGCACGATCGCCGTGCTCCTCGGGGGCGTCCTTACCCTCAGCCGCGGGATTCTGACGATGGAAGAAGCCGTTGCCTTCGTGGACTGGGAGGCCCCCGGGGTCATCTTCGGGATGTTCATCCCCGTTGCGGCCCTCTCCGCGTCCGGCTTCTTTCGGTGGATCGGGCTCCATGTCCTCCGGCTCGCGAGGTTCCGGGCCAAGCGGGTCTTCCTCTTGTTCCGACACCTGTCCGCGTTCCTCGCGGCGTGCATGGACTCGATCACGGTGCTCATCTTCATGGCCTCCCTCGCCCTGGAAGCCTGCAAGGTCCTCAAGCTCCCGTCGACGCCCTTCCTCATCGGCCTCATCACGTCCGCGAACATCGGGGACAGCTCGACGATGGTGGGGGAGCCGCCGAACGTGATCATCGGGACGTCCATCGGACTCGGGTTCACGGACTTCGTGGCGAACACGGGCCCGATTGCGGCGGTCCTGTTCTTCGTGAAGGCGGGCCTCTTCTACCTCTGGTTCTGGAGACGGGGCTTCCGGGAGGCGGGTCCGGCGGAGGACCTCCTCGAAAGCCACCAAGAGCTCGTGCCCTTCAGCGCAGTCCGCGACCTCCGCCTCATGCGCGTCGCCCTCGTCGTGTTCGCCTTCACGGTGACCCTCCTCGTCCTCCACCAGCTCCTGGACCTCGTCGTGGCGTTCGTCGCGGTCCTGGGCGCGACCCTCGTCCTCATCCTCGGGGACCGGGACATGCCCGAGCTCGTGGAGAAGATCGACTGGCACACCCTCCTCTTCCTGGGCGGCCTCTTCGTCATCGTCGGGAGCCTCGAGAGGACCGGCGTGCTCCACGACGCGGCAACGGCCCTCGACGGCCAGACGGACGGGAACGTCGCCTTCCTCCTGACCGTGATCCTTTGGGCCTCCGCCCTTCTGTCCACGGTCCTCGACAACATCCCCTTCACCGCCGCGATGGTCCCCATCGTGCGGGAGATCTCCGCTGCCGCACCTCGCGTGGGCCCTGGCCCTCGGGGCCGACGTCGGCGGGAACGGGACGCCGATCGGGGCGTCCGCGAACGTCGTCGGGCTTGCGGTCGCGGAGAAGTCCGGGGTTCACGTCACCTGGCCCGAGTACCTCCGGATCGCCATCCCCGCGACCCTCGCCGCAGTCGCCGCCGCGAACGTGCTGCTCGTCCTGCGATACGGTTGATCAACCGGGGCGGCGGGGCGGCTCGTGGTAGACCTGGAGGCTGTCGAGGTCGATGTCCCGGAGGATCTCGGGGATCGCGAGGCGCTCCGTGGGCCTGGCCGCTCCAGCCCGGCCGAGGGCCCGCTCGGATGCCACGACGCCCACCGTCGTCGTCGAGACGGTCAGGAGGATGATGAAGAAGGCGATGTTGAGGAACTGGCTCTCGTAGGGCGCGAGGACGCTTCGGTAGTACGCCTCTCCCGCCGTCGCGGGATCAGTGAACGCGGGGATCGTGAAGGGGAGGGTGGCGAGGACGGCCGCCGCGAGGCCCCGTCCCATGAGGGACCACAGGATTCGGCGTTCGGGGCCCGGCTTCGGGGAGAGGAACGTGATGATCCGCGCCGTCCCCATGCGGACGAACGCGATGACGAGGAAGATGAGCACCACGCCGACGAGGAAGAGCAGGAAGGTCCCGTCGAGGGCGTCGAACACGGGAATCCTCGTTGAGACGTCCCACGTGCCCGCGAAGTCGAACGTGAACACGATCCCGAGGAACACGAAGAAGAATGTCCGAATCACGAACGCGAACTCCGCGTGGAACTGCTTGATTCGATCGTCGATCACAAACCGCGCGCGCATGCGGAGCTTTTCCGCGAAGTCGACGTGGTTCCCCAGGACAAGGCCGAAGACGAACGAGGACATCGCCCCGCTCCCTCCGGAGACCTCGGAGAACGAGTAGAGGACGAAGAGGACCGCAATCGTCAGCATGTAGGAGAAGGGCTTCTTCTCGACCCTCTGCAGGAGCGCGAGCCACGCGACGCCCGCCGCGAGCCCGAAGACGAGGGACACGGCGAACGCCTGCCCGAGGTCGGCGAACACGATGGAGACGGAGGCCCCGGGGCCTCCTCGGAGGAGTTCGATGAGGGCGAGGACCGTGACGACGCACAGGACGTCCGTGATCACAGACTCCAGCGTGAGGATGATCTTCGTGTCCTCGCTCACCCGGAGGGCACGGACGATTCCGATCACGACCGCCCCGCTCGTCCCCCCGAGGATCGTCCCCAGCAGGAGGGCGACGAGCCAAGGATAGCCGAGGACGAGGAACCCGACGAACGCGACGCCGAACAGGGTGAGGATGAAGGTCACCCCCGTGTGGAGCCCGACGACACCGAGCTTTCGGACGACCTCCTTGAGGCGCAGGTTCAGGCCCCCGTCGAAGAGGATGAACATGAGGGCGACCGCCGTGAAGTACGGGGTCGCCACGGCGAGGACCCCCGGGTCCACGAACGTTATACCGAGATACAGCGCCGCGACGGGGCCCAGGATCAGCCCGAGGAAGATCAGGATGAGGAGGTCCGGAATCCGGGTCCGCTCGAAGATCAGGGAGGCGGTGAAGCCGATCGCGATGATGGCACCCACCGCGGCGAAGACCGTGAGCAGGTCTACGGACGCGGGGGTCGCCCGGGCCGTCAGGGTCACGTTCAGGACGAGGAAGCCCGTGAAGGGGACCGTCGTGAAGTTCACGTGGATTGTCGCCGTGCGGCTGAACCCGTTCTGGGGGGCGGACACGTTCAGGCCGACCGTGGCGAGGACGCCGCGAGGGATCGCGAGATCCGTCGGGAACAGCTCGACGAGGAATTCCGGGTCGTCCGACGCGGCGGTGACGTTGATGGTCTCGGGCTGGGGACCACTGTTGTAGACCCCCCAGGAGAAGTTTGCGGTGCCGCCGAAGGAGACCGTCCGGGCGGCAGCGCCCAGCTCAATCACCTGCAAGTTCGTCCCGGGGATAGGGACCGCCTCGGCCCCTGCCGCAGGCGACGCCAACGGGCCGAGGAGGACGAGGGCGAGGACGGCGACGGCGAGCGGGCCATCTAGCCGCATCGGCCGTCGATGAGGCAGCCCCTATAAAACTCATCGCCCGTGAATCGCGAGGGCGGAATCACGAGGGAGGCTGGGACACCGTCGCGCTCTCGAGTCGGGACCCCGCGCGGATCGTCGTGCCGTCCCCGATGATGCTGTCCTTGATCCGGGCCCCTTCCTCGACCACGCAGTTCCGGGAGACGACGGAGTCGAGGATCTCCGCCCTCGCCCCGACGACGCTCCCCTCGAGGACGATGCTGTTCCGGACGATGGCGTGGGCTTCGAGCCGCACGTCGTCGTAGAGGCATCCGTTGTCGAGGACGCTCTCGGCGAGGAGATGGGCGCCGGGGCCGACGTAGCACGGGCCCACGAGGGTCACGCCCGGCTCGACCCGGGACGCCGGATCCAGGATCACGGGCCCTTGGATCGTGACGCCTGCGCGGCGCAGGGGCTTCCCTTCCCTGCGCACAATCTCCATGGATGCTTTCCAGAGGTCGTGGGGCCTCCCGATGTCCATCCACACACCGGAGAGCCGTTGGCCGTACAGGGCGAGACCCTTCGCGAGGAGCTTCGGGAACAGGTCCTTCGAGAAGTCGAACTTCTCGTCCGCCGGGATGAAGTCGAGGACTTCGGGCTCGAGCACGTAGATCCCGGCGTTCGCGAGGCGGGAGAACGCCTCCTCCTTCGGCGGCTTCTCCCTGAACTTCACGATCCGGCCCGACGGGTCGAGCCCGACGATCCCGTACTGGGTCGGGTCGTCGACCTCCGTGAGGGCGATCGTCCCCACGCCACCCTTGCGCTTGTGGAACTCGGACAGGGCCTTCAGGTCCACGTCCGCGAGGATGTCGCCCATCGCGACGACGAACGTCTCGTCGATGAAGTTCGCGACCCGGCGGACGGCGCCGGCGGTCCCCGCGGGGTTCTCCTCGAAGCTGTAGAGGATCGACGCGTTGTACCCCCGCCCGTCCCCGATGCTCTTGATGATCGTGTCGCTGAGGTACGCGGTCGTGACCACGATCTCCTGGAACCCCGATGCGGCGAGGGACCGGAGGACGTACTCGATGCAGGGCCTCCCCGCGACGGGCATCATGGGTTTCGGCCGCTTGTACGTCAGGGGTTTGAGGCGGGTCCCCTCCCCGCCTGCGAGGACGATCGCCTTCATCGGCCGATCTCCACGCGCCCCTTCCGGAGGAGGGCCTGGAGCGCCTCGTCCGCGGACGCCTCGAGCTTCTTCTCGTCGAGGAGGGCCGCCCGGACCGCGCGGTTCTGAGCTCGGATCAGGTCGCGGGCCTCGCGAGCTTCCGCGCGCTTCGTGGTCCGCTCGGAGAGGACCTTCTCCCGCATCTCGACGACCTTCGCGTGGATCTCGTCCGCCTTCGCCTTCGCATCGAGGTACGCCTCGTGCTTCTGGTCCCCTTCCTGGCCGAGGGTTGTGATCGACGCGACGAGGGCGTCGAGCTCCTCGTCGAACGCGCGGGCCTTGTCGGACGCCTCGACGGCGGCCTTGTGCTCCCGGTCCGCATGGGCGAACAGCTCCGTGATCGACGCGTCCACGTCCTGGACCTCCTTGAAGACCCCGTCCTGCTCCTTCTTGAGGCCTTCGAGCTCCCGCATCTGTCGGAGGCGGGCCTTGAGGTCGTCGAGGAGCTCATTCTCCTCCGCGAGGGTCAGGGTCGCCGTCTGCTGACGGAGCTCCATCGCCGCGACCTCCCGCTTCGCGCGGCGCAGCTCCTCACCGAGGGACCCGCCCATCGTCGTCCGGAGCCTCCGTCTCATCTCGATGAGGGCTTTCGCCTTCTGCTGGAATGCGTCCCTCCGCGCGCGGTGGGCGCGGGCCTCCGCGACGAGGGCCGAGCGCTGGCCCTTGAGCTCCCGGAACCTCCCGCTCAGCTCGCGTTTCTTCTCGTGGACGAGGTCCCGCTCCTGGCGCAGGACGCGGCCCTCGTCGTTGAGGGCGTCCCTCTTCTCGAGGAGGCTCTGGAGCTTGATCTCCGCTTTCTCCAGCTCAGAAAGACTCTTCTTGCGGACCAAGGGCTCCCCCGGGGGGACGATCTGCGGCTATTTGGTGAACCGCCATTAAGCTTTCGCCCTCGCAATCGCGTCCGTCAGGAGAGCGATCTCCTCCGGGCGGAGTTCCTCCACGCGCCGCCGGAGGTACGGGAGCCCCAGGAGGATCCGCTCGAGGGCCTCGGGGGAGCCCGCGAGGCGGCGCCACGCGAGGCGGAGCCCGTTCTCGATCGTCTTCCGGCGATGCTCGAAGAGGGCGTCGACGACGGCGTCGAACAAGTCCGGGTGTTCGAGGGGGAAGGGCGGGGGCCTCGGCTCGAGCCGCACAAGGGCGGAGTCGACCCGAGGCTGGGGCCGGAACGCGTTTCTCGGCACCCGCTCGAGGACCTCGCACTTGGCCCGGCGGTACACGCCGACGGAGAGGCGGGAGTAGTCCGGGGTGCCGGGGCCGGCGACCATCCGCCGGGCGAACTCCCACTGGTACATGAGGACCGCACGGTCGAAGGGGGCCGCGAGGAGGCGGAACGTGAGCGGCGAGGAAATCCGGTAGGGGAGGTTCGAAGCCATGACGTCGAACGGCGGCCACTCGACCTTGAGGGCGTCCCCGTGGACGATCTCCGCCTCGGGGATCTCGTCCCGCAGGTACGCGGCGAGGATCCGGTCCGCCTCGATCGCGACGACCTTGCGGGCCCTCGCGACGAGGCCCCGGGTGAGGACCCCGAGGCCCGGGCCAATCTCCATGACGACGTCGTCCCGCGTGACCCGGGCGTGGTCGATCTGCCTCGCGGCGACCCGCGCGTCGACGAGGAAGTGCTGCCCGAGGCCCTTCCGCGGCCGCGCCCCGAGGCGCGCGAGGATGCGCGCGGGGTCCGAGGTCGCCATGGCCCGGGGAGGGACGCCCCGCGATTTAGGCTTGAGCCCGCGACGTCACACGGCGAAGGAGATCGTCACGCTCGAGGCCCCGTCGGCCCCGAGGGTCGCCATGAGGGAGTACAGGCCCGGGGTCAGGACGCCCATGGACGAGGACACGGACCACGTCGAGCCGCCCGACGGCAGGTACACGCGGTCCTGGTACGTCCAGAGGAGCCCGCCGAGGGAGTCGAACAGGGCGAGGGCGATCGTGTCCTCGATCACGTACGTCAGGGGATCGTCCCCGCGCTGGACGAGGACGGTCGCCGTCGCGGACCCGTCGGGGGCCACGCGGGCCTGGAGGTCCGCGATCCAGTGGGTCCGGTTCCCGCCGCCCGGCAGACCCTCGTCGAAGTCCGTCGCGAGGTACGCGGCGGTCCGGTACGTCGTCAGGGGGTCGATCCGCGCGACGCTCGGGGTGATCGACAGGACCGCCTCGTAGGGGCCGTCGAGGCCGCGGGCCTGGATGTCAGGGCCGTAGAAGGAGAACTCCGCCCACGTAAGGCCGTCCGACCACCACGTCGTCGTCTGGAACCCGGTGATCTCCGTCCGCCCGTCCCCCGAACGCAAGGTCCCGACGAGGTCGAAGCCCGACGAGAGGTAGACCTCGACCTCCGCGCGCACTCGCAGGGCGTCGTACCGCCCGTCCGCGTCCCAGTCGTCCGTCGCCTCCTCGAAGGCGCCCGTGTAGCGGGCGATCTCCATCGTGTCGTCGTAGTCCGACGCGGCGTAGGGGGCTGTGCGGCCACACAGGGTCTCCGGATAGTAGGGATACGGGTAGGAGAGGCCGGGATCGACGACGCCCGTGCCGTTGTACCAGTCGTTCATCCCGTAGATCGTGAGGGAGAATCCCCAGGGCCCGTCCTGGCCGCCCATCCGGATCTGGTCCCCGCGGAACCGCAGGACGACGGACGTGTCCCTCGTGTCGAGCCGGACATCGTCGTACGCCCAGGCGACGCTCCACCACCCCTGGTTCGGGTCCGTCGGGGCCGTGTGGAGGTCCCCGTTCACGCTGAACAGCCCGGGGGTCGTCACGACGACGTCCGCGCGGATCTCGAGGAGGTCGTACAGGCCGTCGTCGTCCACGTGGACCGGGACGTCCGCGTAGGTCCCCGTGAAGCGGACGGGGCGGACGAGCTCCTCGAAGTCCGTCGCCCGGTATGCCTGGGTCGTCGCGTTCCACGTGACCCCGGAGGGCCACGGGTACGGCTCAGGCATGATGAGGCCGGGGTCCAGGAAGCGCGGGACGTCCCCGTTGTAGAGGACCGCGCGGACGAGGTACGGGCCGTCGACCCCGGAGCGGTGGATGTCCGTCCCCAGGAAGGCGAAGCGGACCGTCTGGGCGCCGGCGGGGAAGAAGTAGCGCTCGTAGGCGCTCGCGAGGACATACTCGGGCCAGATCGTCTCGTAGCGTACCGGGATGGGATAGGGGCCCAGGCAGTCGCCCGTCGCGGGCGGCGTGGAAGAGAGGAGGCTCGCGGAGATGTCCCAGTTCCCCGCGTCAGGGAGGGTCACGTCGGCCTCCACGACGAGCCAGTCGTATGCGCCATCGCCGTCCGTGTCGAGGCCATAGTCCGTCCCGGGATCGCCTTCGAAAGGGGCCGGATCGAAGGCGGAGAAGACCGTGAACGCGGCGCCGCCGGTCGCGAGGCTCAGGGACAACAACAGCACGATCGTCCGGAGGGTCAGGAACATGGGGTCGCACCCTGCCCGACGCCTAGGGATGTCTCTCCATATAAACGTCCTCCGGATGTTCGGGGACCCCCGAACGACCCCGAAGGGCCCCGACCAACCCTTATTACAGGCAGGGTCGATGGGGGCGCGTGCCCGTCGGCCCCGGGCCCGTGGCCCTCCAGGCGGAGGGAGGCCTGCCGTGCGTGACCGTGGGGATCCTCATCGGCGTCCTCGTCCTCGTCCTCGCCTTCCTCATGGCCTACCAGCGATACATCGCGGGGAAGAAGCCCGTCCAGCACCTGTGCGACTACTGCGGGCACATGGTCTCCGTCGTGAGCGACTGCCACCACGCGCCCGTCCGGGAACGGTTCCTCCACGGGATCTGCCTCGAATGCAAGAAGGAGTGCCGGCTCGTCTGCGCGAAGTGCAAGCGGCCCGTGTAGGCCGGCGCGAGGAGTCGCTTCACGCACCCCCCGTCGGAAGGGCCTTCCCCCTCCGCGACGGGCCTCCACTCCGAGGTACGAGTGGATGAAGGTCGGCTGCGCCGCTCGGGTGCGGGACTTCTCCGGGCGGCGGGCGAGGATCGGCTCATCGAACTCGCCCGACGTACCTCCACCTCGCGGTACTCGGGAGGACCGCCCCGGAGGCCCTCTCCCTCGCGAACCTTTATCCCCTGAGGCCGCGTGGTCCCGCGCGTGCCCGTCGCGGAACGCCCCTGCGGCTCCCTGATCCGGGGGACCCTCCCCCAGGGATGCGCCCAGTGCACGGAGGGCGCGAAGATGGTCCTCTTCGTCACGGGCCACTGCTCCTTCCACTGCTTCTACTGCCCCGTGTCCGACGAGAGGATGTACCGGGACGTCGTCTACGCGGACGAGAAGAGGGTCGAGCGGGACGAGGACGTCCTCGAAGAGGCCCGCGCGATCCGGGCGAAGGGCGCGGGGATCACCGGCGGGGATCCCCTCGAGGCCCTCGACCGGACGTGCCACTACATCCGCCTCCTGAAGGCGGAGTTCGGGCCCTCCTTCCACACCCACCTCTACACGATGACGACGGACCCTGTGAAGATCGAGGCCCTCGCGGACGCCGGGCTCGACGAGCTGCGCCTTCACGTCCCCCCAGGCCTTTGGGCCCGGGTCGGGTCGAGCGGCTTCACCGCGGCCGTGCGCCTCGCGAAGGCCCGCGGGATGACCGTCGGGCTCGAGGTCCCCTTGATCCCCGAGCACGAGGCGGACCTCGTCCGGCTCCTCGAGTGGGCGGAGGCGGAGGGCCTCGCCTTCGTGAACCTCGACGAGTTGGAGTTCTCCGACGCGAACTACGGGCGGATGAAGGTCCACGGATACGTGAACAAGCACGATCTCTCGTACGGCGTCAGGGGGGCCGACGACGTCGCCCGGCGGATCCTCGGACGGGTCTGGAAGGTCACCGTCCACTACTGCACGAGCGGGTACAAGGACGCCTGGCAGCTCCGGAGCCGGATCAAGCGCAGGGCGGAGACGGTCCGACGGCCGTGGGACCTCGTCACGGAAGACGGGACGCTCCTGAAGGGGATCATCGAAGGGGACGGCCTCGACGGCGTCCTGGCGGCCTTGCGGCGGACGCACAAGGTCCCCGAGGACCTTATGGCGTACGACCCCGCGCGGGGGCGGATCGAGATTGCGCCCTGGATCCTCGAGGAGATCGCGCCCCGGCTGGGCCGGGCCTCCTTCGTCGTCGAGGAGTATCCGACGGCGGACCCCCTCGAGGTCGAACGGACCCGGCTGCCGTAGCCGCGCACGCCGCGCAGAGGATCCGTCCCGGGTCGGCGAGGGACCACGGCGGGTCCTTCCCCCCGCATCCCTCGCAGGAGACCCCGCGGACCCGTCCCGTGAAGGCGTCGATCCGCACGTCGACGGCCCGGCCCCTGGAGAGACGGAGCCTCCCGCGGACCCCGAGCGCGAGGACCGCGCGCACCCCGACGAGGACGGCTCGCACCCTCGGCTCGTGGCGCTCGAGGGCCTCCACGAGCCGACGGTCCCGTTCCCCCTCGATCGTCCGAACGACGTCGTCGGCGACGGACGGGTCCGCCTCCCGGATCTCCGCCACGGTGCGGTCGAAGTATCCGAGGATCCGACGGACCTCCTCCTCGAGCCGCGCGAGGGACTCCCGCCGGAAGGACTCGACGAGCCCTGCGGTGCGGGCAGCGAGCGCGTCCCCCGCGGCCCGGTACAGGGACGTAAGTTCAAAGCCCGTCGAGGGCCACAAGGCCGCGGGGTGAGCCGCCTCCGCGAGGGGCTCCGGGACCTCCCAGGCCTCCGAACCGTCCGCCGGGACTGCAAGGACATGGATGGACTCCCGCTTCTCGTCCGACTCGAGGATGAGGCGGAACGGGAACAGGAGGATCCACATGGATTCCGTGCTCTCCCGGATGAAACGCGCGGAGGCGAGTCCCACCGGCGCGAGGGACGAGCCGACCCAATCCTCCCCGGGAGGTTCGAACCGGGCCGCATCCCACCGGCCCCGCCGGATCGCAAAGGCGAGGACGCGCTCGAGGAGGTAGCTGCCGGGCGCGAGCAGCTCCGCGTCCGTGCGGGCCGCGACCTCCGGGTCCAACGTGATCCGGAGGTCCCCCGGTGCGTCGAGGTCCGTCGCGAGCCCGGGGGGCATGTGGACCCAGAGGACACCATCCTCCTCGGAGACCTCCGCGCCCGCGTCCTCGAGGGCGTCGCGGACGAAGGCCTCGAGGCCGTCGCGCGAGCTCACGCCGCCGCCTCCCCGAGCGCCCCGAGGACCTCCTCGTTCCTGGCGCGGACATCCTCGTACCGGGCCTTCGCGGCGACGAGGCTCTCCCCGAGCCGGCGGAGGGCCGCACGCCGCGCCTCCGCCTCCCGGAGGGCCCAGATGTCCATGAGGACCTCCTCGAAGGATCGCCGCTCGTCGAGGTCACCGAGGATGAGGTCGAGCTCCCCCACGACGAGCTCGAACATGTGGATCTTCCGGTCGAGGAGCTCGAGGAGGTACTCCTCCACGGTGTCCCGCGCCCACACGTTGACGACGTGGACCTCCCGGTCCTGCCCCAGACGGTGGACGCGGCCGATCCTCTGCTCGATCCGCAGGGGGTTCCACGGGAGGTCGTAGTTCACGAGGGTCCGGGCGAACTGGAGGTTGCGCCCCTCCCCGCCCGCCTCCGTGCTGAGGAACACGCGCTTGCCGCCGCGGAACCCGCGGACGGCCTCGTCCTTCGCGGGGTGCGGCAGACCGCCATGGTAGACGGCCACGGGCACGCCGTCCGCCTCGAGGCCCCCCCGGAGGTACTCCAAGGTCCGCCGGTATTGGGTGAAGACGAGGACCTTCTCGTCCGTGGACGCGAGGAACCGGCGGAGGTGGTCCGCCTTCACGTTTGCGTGGATCGCGGCCGCGCGTACGTGGAGGGCGGCGAGGCGTTCCCGCTCCTCGAACCCGAAGAGCGGACCCGCCGCCATCTTCCGGAGGGTCGCCGCGGCGGCGAACGTGCTGCTCCCGATCTCCCGCTGGAGGACGATGAGGGTGAGCCTCGCCGTGAGGGGCAGCCAGCCGCCTCCGCCCGACCACGCGTCCCGGACGAAGTCCGTGACGTCCTCGTAGAGCTCCCGCTCCTCCCGACCCAGCTCGACCGCGAGGCCGTGGACCCGCCTCGGAGGCAGGACGAAAGAGATCCCGCGGCGGTTCCTCACCATGACATCCCGGAGGCGGCGACGGAGCTCGGGGACCCGGGCGGGGACCCGGCGGTCGGGGCTCGCGACGTACCGCTCGAGGAACGTGTCGTACGTGTGGAGCTGGCCCGGCTTCAGGAGGCTCACGAGGTTGAACAGCTCGTCGAGGTTGTTCTGGACGGGGGTCGCCGTCAGGAGGAGCATGTACTTCTTCCGGAGTCCCGCGACGAAGCGCCAGTTGAGGGACGCCCGAGACTTGAGCCGATGGGCCTCGTCCACGATGACGAGGTCCCAGGTCCGCGCCTGGGCGGCCGCCCGGTGGGGCTCGCGCTTCGCCGTGTCGAGGGACGCGATGAGGAACGGGCGCCCCTCCCAGTCCCTCGTGGAGCGAAGGAGCGCGAAGGGGAGGGAGAACTTCTCCTCCATCTCCTCCCGCCACTGGGTCGCGAGGGCGGGCGGGGTGAGGACGAGGGCACGCCGGACGAGGCCCCGAATCGCGTACTCCTTGAGGACGAGGCCGGCCTCCACGGTCTTCCCGAGCCCGACCTCGTCCGCGAGGACCGCGCGGCCCCGAAGGTCTTGGAGGACCCGGAGGGCCGTCCGCTCCTGGTGCTCGTACCGCGCGACGCCGCGGAGGGTGGGCCACGCGAGGAGGACGTTGAACCCGTGGACGAGGGAGCGCCGGTGGGCCTCGAGGTTCAGCCGCCATGCTCGGGGGCCGTCCCCGGGTCCTCGGCCCGCGAGGGCGAGGACCTCCCGGTCCGCGTCGGGGGAGAGGAGGCCGGTCCGCGTCGAGGGGGAAGGCGTGGCCTCCCCAGAGGAGGCCGTCATCATCGGGTGGGGGTCCCTTCGCCCGCAGGGTGCGAGCGGCCGCCGCATGGCCCCCCGCGATAATAACCCCTTCGCCGGGCCCCCGACACCTTCACCCTCCGGCGCCGCCATGCCCGGCCTTCATGAACCCGATCGTCGTGATCGTCGGGCTCGTCCTGTTTGTCGCGGGGTTCTTCGTCCCCGGATGGATGGGGTGGGTCGTCCTCATCGTGGGCGTCGGGGTCCTCGCCTACGGGGCGACGATGAAAGGCAAGCCCGCGGCGCAGAAGCCCCCAGGACCCTGAGTGTGCCCGCGATCAGGCCACGGACACGCTCTGGATCGCGTGGTGGCGGGCGATGAGGTCCCTCGAGATCCGGAGGTTTCGCCCGTCCCTTCCGATGGCCCGGCCCTTCTTCGTCGACTCCACGGTGACCGTCGCATGGACGATGTCCCCGCGCTTCTCGATCTGGACGCCTTTCACGTCGTAGTTCCGGAACACGTTGGCCACGAACTTCTCCGGCTGGTCCGAGTACTCGACGACGTGGATGTCCTTGTTCAGCAGGCGCTTGAGCTTCGCGACGTGCTCCCCCCTCTTGCCGATCGCCTTGCCGATATCCCCCTCCTTCACGACGAAGATCAGGCGGTCTCCGCCGATCACGCAGTCCACGACCGTCGTCCGAGTCGTGTCCTGGAACAGGGCCACGTACCGCATCGTCTGCTCGTCGAACGTGACCTCGGCCATGGGCGTCCCTAGGCGCTGAGGATGTTGGACTCCCCGGGGCTCAAGACGGCCACTGCGGCGACACTGAACGGCACGCCGCACGCGGCCCCGAGCTCCACGTTCGTGCCGGGGAAGCGGACGACGCGGACGTCGCCGAGGGTGCCGAGCGCGTCCTCAGGGCAGTTCGAGGCCACGACGACGAGCTTCGCCTGCCGCGCCTTGGCTGCCCACCGGACTTCGCGGATGCCGAATCGGACGTCCCCCGTGTCCGTCGCGACCTTGAGGGCACGGTTCACATCGATCATGCGTCCACCTCCGGTTCCCGCACGACGGGGGCCGGCGGCGGGGCGGGCTTCGGGACCGGCTTCGGGAGGTTCACGGGCGGCTTGTATTCGAGGTTCACCGCGCCGGTCCCGAGGGTCACGGGCTGCCCCACGATGACGTTCTCCGCGACCCCGTCGAGGTAGTCCACCTCGCCTTGGATTGCGGCCCTGAGGAGGTGGTGCGCCGTGATCTCGAACGCGGCCCGGGCGAGGACGGACGACTTCCGCCCCGAGATCCCGTGCCGCCCGATCGCCTTCACGTCTCCGTCGTTCGTCATCATGTCGGAGACAAGCATGATGTGGCGGATGTCGACCGTGAGCCCCTGCTCCTGGAGGGTGTTGTACGCCTCGTTGATGATCGCGTTCCTCGCGGCCTCAATCCCCAGGACCTCGTAGATCTCCTGGATCGAGTTCGTCGTCGTCTTCGCCGCGTCGACGTACGCCAGCTCGAGGATCTTGGAGAGGTTCGAGCCCTCCGTGTAGATCACGTAGCCGTCCCCGCGCTTCTTGATGATCGCCCGGCGGATCCCGTCGATCCCCTTGATCTTCGTCGTGCGGACCTGCTCGACGAGGCGCTGGAGCTTCTTGTACGACGGCTCGCCCGCCTCGAAGACGACGGCCTTCGCCTTCTTCTCCGTCGTCCCGACCGTGCGCCGGACCTCCTCGACGGAGCCGAGTTTCTTCAGCCGCTCCTCGATCTCCGCCCACGTGACGCCGCGGGACCGGATCCGATGGTCGTCGGGGTACGCGAGGACCCGCATGTGCTCGAGGTCCGTCTCGATGTCCGCGATGTCCTCGAGGATCGTGACCTCGATCTCCGTCGCGATCTTCCGCATCTTCTCAAGATCGTTGTGCCCCGACTTCACGTGGATCTCCATGATCGGGGTCGAGGGGACCCGCCGCGCGTCGACGATCTCGATGAGCCGCGGCAGGCCGAGGGTGACGTTCATCTCTGCAACTCCTGCGTAGTGGAACGTCCGCATGGTCATCTGGGTCCCGGGTTCGCCGATGGACTGGGCGGACACGATTCCCGCACTCTCGTTCGGGTCGATCGCGTGGATGTCGAACTTCTCGCAGACCTTCTGGAGGACCTCGAGGAGCCGCTTCCGGGAGATCTTGAGCCCCTCAATCTTGCGGGCGAGCTCGCCCACAACGGACCGAGGGAGCCAACGCCCGAGCTCCTTGAGGCCGTCCAGGACCTCCTGCTCCCCCGCCGCGAGGGGCGGGGACTTCGTGGGGATCTTGAGCGGGACCTCCGGCTCCCCTTCCACTTCCCGGGCCGCCGGACGTCTCCGGACCTCCGCCTTCTTCGGCTTCGCGGGGACCTTCCGGGCGGGCTCCGCGGGCGGGGGGGTCCCGAGTTTCTTGAGGAGCTTGACCGCCTCCTTCTCCGAGATGAACCTCTTGAGCCGCTCGACCTTCGCGCCCTGGAGCTTCTCGAGGGTGAACCCCGCGTCCGCGAGGATCTCTGCCGTCTTCTTCGAGATCCCCCGGTTCCGCAGGGCCTGGACCGTCGCTGCGCGCGCCACCGTCACTCCTCCGCGGGAGGCTCCTCCTCCTCGACCTCGATCTCCTCCTCGCTCAGCTCGACGTACATGTCCTTCTCCGTGAGCCCGTAGGAGGCCATCTCCTGCTCCCGGAGCCGCTCCTTCCACGAGGGCTCCTCGCCGAGGACCTCCTGGAGGACGTCATCGATGTCGACCGCGTGGCCCTGGACGCTCCGGGATGGGTCCACGCCGTCCTCGCCGAACCGGAACTGGATGATCGTGTTCGCCGTGTTCCGCACGGTCCCGTCCTCCTTGACCTTGAGGTCCTCGAGGGCGTTGATGAGCCTCCGCTGCATGTACCCCGACCGAGACGTCCGGACGGCCGTATCGACGAGGCCTTCGCGGCCCCCCATCGCATGGAAGAAGTACTCCGTCGGCCGGAGCCCGCTCTTGTACGACGATTTGACGAAGCCTTTCGCCTCGGCCCCGAGATCGCCCTTCCGGAAGTGGGGCAGGGTGCGGTTCCAGTAGCCGCGGCTGAGGCGCTCCCCACGGACAGCCTGCTGGCCGATGCAGCCTGCCATCTGGGACAGGTTCAGCATGGACCCTCGGGCACCGGACCTTGCCATGATGACCGCGGAGTTCTCGATCCCGAGGTGCTTCCCCGCGATCTGGCCTGCCTGGTCGCGGGCCCGGCCGAGGACCTTCATCGCCTCGACCTCGAGCGTCTCCTCGAGGGACCGCCCGGGCATCTGCTCGAGTTCCCCACGCTTGTACGCCTCCACGAGCCCTTCGACTTTCTCCACGGCCTGCTTGAGGACGTCCGCGATCTGCTTCTTCGCCTCGTCAGGGATGTCCTCGTCGTCGATCCCCGTCGTGAAGCCGCGGACCATGATCGCCCCAATTGCGAGCTTCGTCGCCTTGTCGATGAACTCCCGCGCCGCGTCGGGGCCGTAGTCCCGGGCGAGCTTGTCGAGGATCTTCCCCTTGAACGCGCCGACCGCGTTCTCGTCCACGGTGCCGGACTCGAGCTCGCCGTCCTTGATCACGACGAGGGAGTCCTCATCCCTGAGCTCCTTGAGCCCGATGTCCCCCTTCGGGGCGATGGAAGACTTGAACGTCATGCTGAGGTCCTTCGGGAGGATCATCGTGAAGAGGAGCTTCCCGGACCAGTACTCCTCCCCGCCCTTCTTGACGTCCGGCGGGGGCAGGTCCTTCACGTCGATCTTGCTCAGGATGTACGTGACCTCCTCCCGCGTGAAGCGGCTGTCCTTGTGGGTCAGGAGGAAGGCGCCCGTGATATGGTCGTGGATCCCGCCGATCACGGGCCCGCCGAACCGCGGGGAGAGGATGTGCTCCTGGACCCGCATGAGGACCCGGGCCTCCGCCCGGGCCTCCTCGCTCTGAAGGACGTGGAGGTTCATCTCGTCGCCGTCAAAGTCCGCATTGTACGGAGGGCATACCGCGAGGTTGAAGCGGAACGTCTTGTGGGCCATCACGCGTACCTCGTGGGCCATCATCGACATGCGGTGGAGGGAAGGCTGCCGGTTGAAGAGGACGATGTCCCCGTCGACGAGCTGCCGCTCGACCGTGTAGCCCAGCTCGACGGCCTCCGCGACGACCTCCGCATTCTTGTCCGTGACCCGGATCCTCCGGCCGTCGGGCCGAATCACGTAGTTGACCCCGGGGACGTACTCCCCGAGGGCGCCCAGGGGCGCGGGGCCGCGCTTGACCCACTGCTTGACGATATCGAGGTTGTACGTCTGGACGTGGACGGGCACTGTGAGCTCGCGGGCCGCCTCCACGGGGACGCCGACCTCGTTGATCGAGAGGATCGGATCCGGGGAGATGACCGTCCGCGCGCTGAAGTTGACCCGCTTCCCGGAGAGGTTCGAGCGGAAGCGGCCCTCCTTGCCCTTGAGGCGCTGGACGAGGGTCTTGAGGGGCCGTCCCGAGCGGTGCCTCGCGGGCGGGATTCCCGACGTCTGGTTGTCGAAGTATGTCGTGATGTGGTACTGGAGGAGCTCCCACAGGTCCTCCACGATGAGCTGGGGCGCTCCAGCGTCCCGGTTCTCCCGGAGCCGCTGGTTGATCCGCAGGACGTCGACGAGCTTGTGGGTGAGGTCGTCCTCCGAGCGGTCGCCGGACTCCAGGGTGATCGACGGGCGGACGGTCACGGGCGGCACGAGGAGGGCCGTGAGGACCATCCACTCGGGCCGTGCGACCTCGGGGTTCATCCCGAGGACCCGGAGGTCCTCGTTCGGGATCCGCTCGAGGCGCTCCCGGACCTCCTTCGGGGTGAGTTTGTGGCCGTCCTCCCGGAACGTCGTGGGTTTGTCGAGGGTGACCTTCCCCTGCTCCTCCCCGCAGTGGGGACAGCGCTGCCGCTTCGTTGCCTCCTTCGCCGTCTCCTTCGAGACGAGCCCGACGTCGGTCACGTCGCCCCCGAGCTCCTCGACTTGCTCCATCTCCGCTATGTACTCCATCGCCTGCTGGCGCGTGAGGAGGAGCCTCCCGCAACGGCGGCATGTGGCCTGGAGGAGCTTCTTGATGTCTTTCACGTACCCGACGTGGATCACGGGCATCGCGAGGTCGATGTGGCCGAAGTGCCCGGGGCAGTCGTCGACCTTGCCGCCGCACGTCTTGCATCGCAGGCCGGGCTCGATGACTCCAAGATGGGAGTCCATGAGGCCCATATCGATGGGGAAGCCGTCGTCGTCGTACGTGTCCGCCGTGATGATCTTCGTGGCCGACATCCGACGGATCTCGTCCGGACTCAGGAGGGCGAACTTGATCGCCCGGATCCGCTTCGTGACCCCGCGCATGGACATCATTTGAGGTCCTCCAGTTGGAGGCGCATGGCCACGCCCAGGGACAGGAGCTCGTCGAGGAGGAGCTTGAACGCGTACGATGTCTGCACGGGGTAGATCTTCGAGGTGTTCTCGCAGACAGGGCAGCGCAGGGCGCCCTTCCGGTCCTTGATCGCGAAGTGGCCGCATTCCAGGTTCCCGCAGACGTATTGGATCGTGCCGTCGGACTCATCGAGGAGGCGGTCCTTGATGACCATCGCGGCCCCGTGGCCGATGAGGCAGTCGCGTTCCATCTCCCCGAACCGGAGGCCGCCCTGGCGGGACCGACCCTCCGTCGGCTGCCGCGTGAGGATCTGCACGGGCCCGCGGCTCCGGACGTGGAGCTTCCCGGACACCATGTGGTGGAGCTTCTGGTAGTAGATGACCCCGACGAAGATCTCGGCGGGGATCATCCGGCCCGTCTTCCCATCGTAGAGGATCTCCTTCCCGTTCGAGCGGAAGCCGTTCTCCTCGAGAGCCCTCCGGAGGGCGTCCTCCCGCTCCCCGGAGAACGGTGTGCCGTCGATGAAGCGGCCCTCCATGGATCCGACCTTTCCGCCGATCTGTTCGAGGACGTGGGCGACGGTCATCCGCGATGGGATCGCGTGAGGGTTGATGATGAGGTCAGGGATGATCCCCTGGGCCGTGAAGGGCAGATCCTCCTGGGGGGCGATGAGCCCGATCACACCCTTCTGGCCATGGCGGGACGCGAACTTGTCCCCGAGTTCGGGGACTCGTAGGTCGCGGACCTTCACCTTCGCGAGCTTGGAGCCGTTCTCGGACTCCGTGAGCATGACGGAGTCGACCCAGCCGCTCTCCCCGTGCCGCACGGTGATCGACGTCTCCCGCCGCTTCTGGGGCGTCAGGAAATCCGTCTCCTCCTCGAGGAAGCGGGGCGGGCTCGTCTTCCCGATAAGGACGTCCCCGCCCGTGACGAGGACCTCGGGCGAGATGAGCCCATCGTCGGGCGTGAGGTTCGCATACGACAGGTCGGCGCGGGCCCCGCGCACGTCGGGCGAGGGGATCTCGAAGTGGTCCTCCTGCCCGCCCGGGTAGCGGCGCTCCTCCGCGCGGTACGTGCGCATGAACGAGGAGCGGCCGAGGCCGCGGTCGATGGAGGCCTTGTTCATCACGATCGCGTCCTCCATGTTGTACCCGTGGTACGACATGACCGCGACGACGAAGTTCTGGCCCGCGGGCCGCTCGTTGAAGGAGACGTACGGCATCGAAGCCGTCTGGACGAGGGGTTTCTCCGGATAGTGGAGGAGATGGCTCCGCGTGTCGGGCCTGGCGCGGTAGTTCGAGGCGCCGAGGCCCAGGGACTGCTTCGCCATCCCCGCGCCCATCGTGACCCGCGGGGAGGAGTTGTGCTCCGGATAGGGCACGAGGCCCGAGGCCACGCCCAGGATGACGAGGGGATCCACCTCGAGGTGGCTCGTCTCCTTCGTGATGTGAGACTTCACCCGGAACGTCTTGCGGCAGTGGCGGCACTCGAGCTCGACGTCCTCTTCCCGGGACCCGAGGTTCACCCACGTGACGTCGTTCCGGGACAGGGGGTGCTTGCACTCCTTGCACCGGGGCGGGACGTCATACGGGTAGATCGCGATGAACGCGTCCTCCTCTTCCTCGGCGTCGATCCATTCGACGACCCCGTTCCGCACGAGGTCGGAGAAGCGGGAGCGTCCGAGCTTGAGGTCCTCGAGGTGCTTCTTCGAGAGGACGAGGTGGCCGTCCTTCACGACGAGAAGGGGCCTGCGGATGCGGCCCTCGTCGCAGTTGATGATGATCTCGCCCATGTTCTCGTCGTAGCGCACGTTGACCTCGTGGCTGAGGAGTCCTGAACGGCGCCGCTCCCGGATCTCGGAGACGAGCATCGTTGGATCCTCATGGAGGCCCACGAGGTCCCCGTTCACGTAGACGCGAGTGAGGTCGCTCTGCTGGCCCTTGACCTGCTTCGTGCCGAGGTCCGCGAGGAGGAGCTTGACCTCGTCCTCGGGGAAGCCCTCGGAGACGTCGATGACCAACGCACAGTTCTTGACGAGACCACAATTCTGGCCTTCCGGCGTCTCGTTCGGGCACAGCCGGCCCCACTGGGTCGGGTGCAGGTCCCGCGCCTCGAAGTGGGGCTGGGACCTCGTCAAAGGGGACGTGACCCGGCGCAGGTGACTGAGGGTCGACATGTTCGACGTCCGGTCGAGGAGCTGGCTCACCCCGGCGCGGCCGCCGACCCAGTTCCCCGTCGCGAGGGCGTGGAGGAGCCGCTGGGTCAAGAGGTCGGGGCGGATCGCGGACGCAATCTTGAGCTCCCGCCGCCGGGCGTAGGACCGCTCGAGCTGGTACTTGAGGTCCTTCACGAGGTTCGCGAAGGCGACGCGGAAGAGGTCCTCCATGAGGTCCCCCGCGAGCTTCAGGCGCTTGTTCGCGTAGTGGTCCTTGTCGTCCTCCCGTCGCATCCCGAGGGAGAGCTCGAGGACCGTCCTCGCGACGCGGCCCAGGAAGATCGCCTTCTTGATCCGGTCCTCCCGGGTGTCGCCGAGGTGGGGGAGGAGGGAGCGATCGAGGATCGATTCGACCTTCTTGATCCGGTACTCCTTCGCCTGGCCCGTGGCGAACTTCTTCTCGAGGTAGTTGATCGCGTCGTCCCTCGTGAGGATGCCGTTCGGCGGGTACAGCTTCTTGTTCTTGACCTCCTCGATGTTCGCGTACACGATGTTCGCCATCGCGGGGGTCGAGACGATCGCGTTGTGGATGTCCTCGTCCTTCTCCATCCCCAGTGCCTTCATGAGGATGATGAGGGGAATCTGACCCGAGGCGGTTGGGACGGAGACGATGAGCATGCCGTCCTTCTTCTTCTCCATGAGGGTGAGGGCCCTGTACCCCTCGCGCTGGGAGAAGACCTTCGCGACCTCGACCTTCCGGCCGTACCGCTCGTTGAACTCTACGAGGACGCGGTTCGGGGCGAGGTCCTCGAGGCTGATGAGGGTCCTCTCCGTCCCGCCGATGATGAAATACCCGCCGGGGTCGTAGGGGTCCTCCCCCTTCTCGACGAGCTTTCGCTGGTACTCATCGTGGCTGAGCTCCCCCTCCGTCTCGAGGTTCTCCTTGTACAGGAGGCACTTCTTCGACTTGACCATGATCGGGAGGTTCCCGACGTGGACCTGTTCCGGTTCCCGCTCGATCCCGTTCTCGATGACCGTGAAGTCGAGGTAGATCGGAGCCGTGTAGTTCAGGTTCCGGAGGCGCGCCTCCATGGGGCTCAGGGCGTGAGTCGCCCCGTTCGCCTCCTTCACGACGGGGAGGCCGAGCTTGATCGTGGGCTTCGCCTCCATGTCGATCCGCCCGCGCTCGTCCCGCTTGCGCCCGATCCGGATCTCGATGACGTCCCCTTCCGTCCGGTCCTCGTCGAGGCGGATGATCCCCCGCCTCTCGTCCTCCGGGGAGGAGCGGTGGTTGTCCACGATCCGCTGCATCCTCGAGTTCGGGTTGTCGATCGTGGGGAGGAAGTCGTTGAACGACGCGATGTGATGGTTCACAATAGAGCGTTCCCGAAAGAACGCGTCGATGAGTTCCCGCATGCCCTACCTCCCGATGACCAACCGATACGCTTCCGATACGCCCGCCGTGCTGCTGACCCGCGTGACGCGGATGATCCGCCCTTCCTCAATCGGCCCCTCGATCCTCTCGAGGACCTGGATCACGGGATCGCTCCGGCGGATCTTCGGGAGCTGGTCGCGGGTGATCCGGAGGGCCTTCAGGGTCTTCTCCGCCTCTTCCTCCGGAACGAGGCGGTGCTCTGGCACGAACTGGTGCTCCAAGACGTTGAACCTCAAGGGGGGTCCTCCCTGGGCGGCCTGGTCTGTCCCACCTGGCATGTCACCGTTGCGGCCGCCCTACGGGCCCGCGGGGACTTTCGGGGTCCCCGCACGGGCCGCGGGGCCCTTTCGAACCCCGGACCACCCGGTCTCTCTCCACCCTCCTTGGGGGAGATGTGGTTAAAAGCCGGATGCTCTTTCTAGGGGCGACGGGATCGCCGTCCTACCTAGCTGAGCTACGGGCCCTCGGGCTGGCGGCGGCGACATGCGACCGCAGTCCAAATGGACCCCTCTAATTAAACTTTGCGGCCGATCGGACGCTCCCAGCCTCGCGGCAGCACGTCCCGGGCCTTTTTCATCGGACAATCTGGATAATAATCGCGCCTCCGGAGGGACCCCCACAACGTTTTATAGACCGCCGTTCTTCCGGCCGGCCGTGAGCCCCTCGGAGAACCGGTGCGCCTCCTGCGGCGCCGTGCTCGTCGGGAGAGGGACCACGTCGTTCCCCTGCCCGAGCTGCGGCCAAAGCCGTATCGGTCGCTGCGCGCGATGCCGGGACCAGTCCGTCGCGTACCGCTGTCCCCATTGCGCCTTCGAGGGCCCCTGAGGGACGCGGATGGGGTCCGTCGCGGTCACCCTGAAGGTCATGCCCGAGGGGATCGAGGTCGACCTCGAGGCGCTCAAGGCTTCCGTCCGGAAGGCCCTCGGATCGAGCTTCCGGACCCTCGAGGAGCGGCCCGTCGCATTCGGCCTCCGGGCGATCCATGCGGTCGCCATCGTCGATGACGCCGCGGGCGGGTCGGAACCCCTTGAGCAGGCCCTCTCCGCGATCCCCGGGGTCTCGAGCGTGGAGACGCTCGACGTGGGCCTCGTGTGAAGGCTCAGTACGCCATCTCGCCGGAGAGGAACGCGCGGACCTCCGGGGTCTGCGAGGCCTCGAAGATGTCCCGGGCGGGCCCCACCTCCGCCAAGCGTCCCTCGAGGAGGACCCCGACCCGGTCCGCAAGCCGCCTCGCTTGGAACAGGTTGTGGGTCACGATCACGATCGTGGAACCTGCCTCCCGACGGTGCCGGAGGACCGCCTGTTCGAGGAGGCGCACGTTCCCCGGATCCAGGTTCGCCGTGAATTCGTCGAGGAACAGGACCTCGGGCCGGAGCACCGCGGCCCGCGCGAAGGCGATCCGCTGCTGCTCTCCGCCGCTCAAGCGGTCCGCCCTCTGCCCTGCGGCTTCGAGGAGCCCGACGAACGCGAGGGCCTGGAACACCCGGACCCGGATCTCCCGGGGATCGACCCCGCGGAGCCAGAGCCCGTACGCCACGTTCTCGAACACGGTCGCGCGGAACGTGGAGGGGTTCTGCATGATCATCGCCATCCGGCGCCTCTGGTCGAGAGCGGCGGGGGACCCCACGGACACGGAGGCCCCGTGGAACCGGATCTCGCCCGAGTCGGGCGCGTCGAGGAGGTCCAGGAGGCGGAGGGTCGTCGTCTTCCCGACCCCGCTCGGCCCCACGATCGCGAAGATCTCCCCCGCGGAGATGCCCGCGTCGATCCCCCGGAGGACCTCCTTTCCGCCGAAGGACTTCCGGACGCCGTGGAGGGAGAGAGGCGGGATCACAGGACCCCACGCCCCTGGAGCCGCTGGAGGACCGCGAACACCGCGAACGCGATCCCAAAGAGGATCACGCCGAGGACCGTCGCCTCGAGGTAATGGGCCTGGGAGGTCTCGAGGACGATCGCGGTCGTGAGGACGCGCGTGTGGCCGCGGATGTTGCCGCCGACGATGAGGACGGCGCCGACCTCGGACACGGCCCGGCCGAATCCGACCATGACCGCCGTGACGACCCCGAGCCGCGCCTCGTGAAGGGCCGTCGCGCGCCACTGGCGATCGTCCGCGCCCAGCGTGCGGGCCGTCTCGTGGAGCCTCCGCTCCACGGCCATGACCGCGGAGATCGTGAGCCCCATGACGATCGGGATGACGAGGAAGGTCTGGGCGATGACCATGCCGATCGGGGTGAAGAGCCAGCCGAGGGCGCCGAGGGGGCCGTCGCGGGAGAGGAGGAGGAAGACGAGGAGCCCCGCGAGGACGGGCGGGAACCCGTAGAACGTGAACGCGAGGGTCCGGACGAAGTTCCTCCCGGGGAACTCCTTCAAGGCGATGAGGGCCCCCAGGGGCGCGCCGACGACGAACCCGATGAGGGTCGACGTCCCTGCGACGAGCAGGGAAAGCCCCACAATCTGGAGGACCTCCGCGTCAACCGACATGGCCGCACCCGTCTTGCGCTTCCGGATGGAAAGGCTGCTCCCCGCCGGCCGTGTAGTTCCCGATGAGGCCCTGCCCGCGGGGCGAGACGAGCCACCTTGCGAAGCCCAGGGCCCACGATGACTTCACGTTCGGGTGGAGGGCCGGATTCACGGGGATCACGCTATAGAGGTTCTGCAGAGGCGGGTCGTTCTGCACGTCCACTTCCAGGTCCAGACTCGATCGGCGGACGAGGAAGGTCCCGTTGTCCGACAAGGTGTACCCACCGAGCTGGGACGAGACCTCGAGGGTCGCAGCCATCCCCGAGCCCGCCTCCCGATACCAGGAGTCAACGTCCGGGTCCGGGGTGTAGTTGACCCATCCCCAGATCGTCCGCTCCATGATGTGGGTACCCGAGTTGTCCGCACGGGATACGAAGAGAGCGCGGGACGAGAGGATCCGCGCGAACGCTGCGGTGGCGTTCGTCAGGCCCCGGATCCCCGCGGGGTCGGACGCAGGCCCCACGACGATGAACTCGTTTCGCATCACCCGGCTCCGGCAGAGGCCGTGGCCCTGGGCCATGAAGTCGAGCTCTATGGCGGGCGCGTGGACCATGACGATGTCGGCATCCCCCCGCCGGGCCACATCGAGCGCCTGTCCCGTGCCCACGGCGACGTACCGCACGCCGATCCCGGAGTCCCGCGAGAACTCGGGGAGGAGGTAATCGAGGAGTCCCGAGTCCCGCGTGCTCGTCGTCGTCGCGAGGACGATGTAGGCCTCGGACGACGAGGCGAGGGTGACGGCCAATCCGGCGGCGACGAGGAGGAGGGAGAGCCCGAAGGCCGCCCGCCACGCAGTCACGAACCCGGGCCACGGGAGGGGACGCGGGGTCCGATGGATGCGGGACATGGGCCCGAGGTCGGGCAAGCCGTGTCCCGTAATAAAAGAGCCGCGGCCATCGTCCCGCACCCGGCTTAACCACATCCGCCAAACCTTATGTAAGCGGCGCCTGCTCCCCGCGGCGTGTTCCCCCTGGAACTCCAGGTGGAGGGCGACGCCCTTGCCGCGCTCATCGCCCTCCTCCCGTACATCGCGGTCATCATCCTCGTCGCCGCGTGCATGATGTGGTTCCTCGCCTTCATGTCCCGGTACTTCGAGTACCTGAAGACCCTCGAGAGCCGGTGGCTGGACCGGGACACCCTGGGCTTCGTCCACCGGGTCCTCGAGGTCGTCTGGATCGCCTCCATGGCGATCCTCGTCCTCGGAATCGCCCAGACCCAGAGCCCCGTCCTCCGGGAAGGCCTCGTCGCCTTCCTGAAGAGGGTCCCGTCCCTCTTCTTCGCCCTCTTCGTGATCTTCATCGCGGCCCTCGTCGTCCGCATCCTCCACCGCTTCGCCGCGTTCCTCCGCGGGGAGCTCAAGGTCAAACCGAAGCGGATCGCGCCCCCGCGGGCCCTCGCCTTCACGGAGGTCGTCCTGAAGTACCTCATCTACGCAGCCGCAGTCGCCGTCGCGGTCCTCGGCGCGATCCGCACCCTGCCCGCGGAGGACCAGACGTACTTCGCGATCATCGCGTGGCCGAGCGCGGAGGTCACGGTCCCCATCGCCGTCGCGGTCCTCCTCGCCCTCCTCGTTATCGCCGTCGCGGACCGTTTCGTGAACTCGATCTTCGAGGACATGAAGAGACGGACGAAGAAGTTCACCGCTCGGGTCGTGGACGAGTTCAAGTCAATCGCCCGGTACGCGGTCTGGCTCTTGGGCGCCATCGTCCTCGTGTTCGTGCTCCTCGACATCATCCTGACCGAGGAGCGCCTCGTGATCTTCGCGATCGGATTCGTCGCCTTCCTCCTCCTCGTCGCGGTCCTCACGTTCGACCCCGTGAGGAACGCCCTCGCGGGCGTCACTCTCATGCGGGCGGACCCCTTCGACGTGGGGGATCGCGTGAAGATTGGCGCGGACCTCGTCTGCGATGTCGTCTCGATGAGCCTGACCCTCACCCAGGTGCGAACCCTCCGGGGCGAGAGGGCCACGTTCCCGAACGCGCAGCTCCTCCGGACGCCTATCGTGAACTTCAGCCGCTCGAAGCCGTACGCGATGTCCGTGGAGATTGGGGTGGGCTTCGAGGTGGGCCACGACCGGGTCCGGGAGCTCCTCGTGAAGGCGGCCCGGGAAACGGCGGGGATCGTGCCCGAGCCGCCGCCTGCGGCCTTCACGAAGGACGTCCGGGGCGACGCGATCGTGTACCAGGTCCTCGCGTACACGGACCGGCCCGAGCGGATGAAGGAGACGAGGTCGGAGCTCATCGACCGCATCCAGGACGGCTTCGCCGCGGCCTCGATCCGGCCTCACGGCGGGGCCGCCTAGGACGCGCCCTTCCGCAGGAGGAGGACGGGGCACCGGGCGAGCTTCACGATCCGGTCCTCCACGGGCCCGAGGGCGAACTTGCGAAGGCCCCCGGGGGACGACGCGCGGACGAGCAGGACGGACGCCTCCGCGCTCTCCTGGAGCGCGACGCTCTCCCATTGTCGAGAGTACAGGATGCGGTGCTCGATGGAGTGGCCCCGCGCGTGGCCCTCGGCGAGGAATGACTCCGCCTCCTGCTTGAGCCGCTCCGCCTCCGCAGGGTCCCCCGCGAGCCCGAGGACCTCGATCGCCGGGTGGTCCTCCTCCGCGAGGATGAGGGCGAGCTCGTCAATCCCGGAGAGGGGCCAGATCGGGCTCGTGAGGACGACGAGGCGCTGGAGGGGCGTCCGTAGCCCCTCCGTCTTGAAGATGGCGATGTCGCACGGGGCGTTCTCGATGAGGTAGTCCAGGTTGCTCCCGAGCATCCGCCGTTCGCCCTCCACGCGGGTTCCCCGCCAGCCCGTGACGAGGAGGTTCACGGCCTCCTCCCGGAGGGTGTCGAGGATGATCTCGTACACCTTGTGTCCGATCTTCACGACGGGGCGGGTGTCGACGCCGAAGCGGGACGCCAATCTCGAGACCTTCTGGAGGCCCTTGATCCGATCGTCCACGTACCGGAAGCGGATCGCCTTCGGCGGGAGGTTTCTCGGGATCTCGACGACGTTGAGGAGGCTGAGTTCCGCGCCCCGGGCGCGGGCCACGCGGGCGGCGAACTCCACGAGGTCCGCGTCCTCGAACTCCCGTAGGGGGAGGAAGACCCGGTATCGCTCGAGCTCGACCGCGTCCTCCGCCGCCGTGAGGACGTCCGCGATCTCGGGCTGCGCCAGCGCCCCCACGCGGATCGCTTGGCGACCCCCCGCGAACCAATGGAAGATGAGGCCGAGGGCGACCCAGAGCAGGCCCAGGTACGTCGCGAGGGCCCCCGCGGGAAGACGGCTGTCCGCGGCGCCGGGGTAGTTCCACAGGACCGCGCCGACGACGATGTTCAGCGCGACAGCGACGATGGGGACCGCGGGCACAAGCGGGATGCGGAACCCGGGCGCCGTCCTGCGCTCCCGGCGGCGGAGGGTGACGACGGAGGCCTGCACGAAGGAGAACAGGAGGAGGAACGCGAGGCTCCCGAGGATCGCGATCGTCTCGAGCCCGAACGCGAAGAGGCTCGCGGAGAGGGCGGCGGTCGCGAGGAGGGCGAAGATGGGTACGTCCCGGTTCCCAACGGACGCGAGACGGCCGGGGAGGAACCCGTCCCGAGCCATCTCGAAGGACGTCTTCGTGGCCGCCGTGAGGTTCGCCCCGAGGGCGCCCCACATGACCGCGATTCCGACGAGGAGGAAGGCGCCGCGCATCCCCGGGACCGGCAGGTTCGCGAAGCCGACGAGGGCGAAGTCCTCCGGCGTCCCGGAGCACGCCTCGCACGCCGGCCATCCCGCGACGGACGACGAGGGCAGGTTACCAAGGACCGCGGTGACGAGGAGCGCATAGACCCCGAGGGAGAGGATGACCGCGAGGAGGATCCCCCGGGCGACCGTGCGCTCGGGCTTCTTCGTCTGGTCCGCGAGCTGGGCGATCACCTCGAACCCCTCAAAGGCGAGGAAGAACACGCCCGCCCCGACGAGGAGGCCGAGAAGGCCCGGCTGCGCGTCGCCCGCGCCAAGGCCCCGCGGGGGGCCGGGCAGGAGCGCGTACACGATTCCGACGCCGGCGAACGCCAGGAGGACAACGACCTTGCCCAGGGTGAGACGCCCGAGCGCCCGTCGGGAAACGTGGACCCGGCCGTAGTGGAAGGCGACCGCAAACCCGAGGGCCGCGACGGCCGCGAGCCGCTCCCGCCCCCCCAGGGGCTCGAAGGGCGTGTCGGACCGGGCGAGGAACTCCACGAGGAACGCGCCGAGGCCGAGGGCGCTGAGGGCCGTCGCAGCGACATGGCCGCCCCAGGAGGCCCATCCGCTGAGGAAGCCGCTCGGTGCGGGGAGGGCGGAGCGCACCCAGGCGTAGGCGCCCCCCGCGGCCCCGGGGCGTCCCGACGCGAGCTCCGCATAGCCGAGCCCCGACAGGAGGACGATGAGGCCCGCGAGGACGACGCTGAGGAGGGTCAGCCCCCCCGCGACCGTGAACGTCGCGCCGGAGAGGAGGAAGATCCCCGCCCCGACCATCGCCCCGACGGCCGCCATCGTCACGTCGAGGAGGCCGAGGTCCCTCGTGACTCGAACGCGGACTTCGTCCCGCACGGGAGAGGGGGACGCCACGGGCGGAGAACGAGGGAAGGACTACTTGAGTCTATGTTGAAGGGTCTACGCGTCCGGCTTCGTCGCGGACTTCACGATCATGGAGCCGAGGGAGTGGAACACGGTCTCCACGTTCTCTCCCGTTTTCGCGCTGGTGAGGTAGTAGGGCGCGTCGAACGCCTCCGTGGCCTGCCCGACTTGATCCTCCCCGAAGGCGGCCTGGTCCTTCAGGTCCGTCTTGTTCACGGCAAACACGACGGGAATCTCCCCGACCGTGCGGAAGACGGACTCGACCCAGGAATCGAGGTCCTCCAGGGTGTCGTACCGCGTGAGGTCGGCGACGGCCAGGATGCCCTGGGCCCCGTGGAAGTAGGCCTCCCGGAGGAGCTCCCGGAAGCCCTTCGAGCCCATGATGTCCCAGATCGTCATGTCCATCTGAATCGCCCCGCCGCCCCGCTCGTCGAGGGTCATCTCTTTCTTGGAGACCTTCGCCCCGAGGGTGACGATGTAGCGGTCGTCGAACTCATCGAGGACGTAGCGGCGGATGAGCGAGGTCTTCCCCACCGCGTGCTCGCCCACGAGGCAGATCTTGACCTTCATCCGACGGGGCTCTGCCAATCTCGCACGACCTCGAGGACGGGCGCGGGTCCTCCCGTGCCGATGGCATCCGACACGCTCTATTTAGTCGTTTGTGAGTCATTTCGCGGCGACGAAACCTGAGCCCCGCGACTCCAGACGACGCGCTGCGGGAACGGTATTTCGATGCCCTCGCCGGCGAAGCGTCGGCGGATCGCCTCCCCGATGTCGCTCGTGCCCACGGAGCAGGTGACGACCGCGGGGGAGGACCGCGAGGACGATCCGTAGGAACGCCAACCCAGCGACCGGGGCGGCGGGGGCCATACGGGGCCACGCGACGGCTGCATGGGAGACAGTGGTTGCGCGCGAGACGCGCGCGGGCGCGCTCCTTGCGATTCGGGTCGAGCATTTGAAATAACGAACTCCCGATGCGCCGCCGTGGATCCCTTCTCCACCGCGCGCCTCTTCGCGGGGGCCGCCTTCCTCGCTGTCGCCGCGGGGATGGACCTCCGGACGCGGCAGGTCCCGAACCCCCTCTGGGTCCTCCTGGGCACCCTGGGGCTCGGTCTCGTCGTCGTCGACCTGGCCATGAGCTCGGCGTCCGCGGAATACTATGTCGTCCTCGCCTCCGCGGCGGGCTTGTTCTACGCCGTGTTCTTCGGCGAGCCCCTGCTCGACGAGGACGGGTTCCACGGCCGCCGCCTGCGGATCGGCCTCCTCGGCCTCGCCCTCGTCGGCCTCGTGGGCGCCACGTGGAACGTCGTCGCGTCGGGGAGGACGGACAGCGTCGCGTTCCTCGAGTACCTGACGATGCCCGTGATGGTCCTCGTCTACCAGGGGATGTACCAGGTGCGCCTCCTCCACGGGGGGGCGGACGCCAAGGCGCTCATCGCCCTCACCCTCCTCGTGCCGACGTACCCGGACCTCGGACCCGCAATCGGACCCATGGTCGTCGACGCTCGGATCGACGCCGCCATGCGCCTCTGGTTCCCCTTCTCCTTCGTTGTCCTCGTGAACGCGATGCTCCTCTTCCTCGCGATCCCCCTCGGGTACCTCCTCCACAACGCGGTCCGGGGGGACCTGCGCTTCCCCATGGCCTTCCTGGGCCGCCGGGCGGACCTCGACGATCTGCCCCCCCACGTGTGGCTCATGGAGCGAATCGACGACCGTGGGGAGCATGTCGTCGTCTTGTTCCCCCGGAGGGGTCGGGACCGCGACTCGGAGGTGGAGCGCCTCCGCCGGGCCGGGATCCGGCGGGCCTGGGTCCAGCCCAAGGTCCCCTTCATGGTCCCCCTCCTCGGCGGCTTTCTCCTCGCCTTCCTCGTCGGGAACCTGCTCCTCGGGTTCCTGTCCCTCCTCGGCCCGCGCGGCTGAGGGGGAGGACGAAAACCTGAAATAGGCCGCCCTATCTCCCAGGGGCCAGCAGTGGTTTGACGGCCAAAGCGGCGGGGATACACCCGGTCCCATCCCGAACCCGGAAGTTAAGCCCGCCCACGTTCCCTGCGGTACTGCGGTGCGCGAGCCCGCGGGAAGCCTGCCCTCCTTCCAGGAGGGCTTGGGCCGGCGGCCTAGGTACGCTAGCCGTCCATCCTTGTGGTGGACGACGAACCGTGCCGTTCTAACGGCCGCCGGCCCTTGGAACGCTGTCAGCCACTCCCTCTTCCTTTTCCCGGCGGCCCCTGGAACGGAGCCGGAGCCCGATGATCAAGAGGGGGACCGCGAGGACGAACGCGAAGTCCGTGAGCTCGGGGATCGCGAGGACGACGGAGGCCGTGCTCGGGGCGAGGGCGTACCCACCGAGGGTCGTGTAGTTGAGGAAGGCCCAGTTCACGATCTGGGTCGTGTTCGCGCCCGCGGCCACGACCGCGGTGAGGGTGATGCTGTAGGCGCCCGGAGCGACGTTCGTGAAGTTCCAGTAGAACGTCGTCCCATCCGTCCAGCTCGGCGCGGGGTTGCTCCCGGTGTAGGTCAGGCCCGAGGGGAGGCTGTCCCGGATCGTCACGGTCCCCGCGGCCACGGAGCCCGTGTTGTTGTAGTAGATCGTGTACGTGACCGTGTCCCCTGCGACCGCGCTCGCCGGGCTCACGACCTTTGCCACGGCGATCATGGGTCGGACGACGGTCACGTTGGCCCAGGCCTGGCCCGGCTCCATGATGCGCCGGAGCTGGTCCGTGTACACGAGGCGGGCCGTGTTCACCTGGGAGCTGCCGTCCGCCCCGAGCCCGTTCACCTGGACCGTGACCGTGAAGGAGTTCGTGGACCCGGGGAGGACGTTCGTGAACGTCCAGCCGAGCGTGGAACCGGCGACGCTCGAGGGCGCGACGCTCGCCCCGACGTACGTCACCCCCGCGGGGAGCGTGTCGTTGACCCAGACGTTCCGCGCGACCCCGGTCCCCGTGTTGTTGTAGTAGATCGTGTACGTCACGAGGTCACCCGGGGACGCCGAGGGAGCGCTCGCGACCTTCGCGATCGTCACGACGGGCCGGTGTCGATCGTTCCCGCGGCCCGGGCTCGGGAGGAGGGATACGTAGAAGTCCGCGACGTCGTTGTTCGAGTCCATCGGCTGGCCCGTGAGGGGGTCCTTGAACCGGGCCCAGCTCCTACCACTCCCCGCGTTCGAGGAGTACGTCGTCTGGTCGACGACGACGCCGTTCTGGCGGAGTCGGAGGACGTTGTTCCCGTTGGGCAGGGAGTTCGAAGGGGGGATCGCGACGAAGTACTCCGTCCCGGAGCCCCACGCGCCGAGGACCTGGTTCGTGAACGTGTAGATGACCGTCGCGCGGTTCCCGCGCACGATGACGATGTCCCATCCCGAGAGGCTCACAGGGCTCGACGTCGGGTTCGCGACCTCGATCCACTCGGGGTTCGGTTGGGGGGACACCTCGTTGATGACGACCGTCGTCGCGACGGCGCGCGGGGCGACGGGGAACGTCGTCGCGCCCGCCTCGGGGCGGGCGTCGTCATAGCCGCGCCGCCAGTCCGAGGCGACGAACACGACGCGGTACCCCGCGCTCAGGTTCAGGGCCGACGCGGCCACGCCGAACTCGACCCGGTGGGCGTCGAGGGTTGCCTCGATTGGGCCGACGTACCTCCAGGGGACTGCGCTGCCCCGCGCGTGTTCGTAGAGGCCGCGGGACACGATCCCGCCGTTCCGCCCAAGGACGACGAGGGCCCGGTCGAAGCCGTACCGCGAGCCCGCGACGTCGGAGAGGAGGCCCGTCGCTGTCGAGTTGTCCGCGTCCACATAGGCGTAGAGGACGTCCACCCCCTCCAGGACCTCAGGGGCGATGGGGCCGATGTACCGGGTCACGTTGCGGCCCGCGAAGGGGGCCGGATACCAAGAGGGGATCGTCGTGTTGAGCCAGAGGTCCGACCCCGCGGGGTAGTCGATGAGACCGTCCGCGTCGACGTCCCCCGTGGCGTTGTCCAAGACCCCGTCATTGTTGAAGTCGTTCGCGAGGCCGGGGTTCGACAGGGAGAGCTCCACGGAGTCGGGGACACCGTCCCTGTCCGAGTCGAGGGGCGCCACGCCGGGCGCGCGAACCCGCGCGAGGGGAATGTCCTCTCCGCCTAGGATCCGTCCGTCGACCCGGGCGTACGCGGTGAAGTTGGCCCCGAGGTCCACGGCCGTCGCGAGGAGGTCCACGTTCGGGTTGTACACGGAGCTGCCGGAGGCGTTGATCGCGTCGCCCAGGAGGTCTGTCCCGTGGGAGCGGCCGGACCAGTCCCCGAACGCGCCGTCCACGCGGAGGGTCGTGGGCGCGGTCCCCAGATAGGCGAGGCCCGTCTCGGGCGCCGGGAACGTGACACTGCCGTTCGTCCAGACGCCGCGTGCCTCGAGCCCGAACGTCGACATCGGCGTCACGTTCGCCCAGACGGCCTCGACCCAAAGGACCCGGGGGGAGGTCAGGCTCCCCGAGAGGGGGAGGCTGGCCGACGCGCCGATCAGGGGCCCGGATCCGAGGACCGGATCCGACGACTCGAACCGATCGTCCCCGTCGTCCTCGCGAAGGACGAGGGTCGCGGGGTCCGCGGAGGAGCCGCGGCGGGTCACGTTCAGGCCGTAAAGGTCCGGAATCCCGCCCAGCGGCCGGAGGGCGACCCGAAGGACGCCGGCGGAGGTCCCCGGGATGACGTCGGGGGCGACCGTCCGCTGGTCCACGACGACCGTCGCCCGGCCCGCCTGGATGGCTCCGTCCGCGGCGTCCCGCCGCCCTTCGCGGTCTGCGAGGACCACGAGGACGCGGCCCTCGGGCGGCAGCTCGACGTCGGAGAGGAGGACCTCGAGGCTCTGGCCCGAGAACGCGGCCCGCGCACCGCCCGCGGCGCCGAAACGGCCCCAGTCGTTCGAACTCGGACCACCCGTCGCGTTGAACCGGTACACGCTCGCGCTCTGGAGGGTGCCGCCCCAGCCGACGAGCTCCGCCACGAGGTCCGCCCCGAGGTCGCCCACGGGGTAGCCCGTGGACCCACGCCCGTCCTGGTCGACGAACACGTACGCCCCGTCCGTCCCTTCGGGTCCGCTCCCCCGGAAGAAGAGGCCCTGGACGTGGGCGTAGACGAACAACCCCTTCGTCTCCGTGGCGGCGCGGACCTCGAGGAGGTTCACGTCGGGGTTCGCGACCTGGTCCGACGAGGAGTCCGCGAAGGAGGCCACGCCCGACCAGTCGGAGAAGTCCCCGTCGATCCGGAGGGCGACCCCCGCTTCGGGGGCCGGGGACATGAGGCTCGCGAGGATCGGGGCAAGGACCATGAGCGCGACGACGGCGGCAATCCCGACGACGGACCGGGCCCAGTGGGCCTGGCTCGGGATCTGGGTGGTGCCATAGCGGCCCCGGCGGCCGTTCGTGAAGCCGTTCCCGTTCACGAGGCCGTTCGTCCGGCCGTCCCGATCGGACCAGCCGCCGAGGCCGTTCGTCGCCCCCGAGCCGAGGGTGAGGCCGTTCACCGCGCCGTTCGTGAGGCCGTTCACGCGGCCCGACGCGAGCCCGTTCACGCGCCCGTTCGTCCGGCCGTTCGTCCGGCCGTTCACGCGGCCGTTCGTGCGACCGTTCACCCGGCCCGACGCGGTCCCACGGGCCGTCAAGGCCCCGCGGGTCTGGAGGCCGTTGAGGGCCGTCGTCAGGCTGTGCCCCTCGTGGTGCTCGAGGAAGTCCGCGCGGTCGAACGCCTCTCGGGCCTCCGGGAGCCGGCCGATCCGCTCGAGGATCTCCCCCTTCGTGCGCCAGGCGACGGCGAGGTTCGGGTCGAGGTGGAGCAGGTCGTCGTAGTGGCGGAGGGCTTCGAGGAGCCGCGTGTCGACGGCCTTGGGGGCGTCCGTCGCGGCGGGCTGCTTCCACCGAGAGGGGAGGACCGACATGTCGCCCTGGGCCCGGAGGAGGTTGAGGACGTCGAGGCGGTACTCCTCCTCCTTCGTGGGGTTGAGGTCCGCGGCCTTCGAGAAGGCCGCAATCGCCTCCTCGGCCCGGCCGAGCCCCCCCAGGATCCGGCCCTTCTTCGCCCAAGCGCGCTCGAGGCTCGGGTCCGCGTCGAGGATCCGGCCGAGGTTGTCGAGCTCCTCGTGGAGCCGGTCCGACTCGGAGACCTCGATGGACTCCGCGACCCTCTGCCAGCGGCTCAGGAAGCCCCGGCCGATCCCCTTGTGGCCGTTCGTCGGCTCCGCCTCCGCCTCGGGCCGGCGGCCGCAGATCGCGCACTCCGAAGACTCCGCGGCGAGATACGCGCCGCATCGGGGACAGAAGGCTGAGGTCTCCTCGACGAACGCGTCGATCCCCGGCAGGAGGGCGGCCTCCTCGCGGGTGTAGGAGCGGCCGCAGACCTCGCAACGGTCCGCCCCGACCGCCATCGCGGCGCCGCACGTAGAGCAGAGGTGGGAGGGGTGGTCCTCCTCCTCGAGGAACGCCTTCAGGTCCTCGGGAACCCGAACCTCCTCAGAGCCTTCCTCGAACGCGATCCCGCATACGGGGCAGGAGGACGCCTTCGCGCCCGCGAAGGAGCCGCACTCGGGGCAGAGGAAGAGGTGACCGTCGTCGTCCCGGCCCGCGCGGTCCCCGAGGACGCGGCCGAGGGCGTCCATGTCGTCGGGCTCGAGGCCGGGGACGGACAGGAGCTCCTCGCGGGTTGCGGCCCGCAGGTGCTCGAACGAGGGGAAGCGGTCGAGGAGGCGGCGGGCCTTCGCCTCGTCGAATCCGGGAAGGCCCTGCAGCCATTCGAGGTAGCCCTCGTCCATGGCGTGGGACGCGTTGGGGCTCCTGTATTAAGGGGGTATTATCGCACGTATCAAGGTCGCTATCGAATCCGTTGACATGACGCTCTCATGTCCGGGACGACCAGGCCGTGAGGTAGGGGTCGAGGGGGAGGTCGAGGACGGCCCGACGCGGGCCCGCGCCGAGGCGGACGAGGAGGGTTTCCTCGTCCCGCCGAAGGACCTCGGGGGCCAGCCCGTCGGACGAGAGGCGTCGCAGGAGATGCCCGACGAAGGCGTCGACCCGGGCCCGGTTCGCGTCCCGCTTCCTCGCGAGGACGTCCGTCGGGTAGACGCGGCGGAAGCGACCGTCCTCGACGATCGACACGAGGCCCGCATCCGCGAGCTCCGCGGCCATCTTGCTCGCGCTCTGGCGCGTCAGGCCCACGCGGGCCGCGAGCTCGAGGAGGGCGATCCCGGGGGATGCGTGGGACGCGTCGAGGACCTCGTCGCGCGCCGGCGCGGCGAGGAGCCCGAAGAGGCCCGCATCCGCCGGGTCGATGAGCCCCGTCGGGAAGAGGTACAGCCCGTCCATCTCGAGGTACCCGTTCTCGAGGAGGTTTCGCTCGTGCCACCGGACCGTCGCGTGGGACAGGTCGAGGACCCGGCCGAGCTCTCCCACCCGCGCGCAGGGCCGCAAGCACAGGGACCGGTACACGAGCCGCCGCCGGGCGTTCGAGAGGCTCGGGCCCTCGATCTCGAGGTCCTCTCCGGGGCCTTCCTGGGTGAGGGCGGCCTGGAGGGCACGCCCGATCCGGCGCGTCTCAGGCATCCTGGTACTCCTGGAGGACGAGCTCGAGGACGTAGTCCGGCTTCAGGGTCCGGAAGTCGTCGTCCGTGAGGCCGTCGAGGGACTTCTCGAGCCGCTCGAGCACGGCCTTCGGGAGGGCGCGGGTGAGGAGCATCTGCCGGAGCTGACTCGGGACCTTCGCGGTCGTCGGGCGGCGCGCCTCCCCGCCCTCGAGGACGATCCCGAACCCGCGAAGGATCTGGTACGGATGACGGCTCTGGGAGTGCCGGCTGTTCCGACACTTCACGATCTTGAGGCTCCGGGACGACGCTGCGTCGTCGCTGTTGTACTTCAGGTGGATCACGCAGTCCGCGAGGTACATCGGGATGACCGTCTCGGGCCCGGAGAGGTCCGTGGCCCCGTGCTCCTCGAGGGTGCAGAGGACCGTGCCGACCTTGCGCGTCTGCTTGAGCATGAAGCCGATGAGGTCCCGTTGCTCGTACAGGTCCTTCGTGGACCAGAGGACGGGGGTCAGGGGGTCGATCGCGATCCTCGCGTTGCTCCCCTTCCACTCCGACACGAACGCGGGGAGCTCCTTCCGGATGAAGTTCGAGAACTCCCGCCCCGACGCGTCGATGAACACGAGGAGCTCGTCGTCGAGGTAGTCGAGGATGTCGGACCATCCCATCTCGACGGCCTCCCGGATGATCTGCTCCTTGTTCTCGTCGAGGCTGACGAAGATCCCCTCCTGCCCTCCCAGGAGACCGCGGCGGATGAACTGAGTCGCGAACGTCGTCTTGCCCGCGCCGGACCTGCCGATGACGACGGTCGTCGAGTTTTCGTTCACGCCGCCATCGAGGAGCGGGTTGAGTCCATAGATTCCGCTCTTCAGCCTGTGCACGGACAATCAGCGGGAGGGAATCGATAAATACGTGCCGACGTGACTATCGGGGCTGAGAGCCAATCCCCCCGGAGAGGCGCCGGACCGCGCGGTCCGCGAAGGCCCTCGCCATGGCCCGGTCGATCCCGTAGCCGAGGACCCCGTTCTCCCGCTCGATGATCTCCCCGTCGCGGAAGAGGGCGATCGTCGGCACGACGTCGACCGCGTAGTCCTCCCAGAGCGGGTTCGACTCGTCGTCGAGGAAGACGCTCACGAACCGCGCGCGCAGCTCGTCGCGAAGGCGTTCGAACTCCGATTTGAACCGCCGGCAGAAGGGGCACCACGTCGCCCAGAACATCACGACGGCGGGCTCGGGCGACTCGAGGACGATCCGGCGGAACGCGTCGGGGTCCCGCGCCTCTTCCATCAGACACCGACGAGCCGTCCCTCTCCGATAAAGGTTCGTCCGTGAATTTCCGAGGTCCGCAGGCCGCGCGCGACCAAAGGGATATACGCCGCACCCCGGATACGGCGCCTCGCGTCGTCTTCTCGAAGGGATGGAATGGTACCCGTCGTCGTCTCCGAGGACTTCCGGCACTACTTCGAAGGCCTCCGCGCGGAGGTCGAGCGGTCGTACCGGGTCGCCCGACAGGCCAGGGCGAGGGGCTTCGACCCCGAGCTCGACGTGGAGACGCCCCTCACGGAGGACCTCGCCTCGAGGGTCGAGCGCCTCCTGAAGGACTACGACGTGGAAGGGGTCGCATCCCGAATCCGGGAGCTGGGGAAATCCCATGACCGGGAGGAGACCGCGATCCTCGTCGCGAAGGAGATGGCCCAGCGCCCCGCCCCGAGCAAGGAGAAGGCCGTCGAGCGGGCCGTGCGGGTGGGCCTCGCGATCCTGACGGAGGGGATCCTCGTCGCGCCCCTCGAGGGCCTCGCGGACGTGAAGGTCAAGCGGAACGGGGACGGCTCGACATATGTCGACCTGTACTACGCGGGCCCGATTCGCTCCGCGGGCGGGACGGGGCAGGCCCTGAGCGTCCTCATCGCGGACGTCGTCCGCCGGGAGCTGGGGATCGGCCGGTGGCAGCCGACGCGCCAAGAGGTCGAGCGGTTCAAGGAGGAGATCCCCCTCTACAAGCAGGTCCAGCACCTCCAGTACACCCCGACGGACGACGAGATCGCCCTCATCGCCTCGAACTGCCCCGTGGGCCTGAACGGCGAAGGGACGGAGGACGCGGAGATTTCGGGGTACCGGGACCTGCCGCGGATCGAGACGAACCGAATCCGCGGGGGCGCGTGCCTCGTCATCGCGGACGGGATGTGCCTCAAGGCCCCGAAGATCCAGAAGCACGTGAAGAAGCTCCGGATCGACGGCTGGGAATTCCTCGACGCGTACCTCCAGGGGAAGGGCGGGAAGCCCGAGGACTCGAAGGACGACCATGGGGTCGAGCCGAGCGAGAAATTCATCCAGAACATCCTCGCGGGGCGGCCCGTCCTGTGCCACCCGAGCCGCCCGGGCGGGTTCCGCCTCCGGTACGGGAGGACGCGGGCGACGGGCCTCGCGGCCCTCGCGATCCATCCCGCGACGATGCGCATCCTCGACGATTTCATCGCGGTCGGGACGCAGATCAAGACGGAGCGGCCGGGGAAGGCCGGCGCCGTGACGCCGTGCGACCGGCTCGAAGGGCCTATCGTCGTCCTCGACACGGGGGACATGGTGGAGATCGACGACGCCACGATCGCGGTGACCCTCGCCCCCCGCGTCCGGGTCATCGCGGACCTCGGGGAGATCCTCGTGCCGTTCGGCGAGTTCCTCGAGAACAACCACGTCCTCATGCCGGGGGCCTTCGCGACCGAGTGGTACGGAGTGCTCCTGGCCGCGAAGCTCGGGTCCCGCCCCGCGGGCTGGGAGGCCGCCGACGCGGCCCTCGCCCTCGCGTGGTCCCGGGAGCTCGGGGTTCCCCTCCACCCGCGGTACAACCTGTTCTGGCACGACCTCACGGTCGAGGAGATCCGGACCTTGCGGGAGGCCGTCGCGGCCCGAGGCCGCCTCGAGGAAGGCCGCCTCGTGCTCCCGCGGGACGAGTCCCTCAAGGAGGTCCTCGTGCGCCTCGGTGCGACCCACCGCGTCCGGGACGGGGAGGTCGTCCTCGACCGGCACACGGAGGCGTTCCTCGCGTGCCTCGGGATCGACACGTCGACGGGCGGGCTCGCGGCGCGGGAGGCCCCGGACGCCGGGGACCCCCTCGCGTTCGTGTCCGCCCTCGCCGGCTTCCCCGTGAAGGCTCGAGGGCCTACGCGGATCGGCGCGCGGATGGCCCGGCCTGAGAAGGCAGCCCCGCGGAAGATGCAGCCCGCCCCCCACGCCCTGTTCCCGATCGGCCTCGAAGGGGGGCCCCAGCGCCTCCTCACCGACGCGGCCACGAAGGACGTCGTCGAGGTCGAGGTCGGCCTGCGGACGTGCTCCGCCTGCGGGAAGCGCTGGTTCCTCCCCCGGTGCACGTGCGGGGGCCACACCCGACCCCGGAACATGCCCGCGCGCCAGCGTATTCCCCTCCAGGAACTCCTGCGCACGACCCTTCAGCAGCTCGGGGAGCCGGAGCCCGCGGAGATCAAGGCGGTCCAAGGGATGATCTCCCGCACGAAGACGCCGGAGGCCCTCGAGAAGGGGATCCTCCGGGCGAAGCACGGGATCTACGTCTTCAAGGACGGCACGACGCGGTACGACATGACGAACCTGCCCCTCACTCACTTCGTGCCGCGGGAGGCGGGCCTCACCGTCGAGGCCGTGGTCCGACTCGGTTATGCGCGGGACGCGGACGGGCGGCCGATTGAGCGGGACGACCAGATCCTCGAGCTCCGGACCCAGGACATCGTCGTCGCGCGGTCCTGCGGGGAGTACCTCGTCCGCGTGGCGGCGTTCGTCGACGACCTCCTCGAGAAGGTGTACCGCCTCCCGCGGTTCTACGACGCCCGAACCCCCGAGGACCTCCTTGGGCAGCTCGTCCTGACGTTGGCCCCCCACACGAGCGGCGGCGTCCTCGCCCGGATCGTGGGCTTCACGGACGCCCAGGCGTGCTTCGCCCACCCCTACATGATTGCCGCGCGCCGGCGGAACTGCGACGGGGACGAGGACTCCGTGATCCTGCTCCTCGACAGCCTCATCAACTTCTCGCGGTCCTTCCTCCCGGACAAGCGGGGCGGCCTCATGGACGCCCCCCTCGTCCTCACGATCCGGATCGACCCCAACGAGATCGACAAGGAGGCCCACAACCTCGACGTCATGTCGGCGTATCCGCTCGCCCTGTACGAGGCCGCGGAGCGGTTCGCCCATCCCCGGGAGGTCGAGCCCCAAATCGACACGGTGTCCAAGCGGATCGGGAGCGTCCTCCAGTACGAGGGCTTCGGGTACACCCACGGGACGTCGGGGATCGTCCAGGGGCCCGTGGCGTCCGCGTACGGGCAGGGAGGGATGATCGAGAAGATGGACAAGCAGCTCGAGCTCGCCCTCAAGATCCGTGCCGTCGACGCGGACGACGTCGTCTCGAGGATCGTCGTCCACCACTTCCTTCCGGACCTCATCGGGAACCTGAAGGCCTTCTCGAGCCAGCAGGTCCGGTGCACGAAGTGCGGGGAGAAGTACCGCCGGATCCCCCTGCGCGGGCGCTGCCCCGGATGCGGGGGGAACCTCACCCTCACGGTCCACGAGAGCTCCGTGAAGAAGTACCTCGAGGTATCGAAGAAGATCACCCAGCAGTACGACGTGTCCCACTACCTGAGGCAGCGGATCGACCTCATCGAGGAGGCGATCGCGTCCCTCTTCACGAACGAGAAGGTCCAGTCCCTCAAGCTCGACGACTTCTTCTAGGCCGCGGCCCGCGCGCGGGACCGCTCGACCCGCACCCGAATCGCTCCGATGGCCACGAGGGCCATCCCGAGGAGGAGGACGCCCAGGACGAGGAGGGGGAAGTACTCGACGGTCAGCTCCGCGAGCTGGGTGGGCATCCAGCCGGACTCGAGCCCCAGCTGGTCGGGGCCCATGAGGTACGCCCCCACGAGGGCGAGGCCGAGGACCATCACGGCGATCCCGAACTTCGCGACGGCCGGAGTGCGGAGGGTGTAGGCGCACGCCGGGCACACCCACACGGCGTCCTCGGGCAGCTCGCGGAGGCACTCGGGACAGCGTGAGGCCATCGGTCCCCGGAGTTGGGCGGCCGGGAAAAACCTTCCGTTCTGCGGGACCTCCGCCCGACGCGCCTGGACAAGCCTTTTGTAGCGGGGGTCGGTTCGCGACGGGATGCGGGCGTCGTCCCGGTGGGCCCTCGCCGCGATCGTCCTCGCGGCCATTGGGATCCGGCTATGGCCCGTCCGGGTCCACTCGCACTGGGGCTCCGATGTGGGGGAGTACTACGCGATCCTCCGGGACCTCCTCGCCTCGGGCCGCGTCTCGACGGAGTACGCGGGCTGGGGCATCACGTATCCGTACTTCCCGGGGATGTTCTTCATCCAAGGAGCCGCCGTGGACGTGGGGGGACTGTCCGCCCCCGTCGTCGTGAACTTGCTCGTGCCCGTGCTCGGCGGGCTCGTCGCGCTGCCCGTCTTCGTCCTCGCGGCCTCCCTCGCGCGGGACG
>Ga0209341_10000437_pt1 | contig 43081 bp, 42 predicted proteins | sample RifCSP13_2_FD_184020 | JGI IMG/M metagenome (GOLD analysis project Ga0209341, IMG submission 184020) | Soil microbial communities from Rifle, Colorado - Rifle CSP2_sed 13_2 (SPAdes) (version 2) | ecosystem: Environmental > Terrestrial > Deep subsurface > Rock core/Sediment | place: Rifle...
TCGAACGAGATCGGCGTGGACGCCGCGAGTCCGATGGCCCGACGCCCGATCCCGCACGGCGCGTCGAGGACGCGGCCGCCCGAGGGGACCCCTTCCGACCCCAGGAATCCTGCGATCGCCTTCGCATCGTGACCTTGGGCCCGCAGGTCGGCCGGGGTCATCTAGGCCCTCCCGACGAGGAGGACGGTCGGCGAGTCCGTGGACGGAGGATCCCGCCTGTATCCGCCGTAGGCCGCCTCGGCCCGCCAGCCCGAGCGGGCGAACAGGGCGACGAGCTCGTGGAGGCTGTACACCCGGTGGGCGATCCGGATCGTCGCGAGGTGGTCGAGGTCCGGTCCGCGTTTGCGGAAGAACCGCCAGTCGTTCCGCATCCGCGAGGCCCCCAGGTCGAGGCGCCGGTCCTCGATGTGGACGATCTCCCCGAACGCGTCGTACCCGTGCGGCTCGAACCGCCGCACGATGAAGTCCCGGTTCACGATGTAGAGGAGGAACACGCCGCCCGGTCGGACGACCTCCCGGTAGCCGCGGAGGATCCGCTCGTCCGTCGCCTCGTCGTAGTACCCGAGCGATGTCCACAGGTTGAGCGCCGCGTCGAACGGCCGTTCCGTCGGCGGCACGGCCTCCGGGAGGGTCCTCAGGTCGCCCACGTGGAAGCTCGCGCGAGTCGCGACGCCTGCCTCGGCCGCGCGGCGCCGCGCGCGCTCGATGAACAGGGGGGACAGGTCCACGCCCGTCGTCCGGTAGCCGAGCTCCGCGAGGCGGGTCGCGTGGCGCCCGATCCCGCACGGCGCGTCGAGGATCCGGCCTCCCGCGGGGACCCCGAGCCCGTCCAGGATCGCGTGGAGGTCCCGGGCCTGCTCCTCCCCGGACGCCCACGCCCGCTCGTGGACCGCGAGCCAGAGGTCCGCGTGGCGGAGGAATATCTCCTCCGTCCAGTGGCCTCCATCCGCCATCGCCATGGGCGGACCGTCATGGGGTGCGGGCATAAGGCCTCGCGGGCCGGCTCACGCGGCGCGGTCCTTCAGGAACGGCTCCACGATCCCTTCGGGGTCCTGTTCCCGGATTCGCCGGACGGCCCGGGGGACGTCCGCCGCGTCGTACCGTTCGTCGTACGCCTCGGCGGGCAGCGTCTCGAGCACGGCCCTCCGCGCGAGGACGACGAGGACGAGATCCGGGGAGTGCTGCTCGAGGAAGCGGCCCATGAGGGCGATGCGCGACGCGTCCGTCGCCTCCGTGACCGCCTCCACGAGGAACACGATCGGCCCGCGGCGGACGACGAGGGTCGGGTCGTACCCCAAGGGGGCCCCGGACGCGTCCCGGACGCGGAAGTGCAGGGACCGATGCTCGTGCGAGAGTCCCTGGGCGGCGAGCTCCTCGCAGATCGTCCGCTCGAGGTCCGAGCGGGTCTCGTGCGGGTCCGCCGCGGGCGCCAGGCTCACCCTCCCCGCAGGCGCTCGACGACCGCCTTCGCGAACGCGGACGTCCCGACCTCCCTCGCCCCTTCCATCTGCCGCGCGAGGTCGTACGTGACGATCTTTGCGGACACGGTCGACTTGACCGCGTCCCGCAGGCGGGTCGCGGCCTCGTCCCAGCCCAGGTACTCGAGCATCATCACGCCCGCGAGGATCTCCGCGGTCGGATTCACCTTGTCCATCCCTGCGTATTTCGGGGCGCTCCCGTGGGTCGGCTCGAACAGGGCCCTCGCGTCCCCGATGTTGCCGCCCGGCACGACCCCGAGCCCGCCGACCTGGGCCGCGGCCGCGTCGCTCAGGTAGTCCCCCGTCAGGTTCGGGGTCGCGATCACGTCGTACTCTTCCGGCCGGAGGAGGAGCTGCTGGAACATGTTGTCCGCGATCACGTCCTTCACGACGATCTTCCCGCGCGGGATCTCGCCGCCGGCTTTCGTGACCTCCTCGAGCGGGACCGTCCGGTCCGGGAACTCGTTCCGCGCGACCTCGTACCCCCATTCCCGGAACGCGCCTTCCGTGAACTTCATGATGTTCCCCTTGTGGACGAGGGTCACGGACCGCCGGCGATGGTCCAGCGCGTGTCGGATCGCGCGGCGCACGAGGCGCTTCGACGCGAACTCGCTCATCGGCTTCAGGCCGATCCCGCTGTCGGGCCGCACGCGCACGTTGAACTCCGTGTGGAGGAGCTCGATCATCCGCTTCGCGCCCGTGGAGTCCTTCGCCCACTCGATCCCCGCGTACACGTCCTCCGTCGATTCGCGGAAGATGATCACGTCGAGCCTCTCCGGATGGCGGACGGGCGTCGGAACGCCGGGGAGCCAGTACACGGGCCTCACGTTCGCGTAGAGGTCCAGGGTCTGCCGGAGGGCCACGTTGAGGGATCGTAGCCCTCGCCCGACCGGAGTGGTGAGGGGTCCCTTGAGGGCCACGACGTATTCCCGGATCGCGTCCCACGTCGCGTCCGGGAGGGATTCGCCGTACTTCGCCTGGGCCGACTCCCCCGCGGGGACCTCGTGCCACACGATTCGCCGCTTCCCGTGGAACGTCGCGCGGACGGCCGCGTCAACCGCGATCCGCGCGGCCGCGACGACCTCGGGCCCGATCCCGTCCCCCGCGATGACGGGGATAACCGGCTCGTCGGGGACCTCGATCCCCGCGTCCGTCACGCGGATTTTCTGCCCCTCGCTCGGGGGCTTGAGGATCGGACGCTCCGTGGGCATGGAGAGATCGCCTCGGCAAAGGGTCCGGCCCGCATAAGTCTGGCGGACCGTGGGGTCAGGGCCGGTCCTCGAGCCGCACGTACACGGCGTCCGTCGGCCCGACGTACCGGTCGAGGGGTCTCAGGATCCGGTTGTCCTCCCAGTACTCGATCACGTGGGCCGCCCATCCCGCCGTGCGCGACATCGCGAAGATCGCGGTCGCGAGGTCGGGCGGCAGCCGGAGGAGGTGGAACACGAGGCCCGAGTAGAAGTCCACGTTCGGATAGATCTGCTTCGAGCGGAGCTCGCGGACGACCGTCTCCTGGACGATGTCCGCGATCCGGTACAGGTCCGTCTCGCCGGCGGATTCGCTCAGCTCCTTGGCGATCCGCTGGAAGATGAGCGCGCGCGGGTCGTACGTCTTGTAGACCCGGTGGCCGAAGCCGAACACCTTCCCGCGGTTCTGGAGGATCTCGAGGACGTACGCCTCCGCGGCCTCGGGCCGGCCGATCGACCGCAGGGCGTCGAACGCGGCCTCGATTGCGCCCCCGTGGAGCGGGCCCTTTAAGGCTGCGATCGCGGCAACGACCGAGCTCGTCAGGTCCGAGAGGGTCGAGGCGGCGACCGTCGCAGCGAACGTGGACGCGTTCATGCTGTGGTCCGCGTACAGGATGAGGGCGACGTCCATCACGCGGGCCTCGCGAGCCCGCGCGCGGGTCCCCGTGACCATGCGGAGGAAGTCCTCCGCCTGTCCGCGGGCCGGATCCGGCTTCACGACCCGGGCCCCCGTGCGGATCCGGTGGTACGCGGCGACGATCGTCGCGGTCGCGCCGAGGAGCCGGATCGCCCGGCGGAGGTTCGTCTCGCGGGACGCGTCGCCGCGGTCCGGATCGTAGGCGCCCAGGAGAGACACGGCCGTGCGGAGCACGTCCATGGGGGCCGCGTCTTTCGGCATGCGACGGAGGAACGCGAGGACGTGCGCGGGCACGATCCGCGCGGCCCCCAGGTCGGCCCGGATGCGATCGAGCTCGTCGCGGTTCGGGAGGCGTCCCCGTAGGAGCACGAACGCGGTCTCCTCGAAGGTCGAGTGCTCCGCGAGGTCCCCGATGTCGTAGCCGCGGTACAGGAGTCGGCCTCGCTGACCGTCGACGAAGCAGATCGACGTCTCCTTCACGTAGATGTCGTCGAGGCCCTTGTCGATCCGCGGGACGTCCATGGCCGCTCTCCCCGCGTCGCCCAATTCGTCCGCGCCTGCCGCGTGCCGCGACGCGTCACTAACCCCCTGGTCGTATTAAAACTCAAGGACACGAGCATCGAGTCGTCCGCCCGTCACGCCGCGACGATCGCGCTCACCATCATCCCCGCGAGGATGAGCGCGAGGTACACGCCCGAGTACCGGTAGCCCGCCAGGGCCGTCTCGGCGCTCGGATGGCGGACGAAACGCGCCGTGAGCGCGATCAGGACGACCCCCGCCGCGACCGCCACGCCGACGTATGCGGGCGTGTTGAACGAGGGCGCGAGCGCGAACGCCAGGGTCGACGCCGGCAGGGTCGCCATCGAGACCGCGATCGCGCGGACCGTCGTGCGTTCATCCCGGACGGCGGGGAGCATCGGGATTCCCGCGCTCCGGTAGTCGTCCCTCGCGCGGTACGCGAGGGCCCAGAAGTGGCCGGGGGTCCAGAGGAACACGAGGAGCCCGATGAGGAGGGCCGGCAGGCTCAGGGCATCCGCGGCCGCCGCGGACCCCGCGAGGGCCGGGCAGGAGCCCGCGAACCCTCCGATCACGATGTTGCTCGCGTGGGTCCTCTTCAAGCCGAGCGTGTACACGCCCACGTAGAACGCGAACCCGAGGGCGATCATGCCGGCCGCGAGGCCGTTGATCAGGAGGGCCGCGAGGGCCAGGGCGATCCCCGTGAGGCCGAGCCCGAATCCGAGAGCTTTCCACGCGGGGTCGATCCGGCGCGTCGGGAGCGGACGGGCGCGCGTCCGCCGCATCTTCCCATCGAGGTCCCGGTCCACGTAGTGGTTCGTCGCGCTCGCGCCGCCCGATGCGAGGAGCCCAGAGACCATGAGGGCGCCGAACCGCAGTGGATCGATGCGGAGTCCGTTCGTGGCGACGTACCCCGCTGCAGCAACGAGGAGGAGGAGCCCCGCGATGCGGAGCTTCATGAGCTGGACATAGTCAGAAAGCGGCACGGACCGTTCGTCCCGCGCGAGCTATTGGCCATCCGCCCTTAACCTTTTGGAGCGAGGACGCCGCGCGCGGGCCCGGAACCAGTCGCAGTCGGGCGCGACCGGGCACGCGTCGCACCGCGGCGCGCGCGCCTTGCACAGGGCTCGGCCGTGGGCGATCAGCACGAGGTGCCACGTCTTGCGTTTCGTCGGCGGGGTCCACCGCTCGAGGGCCGCGCGCACGTCCGCATACGCGCCGCCCCGCGGGATTCTCCAGCGCCGGGCGATTCGCGCGACGTGCGTGTCCACGGGGAACGCCGGATGGCCGCCCGCCATCGCGAGCACGACGTCCGCGGTCTTCGGTCCGACTCCGGGGAGCGCGACGAGGGCCGCCCGGGCCTCGTCCGTCGGGAGCCCCAGGGCGCGATCCAGGTCGCCTCCCCACGTGTCGCGCACCGCGCGCGCGATTCCGCGGAGGCGAGGCGCCTTCACCCGCGCGAGTCCGGCGTGCCAGATCGCCCGCGCGATCGATTCGACGTCGGCGGTCGCGAGCGTCTTCGGGATCACGCGACCGAATGCGGCCCGAAGGCCGTCCATCCCTCGGCGCTCGTTCGCGGCCGTCGTGCTCTGGGACAGGACCGTGGACACGAGGATCTCGAATGGGGTCAGGCCCGTCGACCAGTCCTCCGCTGGATACTTCGCAGCGAGGGTCCGCATCGTGCGCCGGAATGCGGGACGGTCCACGACCGAGGAACCGCGGGGCGGGGAAAAGGCTTCCCGGCTACCCGCTCACGAAGGACCGGGCCATCGTCACCACGTTGCGGGGACGCTCCCGGAGCCGACGCGTGAAGTACGGCAGCCACGTCGGACCGTACGGGATGTACTCCAGGACGCGGAACCCCCGCCCGACGAGATCTGTCTTGAGCGGGTCCCGGACCCCTTTCAACATCTGGAACTCGAACGAGACGCCGGCCTGTGCGCCCAGCTCGAGGGCCCGCTGGACGAACCGTCCGTCGTGGGTCGCGACCGCGAAGTCCCGGCCATCCCGGAACAGGGTCTCGAGGTGGGCGAGGTACGCCCGGTCGATCTCGGCCCGACGGGTGAACGCGATCCCATCGTCCTCCCGGTACGCCCCTTTCGCGAGGCGAATCTTCGCTCCCCGGGGGAGGAGGCGGGCCAGGTCGTCCGCGGTGCGGCGGAGGTTCGCCTGAAGGCACACGCCCACATCCGCGTGGCGCTCGAGGAGTCGCTCGTACGTCCACAGGGTCGCCTCCGTGGTCGTCGCGGCCTCCATGTCAAGCCACAGCCGTATCCCGTGGGATTTCGTCGCATCGAGGAGCGCGAGGTACCGGGTGAGCGCGACCTCCCGGTCGATGAGCATCCCGAACTGGGTCGGCTTCACGCTCACGCACCCGCGGATCCCCGCGTCGCTCATCGCGCGCACGAGCCCGACGTACTCGCGCAGGTCCTGCTCCACGGGGCCGAGCTCGCGATGGTGCTCCCCCAGGCGGTTCACGATCGCTCCGACGCCCCGGGCGTTCGCGGCCCGAGCCGCCGCAAGGGCGTCCTCGCGCGCCTCGCCCGCGACCCACTGCCCCGCGAGGCGGATGAGGAGCCCCATCGCGATGGGCACGCGGCCGGCCGCACAAAAACGTTTGGCAACCCGCGCCGAGCGGAACCGTAATGGAGCCAGCGGCCATGGCGGCCGCGTGGGCCGAGCGGTCTGCCTGTACTGCCGCACGATTCGCTCGCATCGGCGTGGATACCCGGTGCGGGCCGCGACGCGGGCCCTCCGGACATCCGTCCCGCGGTGCGACCTCCACTGGCGCTTCGTCTGCGCGGTGTGCGGTCGCTCCCGCCACTTCAACGGGATGTCGTTTTGCGACGGAGAAAGCAAGTTCTTCTGCATCGGCTGCGCGCCCGAGCACCGCGTCTCGCGTCGCCGCTTCTGGTCGTGGGCCTATTCGTACCGGCTCCGTTGTCCGTGGCGGACGGAGGCGCACGCGGGCCTCGACCGCCTCGAGTTCGAGGGCCGCCACCCCTGGCAGGTCCGGCCGTCGTGGTCGCGTCGAAGGACCGGGCTCGACTCGCAGCGTGCCGTGGCGCCCCGCTGGTCGTTCCGCATCGTCCCGTCGGACCGGATCCGCGACGCGGACGTACGGAAGGGATGGGACCGCGCGGCGGCGTGGTGGGTGCCCCGGTACACCGAGAAGGGCGACCTGTTCCGCGAATGGATCCTCGACCCGATCCTGCTCAAGTGGCTCGGGCATGTGCACGGGATGCGGATCCTCGACGCGGGCTGCGGAGGCGGATACTTCTCGAGGATCCTCGCGAGGAGGGGTGCCCGCGTCTCCGGCGTCGACGTCGCGGCGCGACTGCTCGCCCATGCGGAGGCCGAGGAAGCCCGCGAGCCCCTCGGGGTACGGTACGCGAGGGCCGATCTCGCCGACCTCTCTCGGTTCCGGGCCCGATCCTTCGACCTCGTCGTCGCGAACGTGGTCCTCGTGGACGTCCGCCGGTACAGGCGGGCGATCGCCGAGCTGTTCCGCGTCCTCGCTCCGGGCGGTCGCTTCCTGTTCAGCCTCACCCATCCCTCGTTCGAGTCGCCGACCCCCGGCACGTGGGTTCGCGAGCCCGAGGACTCCGAGCGGATCGAGGACCGTCTGTTCCTGAAAGTCGACCGGTACTTCGACCGGGTCGGGCTGTACTGGGGGCCGACTGACCGGCCCGGCGTCCCGGGATTCCACCGGCCCCTCCGTGACTACTTCGAGGCCCTGTTCGCCGCGGGGTTCGTCATGTCGGGATACGAGGAACCCACGGCCACGGAGCCGTCCCTCCGACGGCACCACCACGTGTTCGCGGACCTTCTCCGCATCCCGCTCTTCGTGATCGTCGAGGCCGTCAAGCCGCGGGACCCGCGCGCGGTCAGATCGGCTGTCCGCAGCTCAGGCAGTACGTCGCGTGGTCCGGGTTGAGGCCGCTGCAGCGGCGGCAGCGGATCTGGATCATCCCGGTCAAGTTCGCGCCGCGGCCCGCCGCCGTGTTCGCGGAAGCGCCTCCGGACGCGATGTCGACGAGGAGGAAGATCCACCAGAAGCGGACGAGCCATCCGCCCGCCGTCGTGAACACGATGCCGACGGCTCCGACGAAAAGCACGCCGAAGATGGAGCCGAAGATCCCGCTCAACGGGGAGTCGCTCAGGCCCGCGCTCACGAGGCCGGAGACGAATGAGATCGCGGCGAACAGGATGAGGAGGGTGCCGATCGCGAGGAGCGCGGCGCCGACGAGGAGGACGATCGGCCCGCTCCAACCGAACGGGGCTGTCCGCCGCGGCGCGGCGTAGTTCGGGGTGTACCCTCGAGGCATCGCCATAGAAGCGCGGGTCCGTCGGGCCTTGGAACCCGATTGACGGTGTGCCCCCGCATAAATGTTTCATGCGTATTCCCATGCGTGGTATTCAACGCACGGCCCCGCGTCGAGCTCGTGGACCTTGGCCCACCGGGGTCGGCGTTTCATCGGAGGTCGGGAGCCGTCACGACGAGCTCCGCGAAGAGGACCCCTTTCACGGTCCTCAGGCGGTCCGCGAGCTCCCCGACCCGCCGGGCGTCGCCCTCGACGATGAGCACCTCGAGGCACGTCTCCTCGCTCAGATGCGTGTGCGCGGTCGCGCGGATCGAGCCGAGGAAGTCGTGCTGGCGGTGGAGGAGCCGGTGCGTGACCGTCCCGACGTCGTGACGGTACACGAACGTGAGCGTGCCGACGACCTTGCCCCCGCCTTCGCGGCGTCGGACCGCGAGGGCCTTCCGGATGAGCCCGCGGAGCGCCTCCGATCGACTCGGATAGCCTTCTTCGCCGACGAGTCGATCGAAGTCCTCCAGGAGCGCGCCCTCGAGAGACACGCCGATCCGTTCGATGGGCACGTGCTACCCCGCCCCCTCGGAATTGCTACGGGCCTCTTCAATCCCCCGGTGAACGTTTATGGCGTGTTACGCTGTCTCAAGTCGTGCTACCGCCCCAACCGACGAGGTGACATCCTTCGGTGCCAATCGACCCCGTGCTGTTCGTCGGCCTCGCGCTCGCTCTCGGGTTCAAGCACAGCTACGACGCGGACCATCTCGTCGCGGTGTCGAATTTCCTCGCGCGGAGCCGCAGCCTCCGTCGGACGACCCTGATGAGCCTGAGCTGGGCCATCGGACACATGCTCACGGCGACTGCGATCACGGTCGTCCTATTCGCATTCCGCGCGACGATCCTTCAGGGGTTCCTCGAGTACCTCGAGTTCGCCGTCGCGGTGATGCTCGTCGTGATCGGAGTCCTCGGCCTCCTCATCGAGTTCCGCGTGATCCATCGGCATGCTCACCGCCACGCGACCGAGGAGCACGACCACGCCCATGTGCACCTGGGCCAGACGAGGGACCACCAGGCGATGTTCGGGATCGGGGTCGTGCACGGGCTCGCGAGCAACGACGAGCTGCTCGTCCTGCTCGTCGCGTCGTTGAGCGTCGCGTCCCTCGAGGCCCTCGTGGGCGGCGTGGCCTTGTTCAGCCTCGGCGTCGTCGCGGGGATGGTCACATTCGGCCTCGGCGTCACGATCCCCGTGAGGCGGTGGGGCACGGAGCGCGTCCGCCGGGCGATCAACGTGGGCGCGGCGGTCCTCAGCATCGCGTATGCGGCGTACCTGTTCCTCGGGTTCGAAACGCCCAACCTGATTCCATCGGTCAACATTTCGTTGGCAATCCCTTAAGAGCGACCGTCGCGTGCTTCCGATGATGGATTTTCCCCGGAAGCTCCACGAGGCCCGGAACCTCGCGGACGTCTTCGAGCTCGTCAAGCGGGCCGTCGAGACGGTCCTCGGGCGAAGCCGCGCGGGCCTCATGCTCGCTCTGGCCGACCTAGGAAACCACCCGTACGGTTTCCTCGGAGGGTTCTATCCCGTTGCGAGCAACGTGATCGTGATGAACAAGGTCCCCCTCCTGAGGATCCAAGAGACGAATCCCTCCCTCTACAAGCACTACGCGTTCTACGTGCTCATGCACGAGTACCTCCACGCGGTCGGATTCATCGACGAGGGCGTGTGCCGCCAGCAGGCCCACCGGGTCGCGGAGACCCTGTTCGGCTCGGAGCACCTCGTGACCCAGATCTCGGAGGACTTCTCGCGGTTCTTCCCGAACCTCGTGTTCCCGGACGCCGCCTGGGAACCCCAGGAGCTCCAGCTCGAGTTCGTCCGAGGCTTCGATCGCGGGTCCGCATCGTACATCCGGTAGTCGCCGCAGGCGCATCGGAAAAACTAAGACCGTGGGCCCGTTCGGGCGGCCCGGAGCGGGCTGCGTGGCATCGGACATCCTGAGGAAGGCGGTCGCCGAGTTCATCGGCACGTTCGCGCTCGTCTTCCTCGGGGCCGGCTCGATCATCGCGACGGGCGGGACGGACCTCCTCCTCGTGGCCCTCGCGCACGGCCTCACGATCGCCGTGATGGTCTCCGCGACGGCGCACATCTCGGGTGGACACTTCAACCCGGCCGTGACCCTCGGCGCCATCGTGGGCCGACAGATGACGGTCCGCGTCGCCCTCGTGTACTGGATCGCCCAGCTGCTCGCGGCGCTCGTCGCCTCCGCGTTCCTCGTCGCGATCTTCCCCGCGGCGGCCGGGCCGCCCGTGCGGCTCGGCACCCCCGCGGTCGCTCCATCTGTTTCCGTCCTCGCCGCGATCCTCGTCGAGGCGGTCCTCACGTTCTTCCTCGTCATCGTCGTGTTCGGGACGGGCATCGACCCGAAAGGCGCGTTCCACGCGGTGGGCGGGTTCGCGATCGGCGCGACCATCGCGGTCGACATCATGATGGGCGGACCCCTGACGGGCGCCGCGATGAACCCCGCGCGCTGGTTCGGCCCCGCCGTGTTCGCGAACGCGTTCGACCTGTGGTACGTGTACTGGGTCGGACCCTTCGCGGGAGGCGTCGTCGCGGGTCTCCTGTACAGCCGGGTCCTCATGGAGCGGGCGCGCGAGGCATGAATCCCCCGGCACGCGCCAAAAGTGCGCGTCGTGCGTCCTTGAGAAATGTTTAAATCGGGCCCGTCTGTCCCCGGGTCGCATGATGCGCGAGGCGGTCCCCGCCAAGGAGAAAGTCGCCTCGAAACGCGCCTTCCCGGAGCCGCCCGTGAAGTTCCGATCGGGCCGCCACAACGCGATCGTGAAAGACGTCGTGGACATCACGCCGAAGTACCCGGAGACGTACGTGATTCGCTTCGGGTTCGAGAACGAGCCCGTCTTCGATTTCGAGCCCGGCCAGTTCATCTCGATATTCGCGGAGAAGGACGGCAGGCGGATCTCGCGGCCATACTCCATCGCGTCCCCGCCCGAGAACAAGGAGGCCCTCGAGCTGTGCATCAAGGTCGTCGAGGGCGGCTTCATGTCGAACTACCTGAGGACGGTCGCCCCGGGGACGAGGTTGCAGTCGATCGGCCCCCTGGGCCGGTTCGTCCTTCCCGAGCCGGTCCGGGCGGACACCGTCTTCGTCGCGACGGGGACTGGCGTGGCGCCGTTCGTTTCCATGCTCGGTCACATCTGGGCCAACAACCTCGACGGCGGGCTCGACTTTTACCTCGTGTTCGGCGTCCGGTACGTGTACGACCTGATCTACCGCGACCTGTTCGAGCGGTGGGCCAAGGAGCACCCCAACTTCCACTTCTTCCCGACCGTATCCCGGCCCGAGACCCCCGAGTGGAAAGGCCGCGTCGGATACGTTCAGAAGATCATCCAGGAAGAGCTCAAGGACCACGCGGACAAGCAGGTCTACATCTGCGGGCTCCACGACATGGTGGAGCAGATGAAGAACCTCTGCGAGGGCCTCGGGTTCGGCCTCGTCCGGTTCGAGAAGTGGGACTGACCCGGACCGCGAGGCTCAGCCGAGTTTCGGGACGATGAGCTCCCGTTCCGTCGGGTAGGGCGCCTTCACGCTCACGGAGTCGAGCCCCTTCGTCTTCCAGAAGATCTTCGCGATCTCGTTCACGGTCTTGAGCAGGTCGTCCGCGGTCTGGATGCCGATCTCCTGCCGGGCCTTCGAGGCCGCCTTCATCGCCTTCCAGACGAGGTCATGGAGCTCCGGGTGCTGCTGGACGTGCTCGGGCTTGAAGTAGTCGCCCCAGAGGATCCGGACTTCCTGCTTCGCGATCTCCGCGTGCTGCTCCTTCGTCGCGGTGTACCGCGCGAGCTTGTGCTCGAGCTCCTGTCGCTGGTCCGCCGTGGCCGTCGGGCCCTGCTTCTTGAGCTCCGCGATGAGCATGTCCATGCGGACCACCGTGTGCGCCGCGACCTGGGCGTGATGGGGATCGTAGATCCCGCACGGGATATCGCAATGCGCGAACGCGAGGGCCGAGGGCGCGGCCCGTTCCAACGCCCGGAGAAACAGGTGCGCGAGGGACATGGTGCGGGCCACGCGCTCCACGCTATTTAAACGTCGTGTCCTTCCGTGGGCCGCGTGCCCGTGGAGCGAATCCCTTATAGCGCGCGCGTCCGCTTTCGCACCGAGGGAATCCATGCGGATCGGCGTCGAGGTCGGGGACATCGCCCGGTGGGAGGACGAGGTCATCGTCGTGAACCTCTTCGAGGGGGTTGCCCACCCGGGCGGCGCGACGGGCGCCGTCGATGCAGCCCTCGGCCACCAGATCACGACGATGATCGGGACGGGAGACCTCACGGGGAAGTTCCGGGACGTCGCGGTCTTCCCGACGTTCGACCGGATCGATGCGAACCGGGTCATGGTCGTCGGGCTGGGTCCGCGGGCGGACTTCACCCTGGACCGGGTCCGGGACGTGTCCGCGAAGGCCGCGATCCGAGTCCGCGAAGTCGGGCTGACGACCTTCTCGACGATCGTGCACGGGGCCGGCGTGGGGGACCTCGACCTGGGCTCCGCGGCCGAAGCCGTCGTAGAGGGGACCCTCCTGGGCCTGTACCGGTACACGGAACACCTCTCGGCGCCCGAGGGACGCAGGGTCGAGGCGATGACGATCGTCACCCTCGAGAAGGTCCGCGCGGACGCGATCCGGGAGGCGGTCCGGACGGCCTCCGTCGTCTCGACGAGCGTGAACTTCGCGAGGGACCTCATCAACGCGCCGAGCAACGACAAGACGCCGCGGCTCCTCGTGGAGCGGCTGAGGGCCGCCGCGAGGGAGGCGGGCGCAGACCTCTCCGTCCACGACGAGAAGGCGCTCGAGACGATGGGGTTCGGAGCCCTCCTCGGGGTCGCACGCGGGAGCGTCGAGCCCCCCCGGTTCGTGAAGGTCGAGCACCGCGGGGGTGGCCCCGCGAAACCCATCGTGTTCGTCGGGAAGGGGATCACGTTCGACTCGGGCGGGATCGCCCTCAAGCCCCTCGAGGCGCCCGGCACGGACCCGATGTGGGTCATGCGGTACGACATGGCCGGCGCGGCGGTCGCCGTGAGCGCGGTCCTCGCGGCGTCGCGCCTCAAGCTCCCCGTGAACGTGGTCGCCCTCGCGCCCCTCACGGAGAACATGCCGAGCGGGAGCGCCCAGAAGCCGGGGGACATCGTCAAGGCGTACGGCGGCAAGACGATCGAGGTCCTCAACACGGACGCGGAGGGACGGCTCGTCCTCGCGGACGCGCTCGAGTTCGCCAAGACGCTCGGACCCCAGGCCGTCGTGGATCTCGCGACCCTCACGGGCGCCGCGAAGGTCGCCCTGGGCCGGATGGCGAGCGCGATGTTCTGCAACGATCCAGGGCTCCGGGGGCGCCTCGAGCGGGCCGCGGAAACGACGGGGGAGCGCGTGTGGCCGATGCCCCTCTGGTCCGACTACGACGAGCAGATCAAGAGCGACTTCGCCGACGTGAAGAACACGGGCGGCCGGTCCGCGGGCGCCGTGACCGCGGCGAAGTTCCTCGAGCGGTTCGCGAGCGGGCTCACGTGGGCCCACCTGGACATCGCGGGCCCCGCATGGGTCGACGGCGCGCCCGATTCGCCCAAGCGGGAGTACCTGCCCAAGGGCGCGTCCGGCTACGGGGTGCGCCTCCTCGTCCGCCTCCTGCGGGACTGGGGCCCGACGTGACCCGCGCGGGCCGGGCCTACCGCGGCGTGGACCGCCTCCTCCGGGAGTACGAGGCCAAGGAGGCCGCGATCCGCGCGCGCCTCGATGAGTTCCGGGAGGTGGGCCGCCGCCGTCCGGACCGCGACCTGTTCTCGGAGATGGCCTTCTGCCTCCTCGCGATCCAGACGAAGGGCCGGGTCGCGGACGCGGCCGTGCGGGCCCTCGCGGACGAGGGGCTCCTGTGGGCCGGGGACGCCCCCGGGATCGCGCGGTCTCTTCGTCACCGCGTGCGGTTCCACAACCACAAGGCCGCGTACCTCGTGGCCGCGCGAGACCGGTTCCTAGGGCCCGGCGGCCCGAGCCTCGGCTCCACCCTGGGCCGCTTCGCGAGCTCCCAAGCGGCCCGGGACTGGCTCGTCCACGAGGTGGACGGGTTCGGGTTCAAGGAGGCGAGCCACTTCCTGCGGAACGTGGGGCGCGGCGAGGATCTCGCGATCCTGGATCGCCACATCCTGCGGAACGTCGTGCGGCACCGCATCGTCGGCCGGATGCCGCGGACCCTGACCCCGCGCCGCTACGTCGCGATCGAGGACCGCATGCGGGTGTTCGCGTCGGACGTCGGGATTCCGCTCGGCGCGCTCGACCTCCTCTTCTGGAGCCGCGAGACGGGCGAGATCTTCAAGTGATGTCACCCGCGGCGACGGAGGAAGTCGTCCACGATGGGCCTCGACCCCGGGATGATCGGCCATGTGCGGAGCTCGTCCCGGGAAGCCCACCGTCGGTCCGCCGCGTCTCGAACCCGGTCCCGGCGCATCCGCGTGCGGTACACGATGAGCACGACGTGGGCCCGCGGCCCCGCCCGCATCGTACACGTGGGAGTACACGCCGAACAGGACGCCGCGCGGCGGGTGGACCCCGAGCTCCTCATCGAGCTCCCTGACGAGGGCCGACCACGGGTGCTCTCCGAACTGGACCTTCCCTCCCGGGAATTCCCACAGGCCGGGGAGCGGACCGTCCGGGGGCCGGCGGACGACGAGGACCCGGGCGCCGGATGTCAGGAGGCCGAGCGCGACGACGCGGGGCACGTCCACGTCCCCGAGAGCGGCTCCCGAGCGTTGAACGTTGCGTCCGGGTTAAGTACCCGAGCTCCCCATCCATCGAACGTGGGCGACCCGTCCGGGACGGCCATCGCGGAGCGGCTCCTGGCCTGGTTCGACGGACGGCGCCGGGATCTGCCATGGCGACGGACGAAGGACCCGTACCGGATCCTCGTCGCGGAGTTCCTCCTCCAGCGCACCCGCGTGTCCACGGGCGTGCCCTACTACGACCGGTTCATCGAGCGCTTCCCGACCGTCGCGTCCCTGGCCCGCGCCTCCGAGGCGGACGTCCTGCGCACGTGGGAGGGGCTCGGGTTCTACCGGCGGGCACGGAGCTTGCACGCCGCGGCGAAGGCGATCCTCGCGCGCCACGGGGGCGCGGTCCCCGCGGACCCGGAGGACCTCGATCGCCTCCCGGGGATCGGGCCGTACACGGCCGGCGCGGTCGCGAGCGTCGCGTTCGGCCGACGGGTCCCCGCGGTGGACGGGAACGCGATCCGAGTCCTCGCGCGCGTGTTCCGGATCCGGGAGGACGTGGCCGCGGCCGCGGTCCGGCGCCGGATCCGAGACATCGCCTCGGGCCTTGTGCCCGACGACCGCCCGGGGGACTTCAACCAGGCCCTCATGGAACTCGGCGCGACCGTGTGCACGCCCGCGGCCCCCGCCTGTCCGGCCTGTCCGATCGAGGACCTGTGCGTCGCGCGCCGGGAGGGCGACGAGCGGTCCCTCCCCCGGGCCGCGAGGCCACGGGCTTCCGTGGACGCGCCCGTCGTGTTCGCGTTCGTGGAGCGAGGGGACCGGTTCCTCCTCGTCCGGCGTCCCGAGGGAGGCCTCCTCGCGGGACTGTGGTCCCTCCCCGGCGGGGAGCGCCCTCGCGGTGCGGACGACCGCTCGGCTCTCCGGGCCCTCGTCCGGGCTCAGACGGGCCTCCGGATCCGAGTCGGGGAGCCGTGCGCGCCCGTCGCGCACGCGTTCAGCCATCGTCGGTGGACCGGGGCCGTGTTCCGGTGCGTCCCCCTCGGGACGGACCCGCCCAGATCGCAGGCTCGCTGGGCCAGGCGAAGGGACCTCGCGGAACTGCCCCTCGTCCCGTTCCACCGGAGGGCGCTCTCGGCCCTCGGGTCTCGGCGCCCTGACACGCGCCGCGCGGCGTGAACCTTAAGCGGCCCTCCAGGTTCCGGCGCTCGTGCGCCGGTTCCTCGTCGTGGGCCACCGGGCCACGACGGACCCCGCGTTCCCGTTGGACGACCTGGCCGGGGGCGCGGGCCGCCTGGACATCCTCCTCAACGCCGCGAATGCGGCCCTGCTCGTCGCGCACGACATCCGCCGGGACGTGGAGATCGGTCTCCTCCTGCTCGGACCCCCGGACCCCCCGCGGCTCGTGTGCCTCGTCGGGCACCGCCTGAGGTCCTATCAGCCGGACATCCGGAGCAACGCGGCCCTCGTCCGGAAGGCGCTCCTCCACGTGTCCCGGCTCGAGCGGGAGACGTCGCCCGGCGTGGTCGCGTCCCGCGCGTCGCTCCCCGAGGCGCTCGATCGGTACGGTCCCGCGTTCGTCCACCTGAAGGAGGGCGGCAAGGATATCCGCGACGCGGACCTTCCCGTGGACGCGACGTTCGTCCTCTCGGACAACGTGGACCTCTCCGCCGACGAGGAGCGCGCGGTCCGCGACCGCGGGGCCGTCGTCGTGAGCGTGGGTCCCATGTCCCTCCACACGGACCAAGCGGTCACCCTCGTCCACAACGAGCTCGACCGGAGGATCCGATGAACCTCTCGGACGAGGCGCGGTCGATCCTCACGGAGTTCGTGCGGACCCCGTCGACGCCGGACTCGGACATGCATGGGATCCTGTCCGCGGCGGAAGGGCGGATCGAGGCGCTCGGCCTGCGCCCCGTCCGCCACCCCGACGTGATGGCCGTCGAGGCCGCCTCGGGTCGCGGGGGCGTCCTGTTCAACGGCCACCTGGACACGGTGCCGATGGCCTCGGGCTGGACGAAGACCCACGGCGCCTGGGACGGGGACTGGCTGTACGGCCGCGGGGCCGCGGACATGAAGGCGGGGTGCGTCGCGGCTCTCCTGGCCGCGCGCGTCCTCCTGGACCGGGGCGTGCCATTCTCCCTCCTCTTCACGACGGACGAGGAGACCACGATGCTCGCGGCGAAGAAGCTCGCCTCATCGGGCCTCGTGCGAGACGCGGCCGCGGTCGTCGTGGGGGAGCCGTCCAGCCTCCGCGTGATCGTCTCCGAGAAGGGCGTACTCTGGTACCGCGCGACCGTGCACGGCCGAAGCGCGCACGGGAGCATGCCCCATCTCGGAGACAACGCGGTGTACCGGATGGGTCGGGTCCTGCCGCACCTCGAGCCGCTCGGCCGCCCGAAATCGGTGCTCGACGAGATCACCGTGAACCTCGGCGCGATCCGGGGCGGATCGAAGCCGAACCTCGTCGCGGACGCGTGCGAGGCGGACCTCGATTGCCGCCATCCGCCCGGCACGACAAAGGCCGACGTGGAGCGCGTCCTGCGCGCCGCGATCGCGGCGTCGGGAGAGTCCGTCGGGCTCGAGCTCCTCCACGAGGTCCCGCCCGCGGCCGTCCCGCGGGAGGCGGACCATGTGCGCCGGCTGCTCGACATCGCGAGGGCCGAGGCGATCGGGGTCACGTACGGCACGGAGATGGCGTTCTTCGCCGCGCACAACCCGCGATGCGTCGTGTTCGGACCCGGGGAGACGGAGCGCATCCACGTGCCCGACGAACGGGTCTCCCTCGCGGAGGTCGTCCGATGCGCGGAGGTCTACGCGGCGTACGCCGAGGCGACGGCCGTCACGTGAGGTCGCGCAGGACCCGTCGCAGGTTCGCGAGTCCGCGACGCAGCTCGCGCGGATCGCCGCCGAGCCCGATGCGGAAATGGTCTCGCGGCCCGAAGAAACGACCCGGTGCGATGACGGTCCGATGTCGCCGGAAGAGCCTTGACGCGACCTTCGCGACGGGGACCGCGCAGTGAGGGAAGAACACGGTGCCGCCCTCCGGCACGTCCCCCCGGAGCGCGGGCATCCCCGGGACCATCTCGCGGACCGCTCTCCGGTTCGCGTCCAAGATTCGCCTCGCCCTCCGGACGAAGAACGCGTGTCGCTCGAGGGCCCACGTCGCGATGACCTGTCCGGGGGACGCGCCCTCGATCGTCGTGTAGTCCTTGATCGCCTTGAAGCGTTCCAGGAGCCGAGGGGTCCCGACGATCCAGCCCACCCGCAGGGCCCCGAGGCCGCACAGCTTCGTGACCGTGCCGAGGCTGACCATGTGCGGCCCGAACGTCGCGGCGCTCGGAGGCCTCCCGTCGAACGCCGTCTCGCGGAACGTCTCGTCGACGAGCACGTAGGCCCGTCGGGACGCCGCGAGGTCCGCGATCCGCCTCATCTCGGACCCATCGATCCGCGCGGAGGTCGGGTTGTTCAGGTTCGCGAACACGCACAGCCGGGTCGTCGGGGCCATCGCGGCCTCCAGCCGATCGAGGTCGAGTCGCCATCCGTCCCGACAGGAGCGTGCCGCGAGGACGACCCGGCCGCCGAACCCGCGCGCGGCCTCGCGGAGCGGCGTGTACGTTGGGGAGTCCACGACGACTCGGTCCCCGGCACGGACGAGGGCCGCCTGCACGAGAAAGTTCGCCTCCGTCGCGCCGGTCGTGACGAGGACGTGGTCCGCGGGGACCCGATGCCGCGTCGCGATGAGGGCCCGGAGCTCCGCGGGCCCCGCGGGGTCCGCCCAGTTCAGGTCGAGGTCCGGCGGGAGAGACCGGCCGAACTCGCCGAACGTGAACGCCTTCACGTTCGAGAGGGAGATGTTGGTCGCCCGGTCGTGCACGTCCTCGTACAGGTGGAGGTGTTCGAAGGGCGGGAACCGCACGGGGCACGCGATAGCCGCGGAGGTCGGATGAACCTTCGGACGCGGACGGGCCCTGGCGCGCCCATCCGAAAACGTCTAAATACGCTGAGGCGGTAGCCGCGCGGTTCTCCATGGCGAAGTCGCCTCCACGGAGGGACATCTTCGTCGCGTCGCCCGAGGAGATCCGGGCGGGCCGCACGACGGACGTGTACTTCCTCCGCACCCTCGAGATCCTCCGCAAGGTCGGGAAGGATCGCGAACCCGTCGTCGCGGAGGTCTCCACGGGCTCCCTCCCGCACGGATGGCCGTGGGGCGTCCTGTGCGGCCTCGAGGAGGCCGTGCGCCTCCTCGAAGGGAAGGGCGTCAGCCTGTGGGCGATTCCCGAGGGGTCCTTGTTCCCTGCGAAGACGCCCCGCGGGATCCCCGTGCCCGTGATCGTCCTCGAGGGGCCGTACGCGGAGTGGGCCATCTACGAGACCCCCCTCCTCGGGATGATCTGCCAGGCGAGCGGGATTGCGACGAAGGCGGCCCGGATCCGGAAGGTCGCCAAGGACCGGGACCTCCTCTCGTTCGGCGTGCGGCGCATGCATCCCGGGATCGCCCCGATGATCGAACGCGCCGCGTACGTGGGCGGGGTCGACGCGATCACGACGCCGCTGGGGGCCGAGCTGCTCGGGATCCCGCCCGTCGGCACGATGCCGCACGCGTTCTCGATCCTCATGGGCGGTCCCCGGGAGGCGTTCGTGGCCCTCCAGAAGCATCTCGAGAAGCGGATCCCGCGGATCGCCCTCGTGGACACGTACTACGACGAAAAGACGGAGTCCCTCCTGGCGATCGAGGCGATTCCGGGCCTCGCGGGGGTCCGTCTCGACACCCCGTCGTCGCGGCGCGGCCACTTCGCGTCGATCGTCCACGAGGTCCGCTGGGAGCTCGACCTGCGCGGCCACCGGGATGCGAAGATCTACGTGTCGGGGGGCCTTGACGAGGCCGCGATCCCCGGACTCATCGAGGCCGGCGCGGACGGATTCGGCGTGGGCACGGCGATCAGCAGCGGTGCGACGATCGACTTCGCTCTCGACATCGTGGAGGTGCGCGGGAAGCCCGCCGCGAAGCGCGGCAAGTTCGGCGGGCGCAAGGAGCTCCTCCGCTGCCCGAAGGACGGCACATACGAGATCGGCGCGAGGACGTGCCCTCGGTGCCGAAGTGCGATGGCTCCCGCCCACGTCCAGTACCTGGACCGCGGGGCCGCGGAAGCGCCGCTCCCCCCCGTGGGCTCGATCCGCGCACGGACCCTCAAGGAGCTCGAGCGGGCCTCCCTGTGACCGCCGCTCAAGGCGATCCGCCCGCGGATCGGCGGTCGGTCCCCGCGGTCGCCACGCGCGCGTCCGTCCGGGCCGCCTACGACGCGATCGCGGCCTCGTACGCGGACGCCCGGCGGGAGCCATGGCCCGAGGTCGTCGCGTTCATCGAGTCCCTCCCGGGGCGGACTCGCATCCTCGACCTCGGGTGCGGCCACGGTCGCCACCTCGCGCCGCTCGCATCCCGTGGCCGCCGAGCCACGGGGCTGGACGCGTCGCGCGAGCTCCTTGCGATCGGGCGGGACCGCGCATCGTCCGCGGGGCCCGGGGCCCGCTCGGATTGGGTCCAGGGCGACGCGGTCGGCCTCCCGTTTCGCGACGCCGTGTTCGATGCGTGCATCGCGATCGCGGTCCTCCATCACCTGCCCTCCGACGCGGATCGCCTGGCCGCCGTGCGGGAGGTGCACCGCGTGCTCGGCCCGGGAGGCCGCGCGTGCTTCGGCGTATGGGACTTCGAAGGCCCCCGGTTCGATGCGATCCGCGAGGACCGACTCGATCTCCCGCCCGAGGTCCGCGGCGACGTCGAGATGCCGTGGCCCCTGCCCGACGGCCGCGCCGTGCCTCGTTATTACCATCTCTTCCAGGAGGGGGAGCTCGAGGCATTAATTATCGAGGCTGGGCTTCACGGAGAAACCTTTTTCCGGGCCTCGGGGAACCGATATGCGCTGGCACGGCGCCATGGCTGACCCGTCCCCACTCGAAGGTCTCATCTCGACCCTCACGTCGAACCCCGCCTACCTGCTCGGCGCGATCGGCGGGATCGCCCTCCTGGTCATCCTGATCGTCGCTCACCACATCCACAAGATTCACAGCGAGGAGATCTTCATCCACCAGGCGTGGGGATTCAACTGGAAGGGCCGCTGACGCGAAACCCTCATATTCGCATGCTTGCATCGTGGCGCCGGTCGAACCGTGTCGAACGTCCCGGAAGGGCTCCGCTACACGAAGGACCATGAGTGGGCGAAGCTCGAGGGATCGCGCGCCCGCATCGGGATCACGGACCATGCCCAGACGGAGCTCACGGACGTCGTCTACGTCGAGCTGCCGAAGGTCGGGAAGAAGGTGAAGCGAGGGGAGGTCCTCGGCGTCGTGGAGTCCGTGAAGGCCGTGAGCGAGATCTTCGCACCCGTCGCGGGGACCGTCGTCGACGTGAACGCGTCCCTCGACGAGCACCCGGAGACCGTGAACAAGGACCCGTACGGGAGCGGCTGGTTCGTCGTCCTCGAGGTCGCGGATCCGGCCGAGGCGCGCGGGCTCATGGACGCGGCGGCGTACAGGACCCTCGTGGACGGCTGACTCGTCCCTCCGCGGCCAAGCCTCCCTTCCGTGCGGCTCTTGCGTCGGATCGTACCTGCGGGGGTCAGACCTCGTGGGGTCGGACCTTCCGGAACGCCGCATAGATGGACAGGTCGTACACGATCTTGAGCGCGCCTCCGAGGAAGAACGGGGCGGAGAGGCCGAGCGCGGCCACGACGGCCCCCGAGGAGAAAGGCCCCGCGGCCTGCGCGACGTTCCGCGTCGTATTCGTCGCCGCGTTCGCGGCGGTCCGTTCGTCCCGACCCACGATCCCGGCCAGGTACGCCTGGCGCGTCGGGACGTCCATCTGGGACAAGGCCATCCGACCGAGGTAGAGGGCGAGGGCCGGGAGGAACCCCGGCGCCACGGGCACCAGGGCGAGGAGCACGTTCGACGGGATGTGCGTGAACACCATCGTCTCGAGGAGGCCGAACCGCTCCCCGAGTCGGGCCGCGACGAGGAACGAGGAGGCCGTCAGGACGCCCGCGGCGAAGAACACGAGGCCCAGGGACGCCCTCGACTCCGGGTACCGGGTGAAGAACCAGAACGAGACGAAGCTCTGGATCACGAATCCTCCCGCGAAACTGTCCACCGCGAACAGCCCGGAGATCCGCGCCACGCGGGTCCGCGACGGGCCGGTGAGCCGAACGCGGACGGCGGGTCCGGCGAGCTCGACCTCGCGGGGCAAGGCCGCGGCGATCCCCGCCGCAGCGAGCCCGAGGACCGCGTACAGGACGAACATGGGCCGCAGCGGATCGGGGGACGTCGGGACGGCGCCCAGGAGGAGGGTCGGCACGCCGCTCGCGAGGGCTCCCGCCGCGGCCCCGAGGGATCCGAGCAGGTTGTACGTCGCGAACGCGCGCGTCCTCCGACCGGTCCGGGCGACGTCCGCGACGATCGACTGCTCCACGGATAGGAACGGGCTCACCTCCGTCCCGGTCGGGCTCGTGGCCCCGAGCGCGAGGGCCCCGAGGGCCACGGGGAAGCTCGGCGCGGCCGCGAGGACGAGGCCCGCGGAGGCCATGAGGAGCCCGAACAGGGCCATTGCGCGCCGCCGGCCGAACCGATCCCCGTACAACCCGACGAGCACGTTGAGTGCCGCGCCGGCGGCAAGGGAGATCCCCAGGGAGGCGACGACGGCCTCCGGCCCTCCCCCGAGGAGGAACAGGTATATTCCGAGGAGCACACCCGTGAAGCCGTATCCGAACGTGCGCACGGCGCGGTTCGCGACGAGGAGGGCGAGGGCGGAGACCAGCGGGACCCCTCACGCACCGCGGGTCGGCTGCCCGCGGCTTTCGACCCGCCTCCGACAGTACGCGTACAGCGCGTCGTACAGCGGGAACTGCAGGCGCATGTTCTCGTGGTCGTCCTTCGCGATGTCCCGGAACCCGAGGGCCGCCGCCTCGAGCCCCGCGCCTTCGGGCCTCGGCCGGGGGACGCCCTTGGCGTCCGCCGCGCGCACGACTTCCGCGAGGTCGAGGAGGGCGGGGTCCGTGAGCCCGTATCGGCGGATGATCGCGTCGAAGCTGACCCGCTCTTCCCGGCCGGCTTCGTAGTGCGTGAGCTCGGCGCCCGGGGTGTCGAACGGGATGGCCCCTTTCCGCTTCGCGACCTCGAGGACCCGATCGTTCGGCACGAACAGGAATTCCGCGCGCGGATCCACGAACTTCGCGATGAGCCACGGACACGCGATCCGGTCCACCTTCGCCCTCTCCCTGGTGACCCACTTCATCCTGCGGCCCTCGATGGGGACCGCGACGCGACGGGAAAAGGCTTGGCGTCCGGGAACCCTTTTATCGGTGCGGGGGGTTGGGCCGCTGGGCACGTAGGCTAGCGGACCAGGCTAGAGGCCTTCGGAGCCTCCGACTGGGGTTCAAATCCCCACGTGCCCGTCCCGTCCCGCGGGACGGGAAGCCGGAACCGATGTGGATTCTCCTGGGATCCGACGAGGTCCGGGAAATCCTTTTCCGGCTCCCCGCGTTCCCCCCGCATGGGCAGACCCGGGCCGTCCGGGGTCCCAGGGGACGGCGCGACCGTCCAGGACGGGCGGACCGCGTCGCCGCCGCGCCTCGGGGTCCTGAAGACCCTCGGCCGCAAGGCATGGCCGCTCCTCCATGGCCTCTCGGACCGATGGCCCTGCCGCCGCTGCCGACCCGCGTTCTCTCTCTGGATGTCCGGCCTACACGACGCGGTCAACGTCCGGATCGGTCGGAACCCGTTCCGTCCGGAGGCGTGGGATCGGTTCCGGTCCGGCGAGCTCGATGGGTCCGTTCACTTCGGGTGCGTGCTGTGCCAGGTCGCCCGATGGGCCGCGAGATTCATCGCGCAAGTGCCGCGGTCGAGGCGCCCCACGTGAGCGTGGCGCGACCCGCGGGACGGAAAAAAGAGACACGGGCCGCCGTCACAGCGGCCCGCAGACGAAGGGGTGGTTGGGGATCCCGAGGCCGTCCGGGCGCTCCGCCCAGAACGTGAACTCGAAGCTGCCGCGCGACTGGGGGTGGATCTCAACCAGGAATCCGTCCTGCTCGGGTCCCCCGTTGGCCACGACGCGGTCCGCGAAGGGCATCGCGAGGGTCCAGTCCGCGAGGGTGAGGCCCAGGCCCGTCGGGACGACCATGTCGTAGTAGTCCAATACCCGCAGGATCGGAGATCCCGAGGATCGCACGAACGGGGTCGCGTTCAGCCCCGGGTCCAGGAGGGACGCATACCCGAGGGGGTCCCGCTCCTCGATCTCCCGGAGGACCATCGGCCAGTATTCCAGGGTGCCCAGCGCGGATGCGAGGGTCGCCACGTTCGTCCCCGCGGGGAACGACACGCCCTTCGGCGCGAGTAGCGGTCCGTGCCATCCAACATAGTACTGGAGGGTCCTCGTGCTGACGACCTCTTCCGCGCCGCATCCTGCGTACACGGTCAGCTCGTCCGGCGTCGTGCTGTTCGGGTTCCTCACCTCGATCCGAAGGACGGCCGGGATCGGACGGTTCGCGTTGTTCGCCATCGTCGCGACGACGCGGAAGTAGCTGCCCGGCGCGACCGACTCGGGCACGCCCGTCACGGTCAGCGTGATCGCCTTCCCGTCCACGCGCACGTCGTGTTCCACGGGGTCGCTCAGGATCGGCGTGAGGATGCCCACCGCGGCGGCCGCCACCGCGACGAGGATCGCCACGCCCGCCCGGACCCCCATTTTCGTTCCGTGTCCCATGTGTCTTCACCACGCGCCCCACCGGGGCGCGGCCTTGGACCCGCGTCCGACTCGGATAAGGGGCGTCCGTACAGGCATCGTGCAGGTAGACGCACGGGGACCCGCCCCGGAGTCCGGCCGACAACTTGATGAGAATGCGTCGGCTCTTCCGGTCTCCCGGGGGCGAACGATTTGGGCGACGTCGTGATCGCGGGCGCGTGTCGCACGCCGATCGGCAAGTACGGCCGCGGGTTCCGGAACGTCGAGGCCGTGAAGCTCGGCAGCCTGGTCGTCGCGGAAGCCGTCGCCCGCGCAGGCCTCGTCTCCGCGGACGTCGAGGAGGTCATCCTGGGGAACGTGATCCAGGCGGGCCTCGGCCAGAACCCCGCCCGTCAGGCGGCCCTCCTGGGCGGCCTCCCGGACCGCGTCGCCGCGGTCACGGTCAACAAGGTGTGCGCGTCCGGGATGAAGAGCGTCGCGATCGCCTCGGACGCGATCCGCGCGGGATCCGCGGAGGTCGTCGTCGCGGGCGGCATGGAGTCCATGAGCCGCGCTCCGTACCTCGTGAAGGAGGCGCGCTGGGGGATCGGCTACAACCACGTCGAGTTCCTCGACGCGATGGTCCACGACGGGCTGTGGGACGCGTACAACCGGTTCCACATGGGCGTCACGGGGGAGATCGTCTCGGAGCGGTTCCACGTGACGCGGGAGGACCAGGACGCGTTCGCGCTCGAGAGCCACCGGCGCGCGGCCCGGGCGACCTCCGAAGGCCGGTTCAAGGCGGAGACCCTGCCCGTCGACGTGCCCGGCGCGGGCCGCGTGGACGCGGACGAGGGGGTCCGGCCCGACACGTCGCTCGAGAAGCTCGCGCGGCTGTCCCCCGTGTTCCGGGAGGGAGGCCTCGTCACGGCCGGGAACGCCTCCCAGCTGAGCGACGGGGCCTCCGCGATGGTCGTCCTCTCCCGGGAGGCCGCGGACCGCCACGGCGTCGCGCCCCTCGCGCGGATCGTCGATTACGTCACCGCGGGCACGAAGCCCGAATGGGTCATGGAAGCGCCGATCCCCGCGGTCCGAAAGCTCCTCAAGAAGACGGGCCTGTCGATCGAGGACTTCGACCTCGTCGAGCACAACGAGGCGTACGCGGCCGCGAGCCTCGCCGTGATGCGAGAGCTCGGGATCCCGCACGACCGACTCAACGTGAACGGAGGCGCGGTCGCCCTCGGCCATCCGCTCGGCTGCTCGGGTGCCCGGATCCTCACGACCCTCGCGTATGCGATGCGCGAGCGGAACGCGAAGCGCGGCCTCGCGACCCTCTGCCTCGGCGGCGGTAACGCGATGGCGATGATCCTGGAACGCCCGTAGTCCCCAGCAAGTTCATGGCCGTCAAGCCCTCTTCCCGCCTACAATGGACTTGCCCCTCTGGGCCCTGTACGGCGTCGGCACGGCGGCCATCCTCGTAGGGTTCATGGTCTTCCACCGTTGGCTCCAGGGGCTCACGGGGCGGCGGGCCCACCAGCCGGAGGCCGTCCTCGGAGCGGCCGTCGTCGCATTCCTCGTCGGCTCCGGCACGATCGCGGTCGCGATCGCGATCGACAACGAGGCCCTCCAGGTCGAGAACCGACGCATCTTCACGTACGACCTGTCCCTGCATACGAACGCCACGGGCCCCTACAGGCTGTACCTGCCCTCGCCCGAGGACCGCCGTCTGTTCCCGGCACTCGACGAGCGGAACGGGACGTCGACCTTGCGGGTGAACACGACGGGCCCGCGCCCCCTCATCGAGGTCTTCGCGATCGGCAACGTGTCGTTCGCGATCCGGTACGAATTCATCGGCCTCCCGTTCAACACGAGCCTGTCGCGCACCACGCCGGGCGCCTCCCCGTCATCCGTCATCGCGACGCTCGAGCTGTCCGATCCGGCGCCGGGCGCGACGTCCGCCGCCGTGGACCTCGACATCGTGTTCTCCGAGTTCTGCCGCGTGACCCACCTGACGCTCATCGCGGACGTCGACGAGCGGGTCGGCGCGTACCCCGGCCTGCTCACCGTTGGACCCTGCTGAGGCCCACGCCGTCCGTGCGATATCTCGCGGCGCGCAGGCGCGGTCCGCGGCCTCCCGGCACCGTCGCCGCGCATCCGGACGGTAAGCTCTTTTAGGGTCATCCGCTATACGACTCGTTTTCCGACTCCCTGAGGAAACGAGATGCTACATAGGGTGAAGAAGGCCGTGACGAAGGGCGAGGTCCTCGACCTCCTCGAGCCCCTCGTCCGCGAGTGGTTCGCCTCGAAGTTCGAGGGGCTCACGGAGCCGCAGGCCTACGCGGTGCCTCTCATCCACGCCAGGAAGAACGTCCTCGTGTCGTCCCCCACGGGGAGCGGCAAGACCCTCACCGCGTTCCTCTCGATCATCAACGAGCTGTACGCCCTGCAACTGCGCGGCGCGCTCGAGGACCGGATCTACTGCCTGTACGTGTCGCCCCTGAAGGCCCTCGCGAACGACATCAATCGGAACCTCGAGGAGCCGCTCCGCGAGATGACGGAGCTCGCCGCGAGGGACTCGAAACCCGCCCCGGAGATCCGCGTCGCCGTGCGGTCTGGCGACACGTCCGCCCAGGAACGTCAGCGCCAGGCCCGTCGGCCGCCCCACATCCTGATCACGACCCCGGAGAGCCTCGCGATCATCCTGAGCACGCCCAAGTTCCGGGAGAACCTCGCGGGCGCGGAGTGGGTCATCCTCGACGAGATCCACGAGGTGTGCTCCTCGAAGCGGGGCGCCCTACTGGCCGTGTGCTTGGAGCGCCTCCGAGAGCAGGTGGGCCGGGACTTCGTCCGGATCGGACTGAGCGCGACGATCGCCCCGATCGAGGAGGAGGCGAGGTTCCTCGCGGGCTTCGAGGACGGGAAGGTCCGCGACATGCACATCGTCGAGGTCGACACGCGGAAGTCCCTCGACCTCGCCGTATTGTGCCCTGTGCGGGACATGACCGCGGTCCCCATGGAGGTCGCGAACGCGAAGATGTACGACCTGTTGAGCGGCCTGATCGACGAACACCGCACGACGCTCATCTTCACGAACACGCGGAGCGGCACGGAGCACGTCTCGTTCAAGCTCAAGGAGCGGGGCGTGGAGGACCTCGAGGCCCACCACGGCTCCCTGTCCAAGGTCACGCGCCTCGACGTGGAGGAGAAGCTCAAGAAGGGGCAGCTCAAGGCGGCCGTATCCTCGACCTCCCTCGAGCTCGGGATCGACATCGGCTACATCGACCTCGTCGTCCAGATCGGCTCCCCGAAGAGCGTCGCGAAGGGCCTCCAGCGGATTGGCCGGGCCGGGCACGCGTACGGCGAGACCGCGACGGGCCGGATGATCGTGTTCGAGCCGTGGGACCTCATGGAGTGCGCGACCCTCGTGAAGGCCGCGTACGACGCTCGGATCGACCGCGTGGACATCCCGATGCAGTCCCTCGACGTCCTCGCGCAGACCCTCGTCGCGATGTCCATCGAGAAGCGGTGGGACGTGGACGAGGCGTTCGCCCTCGTCCGCCGCTCGTACCCGTTCCACGACCTCCCGAAGAAGGACTTCCTCGCGGTCCTCGACTACCTGTCATCCCGGAACCCGGACATCAAGGTGTTCGCGAAGATCTGGCTCGACGAGGAGGAGGCTCGCTTCGGGAAGAAGAAGGGCACCCGGATGATCTACTACACGAACGTCGGGACGATCCCCGAGGAAGGGACGTACCACGTGTACTCGGAACGCGGGTCGCCCCTCGGGGAGCTGAGCGAGAAGTTCGTCGAGTACCTCTCGCCCGGCGACATCTTCGTCCTCGGGGGCCGGACCCACCAGTTCGTCCGGGCCCGGGGCACGTCCGTGTACGTGAAGGACGCGTCCGGCCGCCGACCCACGGTCCCCTCCTGGACCGGCGAGATGCTCCCTCGATCGTACGACCTGTCTCGCGCGGTCGGCGAGTTCCGCCGGGTCCTCGCGGACCGTCTCGGCAGCGAAGACGAGAAAGCCGTCCGGGAGTGGCTCATGCGGGAGTACCGCGTGGACGCGGGGTCCGCCCAGTCCCTCGTCTCCTACGTCCAGGAGCAGAAGGCCCTCATCCCGGCCCTCCCGACGGACCGGCAGGTGCTCCTCGAGGGCTACATCGACGTGAAGGGGAACCGGAACGTGATCTTCCACTTCCCGTTCGGACGGCGCGTGAACGACGCCCTGAGCCGCGCGTACGCGTTCGCGGTCACGGAGGTCCACCGGACGAACGTCCGCGTGAGCGTGACGGACGACAACTTCATGCTCACGATTCCGAAGCGCATCGAGCTGGACGGGATCGTCGGCCTCGTGAAGAGCACGGAGATCGAGTCCCTCCTCCGCCGGGCCGTGAAGAACACGGAGCTGTTCAAGCAGCGCTTCCGCCACTGCGCCACGCGGGCCTTCATGGTCCTCCGCTCCTACAAGGGCCGCGAGGTCTCGATCGGGCGTCAGCAGCTCCGGTCCCAGAGGGTCCTCGACTGGCTCCACGAGATCGAAGACTTCCCCGTCGTGAAGGAGACATACAACGAGATCCTCCACGATGTGATGGACCTGGGCCACGCCACGGAGGTCGTCCGCGCGATCGAGGCGGGCGAGATCGGGGTCGCGATGAGCGACTTCAGCAACCTTCCGTCCCCGTTCGCGCACAACGTGGTCCTGCAGGGCGTCTCGGACCTCGTCCTCATGGAGGACCGGTCCGCCCTCCTGCGGGAACTGCACCGACAGGTCCTCAAGCGCGTGATGCCCGAGTCCCAGATCATCGAGATCCAGTTTCAGGAGGCGGACATCCGCGAGTACTTCCGAAAGAAACTCCCGAAGGTCGCGCGGAAGGCGGACATCCTCGCGTACCTGGAGCGCGTGGGCGACGCGAACCTCCTCCAGCAGAAGGGCCGGACCGTCTTCGAGGCGACGTCCGCCGGGTTCCCCGAGGTCCGCCGCTGGGCGGGCGCGCTCATGGAGGAGGGCGCCGTGGAGAGCGTCTGGACTCCGAAGGGGATCCACTGGGCCCCGACGGACCGCGTGCCCCTCTACGTGTCCGTGTACGCCCAGAAGTCGAGGCTCAAGCCGCCCGAGGAGAAGATCCTCGGCCTCATCGCGGAGAAGCCGCGGTCCCAAAAGGAGCTCGCCCGCCTCACGAAGATGGAGAAGGGCGTCCTGAACGAGGCGCTCCGCAAACTCGAGCGCGCGTACCGCCTGGGTCGGCGCGGCGTCGATGAGACCGTGTTCTTCGCGCGGGACCCGGCCCGGGCGAACTTCGAGGAGGCTCTGGACGCGCTCCTCACGAAACGCCTCGAGGCGGACGGCCCGCAGACCGCCCAGGAGCTCGCCGTCCCGCTCGACCTGGAGGTCGAGCTCGTCGAGGAGGCCCTCCGGGACCTCGAGGCGGAGGGGCTCGTGTCGTCCGGGCACTTCCTCGTCGGGGAGGAGTTTCAGTACATCCTCACGCGGGACCTCCAGAAACTCCAGCGGAAGGACGAGACCCGCGAGGTGTTCGAGGAGACCCACGTGAAAGCGTACCTGCTCGGGAAGCAGTTCGGCTCCATCGGGACGATCGACGAGTACTTCGATCGGTTCCTCGAGGCCGGGATGGTCCTCGACGTGTGGAACCACGCCTCGCGGTTCGACCACGCGACGTGGATGAAGCGGCGGGCCTCGGGGGACATCCTCGAGGGGCGGTTCCTGAACGGCCGCGTGCGGTACGTCCGGGCGACCGACGTCCCCGTCTTCCTGTCCGCGTTCCCGCGGGAGCCGCTCACCGAGTTCGAGTCGAAGGTCCTCGAGGTCGTCCGCGCCTCGGACGGGATCGACCTGTACGGGATCGCCGCGAAGGTCCGCGACGAGAGGGAGCGCGTGAAGGAGGCGCTCGAGAAGCTCGATTACGACGTGTACGTGATCCGGAAGTTCCAGGGGGACGGATGGACCTCGAGGAACCTGTACGTCGCGTTCGACGCGCCCGTCGAGGCCGTCCCGGACGCGATGGAGGTGCTCGTGCGACGGTTCCTCGCGGCCCACGGGCCCGTCACGTTCTCCGGGATCCGGGAGTGGGCCCGGTTCGAATGGGATGAGCTCGAGTGGCTCGTCGACGCCCTCGAGGAGCGCGGGGTCGTGGCGAGGATCCTCGTGACGGGGAAGTCGGAGGGCGAGATGTTCGTCCTCACGGAGGAACTCGCGGCCCTGAGGCAGGCCTTGGCCGCCCCCTCGCGGGACCCCATGCGCGTCCTGTCCCTCCTCGATCCGTGGACGCAGCCCCTGTGGGCCCAGGTCGCGAGCCGCTACGGGGAGGGCTGGTTCTATCCGCTCGTGAAGGACGGGGACCTCGTCGGGATCGCGGAGGTCTGGGAGATGAGCGGCTGCGTGGAGGTGCGGGAGCTCGACCTGAACGCGCCGGACCTGCTCGAGGAGGCGATCCAGGCCCTGGACCGCCTCATCGCGTTCCACGCGCTGCGGGGGGTCGACATCCTCCGGGTCACGCGCCTCCTGGGAAAGGACGTCCCCGAGATCGAGGACCTCTCCGCCTGGAAGCGCGCGGGCTTCGTCCGCCTGGGGGATTTCCTCGCGAAGGGGCCCATCGTGCCGCGGGACTTCGAGCCGTCCGAACTGGTCGGGCTCGTCCTGGCCCATCAGGGGATCTCCCCGGAAGCCCGCTTCGCGGACGCGGTCGAGGCGGCCCGGGCCCTCGGGGGTCTCCGGTCCGACTTCGCGGCCCGTCTCCGCGTCCGCGCGTTCCGGCCCCTGGACCGCCTCCACCGGGAAGGACGATTCCTCCGGGGCCAGGGGATCCCCGAGTACATCACGTACGCGAGCGCGGAGGACCTCGCCCTGTTCCGGGCCGCGAAGGCGGCGCCCCTGACGAAGGAGATGCGGCACGTGCTCAAGCTCGTCGCGGAGAACGGCCCCGTCTCGCGGGCCCGGGCCGTCGGGCTGTCCGACTTCGGCGCGGTCACGACGTTGGCGGCCCTGCGCAAGCTCTACATGGGGAGCCACGTCGCCCAGGACGGCTCGGGCCGGTACGTCGCGGTGCCCGACGCGCGGATGTCCCGGGCGGACGCCCGCCGGGATGTCCTCCGTCGCCTCGTCGCAGGCCTCGGCGTCACGTCCGCGGAGGCTCTGTCGACCTACACGCGGTTCGAGTACAACATGGCGGAGACCCGCGCGTTTCTGCGCGAGTTCGAGCGGGAAGGCTGGCTCACGAAGGGGTTCCTCGCGCGGGGGGAGCGGACCGTGTACTGGGTCGTGAAGGACGCCCTCGAGGAACTCGCTCGAACGCCGGCCCGTCGGCGTTTCGTCCTCACGCCCCAGGACAGCCTCTCTCTGTTCTTCCGGGCCTCCATCGTGGGCAAGTTCCGAACGGGCTACTGCTACGTCGTGTTCGACGGCACTGAGATGGTCGCGGCCTTCAAGGCGAAGCGCCGGAAGTCCGAACTCGTGATCACGGAGTTCCTCGGAGATGCGGCGGCCCGTCGGATCGTCGAGGAGTGGGAGCGCGACAACGAGGTCGACGTCGGGGAGCAGGTGGACCGCATCTCGGACGCGGAGGTCATGGAGTGGTACACGAAGATGTACGGCCGGGGCGCGTCCGCGGAGAAGTGAGGGCTCGCGGTTATCGACCTTGAGAATGCCACCGCAGGCGGCATCGCCGGGCGTCACCGTTTTAATGGCGGACGTGCATGCCTTCCCATCTCGCGCGCGGAGGGGGCTCCATCGCGTGAGCGGGGAGGAAGGGACGTGTCCGCATCCGTGGTCCGTTGGACGAGCGTAGCGATCGTCTGCATGTTCGTGGCGACCCTCGCCGCGCCCGGCGTCGCGGTCGCGGCCGCGCGCGCGTCCGAGGGCCTCGCCGCGATGTCTCCGTTCGACTTCCGCGAGGGGCTCGTGGAGTCCCTGTTCGACGGCGAGTTCCGGTCGTTCGGAGGGTGGCTCGGCGATGCGCCGTTCGGGCGTCCCCCCGCGACGGTCCGCGCGGGCCCCGTCGAGGTCGTCGTCGGGCTCGAGGGCCGGTCCCTCGCGGCCGAGCAGGCGCACCGCGCGGCCCTGGGTATGTCCCCCCTGGCCCCCTCGGAGGAGCGCGCGTATGTCGCGGGCCTGCGGGCGTCCCAGGCGAGCTTCGCGGCCGCCCTGGAGTCCATGGGGGCCCGCGTCCTTCACGAGTATCAGATCGTGTACAACGGGATCGCGATCCGCGCGGATGCCGCGACGATCGGGACCATCGGGGGCCTTCGCGGCGTGGCCCGCGTGTTCCCCGCGGCGACGTACGAGATCGAGCTCGACCGCAGCGTGCCGTTCATCTTCGGCGGCCGGACCAATGCGGATCTGGGTGCCGACGGGACCGGGACCACGGTCGCGATCATCGACTCCGGGATCGACTACACGCACGCCGCGTTCGGCGGCAGCGGCGAGGCGTCCGACTGGGTGTCGAACAACCGCACGATCGTCGAGCCCGGCACGTTCCCGACCGCGAAGGTCATTGGGGGGACGGACCTCGTCGGGGAGTTCTACGACGCGCGCGGGTTCGACGAGGAAGAGCGGTCCAACTGCACGGCCGTGCCGAAGCCCGACCCGGATCCGCTCGACCACAACGGCCACGGGTCCCACGTGGCGGGCATCACGGCGGGCATGGCCTTCGGCTCGTTCCCCCAGGGCGTCGCTCCCGGGGCCTCCCTGATCGCCATCAAGCTGTTCAGCGGCTGCGCGGACGACGGGACGGCGAGCACCTCCTCCGCGAACGTGGTCGCGGCCATCGAGATCGCGACGGACCCGAACGGGGACGGGGACACGTCGGACCATGTGGACGTGATCAACATGTCCCTCGGCGGGGCCTTCGGACGGGACACGGAGTTCACGGCCGTCGCGGCCAACGCGGCCGTGGACCTGGGCGTGATCGTCGTCGCGTCGGCGGGCAACTCGGGGAACATCCCATACATCACGGGGGCCCCGGCCTCCGCGGCGAACGCGATCAGCGTGGCCGCCGGGAACGACCCCGGCGTGGCGGCGCAGCTCGTGGGGGTCGCGGGCAGCCAAGGCGCCGATGGGAACTACGAGTCCCTCGAGGCCGCGATCACGCCGCCTCTCTCCAACACGACCGGGATCAGCGGCCCCGCGGTCCGGCTCGGGAACCCGGGTACGCCGGCCGCCCAGGCCTGCAGCACGGGATCGACCCCCTCTCCGCCCGCGGAGGGATCCTTGACCGGGAAGATCCCGCTCATCCAGCGTGGCGTGTGCACGTTCGCGGAGAAGATCCTGAACGCGCAGGCCGCGGGGGCGATCGCCGTGGTCGTCTACAACAACGCGGCCGGCGCGGGCCCGATCATCATGGGTGGGGATCCGACGAACATCACGATCCCCGCGGTCATGGTCGGGACCGCGAACGGCGTGTTCATCAGCGCGAGGATCGACGCGGACACGACGTTCATCCTGGACCCAGCGAACACCCTCCCGATCCCGGACCGGCTCCAGTCGTTCACATCCCGAGGCCCGCGGTTCGGCGACTCCGCGCTGAAGCCGGACATCACGGCCCCCGGGGGCGCCGTCTTCTCCGTGGACGTCGGATCCGGGACGGGCGGAGTGAGCCTGTCGGGCACGTCGATGTCCTCGCCCCACGTGGCGGGGGTCGCGGCCCTCATGCGGGAGCTCCACCCGAGCTGGTCCATCACCGAGATCAAATCGCTCCTCATGAACACGGCCACAAACGCGGAACCGACGCCGGGCGTGCCGTACCCGGTCTCTCTCATGGGGGCGGGACGCGTGCGCGCGGACGCGGCCGCGATGAGCGAGTCCGTGGTCGTCCCGGGGAGCCTCTCGTTCGGCGTGCGGGAGCGGGTGGACCCGGGCCCGCAATCATTCGGCGCGCGCCTCGAACTCCGAAACAAAGGCCCGTCGGGGAAGACGTTCGCGCTCACGTCCGGCCTGTTGTTCGCGTCGGACGCAGAGGGGAGCATCTCGTTCAGCCACCCCTCAGGCCTCTCGGTCGGAGCCGGGCAGTCCCGGAAGTTCAACTTCGGCGTGGTCGTGAACTTCAGCGCCCTCGCGCCCGAGGCCCAGTTCGAGGAGTACGACGGCTTCCTGACCCTGAGCGAGACGACCGCGGGAGGCGACGTGCTCCGGGTCCCGTTCCACATCGTCCCGATCGCCCGCGCGGAAGCGAAGGCCGACGACGACCAGGTCACGATGCCCGACGAGACGACGCTCGTCGTGACGAACCACGGACTCCGCTCGACGGCCGTGGATGTCTACCAGTTCGGCGTGAGCGACCGCAACGAGGATCTGATCCTCGAGGGCCCCGGGAGGCCGAACGATCCGGATGACTGGTTCGATGTCCGGATGACGGGGGCCCACAGCTTCCCGTTGGGATCGACGCGCCTGATCGAGTTCGGCCTGGACTTCCACGGCGTGCGCAGCGCTCCGAGCCTGATGGTCACGGAGGTGTACATCGACGTGGACGGCGGCGATCCCGACTTCGTCGCGGTCGTCGCGGACGACTTCATCTTGGATCTCGCGACCGCGTTCACGGGCCGGATGGTCTCCGCCCTGTTCAACATGACGGGGAGCATGGCCCTCCAGTTCGTCGTGAACAGCGACCGGAACCAGGGATGGCAGACCGTGCCGATCCGGCTCGACTCGTTGAACACGCTGGGCGGCCCGAACCTCACGGTCGAAGACCCGGACTTCAGGTACTTCGTGGTCACCACGGACATCGACTCGGGCTTCTTCGACGTGACGGCGTCCGCGAGTTTCAACGTGTTCACGGCCGCGCGGAGCGGGGCACCCGGGTTCTTCACCCTCGCGGCCGGCGCCTCCCAGACCGTCACCGTGTCGGGAATCGGGCCCGGCGACTTGCTCCTCCTGTACTACGGGAACCGGGCGGGTCACCACCAGGGCCAGAGGATCCGGGTCTTGGGCCCGTAGCCGAGTCCATGGGGCCGCCCCCCGCGGCCCTGCGCCTCGGGTCACGAGAACGCGCTCGCTCACGAGCGGGGCGCCGCGCGGGCGTCCTTCACGACGACGAGACTCAGGCTGTCCAGGAGGATGTGCGCGCCACACTTCGGGCAGTCGATCCCCTCCCACGTGCCCGGCGACCCGCCTTCGGCGAACGCGATCCGTGCGGACTTGCAGTACGGACAGAGGAGGCTCACCTTCAGCTCCTTGTCGCGGAGGCGGTCGAGGGAGATCTTGTCGAGGATACGCGTCAACGTCCCGGTCCTCCGGGCCCGTGGAGGCACGTCGCGTGCCCCCTATTAAGGAGATGGGACGGTTCTCGAAAGCCAGAATCGTCAGGCGGGTCCGGCCCGGGCGACTTCGCCCAGACGGATCACGCTGTCCGCGCACGCAGCCGCCTCGTCGTATCGCCCGAGCTTCGCGAGGACGTACCCCTTGTTGACCCAGGCTCCGCGGTAGTCCGGATCGAGTTCGAGGGCCTTCTCGTAGCACCGCAGGGCCTCTTCGTACCGCCCGAGGCGCGCGAGCGCGTTCCCCTTGTTGTTCCACGCGACCTCGTACGCGGGGTTCACCTTGATCGCCGCATTGAAGGATCGGAGGGCGTCGAGCAACCGCCCCATCTTCGTGAGCGCGTTCCCCTTGTTCAGCCAGGCGACCTCGTTGCGCGGGTTGATGTCCAGCGCCCGGTCGATCGAGACGAGCGCGTCCTCGTACCGGCCCAGGATGATGAGGGCGGCTCCTTTCCCGTACCACGGGAGGTCCTCGCGCTTCGATCCTCGTTCGCTGAGCCGGATCGCGCGGTCGTAGTCTTCCACGGAGCGCGCGTAGTCCTCGTCCGCGTAGTGTCGCTCCGCCTCCGCGAGCTCTCTCCGGACCGCGAGGCTGGTCGCGCGTCCCCGGACCTCGAAGGCGGCGACCGCGGCGGGCCACGGGAGGAGGGCGAGGAGGCCCGCGAGCCATGCGTCCGAGAGCGCATACGCGACGCCCTCCGCGACCGCGACGGCTGCCGCGGTCAAGGGAGCTGCCGCCGCGGCCGCGAGGAGGATGCGGCCCGACCTCGCGAGGAGCCGACGCGTCGCGAAAGCCAGGGGCGGCGCCGGGCAGATCGCGAGGACCAGGAGGGCCGGATCCGGGATCCCGAGGCCCGCGGACCCGACCATCGGCGTCGCGATCCCGACGGCGCTCCCCGCGAGGAGGAGGGCCGCATCGATCCGGCGAAGGCGCAACAGGGTGGGCCATGCGCCCGCGATCCCGTATCCCGCGAGCGCGGCCAACACGAACGCGATCGCCCAGGCGACCCACGCGGGACCCACCGAGCGCATCGCGATGAGGCTGAGTCCTGCCGCCGCGACGGCCGGCCCCAGGAGCTCGCGAGGCGTGAGGGCCCGCGCTCGGCCGACCGTGGGATCCGGCTCAGATCGTCGTACGCGGAACTCCGCGGGCTGCTTCACGAGCCGCCTGGCCGCCGGTTCTACGGGACCTTGGCGGGTTTCGGCCGGCTTGGCCCGTGGAATGGCCACGATCGGGCCGGGCGGGGTTGCCTCCACGGAACGGTCAGGCTCGGGACCGCGCTCGGGGCGGGCGGCCGGCCGAGCGGGCGCGTCGCGCGGCTCGGCCCGGGCGTGTAGCTCCGCTGGCGGGGAGGGAGGTCGGGCCGCGGGCCGGTCCCGGTTCGGCTCGGCCATGCGATTGAGTGTGTCCGCCTTCCGCGGGAGGCGTTCGGGGGCCCGGATAGTCGGCGTCGGAATGGCGATCGGCTTCGGTGGCTCGGCCGCCCGAGGCGCGGGCCGCGAGGTCTCCTCGCGAGGTCCCGCGGGGACCTGCTCCGTCGGTGCAAGGGCGGTCTGTAGGTCCGCAAGGATCCCGTCGAGCTCGTCGGGCTCGCGGTCCCGATCGGCCTCCGTCGCCTGCGGGGGCTCGGGTCCCGCGGAGGCTTCGGCCGGTGTCGGCGGGGCCCTCGGCCGAGCTTCGATGCCGGGCAGAGGGACCCCGCAGATCTCGCACTCCGCCCAGTCGGGGCCGTTGTCTGCCCCGCAGTTGGGGCAGAGCACGAGGTCCAGGATGTCCTCCTCGGCCTCGGACCAGGCGGGTTCATCGGGCTCGAACTCCGAGCCGCACCGGGCACAACGCGGGTCGTCCGTCGCGACGAAGCTCCCGCAGTTCGTGCAGAGGAACAGGAGCCCGCTCTCCCGTCTCTCGAGGACGCCGTTCACGTCGCGGTCCTTGAGCTGGGTCGGGTGGCGGAACCCCGCCTCGAACAAGGCGAGGGCCTTCGGGCGGTCGATGCCCAAGGCTCGGCAGAGGCGGACCACGGCCTCATCGATGACGAACGCCCCGCAGTTCCGGCACTCCGTCTCGTCCGGGGGCATCGGCTCCTGACAGACGGGACAGAGGGCCCGGGGCTGTTTCCCGGGCATGGCGGTCCGTTCCACCCTCCGGAAAGGCCATAAAGGCGCGGTCCCCGTTGTCAGCCTCGATACCCGGACGCGGGAGTTAAGTACGCAGCCGTCGTAATCCGCGGGGATGGCGGGCCAGGCCGACTTCTTCGTCGCGATGGGGCTTGGGGTCGGGCCCGCCCTCCTGACCCTCTGGTTCTCCCTGCGGCGGTTCGATCGCCCGCACATGGACCACACCCTGTTCGACGACCGCCGCGTGTTCGGTTCGCTCGCCGCCGGGATGATCTTCGGGGTCCTCGCGAGCGTCCTCTCCGTCGCGGTCCAGCAGCCGTCCGCGGTCGGCTTCTTCGCCGTGCTCGCGCTCGTCCTCGCGGTGGAGGAGGGATTCAAGGTCGTCTACCTGAACCGGCGCGCGTACAGGGGCCGTTTCGACACGACGTTCTACGGCGTGGCCCTGGGCGTCGGGGCCGCCTCGACCGCGGTCGCCGCGTCCGCGGTCTGGAATCCGGGGAGCCTGTCCGCGCCCGCGACCCTCGTGTTCTTGGGCGTGTTCTCGCTGAGCCTCGGCCTCGCGAACGCCGTGTCGGGGAGCGTGATCGGGTTCGGCGCGTCCCAGGGCGACACGTGGAGACCGTTCGCCCAGGCCGTCGGGATCCGGTACGCACACTTCGCGCTCCTGTCCCCGTTCGTCCTCCTCGCGGGCACGCCCGAGGCCCTGTTCAGCGCGATCGGCCTCGTCACGTCGCTCGTCTTCGCGCTCATCCTGTACGGATGGGTGTACGCATACCTCCTTCCCGGCACGCTCCCCGAGGACATCCGCCGGAAGATCCGGCGCGCGCGCCGGCGGACTCAAGCCGTCAAGGAGTGAGGCTCACGGCCCGGTAGAACCCGGGCGTCGGCTCGTACACCTCGCGGCGCTGGACGAGGCCCTCGAGGGCGTCGTCCGCCGCCGGGATCCCGAGCCGCTCGAGGACGCGCCGCCAGTCGTCCCGCGAGAACACCTCGAGCTCCTCGGAGAGGGCGACCGCGACCGCGTGGATCCGGTGGGCGCGGTCCCCCGCCTTCGCGGCCTTCCCGGCGACGCGCGCGTGGACGTCCTGGGACCGTCGTCGCGGCCGGGGGGCCGCGTCGCGGCGGTACGTATCGAGGCCCCCCGCGAGTTCCGCGTTCGCCTGGCCGACGAGGGCCGCGAGTCCTCGGGCCGTGGGTGCCTTCGCGCGGACGCGCGCCGGCACGACACGGATCTCGAACCCGCACGAGCACGCGGTGGTCTTCTGAGTGAGGTCCACGCCCTTCGCGCGTCGACAGCGGGGACACACGACGACGCCGAACATGGACTACGCGAGGAACACGAGGGCCGCGAGGCAGGCGCCGTAGTGGTCCATCGGAATGCTGATCTCCTCGATCCGGTACTCGAGCCGCTTGAACTTGATCCCCCGGAGCTTCGCCATCTCCCCCATCTTCCACTCGAGGACTTCCTGGAGGGACTTCTTCGTCCCGTGCATGTGCCCCTCCGCGACGTATCCGCCGTATCCATCCTCCCGGAAGCCGTGCGCGATCCCCGCGGAGATCGACTCGCCTTCGCCCCCGCGCTGCTGGGCGAGGACGCAGTGCGTGATCGCGCCCATCGGGAGGTCCCGCCGCCGGACGGCGCGGATCCCCACGGGAAGCACGGACGACACGGCGACGATGTTCTGCTCGCTCAGGCCCGCGTTCAGGAGGGCCTCGTCGAACGCGTTCAGGTCGGACACCTTGGAGACCGCCTTGCCGGAGGTCACGAAGAACTTCGTCGGGATGGGCAGCATGGCGCTCCGCGGGCACCGCACAACGGGATCGAGGGCTTAAGCGTTTGCGGCGGCGTCCGGTTGATTATTATCCAGATATTTATATGTATTACGAGAGATGTTGAACGGTGGGCGGAGGAGGCGACGCGCGTCGAAGCGCCGGGCTCAGCGGCTTGCTCATGCTGAACGCATCCTCTCCCCATGAGTAGTACCGTGGGAGGACCCCTTCCATTTCGTACCCGAGGGAGCGATACAGTTCGATCGCGGCCGCGTTCCGCGTGCTCACTTCGAGCCGGATGCGGACCGCGCCGCGTCGGCGCGCCGCGTCCTCGGCCGCTGCCAGCATCGTGGTGGCCAACCCGCGGCGGCGGGCGGACGGCATCACGGCGACGGAGAGGACGCGACACACCCGCGACTCGAGCAGGAGCATGAGAGCTCCTTCGAGGCCCCGCGCCGTCTCCTCGACGAGGGTGAGCCCCCGCTCGTTCCGGATGATCCATTCCAGGTGATCCCGTCGGAACTGACCCCGCGGGAAACATGTCTTCTCGATCCGGACGAGGGCATCGAGGTCGCCGAGACGAGCGAGTCGCAGCAAAGCGGGAGAGGAGCGCGTCGATGGTTTTTCTCCCTTTCGACGACCGCGAAAGGGTAATCTAGCCACACCGGGATGGCCCGGCCTTCATGACCGCGGTCGCGGACATCCTGAAGGGACGCCATGCCGGCACGGAGGTCCAGCTGCGAGGCTGGGTCTACCGGATCCGGACCGTCGGCGGCAAGGCCTTCGTCGTCGTTCGGGACGCGACGGGCATCGTTCAGGTGACCGTGTCGCGGGACGCCGTGCCCGCGGACGATTTCGCGGCGGTCGAGAGGGCCCTCATCGAGTCCGCGGTCGAGGTGCGAGGGACCGTCGCGAAGGACGCCCGGGCCCCGGGAGGCGTGGAGATCCGCGCGTCCCATGTGCGCGTGGTCCACTTCGCGGAGAAGTTCCCGATTCAGGAGGACCTGAGCGAGGAGTTCCTCCTCGACGTCCGGCACTTGTGGGTCCGGTCCCAGCGGATGACGACGATGTTCCGGGTTCGCCACACGGCGTTCGATGCGGTCCACGAGTACTTCCGGGAGAAGGGGTTCTGGGAGGTCCACCCGCCCATGATCACGCCCGCCGGGAGCGAGGGCGGCTCGACCCTGTTCGAGGTCGATTACTTCGGTCGCAAGGCGTACCTGACCCAATCCTGGCAGCTGTACGCGGAGGCGCTCGCCGTGGCCATGGAGAAGGTCTACTACATCGGGCCGTCGTTTCGCGCGGAGAAGTCCCGGACGAGTCGTCACCTCACGGAGTACTGGCATGCGGAGATCGAGGAGGCGTGGGCCGGGATGGAGGACGTGATCGAGCACGCGGAGGGCGTCATCGCCCACACATGTCGCCGGGTCGCGGACGAGCGTCCGGACGACGTGGCCGCGCTCGGCCGAACCCCCGAGTTCCTGAAGGCCGTCACGCCGCCGTTCGAACACGTCACGTACGAGGAGGCGCTCAAGATCCTGAAATCGAAAGGGATGGAGCTCGAGTGGGGGAAAGACCTGCGGACCCTCGAGGAGCGCGCGTTGACGGAGGGCAAGTCGAAGCCGATCGTCGTCACCCATTACCCGAAGGTCTCCCAGGCGTTCTACAAGGCCCGCGATCCGGCGCGGCCCGATCTCGTCCTCGCGTTCGACGTGATCGGGGGGGACGGGGTCGGCGAGATCGTCGGCGGGAGCGAGCGGGAGACGGACCTCGCGACGATCGAGAAGTCCCTGGCCGAGCAGGGCGAGGACCCGCGGCGGTATGCGTGGTATCTCGACTCGCGGCGGTACGGCTCGGTCCAGCACGCCGGGTTCGGCATGGGGATGGAGCGGCTCATCCAGTGGATCTGCAAGCTGGACCACATCCGGGACGCGATCCCGTTCCCGCGGACCCCGGCCCGATTCTCTCCGTAGGGAGGGCCCATGGGCGACGCGTCGGACCCGTTCGCGCGCCTCCTCGACGAACACGGCGACTTCATCGAGAAGCTCTCCGAGCTCGAGGCGACCCTCGACGAGATGACGGCGACGCTCGAGGTCACGGAGGAGAATCGAATCCTCCTCGACGAGGCGATCCGCTTCTTCGAGGAGGAGCTCGTCCCCCACTTCCGCCTCGAGGAGGAGTCCGTCCTGCCCATCCTCGAGGTGAAGCTCGGCCGGTTCGGATCGCTCGTGAACGTCGTCCAGTACGAACACGACGAGATCCGCCGCGAGATCGGAAAGCTCAAGGAAGCTCGCGCGGCCCTCGACCTCGAACGCCCCCCGGCGGCGGCGATCTACGAGATGAACCGCCACGGGGTCTTCACGATCCAGTTCCTCGCGGACCACTTCCGCAAGGAGAAGGTGAGCCTCTTCCCGACCGCACGCGCCGAGTTGGCCCGCGACGACCTCGAGGCGATTCGCGCGCGCCTAGGGACCTGACGCCCCGAGTCCCTGACGAATCTTCCCGGCGATCTGTTCGAGCTCGTCTCGCGGCGCGATTCGGCCGTAGCCCGGCGTGACGCGGAGGCCGAACCCGTCGCCGGCGAACCGGGGGATCGCGTGGACGTGCACGTGAGGGACTTCCTGACCCGCCTCGCGTCCGTCCGCGACGTACAGGCTGACGGCTTCGCAGCGGATCCCGGCGCGACGGAGCGCCCCCGAGACGGCCCTCGTCGCTTCGAACAGGCGCCCGGCACCGCCGCCGGGAAGCTCCTCGAGGAGGACCGCGTGGGTTTTCGGGATCACGAGGACGTGGCCCGAGTTCATGGGCCGGATGTCCATGAATGCGAGGGTGTCCGCGTCCTCGCGGACGATGCTCGCAGGGACCTCCCGCCGGATGATCTTGCAGAAGATGCAGTCCGCGGCCATCCGGCCTCACGGCCGCTTCGAGGGCGGCCCCAGGACGCGCTCCGCGATGATCAGCTTCTGGATCTCGTTCGTGCCCTCGTACAGACCGAGGATCCTCGCATCGCGGAAGTACCGCTCCACGTCGAAGTCCCCGCTGTACCCGTATCCGCCGTGCATCTGGATCGCGCGGTCCGTCACGCGCATGGCCATCTGGGCCCCGAACAGCTTGGCCATGGACACCTCTTTCGTGTTGTCCTGGCCCAGGTCCCGGAGGTGGGCCGCGCGGAGGGTCAGGAGCCGGGCCGCGTCGATCTCCGTCGCGGACTCCGCGATCATCTCGCGGATGAGCTGGAAGTCCCCGATGAGCCGCCCGAACGCCT
>Ga0209341_10000440_pt1 | contig 42889 bp, 53 predicted proteins | sample RifCSP13_2_FD_184020 | JGI IMG/M metagenome (GOLD analysis project Ga0209341, IMG submission 184020) | Soil microbial communities from Rifle, Colorado - Rifle CSP2_sed 13_2 (SPAdes) (version 2) | ecosystem: Environmental > Terrestrial > Deep subsurface > Rock core/Sediment | place: Rifle...
TCAACCTGACGGGAGATAAGGGCTGGGGCGATGATTACCTGCTCTGGCTGGCGGACTGGACGCCACCGGCGTGGATCATGCCGCCCTGGGTGGAGGAAGGGCACGCGATCTGGCAATATGCGGTCAGGCGGGATGGGGCGCTATATGGAGCGAAATCGATCGGGCTGGACCACGACCGGGGATATTTCGAGTGGCCGGAGGAGGCATTGCCGCCTGTGGAGATGGAAACCCAGCTGGAGATCACGAAGGACAACTACAACATCCGCTCGGAACCAATCCTCGCGCCTGTGACGGATATCGGGAATCTGCACAAGGGGAAACGAGTGAAGGCGCTGGACGACGTGGCGCAAGGGGATTGGTGGCGGGTGGAGGCGTGGATCCATAAATCAGGAGTGAAAAAGCTATGAGCGCGGCAACTTGCCGAGCGGCAACTTGCCGAGAAGAACGATTTTACAGCGAGGCAGAGGCGGACGCGATCCAGGCGGCGATGCTGATAATGGAGAATGCCGGTCTGGAGGTGCAGCACGTGCGGATGTATGGCAGCGAGGTGTTCAGTATTTTGGTGATGAGAAGGGTTAATTTGCCACAGATGGACTTGCCAATTCCGTTGGCACAAGATGAACACAGATTGCTTGAAGAGGAGAGAATAACCGGTGAATGAAGACGTACACGTGGTGCGGGATGACACCAGCTCCAGGGGCTTGAGGCGGCTGCACCTGCTGCGAGCACGCGGGCAAATCAACACAGAGGAGGCGATCCTGCGCTGGGTAGGAGAGCATGGGGAAGTGGAAGCTTCCCTGGAATACGAAGACGAGGTGGGTATGAGGCACCTGCGCCTGTACTGGCGAGTGAAGGAAGGCGAGCATGGATGAACTGAAGGCATGGCGCTGCGCGAGCGGGCACGTGATGGGGATGGTGATGCGGGACGGCGGTGGAGTGCGGCGGTTGCTTTTGTACCGGGAGGCCCTCACCCCTGACCCCTCTCACAATTCTGGGAGAGGGGAGGGAGTGGAGGTGATGGCGGTGGTGGAGGGGTACGTGGCAGATGTGAAGTGCTCGATCTGCGGGCTGGTGCGGACGTGGGTGCCGGGGGAGGAGGCGATCCGCAGGCTGTTGGAGAGGCGAGGGATCGAGGGTTGAGCAGGTAATACTTATTAGCGATTGAGGAAGTATCATGGTCAAACCACGTGGAAAAGTCATTTATCAGGGTAAAAGCCCAGGCACAATCGGTCTGGGGGCGACAGGGATCAGGATTGGGGCATGGTGTCCTGACGAAAAAGCCGAAGCCCCACCTGAGCAGGTGCATTTGCATTTCACACTTGAGGGATTAGAGGATATGCCGATGATCCTGCGCTTCAAAAGCCCGGATACGCTGGGTTTCTTGATAGAGGAGTTGGAACGCTACCGGCGTTATGTCTGGCAGGATGCCGAACCTGTAAATTTAGAGGAAAGGAGGTGAGAGCTATGAAGGTGATCTGCCGTTTCAGGGTGAACGAGAAAGCCGAAGTCGAGCATTACCAGCACGGCAACGCGTTCCGCATCAAGCTGCAAGGCGCCAAGTCTGAGCCGTTCGGTTCAGCAACGCCCTCAGCCAACTGCGAAATGCTGATCGTTCCCCCGGATGCCGCAGCCGAGTTTGAAGTGGGCAAGTATTATCTTGCCACTTTCGAGCTTGACCTGGATCAAGAGCATCCGAAATATTAGCGGCAAAATTGCCGACCAAGATTTGCCAAGCCCATCGAGGCAAAGGCAAATTGAGAGGCGAAGATGGATGAGTGTCAACATCAATATCAACTGAAAGAGACTAAGAAGCAGCGAGCGGAACGAGGCTCAATAGGCTTATGGCCTGCCAAATCCTGGGAGCGCATTGATATTTATTTCTGTGTTTTTTGCCTGGAGGAAAAACTCATTATTAAACGCGCATCCTGGATGGAAGATATGCCTGATTGGTGGTGAAATGGAACTCAAATACGAGTATGTCCACTTTGTCCAAATCGAAAATCCGGGGCGCAAAACCGAATTGTGGGAATGCCGGAATAATCGCTCAGGAGATGTGCTTGGGATCGTCAAATGGTATGGAGCTTGGAGACAGTATTGCTTCTTCCCAAACAGGAATACGATTTTCAATATCGGATGCCTACACACTACCGCTGATTTTATTGGTATTCGAAACACAATTCACAAAACACATGTAAGCCGATAACTGCGATTATCAATTGAGGTCTTGATTATGAATGTTTGGTTGTGGGTTCTTGTTTACCTGGCCGGCGCGCTTCTGATGCTGGCGCTCGTGGTCTACCACTATAGCTACATCTACGGCAAGGACAATCTCCTAAAGACCGTCAGGGAAGATGCCAGGTTGATTCTCGTCGCTACTGCCCTGTGGTTCGTACTTATGCCAACGTCGATAGTTGTTTCCATAGGCACTTATTTATCAGCGATAATCCGGGCAAGGAAGGAAAGTCATCATGGGGGATAAATCAAAAATAGAGTGGACCGAGGCGACCTGGAATCCATTGAGGGGTACTAAGGGGGATTGGACCTGCGTAAAGGTCTCGTCGGGCTGCGCCAACTGCTATGCTGAGCGGATCAATGTACGGCGCGGCGGGCCGCGCTACATCAAAGGCAATGACGAGCCACGGCTTGACCATGAGATTTTGCAGCAGCCGCTGCATTGGAGAAGGAAACGCACGATCTTCGTCTGTTCGATGACTGACCTGTTCCTGGAGTCCGTGCCCGACGAATGGATATTCGATATTTTCAAGGTCATGGCGCGCTGCCCGAATCATGTCTTCCAGGTACTCACCAAGCGGGCAGAGCGCATGGCAGACCTGGTCCCGAATATCCGCTCTCATCTGGTCGATAGATTGCATCATGTCTGGCTGGGAGTCAGCGTCGAGGATCAAAAGAGGGCAAACGAGCGCATTCCCCACCTGGTACGTACCCCGGCGAGCGTGCGCTTCCTGAGCTGCGAGCCACTCCTGGGTCCGATAGACCTGGGTGCAGCGCATCCCTGCGGCTACTATTGCGCCGGCCCGGAGTATGGGCATTACGCCCACGAGTTTTGGTCGCCAGTAGATACCAGAATTAAATGGGTAATCGTGGGTGGAGAATCGGGGCCAGGGCGCCGACCGATGGAGCTTCATTGGGCCAAAAGTATAGTTGAACAATGCAGGCAAGCTAATGTAGCCTGCTTCGTAAAGCAGCTCGGTGGATGGCCTAACAAGCACGGCGATCCTGAGAGATGGCCTGAGGATTTGCGGGTCAGGGAATGGCCGGGATGAGCTTGTGGCCTGGCTGCCCAAAATGCCGGCATAGAGTTGTGGCTCTACACGAAGTACATGAGGTTATTGTCGTGTGGGAGCCAGATAACACACGCCATGAATTCCCACCATCAAAGTCGCACGTTAGGGGTTTATGCCGCAATTGCGGGCATGAGTGGAGATTGCGTGGTGTTCGCTCCGTGAACGAAAGCGGCAGGATTGCCGGCGGCAGGATTGCCGAATGTCTTAGTCTCTCTGAAGGATACATAGCCTGCCCCGTATGCAAGGGCAGATATAGACGAACGAAAGATGGCAATGTTCGTCTCCACCGCCTGGGTGGATTGATATGTGACGGAGTGTATGCCACGCGGCAGTACTCTGCCGATATGAATCATCCAGAAGCTTTTGCCGATGTTTAAGCGGCAAGATTGCCGAAACGAAAGGAAAGCGTGAAATGAACGCACCAACAGGTGGAATGATCCCGATCGATGAGATCCTGCCCAACCCGGAGCAACCGCGCAAGCGATTCGACCGAGAATCGCTCGAAGAGCTGGCGGCGTCGATCCGGGCAAATGGAGTGATCCAGCCGGTGATCGTCGAACAGGCCGGTGAGAGTTATATTCTCCACGATGGCGAGCGGCGGGTGCGGGCAGCCAGGCTGGCCGGGCTGAATGAGGTGCCGGCTGTAGTCATGGCGCCGATGAATGGGGGCGCCGGCGCGGCGAACTCCCTGGCGCGGCTTGAACGGGCAATGGTGGCCAATTTGCAGCGGGAGGACCTATCGCCTATTGAGGAGGCCAGGGCGTGCGCGCGTCTGCTGGAAATGCTGGGCAACCCGGCTCGGGTAGCTTCCAGGCTGGGGAAATCCGATCCTTGGGTGAGAAACCGCTTGTTGTTGCTCGAGCTGGACGAGGAGATACAGGAATTGATCGAGCGCGGCGTGTTCCCGCACGATCAGCGGGCGGTGAGAGCGGTGCTGGATATCCCGGATCGGGCAGCCAGACTGGCGCTGGCCAGGCGCGCCGCGGAGCGCAGGTCGAGCATCAAGGCTGTGGTCGCAGCGGCGAAAATGGTGACGGTGAATCTGCAGATGAAGGCAGACCCAGATGAGATTCCCGCGCTGTTGATCGGGCTCGGCAAACTGCCGCAGGGAAAAGCCGGCCGGGAGGTCGCCGCGCCGGCATGGGACGCGCTGCGCCAGGCGGGCCGTTTGCCGCCGTGGGAGCTGGTGCGAGAATCGGCGCGGGAGACGTGCGACAAGTGTGTGCTGCGCCCGATCGCTTCTGAGCAGATCTGTGGCGAGTGCCCACTGCCGGAGATGATCGCCAGGCTGATCCGGGAGGCCGAGCATGTCGCAGTTTGACAGACTGGTCGAAATGGCGCTGGTGAAGGGCGAGTTGGAGAACGGGACACCAGCCAGGATCGTGGTCAGCCGCTCTCCGCAGATGGCGGCCCGAAATGGACATGTACAGTGCGCAGACGGCGGAAAGAGCCCCGCTTGGAGTGAGGCCCAGGACGAGTTTTTACGGGAGAACCTGGGCTCGATGAGCGAGAAGGAAATGGCCAGGCGGCTGGGCAGGACGGTAGTCGCGGTACACCTGAGGTGGAAGCGGGACCTGGCGCTGCCGGCGCCGACCAAGGACCCGCGCTACCTGACGGCGCGGGGCGTGGCGCGCGCCTTGGGGCTAGACGATCATAGGCCGGCCGGCTGGGTTCGCAGCGGGATACTGACGGGTGAGCGCCTGCCATCGCCGCGCATTCTTTACCAGGTGAGGAAAGAGGTCGTGGTGGAATTTGCGACGGACCCGCTGAACTGGATATATTTCGATCCGGATAGCGTGAGCGATCCACTGCTGCGCCGGCTGATCGAACGCAGAAAAACGGAATGGGGCGACGATTGGTGGACGACCAACCGGGTGGCGGAGTATCACGGGGTCGAGAACAAGGACGTGGTGCGCCTGATCAAGCAAGGGAAGATTCGGGCTACACACGTGCCGAACCTGAGCGGCCGGCACGACGACCCGCGCTGGGCTTACTGGTTCGTGCTGCGCAGCGAGGCGACGCGGGAGGATTTGAAATTCGTGAAATTGGGCAAAGGACGCTACCCGCGGTAAATGGGTACTTGTGAAACCCGGTTATTCATGTTACAGTAATCCTATGGGCCGAACAGACACGGGCAGCCCCCGTGTCTGTTTTGTTTTTGCCCTCGTCAGCAGAGCTGACGCTTACAACCAGGGGGTGGGCCGGCCCGTGCCCGCCTGCCCCCGTCATTCCTTAAGGAGGCGAAAATGTTCCAGGAATATCTCGCAGCGATATCGGAAAATGCCCCCATCGTGATCGCAAGCGTTCTTGGATTGGGCACCTTGTACGGCAAGTTCGGATTGTCAGGTAAAGTACAGCTTGCCGCTTGTTCTATCACCGGGGCTACTGTCGGCGCCGGGTTTCATATTGCCAGCCTGGGCATGCCGGCATCGTTTCCCGAATGGTTCTACGTCGGGCTGACGGCGGTGGTGTTGGGTCTACTCCCGTCAGGAATCTACGAAGCCGTCAAAGCTGCCGCTAAATGACGCTGCTGCAGGTCTTGCAGATCACCACGCTGACGCTCTCGGGCTGCGGGATTGCGACCTGGATCGTTTGGGCGGTCCGCTTTCGCCGGCAGTGGCTTTACGCAGTGCCTCCGCTGAGCTGGCTGGTCCACGTGGTGATCTTCTACGCCCTGATCCTGCTCAGAGATGGCGGCTTTTTCCAGGAGTGGCTGGCCGGCATTCAATACATGGTTTGGAGCGCGGTGCTGCGCATGCACGCCGCGTTTTTGATCATCGGCATCGGCTTTGTAATGCTAATGGAGCGGCTGCAGGTCAGAGACTAAGGATACCTGGGGGATGATAGATATCAGCATCGTGAATATCGTCGTAGCACTGATCATGGCGCTCCCTGGAATCTATGCTGTCTACAGGCAGCTGCGCAAAGACAAACAGGATAGCACATCGCTGATCCGGGAATCGGCAGTTGCATTGATCGAGCCGCTGAAGAAACGCATCGATGAGCTGAGATATGAGATCGATGACAGCCGGCAGCGGATCATCAGTTTGGAGAAAGCGCTGGAGGAGCGCAATGAGCGCATCGATGCGCTGGAAAAGCAGGCTCATGATGACCAGGGGCGCATTCACGAGCTGGAGGCCGAGCTGGAGGAGAAATCGAAATTGATCCATGCGTTGGAGGTGGAGATCAATCGTCTGCGGCGCCGGGTGAGCAAGATCGGCAAGGACCCGCCGACACAACCGCTTTAAGGAGACTGGATGGATAAGCCATTGTTAGATTCCAAGTATGTGACCTGGGCCTTACCCCAGGGCTCGCTGGCAGAAAATTTATTCTACAAGACGCTAGGGGCCATCGTTCGGACCTTCGAAGACCCGACGGGCACGGCGCGCCCGCTGTGGCGGGATTACTCACGCTGGCAGTGGCTAGACCTGAACCTGGCGGTTGCCATTGCCAACGGCGTGCTGGGCGCGTTCCACCGCGCCGGCATCTCCTGGGGCTACATCGATCCCTGGGCGATCGCGTTCCTGGCTCAGGCAGCGGGATATGGCAGTCTTTACCAGACAACCTATCACGTGCTGTACGCCGACCAGCCGGTCTTGCGCCAGGCGGACGAGGTTTGGTACCGGATACAGCCCGAGCCGCTCAATTTCCCGAAGATGATCGACCTGGAGGTGGACCGCGGCATCGCCAACGAGCGCTACGCCGATGCGACCTGGCAGATGAGTGAGCTGGTTTTGTCTCGAGACGGGACCAGGCCGATCATCTATTCCCGAAAGGGATTGATCGACAAATGGCTCAGCCCATTCTGGACGGCGGCGATGCTCAATGACCATTTCTACTGTCTCGCCCAATATTTGTGGGACCGGACGCGTGAGCATGCCGGCCCGCCTGCGCTGCCTAATGGCGTGCTGCGCGAGCGGGTGATCTTGCACCAGACGGCGGACAAAAAGCCGGCTTTTCCGAACGAATCTGGCGGGACGAGCTATGCAGATTACGACCGCTGGGAGATCGGCAACGAGTCCGAGATGCACCAGTGGATCGCTGAGCAATTCGGCGGGCAGGTCCCGGAGCCGGAGCCAGAGCCACCGCCTATACCGGACGACTTGCCGGAGAGAGTTGTGGCTCTCGAATCTCAGATGGCGGATGTGCGCAGCGCGATCGCGTTGCTTTCGGACCGGGTCCTGGCGCTGGAGGAGAGAGAAGCGTAGAACGACCAACCACCTGAGCCGCCGAGCCAGTATCTTGATTTCTGGGTGACGGCGGATAAGGCGAACGCGCGCTTCGTCAGTGGTCTTAACAATGCTGGACGCCCGATCATGCAGATCTATCCCAGCGACAGCGCGCCGGTTTCCGAGCGCGTCCAGTATGTGAAGAATACGCTGGTGCCGGTATATCCGGAGAGCGTGCTCGCCGACGGCGGCGGGGGGTGTTCTATAAGATCGTCCACGGCCCCGAGGGGAAGCCCGAGCTATACCTGCGGGCTATCGATGGCTCGGTTTCGTAGGGCTGCGCCAACCGGTTGGCGGCGCCAACGAAGTTGGCGACTGATAAAGCTTATTATCTGTTCAGGAGATTAGCATGTCAATCAATTTTATTCTTCTGGTGGGCGCGGCTGTCTGTTTCAGTTTGGCAGTATTTGGGGTCAATGCCCGCAATGTCAACCTGATTGCACTTGGATTGTTGTTGTGGGTTTTATCTCAAATTGTATGATTTCTCCCGTCTGATGAGCAATGGCTGAAGAAAAAGCCCTGGCCCAGGATATCTCCATCGAGCGCAAAGCGCTGCTCTTGCGGCTCAGCGGCGCATATTACGAGGAGATCGCCGTCAGCCTGGGACTGGAATCAGGGCAACACGCACGCGACCTGGTGCGCCAGGCGGTCGAGGCGCAGGAGCTGGATTCAGACGACATCGCCAGGGCGGTGACCGAGCAACGCCTGCGGCAATTGCTCCTCGGATTGTGGAGCCAGGCCTCCAAGGGCCACCAGGGCGCGGTGGACCGGGTGCTGCGCATCCTGGACCGGTTGGAGGGCATCGAGCGCCGCGAGCTGGACGACCCGGCGACAGCCTTCCCTGCGCTGCCGGAGGTGCCCGGCCAGGAGGAGAGCCGCTCGGCTTATGCCACGCTCCAGGCGCTGACCGAGGTCTATCCGGAGGAGGTCGCCTGGTTCGAAGCTTACCAGGGATTGCGCGAGCAGAGCTGGGAATGGCGCAAGGCTGCACTGATTGCCTGGCTGGCGATGCCGACGAACAAGCGCTGGCCGGCGACGCTCGAGCACCTGGCGCGCGATGTCCTGGGATTGAAGAGTGCGCGCACGATCCGCAAATGGCGAGAATACCAGCCGGAAATCGACCTGGCGGTCGAGAAAGTGCGGGTCGGCATCCTGGGAGACCGACTATCGGACGTAATGTTTGCCTGGGAGATGGTGGCGGCCATGCCCGATCCGGCGGCGCACCGCGACCGGATCACGTACCTGGAATGGCAGAAAGTCTATAAGGGCAAGGTCGGGCTGGAGCTCTCCGGAGAGGACGGTGGCCCGGTGCAGGTGCAGCGGATGAATGAGCTCGCAGGATTCGATGATGATGAGCTTGGATGGATCATACGCAACCTCCAGGCAGCGGCAGGAATCGCTGGCCTGGGCGCTGCTTGAGATCAACCGGCGGGCGATTCCCGATCTCTCTCTTAGAGGGGAGCGAGGCCTGGATCTGCTCACCTGGACGATTCTCAGGCGGGCGAACTTGAAACCGGGAATGCGCTTCGATCTGCCCGGGCATGCCTATTTGCGAGATATCTATCGCTGCCAGGCGCAGGTCATGGTTATCTATAAAGCCTCCCAGATGGGCGCCAGCGAATATGCGATCTCCTATTCATTGTATGGAGCCGACGAGCGCAAGGCAAACGTGCTCTACGTTTTCCCTACCGAGAGGCATATCAGCGATTTCAGCGCGGCCAGGATCGGGCCGGGAATCGAGGCCAGCGATTATCTGAGCAAGATCGTGACCGAGGGCGGCGCGGCAGCCGGCGGCAAGCGCAGCATCGACCAGGTCATGCTCAAGCGGGTGCGGGATAACTTCATGTATTTGCGGGGCGGGAAGGTGACCCCGGACGGCAAGGCGCCGCAGCTCAAGAGCATCGACGCCGATATCCTGGTGCTGGACGAGGTGGACGAGATGGACCCGCGCGCACCGGCAATCGCCCAGAAGCGCAAAGGGCATTCCGAGATCGCCGAGCAGAGGTGGATCTCGACGCCGACCTATCCCGATTACGGTATCCACGCCAAATGGCAGGAGAGCGACCAGCGGGAATGGCACGTGCGCTGCGGGAAGTGCGGCGAGCGCCAGCCGCTGGAGATCGGCCTGCTGGTGCGCGAGTTCGACGACCTGGGCCGGCCGCGGGACTGGAATCATATCGATGGGCGCTCTTTTCTGGCCTGCCGGCGCTGTGACCGCGAGCTGGACCGCCTGGGCCCCGGGGAATGGGTGGCGACGTACCCGGAACGGGACATCTGGGGATTTCATTTGACCAGGCTGTTCAACGCCACGACGGACCTGGCGGAAATATTGAAATCACTGAGCTCGACCGATGAGACGGTGCGCAAGGAGTGCTTCAACCAGGACCTGGGCCTGCCTTACCTGCCCAAGGGCGGCAAGCTCTCCGAGAGCGACCTGGACGCATGCCGGCGGGACTACGCCCACAAGCCGGTCCAGGATGAGCGCTGCGTGATGGGCGTGGACGTGGGCAAGGCCTTGCACGTGGTGGTCCGGGGAACTCGGGATGTGGAGACCGGCGCGCGCCCGCAGCGCTTCGCCGGTGAGGTGGAATCGTTCGAGCAGGCCGGCCGGCTGATCACGCAGTACAACGTCTCACGCTGCGTGATCGACGCGCTGCCGGAGACGCGCAAGGCGCGCGAGCTGCAGGCGGAGTTTCCGACCGGTCGCGTCTGGCTGGCGTACTACGTGCAGCAGAAGACCGGCACCAAGCGCGAGGACGAAGCGGTCTGGGACGATAAAGAAGGCGTGGTCAACTTGGACCGGACGCGCACGCTGGACTTGACCTTCTCCCGATTCTACGACCAGGTCTACACGCTGCCGGCGGACATCCGTGCGGTGCCCGATTATTACGCCCACCTGTGTGCGCCGGTGAGAATATTGGAAGAATCGATCGGCGGGCAGAAGGTGGCGGTGTACCAGGCGGCGGGGGCCGATCATTTTTGTCACGCGGAGAATTATTGCACTGCGGCCAGCCTGGACGAGACGGTAGCCGAGGCGGCGGTGGAGCAGCCCGAGGCAGGGCAATATCATGCGCAGCGCCGGAAGAGCGCCTGGCAGGGATAAATAGCGGCAGTATTTCTGCCGATTGGAGGTCATGATGGCTGATCGCAAACCAATGAGCTTCGGCAAGATGCCGCTACGTGAGCGTGTGATCCGGCTGTTCGGCGGGGTGCCGGCGCCGGAAGCCGACCGGCGCGCCCGGCGGGCTTACGAAGCCGGCATGGAGGACGGCAACGACGAGCCGGTGCTGTACACGGCGGATGGGAAGCCGATCGGGACCGGCTACGTGGAGGCCGGATCGAAGCCGCGCGACCTGTCCAGGATCAGCCAGGAGAAAGCCATCGAGGCCTGCTACCGGCTGTGGCAGACGCACCCGCTGGCCAGGGCGCTGGTGGAGATCTGGGTCGACTACACTGTCGGCGATGGGGTGACAGTAATAGCCGATAACCCGGATGTGCAGGCGGCCCTGGACCGCTTCTGGTTCGACTCGGTCAACGCGCTGGGCGACAAGGAAGGCAGCGTGGGCGAGGGGCTGGAGGAGCTGAGCCGGGAGATGTGGCTGTTCGGCGAGCAGGTAATCCTGACCTTCGAGCGCACCGGCGAGGACAAGGGGGCCGTGGCGGACGGGCTGGTGCGACTGGGCTCGGTGGACCCGACGAACATCTACGCGGTGATCACCGACAAGAGTAACGTGCGCGACGAGCTGGGATTGCGACTGAAAAGCCCCACCGGCGGCGGAGATGGGCCGCTGTATAAGATCATCAGACAGGAGAGCACGTCCGGGCTTATGGAAGGACGACTCGACCTACGGAAGTACGCCGATCTGGTGAGTGGGGACGGCCGGCTGTTCGAATCGAGATGGTCCGAATACGTATCCAGACTGGGCGAGCTGCACCGCCGGCTGAGCGGGCGCGAATTCCGGGTTGATGGCCTAGAAAATGGATTGATGGAGCTGCGTGAAGCGGAAAATTCGCTGAGCGAGAGCGAGGTGAAGGGCAATTGCTTCTATTTCCGGGTGAATAAGGTTTCGACCGGCGTGCGCGGCCGGCCCGAGCTGCTGCCGATGATCGACTGGCTGGACCGCTTCGACCAGGTCTTCTTCGATGGGGCCGAACACGTGGCGCTGCTGAATATGTTCTCCTGGGACCTGGAGATCGAGGGCGGGAGCGAGACTGCGCCGGAGCCGGAGCGCAATCTGCGGACGCAAGCGAAGAAAGTTGCGGCGATGAAACCGGGCTCGGTGTACGCGCATAACGAAAAGACCGAGTTGGAGGCAAAGAATCCGGACCTGAAGACGGCCGAGCTGGAAGTGCTGATTCGCCAGCTCCGGGTGTTCATTGCGGGTGGCGCTCGCGTGCCGGAGCATTTTATTGCCGAAGGCGGGTACACCAATAGGGCAACGGCTGAATCTATGGGCCAGCCGACGATGAAAATGCTTGCCCACAAGCAGACGGTGATCAAGCGCATCCTGGCCACGCTTTGCCGTTACCAGATCGACGTGCTGGTGGCGTTGGGGCTGCTGGATAGGGAGGTGGACATCCTGGACGAGGACGGCCAGCCGAGCGGGAAGACGGCCCCGGCGCGGGAGGCGTTCCGAGTGGTGATGCCGGACATCAGCCAGAAAGACACCAACGTGGCGGCGAACTCGCTGGCATTGGTGGCCCAGGCGCTGCTGCCGCTGGTGATGGGTAACATTATCCCCAGGCAGCCGGCGTTGGAAGCTCTGGCGGAGATCTTCCAGTTGTTGGGCGTGACTTTAGACGTCCAGGATATCCTGGACGAGGAATCGGGCAATACTGGCGCTGTCGATCCAACAGTGGTGGACTTGCTGAGCAAGGTGGACAAGCTGATCAAGAATCCGGGCGGCAAAATTGCCGATGGGAAACCGGAGCCAGAACCGGCGCCGGCAATCCTGCCGCCGGCATAGGCCGGTAAGTCTTATTATCGGATGAGGATTCATGGGCAAGCGTGAGCTGAGAGCTGCGATCAAAAGGCTGCTTAAGAACACCGACCTGACCTGGGAAGAGACGCAGGCGATCCTGGCGGCGCTGGCGGGGCTGCACGGCGAGCTGCGCCGGCTGCTGCTCGAGAGTGGGCTCTACCGCCCGGCGGAGATTGGCCGGCTGCTGGCCAACCTGGAGGCGATCACCACCGATTACGCCCGCCAGATCGTGGTGGCCAACCAGGCGGCGACGCTGCGCGCCTGGCAGCGCGGGATCAGCGGGTTCGATGATCTGGTCGGCGCGGCCGAGCTGACCTGGTCGCCGGGCTTGACCGGGCTGGAGAGCGAGCTGGTGCGCCAGTTCCTGACCACCAGCCGCATCGTGAGCGTGACGGAGGAGATGCGCGCCGCGATCCGCGGCCAGATAGTGAGCGGGGTGATGATGGAGTCGACCCCGTTCGAGGTGATGAGCGCGATCACCAATATCCTGGGCATCCGGGATCTACGCGGCTTCCGCGAGATCGGCACCACGGGAATCAGCGCCAAGGCCGAGGCGATCATGCGCACCGAGCTGTTGACGGTGCAGAGCGCGGCCTCCTGGACGGGGATGGCGGATGCCAAAAACCGATTTCCGGACCTGGAACAAGTCTGGCTGGCGACGGGCGATAACCGCACGCGCTGGGAGCACATCATCGCCCACGGGCAGCGGGTGACGGTAGGCGAGCCTTTCATCGTGGGCGGGGAGAAGGCGCGCTTCCCACGCGATCCGAGCCTGTCGCCGGGGAATCGTATAAATTGCCGATGCGATGCCATCCCCTTTCGGGCGGAATGGGGCGAACAGGATGACCTGATCGGACCGCTGAGCAAGCAGATCGAGGAGGAGCGCAAGCGACGTGAAGAGGAACGAAGGAAGCAAAAGCAGGAATCGATACAGAGTATCCTATATCGGAGTCATAGGTGGACACGGGTCGACGCAGATCGAATATAAAAAAGAACTACGTCTCAAGCAGCGGGCTAGCCTTCGGCATCATGCCGCCGGCAGTCATGCCGCCTCGAGCGACGAGGAGCAGGACCGCAAGTGGGTCCAGGCGCGCACGCCGTTTGTCTGCTCGTTGTGCAAGTACCCGGCGCTGGCGACGTGGAAGTTCTGCCCGCACTGCGGAGGATTGCTAGAGTGGAAATCGGTAGCGGCGCCTTCGAGCAAATAAGGCGGCTGGACTGGCATTGGTCGCAGCCGTGCTGGCCGGCCTCGCGAGTGGTCGTTCTGCAGGTGACAGATAGTCTAACGGTGTACCGCTGCTACTATTGCAAACTGGAGATCCGCAATCAGGCGGTTGCCAGGCTGCATATGGCCAGCATCCATCCAGGGCAATCGGCGCGCTGGACGATCTACCCGCCGGCGGTGGGGGTTATCCCGCGGGGAGGCGATGAATGAGTGTAATGACGGATCGTAATGGCGGCGAGCGGCGATCCGCCTGGGATTCCGAGCGGATGTACCCGGTGAGCCTGACGCTGCTCGAGCATCAGATGATCCTGCACCTGCGCATGGCCGGCGCGGGGGTGCTGGCGGTGCGGGTGCAGAAGAACGGGCGGGGGATGCGCGGGCTGCGGGAGTTCCGGGTGACGGAGGTGATCAGGCCAGTAGTGGATGGTAAAATTGGAGAAGAGGAAATTGGATGAATTGAAATGAGTGATTTCCCTATTTGCGATGTGTGCGGCGAGAGAGCTATTTATATAGAGAAAGATTTAAAAGAGATTGATAGCAATCGGCAGCCATGCCGCACAGAATGGACTACTGTATTTGCTGCCGGTCCTATACGATTTGGATGTGACAAGCATCCACCTAAACCGCATAGGGTTCTATATTTATCCGAAGATCGAAACTGGCGTTTATCTGATGAGGATCGATTGGATATTAAAAATCAAATGTTCGTCGATTGGGCAGGAAATCCAGTTCCTTGATCTCTACTGATAATGTGGCTTATCAGCATATATGGGACGTTGACAAAAAGCGATAATTCATCTATACTTTGATCGAGACGTGAAACTCTGAAACACGGCTCGCACGGGATCTCGCCGGCGAGCCGTGTTTTTATACAAACAGCCCCACCTGGGGCGTGCGTGAAACAGCATCCCTAACGGGACAAGGGCACACGCAACTGCAGCGGCGGCCAAAAGGCCGGACCTCGCAATTGCGTGTGCCTTTTCGTTTCGGCAGAAATACTGCCGCTAAGGCGTGGATGGGAGGCGATATGCCCTATAAAGCGGACAAGCAGATCACCGTGCTTAGGCTAAAAGAAGCCGAGGAATCGGCAGAGAAGAAAGCCCAGAAGGCACGCTCCCGCAAATACGGAATCGGGATCAAGCCAGGCGGGAACATGACCAAGCCGGCGGACTACGCCGACGTGTCCGAGAATCTGTTCGCCGACCCGGTCAACTTCCGCTACCCGCTTTCTCCGGCGATGCGGGCGATCAACGCGATTACCCGCTTCAACGACACGGCCAATAAAGCCAAGGGCGGCTACAGCGACGCCGAGTGGGCGATCATGGGACGCAGGATCGCCAAAGCCAACAAGGGCAAGATCTTCAAGGACGGTCAGGTCGTCGATCGGGAGAAAGAGGCGGAGGCGCTCCACGGCTCCAAGGGCAGCCTGGACGAGTTCGTCGGCAAGATCCGGGATGCCTTCGAGGCCAAGTTCGCCCGTCTGCCCAACGGCGATTACCGCCCCGGCTGCTGGGTGACCGACACCTACGAGGACCATGCCGTTGCCAAAATGGACGAAGAATTCTACCTGATTCCCTTCGAGATCGACGGGACAGAGGTGGTCTTCGCCGGGGTTGAGGACTGGACCAAGGTCGTCCCGGAAAAGACCTACGTGCCGGTCACCGAGGCGCTGCGCATTCTGGCATCGAAGAAAAAGAAGGACGAGCCGGAGGGCCGCGAGTGGGAGGTGATCATCATCGGGCCGGAGAGCGATTCCGACTTGGTCACCGAGGGGAAGGAGACCTACGTCAAGTCGAAGAACGGCCGGTTGTACAAGGCGAGCGCACTGGAGGCCAGCGTCCCGCTGTGGGATGGGATCAAGGTCTACGACAACCACCTGACGGATGACGAGATGGCCGCCCGGCAAGGGATGCGCTCGGTGGTGCACGAGTGGGTCGGGGTGATCGTCAAGCCGGCCTGGGACGCGGCCAAGAAGGCCGTGACGGGCGTGTTGAAGGTTGTGGATGACGCATTGCGCGTCAAGCTGCTCAATGCCGAGAAGGCCAGCGTGCTGGACAAGATCGGGCTGAGCATCGACGCCCTGGGAGAGGGGATCGAAGAGACGATCGCCGGGGCGACGACCCCGGTGATCGAGAAGATCTCCAAGGCATTGAGCGTGGACGTGGTGGCCGACCCGGCGGCAGGCGGGCGCTTATCACGCATGATTGCGGGGATGACCGGCGACAGTTTGCCGAGCGGCCCGCGGAACTTACTTTCACAGGAGGTAGAGATGGACCCAGAAGAGCTGAAGAAATTGATTGGCGACGCCGTCTCCGCCAGCATGGCCGGGTTTAACGATCGGATTGCCGCAATCGAAGCAAGACTGGCCAGCGCAGGAGACGATGATCCGGACGACGATTCGGATGATGACGATGCCGGCAGCAGCAACGATACCCAGACTGGCGACCAGCTGCCAGAACCGGTGGCGAAGGCCATCGCCGCAGCGGAGGCCAGGGCGGCCGCGCTGGAAGAGAAGATGCGCATCAACGAGTGTGCGCACGTGCTGGGCGTGAAGCTGGGCGAGAGCGGCCTGCCCGAGAGCTATCGCGAGATCATCGCCGAACAGTTCCGCGGCAAGGTCTTCGAGACAGCGGACCTGGAAACGGCGATCACGAAACACCGCGAAGCGCTGAGCAAGCTCTCCGAGAGCGGCAAGATCGTGCTCCCGGACGGGGCGCGGATCAAAGTTGGCTCGCTGACCGAGCTGGACCGGATCGAGCTGGCGCTGCTGCGCCTGGTGGCCGGCCCGACCCGCTTCACCGAGCTGATCAACAAGGAAAAGGCGGAATATCACGGTATCGAATCGATCAAGCACTTCATCGAATCCGAGAAGCCGGCGCTGCCCTACGAGCGCAGGCTGAGCGAGTGGTACTATCGTTTCACCGAGGACTATGACGGCCTGGGGCAGATGCGCAACAAGCGCCTGCTCGAGGCGCAGGTGACTTCCAGCAGCCTGTCGAGCATCGTGAAGAACGTGGTCAACCTGCTGCTGGCAGCCGATTACTCGGTGCGCGAGCAATGGTGGGACCCGATCGTGCGCCAGGAGGACGTGGACACCCTGGACCAGGCAACCCTGGTGCGGGTGTTCGGGATCTCGACTCTGACGGCGATGTCCGAGGGCGACGCGTACGTCGAATCCGCCTGGGCCGACGAGGAGGAGACCGCCAGCTACGTGAAGCGCGGCAACTACATCGGTGTCACGCTGGAAACGTTCCTGCTCGATAAACTCAATCGCCTGCGCACGCTTCCCAGCCGGCTCTCCAACGCTTACTACAACACGATCTCGGCGCTGGTCTCGGCGGCCTTCACGGTCAACACGGCGACCGGGCCAGTCCTGGCCGATACCGGGGCGCTGTTCAATTCGACCGCGGTGACCACGGCCGGCGGGCACGCCAACCTGGGTACTTCGGCGCTGAGCTACAGCTCGTTCGTAGCCGCCCGCACGGCGATGATGAAGCAAACCGACCAGCCCCTGGGCGTAGGGCGGCGCCTGGCGATGGCCAACCGGCCGCGCTTCCTGCTGGTCCCGGTGGACCTGGTTGCCACGGCGGAGGAGATCCGCAACTCCGAGATGATTCCGGCTCAGTCTGGTGGGGCAACCTCGGGCGGGCAGTTCCAGACGGTCAACAGCGTGAAGGGACAGTTCGAGATCATCCCGGTGCCGGATTGGACAGATACCGACAACTGGGCGGCGATAGCCGACCCGGCGCAGGCGCCAGCGATCTTCCTGATCTGGTTGCGCGGGCGCAGGACTCCGGAGCTGTTCTCGGCGGAGGACGAGCGCAGCGGAGCGATGTTTACCAACGACGAGCTCAGGTTCAAAGTGCGCCAGTTCGGGTTCCGCTACAGTGCGACGTACGACTGCGCGCCGGTGGCGGACTTCCGCCCGCTGTACAAGGCGAACGTCTAATCGGCAAGAGTGCCGAACAGGAGGTTTTGACATGGGTTACGTAAGCGACAAAAATATGTCACAGTGGCTGCCGCCTACGATGGCGCACTTCGTGACCGGCACGTGGGCCGACGCGGCCGGGCAGGTGGCTGGCACGATCGCCAAAACGAAAACGGCCGCGGACGTGACGGGCGTCTTGACGATCCCGATCGTGATCCCGAGCAATTCTGACCAGTACAAGGGCTGCTATCTCAAGACGATCGATGTCTACTTCGAGATCGTGACGGCGGCTGCGACCGCAATGGCAGCACTGGTGCACAAGGTCACACTACCGGCTGATGGCGCGGCGATCGGCACGGTGGAGGCATTAGCTTTCAGCTACGACACGGGTCACGACGCGGCCGCCGAGCGGGTCGACGTGGACCAACATACGATGACCCTCACACTGACCACCGCGGAATGGATGGACAACGACGAGGTGATCCAGGTGCAGCTCACCATCGATGCGGCCGCGACGGGCACGTTCGAATATCTGGGAGCGCGGGCCAACTTCGAGCTGAGGCTATAGCCATGCAATCCGAGCTGGTCAAAGCCGCCCTAGCGGCGATCCGGCCCGAGGCGGGCTACGAGTTGCTGAAGGTACGCCTGGTGACCGAACCTGACGGGGTCGAGAAGGTGCGCCTGCTGCTGGACTACGGGATCGGCGGCGTGAAGGTGTTCGAAGCCCTGAAAGCCGACCTGATCCTGGAGCAGGAAAAATCGGCGGCAATTTTGCCGAAGGTAAAAAAAGAGCCGGAGCAATCCGGCCAACAAGCGCAAGCGGCTGAGGAGAAGGAGGCCAAGCCGGCGGCGTCAAAGTCGCCGGGCGCGAAAAGGACAGCCAGCAGCAGGAGATAGTCCAGGCTGGCTGTTGAATGGGGGCGGGTTTCCTCTGCGTTGGTCGTTCGTTCGGCTGACGCTCTCCTTGCCCGCCCCCGTTTGATTGATTGCGGCAGCAGAACTGCCATCGGCAGAATACTGCCGTGCGGCGATAAAACTGCCGAGGAGGCAATATGAGAGGTCCTTTCTCATCTTTGGTGTCTGCAGTCAGTGCGCTGGTGAAGAGCGGTCCAGGGGCAGTCTACGCGATCACGCTGACGGCCGGCGCGGACGCAGCCACGCTGATCCTGGATGCCAGCATCGATGGGAGCGGGGCGGCGCTATGGGCGACGATCAAGGCGCCGATCAATACGACGATATCGGTCTGGTTCCCGGGCGGGCTGGCCTACGGGCCAGGCTGTTATGCAACGCTAACCGGGACGGCTCCGAGCGCGGCGGTGCTGTATTCATAGCGGCAGTTTGCCGGCGGCAGTTTGCCGGCGGCAGGATTGCCGAAACCCATCGGCAGCATACTGCCATCGTCAACGAAGTTGACGCCGAAACATGAAAATTCTGATTAATTCTTTCCCGAAGAGCGGCACGCACCTGGCCATGCAGATGGCGGAGGCGCTGGCCCAACGGCGTGAGCCCACGCCCTGGGTGGACTGCTTCGGCCTGGGCAGCTGGGGGACGCGCTTCGAAGACCTGGAGGCAACGGTCCGGCAGATCCGTAGCCAGCCTGACGGGACCTGGATGATAGGGCACGTGGGTTATAGGCCGGAGATCGCCGCGGCGCTGCAGGAGATGGGCATAGCAATGATCTTCGTCTATCGGGATCTGCGCGACGTGGCCGTGAGCCAGGCGCATCACATCGAGAGTCCGGACGACGAGAATCATCGGCACCCGGGCAAGGACCTGTATATGAGCCTGGGAAGCTTCCGGGATCGTTTGCGGGCGGTGATCGAAGGTTTGGACCATTACCCGGGCATTTTCGAGCGCTGGGCGCTGTTTGCGCCGTGGCTGGAGCAGAGCTGGATCCTGCCGCTGCGCTATGAGGAGATGATCGACGAGCCGGATGCAACAGCCAGACGATTCGTGAATTATGTGATCAATCACAATGGCGGGACGGTCTCGTGGAGCGAGTACGAGCGCAGCGTGCTGGCAGTTTTGCAGGGTCTGCAGGAGCGCGGCGGGCCGACGTTCCGCGAGGGGAAAGTCGGCCGTTGGCGAGAATTTTTTTCACCGGAAATGGAGCGGCTGTTCGTGGGCCAAGGATCGGCTCTATGGACGGCCGATAATGCACATTATCAGTCGCCATCGCCAACTTTGTTGGCGCTTTCGTTGGCGCCGCCAACCGGTTGGCGCAGCTGATACTATCCGATCGAGAAAACAAGGAGGCAAACCATGCCAACATTTAAAGTCAAAGCATATCGGCGCACCGAGGCCGGAGTGATATACCTGCCTGAGCACGAGGTTGCGCTGGTGTTCGCCGACCTGGCGAACATGCCGGACGACCTGCTGGTTGAGTTTGACAAGGTGTTCGAGCCGGCCGATTCCGCGGCCAAGGCGATGGCGGAATCGCAAGTCGAGCTTGTGCTGCGCAAGAGGGGCATGATACCCGGAGGTGAGGAATGAATACCGGCGGAAAGACATCTTTCAAGGGTTCGCTGGAGGCCGTTTACCAACCTGCCCAGGGCTTTCCCGCGCCACTGCGCTGGAGGTTGCGGAATAGCTTGCGCAAATCCTTCCTGCAGGGGCTGGCTGTTTCCGCTCTGGTGCGCGGCGTCAGCCGGGCAACTGGCGTGATTACGCTGACCTCCGAGCTGATGGGCAGCCTATTTTTCATCCGGGACGAAGATCGGGTACTGTACGAGCGATTGAGAGAGTATGCGCGCCACGATCCAGACCCGAGCCTGGGCGAGATGATCCGGCAGATTCTCGACCGGCGGGTGAGGATCAATTACGGTACTCTGGCATACCGCGTAATCACCGACAATGGAGTGGCTTTCCTGGTTGACGATTGGGATGCCGATACGACCGACATCACCACGATGAACTTCCACGCCTGTGGGACGGGCGCGGTGGCAGAGAACCAGACCGATTCCGCGCTGGGCGCGGAGGCGACCACGATCACCGACCGCGTGGCAGGCACGAAGTCCCAACCGGCAGCTAACCAACTGCGCAGCGTTGGCACGCAATCGTTCACCGGCTCGGGTGCGATCACTGAACATGGTTTGTTCAGTATCATAACCGAGTCCGCAGGCGTCCTATGGGATCGCTCGGTGTTCAGCGCGATCAACGTCGTCAATGGCGACTCGATACAGTGGACATATACCTGTACCGTGGCCGCTAACGGATAGCGCCAACTTTGTTGGCGACGTCAACTTTGCTGCCGATCGGCTTCCTCACCCAGTGAGGAATGGAGAAGACCGCGGAAAAATTGCCGAAGGAGGTTAATTGGCATGCTGTGAGGAGGTGATAGATGGCTTCAGGTGATCCCGTTGTTCAAGTCCTTTCTATCATGCCGCCCGCGGCGACGTACGCAACGTTCGACGTGCGCCCCGGCGGCTCAACACCAGCGGAGAACGTCCCGGTCTGGGATTTTCCTACTGATGTGATCAGATACCTAGATTTTCTCTGTATCTTGCGAGGTTACGATGGCGGCGGTCTAATGTTCACGATACCCTGGGTAGCATCGACGGCCACATCCGGACAGTCACGTTTAGAGATAGCCATCCGCGCCATTCCAGACGACGCCGAGGACATCGACGCCGCGCACACTTACGACTACAACGGTGTGTCCGACACACCGGCCTCGCTTTCCGGCGAGCTGTCTTATCCGACGATTGCGTTCACCGATGGCGCGGACATGGATAGCTGGGCAGATGGTCAGATGGCAATCGTCCGATTTCGACGCGACGGAACACACGTCGACGATAACATGGCTGGAGACTTGGAGTTGCTGACTGTGAGTGGCGTGGAGACATAATGTCGCGTTCGTTCGTCCGAACAGCATTCCAATATCTTTACTATGCCGGTGTGCCACTTACGGACGGCCCGCTGACAATATCTGCCTGGGCCTGGTTGGATAATACGGTTACATCTAGCTACATCTTGGGACTTGGGGATGCCTCCGGCAATACCTACCACCTGCGAGTAGTCACTGGCACGTACCCATTAGAATTTGGAGCGTGGGGGTCTGGTGGGTCACGTTTTGCAAATACCAGCACCGGCCTATCACAACAAGCCTGGTCGCATGTGTTATGTTCCTCTACTGCTGGTGGACAGAGCATGAGAGCATTGGTAAACAATGGTGGATTGGGTACGGCCAGCGGGTTTGATCTTACTATCGCACTGACCAACAATTTTAATATAGCTCGCAATCCTAGTGGTGGTTATTATAGCGGACGCATCGCTGAGATTTCCATTTGGAACGATGTGTTGGATACAGCCGAGGAAACAGCGCTTTACCGAAAGGTACATCCGTTTCGAATTCGCCCACAAAATCTGATCTCATATATTCCTTTGTGGAGAGCTGAGGACGAGGATTATGTATGGGGTGTATCGTTCACACCCAACGGCGCCCCAACTGTTGCCGAGCATCCATCGCTAATCTACCAGATACCGAGGACGTATTTTCTTCCCGCTGCGCCTGCGGCGGACGAGCGGGCGATCAACGGCTTGTTCGTGAGACCTGATTTGTCGCATCAAATAGCAGGATTAGGAGTGTAGCATGGCACAAATTGGAATTGCGGTCATCGCCGAGGAGGCGCTGGCTGCGGCAACGGTGGAGACGTTGATCCAACTGATCGCAGCCGCTAACCATTCGATCAAGATTCTCGGCTGGGGCGTGTTCTTCGACGGCGTGAGCGTTACCGCAGAGCCGGTGCAGGTGGAGCTGCTGCGCCAGACCACCGCCGGCACGGCGTCGGCGCTGACATTGGTCAAGCTGAACGACAGCAACGCCGATGGCCTGGATACCACCGCCCAGCAGGACTTTACCGGCGAGCCTACCGCGGGCGACATCCTGGACGTTGCCGAGGTGCACCCACAATCCGGATACGAGGTCAAATACCCGCTGGGTCAAGAGCCAATCTGCGGCGCGGGCGACCGGATTGGGCTGCGCGCCACCGCGCCGGCGATCGTCAACGCCAGGGCAAAGATATTCTTCGAGGAGTAAACTACGTCCCCGCTGAAGCGGGGAGCATTTGTCCCTGACCAGAAGGGTCGAGACCATTGGCCGGTTTACAGGCGGCCCTGGCGATGTTGATCGCCGCAGTAGCGTCGGCATTTGCAGAGTAAGAACACCGAACGCAGGAGAAAGTAGATTGATTGGGTCGATTGGTTTTATCAACACAACCGCATATTGGACAAGTCTGGCTGGTGTACCTCGGATCAACGAAGATCACTGGGATGCCTGCCAGCTCAGCCTTGTAAGCAATATAGCTCTGAAGCTGATAGAACGACCAGTTAGCGTGCTTGCTTCTCTGCTTGCGTCTAAACGTTGTCCGATTGCGAATACCCTTCAAAGCTTCAAGGGCAATCGCTCGACCGGTGTCTTGCGCTTTAGTAACAAGACGCTTGCTGATCGCGTGATTTGTGTTGGACTGAAACCTGGCTTGCTTGCCGGAGATTTTCTTGAGTTTGCGCTTTGCCGATTTGGTTTGCTTCTTCTGAAGGTTCTTACGGCGATGCTCGAACTTGCGGCGGTTATCATCCACAGCCTCACCGCTGAACTGTTCGCCATCGCTGTCAACAGCCAGGTTGACTATTCCAAGATCGCAACCCAAAACATCGTGAATATCTTGCGGCTCAGGAGTTTCGACCTCGCAGGTGGCGAGCAAGTAGAAATCGCCGTTGATCAGGGCAAGGTCGCTTTCTCCCCGCTGGCCTTGGAGAAGTTCCTTTTGACGCTTCCCGCAAACATACGGGATGCGCTGGCGACCTTCGATTGTCCAGATCGAGACCTCGTACAGATCAACATACCACCTCAAGATACGGCTATCGAAAGCAATCGCTCCGTGTGGCTTGAAAGTACGTTTCGTCTTGCGGTCAACTTTATAGCTGTCAACCACTTTAGAGATGCAACGCACAACAACCTGAGCGGTAAGGTTGAACTGCTCACGAACAACGTAGTAAATCAGTTTGTGGAGCGGGACCCTGGAAAACCTTTTGTTCTCCCACGCCTGCTCAGAGATGTAATTGCAGGCAGCGTTGGCCGTCTCAAGTGTTTGTTTGAGAGCATTAAACTGCTCATGTGTTGGTTGAAGCTTTACCTTGGCAGTGAGTTTCATGCCTTTGATTATACCACAACTATCAACACATTGAAAGGAGCCGCTTTCCTCTCCCCCGTAAACGGGGGAGTGTCCAGCGGAATTTTTCTATGATGTGCGGCAGTATTTCTGCCGAGAGGGGTCCATGCCGAGCGGCAATTTGCCGAAGGCAAATACCCTGGCGGATTTATTACGACGGCGGAGCGACCTACGATGGCAACGCCTGGGACGCTCCGGTTTTCGGGGCGCTGGTGATCGTGGAGCACGATTTCGATCACGGGCGGCGCCTGGTGATGGCCGCAGATTATTATGTGTATCGAGACTACAGGTGGTATGGCGTGGACTGGATTGGAATGGTCGATTACCTGGCCCAGCCGGGGCCGAAGCGAGTGCTGTTCGGGCGCACCGTGCCGAGCGATTATTTCAATATGGTCGTCCGGTGTGCGAACACCGACCCAGATTTTCCCATCCGCACGGCCTGGGGCGCGCGGGAGCGTAAGGTAGAATGACCCTATCATCATTTACCCAGGTCGCCTTCCGTGGGCGCAACGACGATGGCAGCGAGAGCGGCGCCAGTTGGAAGGCGACGCAGAACACCAACTGGTCGCAAAATCCCGGCCAGAATTTCCGCGCCCGTTTTCTGATCGACGAGTCGGGGGCGAAAGCCTGGACAAACAAAACCTGGAACCTGTACTACTCGCTTAATGGCGGCGCATACAACGCGATAACAGGAAGCTCGCCAGTTACGTTCGCGCTTTCGAATAACTTCGCCGACGGCGATGACTGCACCTCGCAACTTACTGGCGGAAGTGGCGCCTTCGTTACCAACAACAACGGGATGAAGGAGGCGACCGGCGGGGCGATCAACTCGGGCGCGATCGGAGAGTATTTCGACACCGAGTGGTGCCTAACGCTTGACGCTGGTCAAGTGTCGAATAACGACACTATCGCTCTGCGCATCTACGACGGAGCGACGGCCATCACGGCATATACCAATACACCGACGATCACGGTCGTCGAGGGGACGCAGTTTCAGCAAACCGTTGCCGGCACGCTGAACAGCAGCGGCGCGCTGCTCAGGCAAACGCAAGCAGCGAAAAGCGGATCGACGACGCCCGCAGGTGACCTGCTCAGGCAAACGCAAGCAGCGAAAAGCGGATCGACGACGCCAACCGGGACGCTGAGCAAGCAGGCCCGCACCTCTAAAGCCGGGACGCTGAACTTGTCTGGCGCGTTGAGCATCACCAGGCTGAAAAGCCTGGCTGGCACATTGACAACCGCTGGCGCGCTGACGCGCATCGTGTACGACATGGTTGCCGCCTGGGTGATCGAGCACGTCTACGACTACCGCATCCGCGCCCGCGTGATGCGGCGCAGGCTGATCGCCAGCCTGGTCGAGAGGATTGGCGGCAACGAGTTTTCCCAATCCATTTCCGGGACGCTGAGCAGCAGTGGTGTATTGAGCAAGCTGATAAGCCTAAGTAAAGCCGGGACGCTGAGCAGCAGTGGTGTATTGAGCAAGCAGCCCCGAACTGCGAAGACTGGCACGTTGAGCAGCGCGGGCACCCTGGTGGGCCAGGCACGTAAGGCTCTGGACGGCATGCTCAGCAGCGCAGGAGCGCTGATCAAACGCACCGGCACAGCCAAAGCGGGCACGCTGAATAGCAGTGGAGGGTTGCTCAAGCGCACAGCGCGAGGCCTGGCTGGCAGCTTGTCCGGCAGCGGGGCGCTGGCCAGGCAGGCGATCCTGGCTAAGGTAGGCACGCTCACCAGTTCCGGCGTATTGAGCGGGTCGAAAGTGACCTTGCGCAGCCTGACGGGCACGCTGAACAGCTCAGGCGCCCTGGTGAGAAAGGCCGTGAAATCCCTGGCCGGCGCGTTGAGCAGCTCCGGCGCGCTGAGCAAGCAGGCCCAAGCTGCCAAGGCTGGAACGCTCAGCGAGAGCGGCACACTGATCAAGAGAACCGCTACTGCCAAGGCCGGCACGCTGAACAGTTCCGGCGCTTTGGTGGCGCTCAAAACCTTCTTGAGAGCCCTTACCGCCACGCTCTCCAGCAGCGGTACGCTGAACAAGATGGTCAGGACGAGCAAAGCTGGGATGCTCTCCAGCAGCGGCAGCCTGACCAAACGCGCTGTGCGGGCATTCTCCGCCCTGTTGAGCAGCAGCGGGAACGTCACAAAACGAACCGGCGCCACCAAAACAGGCTCGCTCGGTTCATCCGGTGTTCTGGCGGGACTCAAGACGATGTACAGAAGCCTGGCGGGCGCGCTGTCCTCTTCCGGCGTATTATCACGCCGCCCCGGGAAACAAGTCGCCGGGACACTTATCGAGAGCGGGGCGCTGAGCGTATCTGCCCGCAAGGCGCTTTCGGGCATGTTGTCTTCGTCCGGCAACGTCGTCAAGCGGATCGGACGCAGCTTGAGCGGCGTGCTGAGCTGGCTGGGCAATCTGGCAAGCCAGATCATTGGGCCGGCGGTTGGCCTGGAGGAGCTGTATCTGCACACAGAATCGCTGGAATTTACCCTGTGGACGGACGGCGTGGAGTTGTATTTGGACAACGATTCTCTCGCGCTGACATTGGAGGTGTTCTAACGATGGCCGCCGAGATTCCCTATTTCAAAAACTCGCCCAAGAAGATGCTCTCCTGGGAGCGCAAAGCCTTTTTCTTCGATTCGACGCCCTACGGCGGGGCAGTGACCCCGACGAACGTCACCGCGTACATGAAAGAGCTGCCGGATATGAAGGATGTTTCGAGCGCGAAATTGAGCGGCACGGCCAGCGTGGCTTCGTACACGATCACACTGCCGATTGCCCAGAACCTGGAGCGCGGCAAGGAATACGAATTATGGGTGAGCTTTATCAAGTCCGGGAATACGTTCGGTGCGATATTACATCTTATCTGCCCGCGGTAGCTGTCGGCAGTTTGCCGCATGGAATGTATACCGGCGGCAGGATTGCCGGCGGCAGTATTGCCGGCGGCAGTATTACTGCCGATAACACGAATTATCGATCGAGGAAACGATGTCCACTTTGACCAGGTTATCCACCTTTAATGATCGCCTGGACCGCCTGATGATGGGGATCCGCACGGATGATCTCTCGGAGACCGACAGGGACGCGGCCATCCGCCACGCGGCGCGCGAATACGGCCAGGACCGCCCGCGGCGGGAGACGATCGAGTTCGCCGGCGACGGCGGCTCGTATTACCTGATGTATGGCAATGCCGAGGACGTGGACGAGGCTGGGCGAGATGCGGGGATCGACCTGGCCAGCAGCGGGGCGGACCAGAAACTTGGCGTGCTGTTCACGCTGGACTACCGAATGGAGGTGCATCAGGTCAACCTGTGGCTCTCCAGGACGGGCACTCCGGCAGGCACGTGCAGCGTGGCGCTATATACGGTGGCGAGCAATCTGCCGGACAAATTGATCGCCACTTCGAGCGACGTGGACCCGGATGGATTGGAGGGCGCGCCGGCGGGGATCTACAACCGGGTGCGCTTCCCGTTCCCGGCGGACGAGATCATCGAGCTGCCGGCGGGGACGTACGCGGCGGTGCTGCAAGCCAGCGGGTATACCTACGCCAATGGGACGACCGAGATCATCCTGGGCGTGGACCAGAGCGGGGTAACCAACACGGTGGTCACCTACAACGGCACGGTCTGGAGCGCCTACGGGACCGATAGCGCGGGGATCATCGAGGTGGTGGCGGGGATCCCGGGCTGGCGTGACGAATCGGGAGCGATCGTGAGCGTGGAATACCCGGCGGCCAGCATCAGCGCAAACGAGCAGCCGCAGATGCTGGAGGACGAGGATTACCGCCTGTTCCGGGCTGCGGATGGTATATGGATTTACTTCCCCAACCACGCGCCGGCGGCGACCGAGAAAGTGCGCCTGACCTACAGCCGGCCCTATTCATGGCTGGAGGCGGCCGACCCGCTGATCGACACGCCGGAGATCCACTTCGAGGCGATCTGCAACCTGGCTGCAGCGATGGCCTGCGAGTGGCTGGCGGTGCGTTACGGGCAGAATCGAGACAGCACGATCAGCGCCGATTCGGTAGAGCGCAGGACCCAGGCGGACGTGTACATGAGCCTGGCGGGCAAATTCCGCAGCGCCTACAAGATGCTGGTCGGGATCGGGAAGGCGGAGACATTGCCCGGGCAGGTCCTGGCGGACGTGGACTACGCCTACGAGATCGGGGCGGACTTTCTGTTCCACCGCAGGGGCAGGAGATAGCATGGCCGGCCCGATGATCGAATTCGAGATCGATGTGAGCGAGCTGCTGAGACTGGCGGCGGCGGTCCCCGTGCTGGAGCGGGCCATCGAGGAAGAATCCGGGCTGGCGATGGAGGAGAGCGGGATGCTGCTGACCGGGATGGTGGCGGCCAGGACGCCGGTCAATTATGGGCTGCTGCGCAGCTCGATCTCCTGGCCGGCGGGCTTCGAGACCCAGGGCAGCATATTAGACACTCTGCGCGGCATCGTGGGCGCCAGCGACAAGCCGGGCACCGGTGGGACGAGCACGGCGACCTACGTGTGGTACGTGGAGGAGGGCACCGGCCCGCACTGGCCGCCGGCGGGGCCGTTGAAATTGTGGGCGATCCGCAAGTTCGGAGACGAGCGGGTCGGCTATGCGGTACAGCGGGCGATCGCTATGCGAGGCACGCGGGGCGCGCACATGTTCCAGAAGTCCTGGAACGAGGGCGGGCGCTCGGGCGTGACGCGCATCTGGGATGGCGTGCCGGTGAAGTCGATGGCTAGGTTCAGAGGAGCCGCCTGATGGCATACAACGAAACGACCATCCGGGCGCGGATCGTGACGGTCCTGGAGAGCGTGACCGATGTGGGTCTGGTGCACGACTATTCGCGCTGGGCCGGTGACTGGGGCAAGACGCTGGAATTGTTCAAGACCACGATAGACGGTGTGGACCAGATTCGCGGTTGGGAGGTCACATTCCGGGGGATCAAGCAGAGCGTGATCGGCTTCCAGGGCGGCGGGATCGACGACACGATCCTGGTCACTTATTCCTATCGCATTCGGGGATTCTTATCATTCAACGATGCTGACGAATCCGAGAAGACCATGACCGCACTGGCGTTGGCGATTGTGACCGCGCTGGAAGCGGACACGGTGCTGCAGGGAGAAGTTCTGGAACGTGAGACGCCGGTGGTGGCTGAGATCATTCAGGAGGAGCGTATGTTCGCCGGTATTTTGTGCAATTACGTGGAGATGCTGGTGCAGCCGCAGGAGGTGATTTGATGGCAACAATGTACGAGGTGTTGATCGGATTCAACGTGGAGCTGGCCGAGGGCGAGGTCTGGAAGGGCAAGGCCGGCGGCAAGGCCGGCGTCATTTGGAAATACCCCGATGGGCGGCGGGAGGTGCGCTTCGAGCCGGGCGAGCGGACGAGAGAGCTGCCAACGCAGACGGATATCGCCTGGCTGGAGGTGATCGATGCGATCAGGCAGCTTCCCTCTCCCCCTGCGGGGGAAAAGATGGGTCAGGAGGTGAGCGATGAGTAAGCTGGCCGGACGTTTTACCCAGATATTTTTCGCCGGCTACGACCTGACCGGCAGATCCAACCAGTGGGAGTTCAACGACGAATGGGTCTCGGACGACGTGACCGCGTTCGGGGAGGGAGCGGTCAACTCGATCCCGGACCTGCCGCAGGTACAGGTGAACGTGACGGCGTTCCTGGACCCGGCAACGGCGCAGAGCCACGAGGCGCTGAGCACGCCGGGCGGGTACACGGACGAATCGATCTGCATCCTGATCGGGCAGAACCAGGCGGTGGCGATCGGCGACCCGGCGCTGGCGGTGCTGTGCAAGCAATTCACGTACAACCCTGCCATTGCAACCCGGAGGGCGGTGATCGCCAATGCCAATTTCCAGAGCGCCGGCGAACGGCCGGGTTACGGCGTGGTGCAGGCGGACGCAACGATCACCAACACGACCAACTTCACGGAGGTGGACAACCTGGCGTCTTCCGCCAACGGCGGGGCGGGATACCTCCAGGTGGCCACGCCGGCGCTGACGGACAGCTACCAGGTAAAGCTGCAGCACGCCGCGACGCTGCCGACCTACGCCGACCTGGCGACGTTCAGTGCCAACGGGCAAAGCCGCACGAGCGAGCGCCAGGCGATCAATGGAACGATCAACCGCTACACGCGGGCGGTGGCGACCCGCACCGGCGCGGCCGGCGACGACTTCAAGCCGGTGGTGGTGCTGGCCAGACACTAATCTCATGCGGCAATCTTGCCGATGGCAGAAATACTGCCGAGACGGAGGTAAAACGAGATGGCAAAACTTGCAGGAAGATTTTTGAAAGTGTACATCGACAACGGCGCAGGCGCGCCCCAAGAGGTCTCCGCGGACATCGATTCGGTGGAGATCCCCGACGAGTACGGTTCGCTGGACGTGACCGGATTCGGCGAGGGGGCGGTCAACAGCATGCCGGGCATGCCCAACCTGCCGATCCGCATGACCGGGCATTTCAACCCGGCGGCGACGACCGGGTTGTTCACGGTGCTGAAGAGCATCGCCGGCCTGTACCAGAGCTCGACGGTCACGGTGCAGGTCGGGTTGAACGCGGCGCCCGTTGCGACCAACCCGGAGTTCGAGGGCGAGTTCTGGCTGGCATCGTGGCCGAAGAGCGCCACGCCGGCCGGGAAGATAGTGATCAATGTCAATCTCGAGGTATTCGGCAGCGCCGCGCCGGCCTGGGGCACCGTATCGTAGTGCAAGATGCATAAAAAAAGGAGAGCTGTAATGGCAGAGGAAAGTGGCAATAAATTGCCGGTGGTGATCCGGATCGAATGCTCGCTCCCCGGGCACGAGGGCGAGCACGTCGATTTCAAGGGCAAGGGCTGGAAATACCGGCACCTGCGCCTGTGGGAGTCATCCCTGGGCGCGGACGAGCTGGTGGAACTGATCGCCGAGCGCATCCTGGGCTGGAAGCTCACAGATGAGGACGGCGCAAGGATTCCATTCCGGCCTGATTTCGATCAGCCTGATCTTGAGCCGGCTATTCTTCAGCCGCCCTTGAAAGAGGCTTTCGACGACCTGCCCGGGCCGCTGGCGCGCTGGCTGGTGAGCATGGCTTACCTGGACGCCTACCGCCAGGCTGGACTGCCGGGCCCAAACGCATCATCGCGGCCGCGGGAGCCGGAGAGCTAGGCTTCGAAGCCGGTCGCGAGCAATACGGCGATATCTCGAGCGGGCTGGAGCGGGCGCTGCTGTGCGAGCGCCTGGGCTGGCGCGTCTTGCCCCACGAGCTGGACGAGATGGATTTAGATCTGCTGCGCGGGCCGCTGTATGAATTGGAGGTATACCGGGCATTCCAGATCAAAGCGCGGGATTTGAACGCGCTGAGCGCGGGACAACTCGACCTGGTGGCGTGGGTGGAAGAATTAAAGAGGATGTTCGACTACTGATAATCGAGGTTATCGGCAGTAATACTGCCGCCGGAATACATGACGATCTCTGAGAACATCATCCTGACGGCGCGCAACCAGGCCAAAGCAGCATTACAGGACCTGGAGCGCGATGCGCGCAAGGCAGGCGGGGCGCTGGATAAGGACCTGGCGCAGGGGGCGCGGAATGCCGGCAAGGGCACGGAGGAGGCGGGCAAGGGCACCGATTCCCTGACGAAATCTCTATTTAGACTGGGCAAGGGGTTTTTGGCGCTGCAGGGCTCCCAGATGATCATCCGGGGCGTCCGCGAGGCCTTGGACATGGGCAAAGAGGGCGCGCAGCTCGAGCTGACCCGCGAGCGCTTCGACCGCCTATCGCACTCGATCGGCACCACGGGTAGCGCCCTGATCGGGGACCTGCACCGGGCAACGCGCCTGATGATGGACGATTCCGTGGCGCTGGCGGCTGCGACCGATTTCATGAGCCTGGGCCTGGCCAAGACGCACGACGAGGCGGTGAGATTGACCAGGATCTCCGCGGCGCTGGGGATGAACATGAACCAGCTCGTGCTCACCCTGACCAACAAGACGACGATGAGATTCGACGCCCTGGGCGTAGCGGTGGACGGCTTCGAAGACAAGGTCAAGAAGCTGGAAGCAGCCGGCTATGGAGTCGACGAAGCTTTCAAGCTGGCCTTCATGCAGCAGGCCGAGGAGCAGATCGCCCGCGTGGGCGACGTGGCCGACACCAACGCCGGCAAGATCGCGCGCTTCGAGGCCGTGAGCACCAACCTGGCGAATGCGATCAAGCTGCGCCTGGCGCCGGCAGTCGCTGGGCTCTATGATGAATTATTCAGGCTTATCGCCACGTCTGAGCAGCTCCTGGATGCGACCGGCAAAGATGAGAAAGCAATTGCTTCGAGCGCGGATTCCTACGAGGCTTACATCAAAGAATTACGCAAGGGGCTGCCCGAGATGGGATTGTGGATCGATTCGCAGGGCCGCCTGATCCGGGTTCATCGTGGCGCCAAGGGAGCGACGATCGAGCTGATTGACGCCTTTTACGCTATGAGCGATGCCGCCTTTGAGCGCTCCCGTGCTGGTCAGTTCTATATCGACGTGGTCGAAAAGGGAATCTTTGCCGAGCAGCGGGCAAAGGACGCAGTGAACGATGTCCAGTACGCGATGGAGGCCGCCGCCCGCCGCTACTTCGAAGGGACAGGGCTACTCGAGGAGCTCCGAGAGGCCTACGGCGCGACCGGCGCACGTGTGGACTATTTCCGCCGGCAGCTCGAGAAGGCGAACAAAGAGGCCCAACAGGAGCGGATCAGCCACCTGCTGGATATCCTGGACCGGGATGTGGGCTCGCCGATCGCCGCGCTGATGGAAGATCTCAAATGGCTGACCGCCGGTGGCGGGCGGATCAACGCCGCGTTCGAGACGCTGAAGGAGAATATTTCCGAGGCCGTGTTGGCCAACGAGGTTACTCCCGCGCAGGCCGACGCCTGGCTGCGGGAGCTGTTCATCGCCCAGGCAGACCTGCAGAGCGAGCTGAACATGGTGGATGCAAGCACGGCTGCCCAAAATATCAGCCAGACACTGGGAATCTCGCTGGAGGATGCGAAGGCGATCCTGGCCGGGACGGATGGAATCGAGGCCGTACTGGCGCGCCTGGCTGCAACCGAGCACCAGATCAACATCCAATTCAACTATATTGGCGAGGTGCCGTGGAACTGGTCTGGCCAGGGACCGGGAGGCGGTCCGGGCGGAGGTGGTGGGGGCGGAGGTGGTGGGGGCGGTGGACCCCGGCGCGTGCCGCGGTCGCCGGGAACGCCGGTGCCGGTCCAGAGCGGCCTGGATATGAGAATCCCGCCCGGATTTCCCAACGATTCGTTCTTCCTGCCGCTGGCGGTCACCAGCGGCGAGCGGGTGCAGGTAACGCCGGCTGCCCAGGCGGGTCGTGAGGGAGGTGAGATTATAAATTACATCACCCAGTATATCTATCCCTCTCAGGGCAGCGACGAGGAGAGCATCGCCCGGCTGGTGGTGAACAAGTTGAACTTTGCCATCGAGATGGCCGGCCGATCAGGCATGGCGGGATATTCGGGAGGCTGAGCGGATGGGCTACATTGCGAAGCTGACCCGCGGAGCGAGCGAGATCGATTTGAGCTCAGGCCAGTATGCGCTGGCGCTGGATTACTCGCCGCCGGCAGCGAACATGCTGCTGAGCCTCGCGGCGGGGACGAGCGCCAACCGCTACGGCGGCGGCGTGCTGATGGGCAGGCGACTGGCGCCGCAAGGGCTGTCGCTGCCGGTGCGCGTCAAGGGAGATTCGAGCGCCGAGGTCGAGGCGGGCATCCAGCGCCTGGCGAGGTTCCTGGAAGGCGCCGGGGACGCCGGCGAGCCGACCTATTTTCTCTGGCGTCCGAACGATGCTATCCCATTCGAGCCGAAGCACGGGCAGTTCGGGGCGAGCATCAAAGTGGAGCTCCTGGGTGCCGAGACGTACGTCAAGTGGGACAGCTACGGGCACGCCACGGCTCGGGAGCACGTGGCCGTCGTGATCATACCGCTGGTTGTCAACCCTGCAATCAACGGGAAACGAATGCGCGCCGGCTCGGCAATCGGCGGGGTGCTGGAGAACGTCTTTACCTCGCCGGACGGGATCAGCCGCGGGCTGATGATCCCCGAGGCGACGATAAACAAATCGACCAACCCGGTATTCGGGCACGCCACCTGGAACACCGGCTGGACGACAGGCGCGGACCTGATCGCCTCGAAAAATACGGATAAGGCTTTTATATTGCCCGGCGCGACAGCATCGGCAAAGCTAACACGGGCAACTGGGGGGAGTGGTTACATTTTTTATCAAAGCTTGAACGTGGGCAACACCAATACGCACACATTCAGCGCATACGTAAAGAAAGCTGACGGGACGCCGGCTACAGCGGCGGACGTACGCATAATCTATGTCATCACACAAGCGACGACGACCTACACTTATTTAGGGAATGGGATAACTCGTCTGCGTTGGACTGGAGCGGGTATCGCCAGTAGCCAAATAACAGGTGTGAGCCTGTTTCAGACTATTGGTGTGACTGTATACCTGCTGGCATACCAGGTTGAGGAGAAGACCTACCCGACGACGATCTGCTGGGGCGACCTGATCGGCTGCTCATGGACAGGGACTGCACACGCCTCGACCAGCACGCGCACCGCGGCCAGGGTAAGATGGCCCGCAACTGATCTACTGGACATCGGTGAATTTACGGCTGTAATGGTCTGGATGCCGGACAAAAATAGCTCGGATTTCTCCGGGGTTGCAGCATACTTTTTGTATGACACAGTCATGGCATTCCGGCTGTTGACAGCCAATGTGTACCGACTTGGTGACGGGACGAACATCATAGACACCTCAACTGTAACATTTGCTGCCGGTGATATCGAGGTTTTGCATGTCGCCGGTGGACCAAATGGTCTAAGGATTTATCGCAACGGAACACTGGCCGCGACAGGATCATCTTACACTCCCTGGACGCTTGGGACTTTTTTATATCTGGGCTCAACTGCGGGACCAGCATCTCAGCCGGGAGGCACGTTCTTAGGCTTCCACACCTATGCCCGGATGATCAGCGACGCCCAGGCACTGGCCGATTACAACAACATCGTCCAGGCTGTCAAAGGCGGCGACGGCTACGGCCAGCGGCTGGAGACGATCCCGGCCCTTTGGACCAAGGACGGCGATGACCAGGTGGACAATGCCAACCCTGACGCCGATCTGCCCTCCAACCTGGACAACTACGGAATCCTGTTCGGCGTGCCCGGCGACCTGCCCGCGGAGACGGAGATCATCGCCACGACCTCGATCTCGATGGATAGCAGCAACGCCGGCGGCGTGGGCCTCTCGATCCTGGAAGTGCCGCACGATAAGACGCTCGACATGCACGATTTCTACGGCGAGAGCAGCGGGGTCGCGGACGTGGGCAACTCATCGGATAACGCCTATGAGCAGGTGAGCGTAGGCACCGGCGGCAGTGCGTTCACCCGCGAGATCAGCATGGCGCTGGAGCACATGGAGCTGCTGGCCGGGAGGGACATCGCTTTCCTGTGCCGCATCCGCGTCGCAGCCGGGGGGGCAGCCGAGCTGAGAACCACGGTCTATTTCGGCATCGACGCCGGCATGTCGAGCGACTATCAGGCGATCCAATCGGCGGCGCTGTTCCTGATGCGCCGCACGCCGTTCGTGACGATGCCGGACTACCGGCTGCTCGCGCCCACCGGCGTGCCGGGGACGGTGGCCGGATTCTACGTATATGCCCGCCGCCAGTCCGGCGGGGCGGCAAACATCGACCTGGATTACTACCAGATCATCACCCGACCGTTCATGCTGATAGATTTCTCGACGACGACCTCCTGCTCGATCTTCCGCTACTCGAGCCGCGATAAGTCCGTGGTCGGCCTGGCCAGCCTGACAGTGATCCAGAGCACCGGCGTGAGCCTGAGCGGCGAAATGATCGAGTTCCGGCCGGGATTATATAACTACCTGATCTCCTGCGTGGGACGGACGAAGGGTGCGGCCGGGGCGCAGGCGTCGATCAGCCACACGCTGACATATAACGAGATCTGGGTAACGCCGCGCTGGCTGGTGGGATAGATGGCTCCCCGCACGTACAACAACCTGGGCATCCAGATCTACTCGAGCGGCACGTCGCTGCTGGCTGACATCGACGGCAGCCTGGCGCGCGCCTCGAACATCAATTTCGGCACCTACTACCCGGGCGGGCTCCACGGCGCCGGGTCGTTCTGGTCAGAGCGCGACGTGGTCCGGTCCTGGCTGGTCAAAGGCGCCCAGCGGGTAGTGTTCCACAACGGGGACACGCTCGTTTACGAGGGCAAAATTGACGACCTGGAGAGCGCACTGATGCAGGCCGGACAGGGCGTGCAGGTCAACGCGGTCGGGCAGTGGGGGTCTCTGATGATGCGCCGGCGCTGGCGTAAATTATGGGCGGACCAGCGCATTTCCGAGGACGTGTGGCAAAAAGCGTCGACCGATCCGGCCTTCGGGCAGGAGAAGTGCGAGGTGGACCGCAACCAGCGCATCCGCTTCACCCCAAAAGCGGAGGCCTGGGCCACGGGTGAAATGGCTGCGGTGCTTTACACCATGCCGGTCGGCGAGACGGTCAAGAAGATCACCTATGACTACAACTTCCAGGAAGGAGGCCAGGCCTGGGAGCTGACGATCTTCAACGTGCAGGCCTCCACGGACGTGGTGAGCATCACCGCAACCGGCTCGGCGACCGGGCAATCACATACCCTGGCCACACCCAGCCGGTGGATCGAGCTCCGCTTCTACGCCCGAGCAAACCAGACCCCCACCTCGGATGGCACCTATTTCGGCCAGTTTAGCAACATCACCGTGTACAGCGAGACCTCGGCGATCGACCTGACCGAGATCGCCACGGACGTAATCGGTAAATTCACCGATCTGAATAGCACGACAGTCAAGATCGCCTCCAATACGAACAGCCTCGCCCCGTTCATCACCTCCGGCCACGAGACATTGGCAGATATCCTGACGTTCGCAGCCGGGTTCGGGGACGCCTCGCAGAACCCCTGGCACGTGTACCTGCTGGATTCGGAGGTAGCCGCCTCGCCGGATGGCAAGCCGGTGCTGGTCACCGAGCAGCGGCCGGCGCTGACGGACTACGAGTACGCCCTGCGGGTGGACGAGCCCAACCTGGTCGCTCCATTATCGCTGGACCGGGACTATTCGCAGATCTGGAATTGGATCGCGGTCGACTACATCGATGCCAACGGATGGACCCAGTACCTGACCCCGGACGATATCTCCTGGATGAAAGACACTGCCTCGATCGCAGCCTACGGACAGCGGGATTACCAGCTCTCCATTGGCGAGGCGACGGATAAGCTGGCCGAGGATTACGGCACGCGGTTCCTGGCGCGTTATAAGGATCCGCAGTACGTGATGCGCCAGCCTATCCAGGTGCAGGGCTACCTGCGCTCGAAGAACGACCAGAAAGTGCCGGTCAGCCAGGTGCGCGCCGGTAAGCGCGTCCGCATCGAGAACTACCAGCAGGACCTTTCGGGCACGGGCTTGACGTTCCTGATCAACAGCACGCAGTATGACGATTCGACGGAGACGCTCAGCATCTCTTCGGGCCCGCCTGCGCCGCTGATCTACGCGCCGTTCACGCACCCGCGGTTGCTGGCAGAGGAGGCCGCTGCAACGACACCGGCTGCGCCAGGTCCGGAGCCGGGGGGCGAGCCGGGCTGGGAGAGCTGGAGCAAGCGGAAGAAGTACGTGCGCTTCGGGCGGGGGATGGGCTACGCCTGGGCGGCCTGGCAGCGGATGACGAATGCGGAGATCAACCGGCTGATCCGGGCGGAGAAGCAGAGGAGGAGGAGGTAGAGATGTATAATATATTACGTCTCTACAGATAATAGATGTTATCGGCAGTAATACTGCCGCCGGTATATTGGGGACCAAAAGCCGCAAGCCCGGGCCGTTCCGGAGAGGCCGGGCTTGGACTGAAGAGAGAGTTACCGTCGGCTAATTGCCGCGTAAAATATAGACGCCGAGGTGGGCATTGCACCCGCTTTGCCGGGACCAGACCCCGGCTTTCGGCCTTTCACAGATGACGTCCGGCTCTCGCTCATATCTATATTTTACCATCATTTCGCATAGCTAAATATTCCAGTTCGCCACTGGCGAGGCCAGGCGGTGATTGGCGTCCAGGTCAGCCTGGGCGATGGCCAGGTAAGAGCGGACCATATCCAGGGTGCTGTGCCCGAGCATGAGCTGCAGGCTCCACGGATCGCCGCCGTTGCGCAGGTAGTTGATGGCAAAGGTATGGCGGAAGCGGTGCACGTTGACGTCAGGCACCTCGGCGCGCCGGCCGATGCGCTCCAGGGTCTGGCGCAGAACGTGGCGGTCCAGGGCTTTCAGCTCGGTGGTGATGAAAAGAGGCTCGGAGGCCAGGGCGTCATGGCGCTCGTTCTTCAGGTAGCGCCAGAGGACCTGCCCGGTGCGGGGCGAGAAGGGCACGACGCGCTCCTTAGCGCCCTTGCCGAAGACGCGCACGCGCCGGTTGCGCAGGTCCAGGTGGTGGATGCGCAGCTCGCAAAGCTCGCTGGCGCGCAGGCCGGTATCGATCAAAGCCAGGATGATGGCCCGGTTGCGAGCCGGGTTGGGCAGCGAATGCACGGTGAGGGCCTGGCCGGCGCGCCAGTACGGGCGAGACTTACCCAGGGCGGCGAGCATCTTCTTGACGTCGTCCTCGGTATAGGGAACGATGGCGCGCTTCTCGGGCTGGGGGCGCTCGACGCGGCGCAGCAGGTGGCGCCCGGTCAGCTCCTCCTCGACGGCCCAGGTCCACAGGGCGGACAGGCCGGTGTGGTAATTGAGCAGGGTCTTCTTGGAGACGGCCTGGCCGGCGAGGAAGCGGCGCACGTCATCGGGGGTGATCTCATCCAGGGACGGATCCTCATCCAGGAAGAGAGTAAACTTGTTGAAGGTATTCTGGTAGTCGGCGATGGTCTTCTCGCTCAGGCGGCGGGCCTGGGCGGCCAGCTCGTAGCCGGCAATGGCTTCTGATAGAGATATATTGTTTTTCATCCGTGCGCTCTCCGGTTCTGATCAGGCTGTGCTGATAATATTGATTCCTGAGCTGATAATATTTTCCGGCACAGTTTTTTTATTCCTGACAAGAATCCGTGAGCGTTGCGGTGGAAGGATGTTTGGCGGTTTTGTTGTCGCTGCTCGCACGGATGGCTGATTTCCGTAACCGTGCGAGCAGTGGTAGGGTTTTGTCGGGGCGGGCGGATTTGAACCGCCGACCTCACGGACCCGAATCAGGTCAGATGATTTTTATCTTTGCACGCACGGATCGGCTTTTTGGGGAGACTTGCGAGCAGCGGGGCGCCAATCCGTGAGCGCGGAGGAGGGTTGTTTTTTTATTTTGAATTTATGCTTTTCATTTCCTCCACATATTTTTCGAACAGCCTATCCGCCTCATCGAATTTATAATTGGCGGGCTCATCAGCCATGAAATTCAAATAACCTTCAATGGTATAGTCCATATACTGGACAAGATAATCTTTGGCGAAATAGGCGCAATCCGGGGGAGACAGCCGATCAGCGCGGCGTCGCAACTCCTGCATATTGGATACCACCGGTCCCAGGGCAATGCGCGGGGTGTTGCCGGCAAGGCTATTGGCATCGTCCCATTCGGTGGCCAGGTCGTCAATCGCTTCCAGGAAAATTACTGCGGCTTCTCTGCATGTGAGTGTTGGAGTTGGGGGTGCAAGAGCAGGGATGCTGGAACATCCGGTAACAATTAGTAATAACAGACAAAAGGTTGAAATAATCTTCATTTTGTCCGTTTTGCGCGCATTTCATTCAAATCAGTTTCGAAGATCTCTTGTGCTTCTTTCAGATATTTACTACGCTCGGAGAGGGGAATTTGCATGTAGCGGTCCCAGAAAGCTTTCTCTTCATTGCTGGTAGATTGGGCTTTCAGGCGGGCCAGCTCGAGCAGATCGGCGCGATCGCGCTCGGAGAGCTTGGATAAAACAAAACGCCATTCGTCCCAATCGATATCTTGATTTTTCCGTGTGATTTGGATGCCGGCAGCATCGTAGACTATTTCAGGGGGATATCCCAAAGCCCTGGCGATTGCGGCTAATGATTCTTCGTCCGGTTTGCGGCGGAGATCATTGATGTAATTACTGATTGCCTGGGGGCTAACACCGGATTTTTTTGCCAGAACAGCTTGCGACCATTCCCTTTTTTGGATCTCATTCAATAGCCATTCAGAAAATAATAATTTGTCCACGGTCGTGTAGATTCTTACACTTTTGTTATCTGCAAGGGTAGCGAATTTATATTCAGCTATTGACAAAAGTACCATTCTTGTTATATACTGTCTACAGTTGTGGATCAAATTTCTACGGGTGAGAAATGTCTAACCTATATCAAAAGAAAATTTTGCTCGACGAGCGTACCAATAAGATTGTCGACAAACACGTTCGGGATGGCGGCTTTGGCGGCAAAGGTGTAAGCGCTGCGATCAGGAACATTATTTCCGAATGGGATCGCTGGGTGCGTTACCGGATCACCGACCAGGGTCGCCAGGCGCTCGAAGCAGAACAAGAAGAGCTCGGCAATCCTGCCGCGGCAATAGCAAAATAAGCTCGGCAGGATTGCCGATGGGAAACATCCCCAGATGTCTACACGGGAGGACATCATGGCAGGGCAATCTATAACGATCTATAAAAGCGGCAAATTGCCGACGGAGGACAGGATGGACGAGCTGGCAGGAGCGGCGCTGGTGCTTTTATGCACGTTTGCGCCGTTCGTGATTCTATTCGCCGCCATAGGCATAGTCGCAGCTTGCATGATCTCGAGCCAGATCAGCCATAGGGAGGATGAAGACAAATGAGCGTGAACGAGCTGGAGAACCGCTACGAGGGATACGCGAAGCTGCGCATGCGCAACGGCGACAAACGTTACAAGGCAGTCATCGTGCTGCGCGGCCGGCTGCGGGGCACGCGGCGGAAATTCCGCCGGGCAACGGAAACAATCGATTATGGTCACCGGCTGGTCACCAGGTGCATCCGGCTGATGGAGAGATTCCCGGCCGGGGAGGTACAGGCAAATGGACAGGCTTGAGCTGAATATCCAGGACATCCGCGATATCGCCGCGTTCCTGGTCGGGTTGCAGAACTTCCTGAACCTGCACGCGGTGACGGCCAACGGCGCCCTGCGCATCACGCAGGACCCGGAATCGGGAGAGCCGAAAGCGGCGATCCCGATCATCAATAATTCGCCCCGGCTATTTGTTTACCAGAATGTGAGACTACAAGAAAGGGAGGAAAATCATGAGCACGACAACCTGGAATAGTGGCGAAGATATCGACACCGGCGGCGGTGGCTGCGTGAGCTACGGTCTGCTCGCCCTGGCGGCGATTGGGGTCGTAGCTTTCGTCATGGCAATGATCGGGCCTATGCTGGCGCCGGCGGTCGAAGCCCAGCAGACGCTGGCGTCAACTTCGTTGACGATGTACACCTCGCTCGGCGTGGCGTACAGCCCGCACGCCGAGAGGCACGAGGAAGCGCCGGCGATCCGGGACTGCCTGGACAATAACGGCCCATACATGGTGCTTAAGCACGTCTCGGCGCCGACATTTTACCTTGTCTGCCAGATCGATAAGCTGACCTGGGGGCTGCAAGCGGTGGACGAATCCGGCGTGGAGAAGACGGCGTTCAGCCCGGGCAACGGCACGTTCCAGGACGTGATGGACTATCTGAACAAATTCACGAATAAATTCAAGGGCACGCTGCCCTGGATGAGTGCGCCCTAAAGGCGGTGAGATCATGAGCCTGATATGTTTCGTTATGGCAATTGTTGGCCTGGCATTCTTTTTACTTATCATCGATGGTCTATGGAAGGAGGCATGATGGAGCTCTCTGAACTGATGGGGAAGATCCCCGCTGATGCGCCATTCGTGGCCACGGCAAAAGCTGCGTTGGATATAGCGAAATCGATCCGAGATGATGTCGAGAAAATTTGCGGGGAAGATAAAATCGAGCAGCTCCGCGAGCGTTGCCAGGCGCTGGAGCTGGAGAACGCGGCATTGAGGCGGGAGCTGATCGAGGAACGCGTTATCGTGGCACAGCTCACCGAGCTGCTCGAGATCGAGAGAAGTCATGACGACTGATCTGGTCCCGTTGTTCGGCGACGTGCTGGTCGGCGAGATAGTCACCCATGCGCCGACGCACATGGACCGCATGCACGTCTGGGCGGAGGCGTTCGAGCTGTGGCTGGAGAGCCGGCGCTCGGAGAACACCCGACGGGCATACCGGGGCGCCTGGCAGGCGTTCCTGGCCTTCGTGGACAAGGACCCCTGGCAGGTAAGCAAAACCGACGTGGCGAGATGGCTGGACGAGCTGCGCCGGCAGGGGCTGAGCAAATCGACCCTGCAGGTGCGGGTGGCGGCGATCTCGTCGTTCTACCTCTACGCCCGGGATGAGTACGAGGTGACCAAACCGGACGGGACGCACGCCCCGCTGCACGATTCCAACCCGGCCGCGGCCAAGAGCCTGCGAGTGAAGGTCAATCCATACGGCAAAGCGAGGTATTTGAGCACAATGGAGGCGCGGGCGCTGCTGCGCGCCATCCCGCGCAACACGGTCCAGGGGCTGCGGGACTACGCCCTGTTCCTGTTCTACCTGGCGACAGGTAGGCGCAATTCCGAGGTGCGCACGCTGAAATGGGAGGCGTTCGAGGGCGCCGGGGACGGCGAGAATGGCGGGCGCCAGTTTGGCGGGCGCGTCTGGTACAGGTGGTCGGGCAAGGGCAAAAGCGACAAGCGTTACGAATGTCCCTTGCCGGTATGGCAGGCAATCCATGCCTATCTGAAAGCGGCCGGCAGGCTGGAAGCGATATCGGATCAAGACTACATTTTCACCGCGCTGAGCGACCACGCCGCCAGGCTGCCGAACGTCAGCGGCAAGATTGCCGTCGGCAGGATTGCCGTCGGCAGGATTGCCGTCGGCAGGATTGCCGATGGCGAGACCTGGCGGCCCGGTTTGACGCCGCTCTCGATGCATGAGGTAGGGCGCCTGCTCAAGCGCTACGCCAGGCTGGGCGGGCT
>Ga0209341_10000445_pt1 | contig 42746 bp, 37 predicted proteins | sample RifCSP13_2_FD_184020 | JGI IMG/M metagenome (GOLD analysis project Ga0209341, IMG submission 184020) | Soil microbial communities from Rifle, Colorado - Rifle CSP2_sed 13_2 (SPAdes) (version 2) | ecosystem: Environmental > Terrestrial > Deep subsurface > Rock core/Sediment | place: Rifle...
AAATTCCACCGTCTGAAACTGCACTGCCAACTCCCGAACCGGCAAAGCCAGTTACGCCGCCAGCACATCAGGTCCGTGTTCTCAGACCAACCGCAGCCGCCTTGAACGCCGGAATTAGGCCTGGCGAACGAGCGCCAGTGCCAGTCACTGCTCCCCCGGGGGCGCCACGAGAACGTTCAGAACGACCTGGACGCGTTCGAGAAAGAACCCCACTGGCCCGCAGTGAACGTATGGGCACCCCCGGAGAGACCGCCACTCCACAGACTACTTACATACCACCCCCTGACTCCGGCCGTCGTCGCTCTCGACGAACGCCGACAAGAGGTGGTCGCAAGACCATGGAAGGCAAGGCGGGACGCTTCGATAAAGGCGATTTCATTCCACCACCAAAAGCCTTATCGCTCGAGGATCGCATCGCTGGCCGGCTCGAACTGCCGACGGTTCCGGGTGAACTTAAACCCGTTCGCCTGGTGGAAGGATCTACGGTGAAGGAGTTTGCGGAGAAGCTGGGCATCAAACCCAAAGATGTCGTGACCCTGCTCCTTCAACGCGGCGTCTTTGCCACGATTAATCAACCTTTGAACGACGACGTTGCCGTGGATCTGGGTAAACGGTTCGGGTATGAAGTCGCCTTCGTGCCGTTCGAAGAGATGGTCGCCGAAGAGGAGTTCGAAGAGTTGATTGCGACCGACTCAGATGACGTTGAGCTGCCGCGAGCGCCAGTAGTTACTGTAATGGGCCACGTGGATCACGGTAAGACTTCGCTCCTGGACGCGATTCGGGCTACCGACGTCGCAGCTGGTGAGGCAGGAGGAATCACGCAACACATCGGCGCCTACAGCGTTCACGTTCCCAGCCCCGACAATCCAACCGACAAGCGACGCGTAGTATTTCTCGACACGCCCGGCCACGAGGCGTTCACCATGATGCGTGCACGGGGAGCCAAAGCCACGGACGTAGTGGTGCTTGTGGTCGCAGCCGATGACGGAGTGATGCCGCAAACTATCGAGGCGATCGAACACTCACGGGCCGCGGGCGTTCCAATCGTCGTGGCGATCAACAAGATCGACAAACCGGACTCTAATCCTGACCGCGTCAAACAAGAATTGGCCACGCAAGGACTTTCGCCGGTCGAGTGGGGTGGCGAGACAGAGATGGTGATGGTCTCGGCAAAGAAACGCCAAAACCTGGAGACTTTGCTGGAGACAATATTGCTGACCTCAGACATCCTCGACTTGAAAGCCAGTCCCACTCGGCTCGCGTCGGGTGTGGTGCTCGAAGCGAAACTCGATCGCGGTCGTGGTTCCGTGGCCACGGTGCTGGTGCAACAGGGCACGCTGCGTATCCACGATCCATTCATTGTTGGCCAAATCTTCGGGCGAGTTCGAGCAATGTTCAACGACAAGGGTGAGGCACTTACCGAGGCTGGGCCCGCCACACCGGTAGAGGTTTTGGGTCTGCAGGGCGTGCCGCAAGCGGGCGAGAGCTTCCAGGTAGTGGCGGACATTACGCGCGCTCAGCAGATTTCACACCACCGGCAGATGCTTTCGCGACAGGCCACGTTGTTGCAAACCACTAAACGAGGTATTGAGGCCTTAGGTGAAAGCGAGGTCAAGGAACTCCTGGTCATTATCAAGGCCGACGTGCAAGGTTCGGTTGAGGTGCTGAAGTCCACGCTGCAAAAGCTCTCAACCGATCGCGTCAAGGTTAAAGTAATCCGTTCAGGTGTGGGCGCGATAACAGAATCGGACGTTCTGCTCGCTTCTGCTACCCAGGCCGGTTCCTCCTCTTCTGCAGTCGTGATTATTGGGTTCAATGTGAGACCCGAGGTGCGCGCGGCGGATCTGGCAAAGCAGGAGGCCGTCGATATCCGGCTACACTCAATAATCTATAAGGTTGAAGAGGAAATTCGCGCGGCCATGATTGGCATGCTCGAAGCCATTGAAAAAGAGCGAATCATTGGTAAGGCCGATGTGCGCGAGGTCTTCCGGGTACCTAAGGCAGGCGTAGTTGCCGGTTCCATGGTGGTTGATGGAAACATTCGCCGCAATGCTCGCGCGCGTCTGATTCGAGACGGCGTCGTGAGTTGGGAAGGGAACATCGCTTCACTACGACGATTCAAAGACGATGTCTCGGAAGTTCGTGAGGGCTTTGAATGTGGTATTGGCCTTGAGAACTTCAACGACATCAAGGTCGGAGACCAAATTGAAGCCTACGTTGTAGAGAAGGTCGCGGCGACGGAACTGTAGAAAGGATGGAAGACATGAGGATGAACGAGCGCCCTCTTGCTCTGCTCTCCTTCGTCCTTTTGATTCCAGGCGGTTGTCATGCACCGGACCGAGAGAGTTGCAGATACTCTGCGTGAGGAGATTTCGCAGATTGTCGGTTACGAACTGGAGGACCCGCGACTTAACGCAGTCACGGTTACGGATGTTCGGCTTTCTGACAACCTCAAGACGGCCAGGGTATACGTCACCATCGCCGGAGATGAAAAGGAACACCGCTTGGCTCTTGCTGCACTACGTCATGCCGCTCCCTACGTGCGCAAGCAACTGGGTCTTTCGCTTAACCTGCCGCGGACACCAGAGGTTCATTTCGTAAGAGATCGTGTGGAGGAATCAGGCGAGCGCGTCGACCAACTGCTGCTCGAAATCGAACGAGAGTGGAAAAGCCAAGGAAAGGACAATTCGTGAAGTTAAAGGCCCGGCCTCTTAACTTCATCATTGAGAACGAATGCTTAGTCAAGTAGTTGAGCTGATCGAATCGAAAAGACGATTCGCAATCACCTCGCATATTCGCCCAGACGGTGACAGTCTGGGCTCATCGCTCGGTCTCTACTGGTTGCTACGAGCACTCGACAAAGAGGTCGAAGTCATCATGCATGACCCGGTGCCTCACGCTTATCGACAATTGCCGGGCGCTAATGATGTGATCGTCACGCAGGCAGTCACGAAGCCTTACCACGCGGTCTTCGTTATCGAGTGCTCCGACATAACCAGGCCCGGCCTTGTAGACCTCGAGAAGCAGTTGGTGGTGAACATAGACCACCATTCAACGACTGCGCTCTTTGGCACGATCAACTGGATCGACTCAACGGCTTCCGCGGTCGGCGAGATGATCTACAACCTTTGCAAAGCGATGGGCGTTCGCGTCTCAAAAGAGATTGCTGAATGTGTCTACACCGCGCTGATTACCGATACCGGCTCTTTCCATTACTCCAACACCACGGAGCGAACATTTAAGGTGGCCTCCGAACTCGTCCGAACGGGCGTGAAACCGGCGAAAACAGCCGAAGCAGTCTTTGCGAGCTACCCGTGGAGCCGAATTGAGCTGATGGGGGAAGTTCTCTCGACTGCCAGACGAGATCCGTCCGGGCGCGTTGCCAGCTTACGGTTGAGTCAGGAGATGCAGAAACGAACCGGCGCTTCGGATGAAGATGCAGACGGCTTCGTCAACTACCCGTTAACTGTAGGCGAGGTTGAGGCCGTGGTGTTGCTGAAGGAATGTGCTCCTGAAGTCTATCGCACCAGCCTCCGATCTAAAGGTGACGTCAATGTCGCGCGCGTTGCGGGCAAGTTCGGCGGCGGTGGTCATCGAAACGCAGCGGGCTGTACTCTGTATGGCCCGTGGGACGATGTCGAGCAGGAAGTGGTCAAGCTGCTTCAGGATGCCGTCGAACGTGCAAACGGTTATGCCGGTACCCCCGAGGAAGTCACGGAAATGCCGGAGGAGGTTGACGTAACCGAGCCTGGTCAATCACCATCCCGCTAAACCGCGGCAAATTCAATGGCAGACGAGAAGAAGTATAAGTGGCGCCGCGAGGACTATCAGGAGCAGACCCGCGGTTTGCTGATGGTCCATACCGGGAATGGTAAAGGAAAGACGACTTGTGCTCTCGGTCTCATGATGCGCGCTGCCGGTCGTGGTCTGAAGTGCTGCATGATCCAGTTCATGAAGTCAAGTAACGACCGTTACGGCGAGCACGTTTCGGCTGAGAAGTTGGGCATCGAGGTTCACACGATGGGTGATGGATTCACCTGGGACACGAAGAACCCGGAACAGGACCGCGCTACTGCCCGTCAAACCTGGGTGCTGTGTGTCGAGAAGTTGCGCAGTGGAGACTATGACCTGCTTGTATTAGATGAGCTGGTCTATGTGCTCAGTTACGGACTGTTGCCACTAAACGAGGTGCTTGAAGAGTTCCGGCAAGTGCGAGCGTCGCAGCCGGCCCTCCACATTATCGTGACCGGACGGGATGCGCCACCCGACCTTATTGAGGCTGCGGATCTGGTCACGGAGATGCGTGAGATCAAACATCCATTTAATGTTGGCATTCGTGCGCAGCAAGGGATCGAATTCTGAACTCTCCGGTTACCCTCACAAGAGCGGCAAACCATTTTCCATTTTCCATTTCATATCTACGCCTTGGGATGGCTCAGTGCTGAAACGTTCGTTTGCAGACCGCGGAGAGTTAGGGTGAACCAGAGGGGGTATGGAGAAGAACGGAGACGCAGAGCAAATGAAAAATGGTGAATGAGAAATGACAAATGGAAAATGTCTTAGTTCGACTCGACCTTAGAGCGTTTTTCCCCTCTTCCCCGCTTCCCCCTCGGTGTTAATGTCCTTCCCACCGCGATTGTGTTAATCTTCTTAACCCTAAAAAGCCCCCGAATGGAGACCCCAGAAAACAAACGAGTTCGCATGCCCTGGTTTTCCAAGAAGAGCAAGCGGATTGAGTCTGTACCGCCCGAAGAAAGGGTCGTAAAGACTGAGAATGTCTTCGTTAAGTGCGACTCCTGCGAAGCCCACCTGTATAAACGCGATCTCGACGAATCACTTCAGGTCTGTGCACAATGCGGACACCACTTTCGCATTGGCGCCCGTGAACGACTCGCGATGCTCTTCGATGACGCAAGTTACGAAGAGCTCGATGCTGAAGTCATCTCCATAGATCCCCTCGAGTTCGTCGATAGCAAGCCGTACACCGACCGGCTGAGCTACGCTAAGACGGCCTCAGGTTTGCCAGAGGCAATAATAAGCGCCCGCGGTAAGGTCGGTGATTACCCCGTTTTTGCCGCGGCCATGGATATGTCTTTCATCGGTGGCTCGATGGGCTCGGCGGTGGGAGAAAAGGTAACCCGTCTGATCGAACGAGCACTGAACGAGCGAAATGCGCTGATCATCTTTAGTGCTTCGGGTGGAGCGCGCATGCAGGAAGGCACCCTGTCACTGATGCAGATGGCCAAGATATCGGCGGCCCTCGCGCGATTGGATGAGGCGCGGCTTCCATTCATCTCAGTCTTGACAGATCCGACGACCGGGGGTGTTACCGCAAGCTTCGCGATGCTGGGCGACTTGATCATCGCAGAACCAAAGGCCCTGATCGGGTTTGCCGGTCCACGCGTAATTGAGCAGACTATTCGCCAACGGCTGCCAAAGGACTTCCAGCGATCAGAGTTTCTGCTTGAGCACGGCATGTTGGACGCCATCGTCGATCGTCGAGAGATCCGTTCGTTCATCATCAAACTCCTCAGCTTCATGATGAATCCGGAAATCCATGGGGAAGACGTTCCTCAGAGCATCGCAGCCCGTGCTCGTTCCCAGAAGTAGCAATCGACAATTGTTTTGCGATGAATTATGCGGAGACGCTCTCCTATCTGTTTGGTCTTGGGCATGAAACACTCGCCATCAAGCTGGGCCTAAAAAACATCTCCCTCCTGTTAGCGAAACTCGGCAACCCGCAACAAGCATTCACTTCTGTCCAAATCTCCGGAACAAATGGTAAAGGCTCCACTGCGGCAATGCTCGACGCAATCTGCAACAGCGCTGGGCTTAAAAGCGGACTCTACACGTCGCCGCACCTGACAAGTATTACTGAACGAATTCGCATTGCCGGTGAGGATATTTCTCGAGAGGAATTCGCTGAGCATGCGACTCAGGTTCGGACTGCTGCTGAGGATCTCTTGATCGGTTCAGCAATTGCTGCTTTGCCTAGTTTCTTTGAGCAAGTAACTGCAATCGCCCTATTGGCTTTTCGCAAAAGCAACGTGGCGGTTGCGATCCTGGAAACCGGAATGGGCGGCAGGCTTGATGCCACATCCGCAGCCGAAGCTCAAGTCGTCGGTATCACTCAGATCGGGTTGGACCACGAAGAGTACCTGGGAGAATCTCTTACCAGCATTGCCAGAGAGAAGGCAGCAACAATTCGCCGCGGGGTTCTTGCCGTGCTGGCACCGCAAGAACCGGACGTCATGAAGGTGCTGCTCAACCAGTGCGTGCGTTCTCAGGTAAAACCGGAAATTGCTGGTGATAACACCAAAGTAGAGGCGGTTTCCGATACCGGTCGTTTTTCAGTTAGTTTCACGACCCCAAGAGGGCGGTATGAGAACGTCAGGCTGGCCTTGCGCGGTCGGCACCAAATTATCAATGCGGCTGTCGCTACAGCCCTCGCCGAAGGCCTCGAACGTTATGGCTTCCCGATTACTGAAGCTATAGTGACAGGACTCGAGACGGCCAGGCATCCCGGACGGTTAGAGTTGTTTGATACCAGACCTCGATACCTGCTGGACGGCGCTCACAATACAGCAGGTGCGATTGCCCTGCGGGAGTATCTTGAAAGATACATGCGCGGCGAGTTGACTTTGGTCTTTGGGGCAATGCGCGAAAAGCGATTGCACGAAATTGCTGAAGTTCTATTTCCTACAGCGCAGAAGCTCATACTTACGAAACCAGATAACCCGCGCGCGGCCAGTGTTGAGCTGCTCGAAGAAATCGCTCGGAAGGTCAAACCTAACGCTGAAATCTGGTGTGTACCAGAGCCTCAAGCAGCCCTACAACAGGCAAGAACCTGCACTCCATCGGACGGTGTGATCTGTATAACAGGTTCGATCTATTTAGTCGGTGAGTTACGCAACAGAATTGAAGGAGAGGTAAAGACAACATCCCAGAGAGATGATCATGTCAAACGACTCAAAGCCACAGATAATCGACAGCGCTGAAATCTTTCGCGGTCGAGTGTTCAATGTAACAGTCGACACGATTGTCGAGGCCGGCATCACCTATCAACGCGAGGTCGTTCATCATCGAGGTAGCGCCGTCATAGTACCGATTTTGCCTGACGGCAATGTGGCACTGGTCCGCCAGTACCGTCACCCGGCGGTTCGTTACCTGCTCGAGTTCCCTGCCGGCACACTGAACGAAGGCGAAGCCCCAGAGGAGGGAGCGGCACGCGAACTCGAGGAGGAGCTAGGAATGGTTGCTGGCTGTTGGGAGAAACTCTCGGAGTTTTTTGTGTCTCCCGGGTTCTGCGAGGAAAAGATGTGGCTCTATCTCGCAACAGATCTCGAGCCAACTCGACAACAGCTCGAAGCTGATGAGTTGCTTTCAGTCGTCCCTCTCTCCCTGACACAAGCAATGGAAATGGTCAGCGATGGCGAGATTCAGGATGCCAAGACGATTATCGGCCTTCTACTAGTGGCGCCGCGAATGCGAAGCGGTATTTGGACAGCCGAGTATCCAGCTGTTTGACCGTTTTCCACCCGCTCACCTAAACTCCTCGACACTGTGGAACAAATAAGAGAACCGTTCTCGGCAGTTCCCGATAGCGAACTGGCCGGCACTTCAACACCTTCTGTATCGCCTCCGGCGTCGATAGATCCCAATAATCCTCCGTGGGGGATCATCATCGCATTGCTTGTGTGGTTCTCGAGCGTGGCGCTGCAGCTGGGAATGTCCTTGCTGCTTGTACTTCCTTACATCGCGACGCAAGGGTTCAGCCCATCTGATCCGGAGTTTGCAAGAAAATTGGCTGAGTTCGCCGCGACAGACAAAACGGCGGTGTTCTTACAGATCCTTGCGTTGTTGCCGGCCCATCTTCTGACTTTGCTCCTGGTGTGGGCAATTGCGACTGGCTTCGGTAAACGATCCTTCACTGAGGTGCTCGGTTTGGCATGTAGTCGCTTCCCGGTTTGGCTAAGCGTTCTTCTCGGTGTGGTCCTATTCCTGCTCGGGAGCGGCTTGGCTAAGCTGGTCGGAGGCGATGCCCCCACGCAACTTGAGACAATCATCAACAACTCGCTACCGACCCGATATCTGGTGGCCTTTCTCGCAGTCGCAACGGCGCCGTTGGTGGAAGAGCTGGTATACCGAGGTGTCGTGTATTCCGCGCTGCAGCGAGCAATTGGCGCAGCGGGCGCGATCGTCATCGTTCTGGCGCTCTTCACTATCGTGCACATTCCGCAGTATCGAACTAACGTTGGAGTAATCATGGCCGTCGGCATCTTGAGTGTGGCCTTGACGTTGTTGCGAGCCTATACCGGCAGATTACTGCCGTGCGTGATCGTTCACCTGGTCTTCAATGCTGTACAGGCAGTTATACTTATCTTTACAAATCCAACCAGTAGCTAAGTTCAAATAGGATCGATGGCGCATGACTTTGTGGTTGTGGGAGCGGGGATCGGAGGTTTAACGCTGGCCGCTTTGCTTGCAGCACGGGGTCTGGACGTATGCCTGCTGGAGCGAGAATCCGAGATTGGCGGTTGTATAAAACCCGTCGAGCACTTTGGGCAGTCGTTCGAGATGACTCATGGGCTGTTCACCGGGTGGGAAGCGGGTGGAATCCACGAACGCGTGTTTGCAGAGCTTTCCGTACCAGCCCCTGCGGTTGGAAGGTTGAATCCGGCTTTTGCAGTGAGACTTCCAGATGGCAGCGATCTTCTGGTCACCAGCGATGATGAAGCGTTTGAAAATTACCTGCTCCACACGTTTCCTGAATGTGCCGATGCAGCAGTCTCGTTCTACCGAGAGCTCGCGCCACTCAGCAAAACTCTGAATCGGGCTCTGTCACGAGTCCCGGACCTGCAATCTGCCGATCAAAAACGTCAGCTCTCAGCTTTCTTTCCCAATGTGGGAGCCGCATTTCAGGCTCTAAAGGCTGCAAACACCAGAGTCGCGGAGTACCTCACAGACACCTCTTTGAATTTTCGCCGGTTTCTCGATATTCAACTACAGACATTCGCGGGAACCACAACTCAGAAGTGTTCATATCTCCATGCAGCCTTAATCCTGGAGGCTGCTCGTTCCTGGATGTTCTCAATCGAAGGCGGAGTTAACTCACTCACTAACGCACTTCAGGCAGCGCTTCGCGAGAGTGCTGGGAAGCTCAGACTCGATTCTCCGGTCCTGCGGCTGGCGCGCAATTCGGCAGGCTCAGTCATTGGTGTTGATCTGTTAAGTGGAGAGACAGTCGAGGCAAAACGCGGTGTCGTCAGCAACCTCACTGTCCGGGACACATTTGGAAAGCTGGTCGGGTTGAGCCAAACACCTACAGAGATTAGAAAGAAGCTCAACTCGTTAGCTGAGCAGGGTTCGTTCGCCATCTTCGCTACGATTCAGAGAGATGCTGTTGCGCGACTGCCGTCGGAACGAATATTTGTGTTAACAGATTGGAGCGCCGATGGGGAGTACAATGCCGAGCTTTCGCAACTGAACATGACTGTCTCAAATGGGACAGGGGACTCGCTTCCGGTCACCATCCATTCTCCCACTGATGTCAGCGAGTGGTTCACCTTCCATGATGATCATGCGGAACTGGAACGGCTCGATCAGGAGATGCTGGAGCGGTGTTGGGAACGATTGCACCGGGCAGTCCCAGAACTTGGCGATGCTATCGAAGTGAGTGAGACGTTTACGCCACACGACTACTACGCTCGCACCCGCCGCCGATTAGGTGCTGTTGGTCCATTACCGGAACTCACTGCTCCACACCCAAGTTCCCTTCTCACTCATCGCACATTTCTGCCAAATGTTTGGCGTGTCGGGGACACGGTGCTCCCAGGCGTAGGACTCGCTGGAGTCACACAAACTGCGCTGATTGTCGCCAACGAGATCTGCCGCTAGAGCAATTTCAGAAGTTCCTTTCAGCGGTGGATTAGTGTATGGGAATGCTAGACACTTCAGAAGGGGCTTCAAATGTACATAACCATCGATGAACGCGACAATCGGCCGATTTACCACCAGGTGGCTGATGGTATCAAGACACTGATCGCCGCTGGGGAGTTGAGGAAGGGCTCGACTTTGCCTCCTGTTCGTCAGGTTGCGGCGGACCTTGGCGTGAACCAGAACACAGTAGCTGCCGCTTATCGTGAACTTCAGAAGGAGGGCCTCATCCGGGTCAGACACGGCTCCGGGGCGAAGGTTGTTTCGCAGGTCTTGGCGAACAAAGACGACGAGCGCGCGGAGGAGAGGCTGCGTGCGGTCTTGGCTGATCTTGTTTTATCTGGTCGGACACGGTCGGAAGTTCTGACGCTTGTGAATGAGGCGCTGACTCGGTTGGCGAGAGCGTAGCGATTGCAGATTTGTGGATTACCCGTTTCGTTACTTTAGTGCCAGATTTCTGACTCCAGAGCAAAATTACCGAGTGGGCCAATCTCAGCTGAACGAAACGACCAATTGGCAATCGGCAATTGGCATTTGGCAATCGGCAATGTCTTTCAGTTTTCCGGTATCCGTACGTACGACCTCCGCTCGACCCTTCCCGGTGCGGCCTGAGGTGACTCCCGCGGTCCGGGACTTGGGCCTACGAGACCTGGGCCTGGCATGGGCCTAGGAGCTTGAGGGGATGGACGGGTATTACCACCGTATCCGCCCGATCGCGATCCGCCGCCTGGTACTGAGCCGCTGGGCGTTGAATTGTTTCGCCCGTCCGCGTTATACCCGTAGCCACCAGTACCCCACACATTTCCGAAGATCGCATTCGAGTAAGACGCTCCATACGGTGAACTCCAACCCCAACGGTAGTAGAAGGGCAAGAATGTATAGCAGCGAAAAGCTGAGTTGTAATACCAGAATCCAGCAGTCCGGCCCTGGAGCCATCGATTGTCTACGCTCGCGAGGAGCAGATTGACGTCGCGACGACGAACCTTGTTGTTCGCTTTCGCAACTGTCTGAGCACGCTCCTTACTCCACGTATCAAGACCATCAACCCGCTTCTTTTCCGCCTTCTGCAGTTTAGCGATTGCCACCGAGCCGCTTGTAAAGACTACTTTGTTTCCGCCCTTGATCTTGGTTCCCGAATCGCTCAGCAAAACTCGCCCTTTTCTCACAATGAGCTCAGTGCTAGCTCCCGGGACCACACTCACTCGATAGAGGCCGCCTCGAACTATCGCGAGTTTTGTATCGGGTGTGCTGATATTGATAGACAACTCCATTCCGTCGAAGCCGGTCGCCTCTACAATTGCGGTGCCACGCGCCAACCGCACCTCAAGGTTCTCAAGCGAATTACTGATCAGCTCAAATTCGGAATTCTCTCCTACCCGCAAATACGAACCTGGGTTCAAAAGCATCTCGACCCGACCGTCAAAATCTGTTTTGACGACGTCACCAGCCTCCAGATCTTCCTTAATCGTCAATTGTTCCCATTCAGAAGTGCCTCTCCCATGCACGCTCGCGTTGCCGGTGACGGCGTTAATACCGCCCGCCTTCGCGGAAATGACAAACTTGTCCCGAGTTTGGGACAAGACAATTAAAGGAAGACATAGTACCAACGCGACAGCCGACATGGTCAGGGGAAGTGAGTACGAGCTTTTTCGCATGGTATTTCTCCTAATGAACCTGCAGGGTCAGAGTGAAAGTCTGGGGCGTGCTGCGTATTATAGCGCGCCGGGATCCATTTACAAGTAATCTTCTACTGATTGATAGATTGCGGGCTGGTTCCCGCAAAATAGCCCGACTTTGCGCGAGGCCAGAGGTCACGTCGATCTGGAATGGCCACTGTGACTGAGCGCCACTTGCCATCTTTGGCGGAGTTCGAAGGTCGATACCCTATGCTGTAAATCCTACTGAGATCTTGAATCACCTGCACGTATACTCGATCAAGATCCTTTAGCTTTGCGGCTGAGTACTTCAGTGTTCCACTAGCCTCCGCCAACTCGTTCAACTGCTGCCGGGCAATTTCATAAGCAGATCTTGGCGTCCGGCGTCGCCTCACTTCCTCGGGCTCAGTATCCAGGTAAACTGGAAACACCAGCGCGTCGGACCGCCTTACCTGGTTCAGCAACTCTGCAAAACTGGTCTTTGAACCCTCTCCGTAAACATCGGGCAAAGCGTTGTCTACTCCGTCACTCATCAATATCACAGCCCGACGGCCGGATCCTGAGGAACCGGTCAGCATGGTATCGAGCACGAATTGCAGCGAGTCCCAAACGTTTGTGCCGCCCTCAGGTTTTTCAATCCGTTCGATTGAGCGCTTTAGCTGCTGACGGTCGGTCGTCAAAGGCGACACCACCCGGGGAATGTTTGTGAAGGTTACAACTCCGATTCGATCTACGGGACGAGACGCGTCTACGAAACGTTTGGCAGAGCGCCGAATGAGGTTGAGCTTCCCTTCTGCGGATCCGGACAGATCCAGCAACAGAACCAGATCGAAAGGAGCATCAGCAGATTCAAAGAACGCAATCTCTTGAGGATCCCCATCTTCCAACACGATGAAGTCCTGTTGTTGCAACGGCTGCTGATGAGCCTCCTTGCTTCGGCCAATGACACTGACCTTTAGATCCACAAGGTCAGAATCAACACGAATCCGATCGATCCCCTCCGCGACTCTCTCAGGCGATTGCGCAAGAATCGAGATTTGCATGAAAAGCAGCGACAACAACAATGCTGTTGGACTGAACCTAGTTCGCATAATACCCATGCTTACCTCGAGCAACCGCAGTTGGCTTACTCAAACTCACCCTAATCGAGCGCCATTGTCCATCTCGCGCCTTGTTCGAAGGTCGATATGCCAGGCTGTACATGGTTCCCAAATCCGCCACTACACGCTCATATGCGCCCGCCAGATCTTCGAGACGTTCAACCTCATAGAAGGCCCCGCCACCCGCTTCGGATAATTCTCGCATTCGATCGTGTCCCATATCGAAGGCTTCGGGCTGTGTGTCCTGGGGGTGTAACGCTTCGTAATATGTATTTAGCCAGATTGTATAAAGAACTCCATCAAACTCATGAATCTTGCTGATTAGTTCTCGGTAGGGAAGCTTTGAACCCTCCTGGCCCGACACACCCGGCACAGTTCCATCGAGACCGTCGCTCATCAGAACAATGGCGGTCCGACGATTAGTGGCGCTCCTGCTTTGCAAACGGTCAATCGCGAAATCTGTAGCGTCATACAGCTTCGTATCACCAGAGGCCGTGTCGATATTGTCTATATCGCGTTTGAGACGCCCACGATCCAGAGTCACCGGCGACACTACAGTCGGCTGCCCGGCAAACGTGATGATGCCGATTCGATCCGATGGACGTGCAGCCTGTACAAATCGCAGCGCTGCCTGGCGGATCAGTTTCACCACATCCCGGGTCGATCCAGAGAGATCGATCAACAACCAGAGATCAAACGGCGCCGAAGTCGAATCGAACCGCAAAATTTTCTGCTGCGTTCCATCTTCAAACAAGCGAAAATCACTCTCAACTAATCCCATCACGCCACGGTTGGTCGTACGGTCGATCACACTCACATTCAAGGTGACGAGCTGCGAATCAACTCGAATAATATCTCCCTCATCGACCTCTTCGACATCGTTTGTACCTGCTGGAACTCCCGCCGCAATGGTTGAACTCACCCCTGGTTTGATTAACACAGGTGGTGCGACCCGATCAGTACTCGGCGAAGCCTTCGCCAATATGCTGATGGCGCCGCTCTCACTCTCAACTCGAAACGGCCGTTCACCAGAGCCCAATCGCCCACTCAACACACGACCGCCGTCCGATTTTAGAGAACTGAGTTCTGAAGTGATGGATCCCGTGGTGGTTCGCACCAAAAGGTTCAGATTGTCAGCCGGAGAAAGTTCAACGCGAACCTCTCCGGAACTCGACTTCAGGGATACGCCTGCCGCCGCTCCTTTAAAGGAGATTGCGCCGCCTCGCGTGTTGATACCAACTTGGGCTGTGGCGGGGACTTTAATGGCCAGTCCGATTTCAACTTGCGGATCGATTGGTGTGCGTAACACAGAGATCAACAACACGTCCTCTTTTTTCTCAATTACAATTGGAGATCGTCGAAAAGGCGCTCCAGGGATCGAGGCGTAAACCACAACATGTTTTTGGTCCCACACTTCAGTCGTGACTGCGCCATAGTAGTTCTCAATATTGATGCGGCCGGTATCCGGTACATCGATGCGAATGCCAGCTTCTGAATCCTGCGACGCAAGGACGGGCGCACACGGCGCTGCAATAAAGAGCATCAATAGCAGACGCAGATGGATTCCAGAGTCTCGTGACATGCCAAATACGGTTTGGTGATCCTGTCGGGGAGAGAATCTCTTCAGACTTGTAATCTGAAAGTATGATTATCGCTCAATCATATCAAGCATTGAACCTTCACCGGACGATGCCGGTTCGGGTGCGGGTGGCGCAGCAACCTCGCCATCAGATAAATCGGCCAATCGCAGCAGCAAGTTGTTGGCGTTTGTCGCGTAAGGCAGAGCGCCGTCTTTTGTTAGGATGCGATCCCGCACCATCTGTTCGATGACGCGATCGAAAGTCTGCATGCCCTCCTGGTCACCCTGCTCCATCGCATCGACCAGCGATTTGCCTTCGGATTCGCCTTTCTCGAGGTACTCGCGGGTTCTCATTGTGGACTTCAGAATTTCTATGGCCGCAACCCGCCCCTTACCATCTGCCCGAGGGATCAGGCGTTGGGAAGCGATGTAACGGAAAGACTGTGCAACTCGCGTTCGAATGGCGCGCTCCTCGTTTTTGGGAAAGACTCCGATGATTCGGTCAACTGTTTTGGAAGCGTCGATGGTATGCAATGTGGAGAGGACCAAGTGACCGGTTTCAGCGGCCTCGAGTGCGACTTCGATCGTCTCACGGTCACGCATCTCTCCGACGAGAATTACTTTGGGGGCCTGACGTAATGCTGCGCGGAGCGCGATGGCAAAATTTGGGGTATCAGAGTGGAGCTCGCGTTGGTGAATTGTTGAGTTCTTGTGCGCGTGTAGAAATTCGATCGGATCCTCAATGGTCACAATGTGGTAGTACTTCTGTTCGTTGATCAAATCGATAATGGCGGCAAGTGTTGAACTCTTACCGCTACCCGTCGGTCCGGTCACCAGTACGATCCCGTTCTTCAGATCCGCAATCTCTTTGAGCTGTTCCGGTAGATTAAAGTCGCTGAACTTTGGCGGATGCACAGGGATGACGCGCATGACAATCGCGTGCGTGCCACGCTGCTTAAAGATGTTCACGCGAAAGCGCGCTTCTCCGGGAGCGCTGAATGAAAGGTCTGCGGAACCTGATTTTTCCAGACTTTCGATTGCGTTCTGATGGCTGCCGATGATCAGCTTTGCTATTCCCGCAGTGTGGGCGGGCGTGAGCTTCTCAAGTCCCGCCACATTCACCGGCTGCAGTTTCCCGCTCAATTCGATTTGCGGCGGTCGACCCGGTGAGAAAATCAGATCGCTCACTTTATCTGAGGCGCTTAGCATCTGCCGCAGGACTACCAAAAAGTTTGGCACCGCTGGTCCAGCGGCTGAGGAATTTTGAACTGGAGGTTGTTGGCTGCTCATTTGGAACTTTTCTCCCACGCAGGCGTCAAATGTTAGGCACAGAACGTAACCAAAAAGAAAGGTTTGAGGCGAACAAACGAAATCAAAGTTACGTACATCAAAGTGTCAGTTCGTGGGACATTTCGAATTTATGGTCCCTATTACATGGAACGGAGGCGCTAAGACATGGCAACTTACAGAGATCCTGTTCGATGCTTTGCTCCACTGGAAGTGATCGAGCGCCTGCTGGAAATTCGAGTTGAAGCGGGCTATACCCCCGCCGTCTATCTCCTATCACCCGATGATTTGGCGGACTACCTCGATGCATATGGTTTCGACGTGTATGCGTTTTCTGAGGCCGAAGCTGAGTTTCACTTCGGCGATTACCGGGCACCGCTGGCGCCGGGTGGAGATGTTGCACACAGTTCGCCAACCGCACATTGACACCTGAGAACTTTTCAGGTCCCTGCAGCAAAGGAGATCGCAGCTTTCTTGCGGTCTCTTTTTGCCTTTAGCGTAGGGCTTTGATTACAAAGAACGTCGCATCGTCGCCTGCGCCAACACCATCTGTCCAATGATTTACCTCTTCATGCACCGCAGCAATTAGCTCCCGTGCACTCAGATGAGCTACAGATTTAACCGCACGCGCGAGACGATCGCGGCCAAACTCTTCGCCTTTTGGGTTCATTGCTTCAGTAACGCCATCAGTATAAAGAACCAGGATCTCACCGGGTTCGAGGCTTAAATAGTACTCGTGGTAGCGAGTCTCCCGAAACATTCCCAGTGGCAGTCCCCCGCGTTCCAGGAAGCGAATGTCACCGTTGGTGTCGAGCAAGAGCGCGGGGTTGTGACCAGCATTCGCATAGGAGAGTGAATGGTTGGTTGCATCGAGAATTCCGTAGAACGCCGTCACAAATTGATTGCGCTCGATTGATTCCCATAGCAGGTAGTTCACTTTAGCCAGCGAAATGTGCGGTGCATAGCCAATGTGAGTGGCGGCACGCAAGCTTGCGCGCAGAAAGGCCATGAGCAACGCGGCCGGCACACCCTTGCCGGAAACGTCGGCAATTACTAAGCCAATCTGGTCATCGTAAATCCGAACCCAATCATAGTAATCACCCGAGACTTCTTCGGTGGGAAAGTTATAGGCGCTAATATCGTAGCCCTCAAGCTGTGGGTCACTCGGCGGCAAAAGTTCAAGCTGAACCTGGCGGGCCACCTCCAGCTGTGCCTCCAAACGCTGCTTTTCTATCAACTGATCATGCAGCATCACCTTTTCGATGATAATCGCTACCTGCGAAGCGAGCATGCCGAGAACCTGTAAGTCGTCTTCGGAATAGGCATTAAGTTCATCGCTCTCCAGATCAAAGACACCAATCACTTCGTCATTGGAGATGATAGGAGCGACCATCTCAGAGCGTGTTTTTTCCCGGGCGTTTATGTATATGGGATCGTTTCGGACGTCATGACAGATAATCGGTTCCCCGGTCAGCGCCACTTGTCCGATGAAACCTTCGCCTAACTTCAGGTGAAGTTCTGAGAGTTCATCGATGTCGTAACCACGAACTGCTTCGGCTTGAAACTCACAAGTATCAGCGCCCTTCGCCCCAGTTCGTCTGTCCGCGCACTTCAGCACGAAAATACCCGCTGCATCGTATGGTATCAGTGAGTCGAGCGTATCAAGCACCAGATTGAGGACTTCCTGAAGGTCGAGAGAACGACTGATCTTCTTGGTAATATCGAGGAGCATCCGCAGCTTGTCGGTCGTTGTGAGACCAGGTAGCGGTGCCTCTTTTAGCTGTTCGGACATGAGCTTACGTTATCGTTATTGCGCTGTTGATGCAATGGACTAGCGCAGAAAACTTAGCCACGCTCAGTTGGTCTGCGGGTGGGCTTTCCGGTAAAGCTGCCACAGGTGGGTAACCTTCAGCCGATATTCAACCAGTTCGCGGCTAACTCGAAGGTGTTTGGCAACCTCTACTGACGTTTTCCCCGCCAATACAAATTTCCTCAGCGACGAAAATGGCACCAGGGCAGCGGCGCCGACACCATAAGCAGCCTCCTCATCGGTCTTACGATAGTCCCGGGCCAGTGTCCGGCCCCATTCATCCTGGGCGACGATTTTCAGGCGGCTAGGCTGGTGGCCCAGGAACACGTGGGCTATCTCTTCCATCAGCGTTGCGTTAGTTCGCATACGACCGTGCGTAGGATTCAAGATGACTAATCGTTCCCCATTGGGCAATGGAACCGAGCATGCGCCCCCAGACCAAGATGACGCGGCATCACCAAGCAGATGTTCACGTGACTCTTCGCTCAGCCCTTGAACAGCGTGAAAATCCAACACTAGCAGGTTAGCGAAACGTGCTAGTCGAAATGGGTCGAGTGGTTGATCAGATTTGACGCGCGCAAACTCTCGCAGTCCGATGGCACTTAATTCAATTTGTCGCCATTTTCGGCCTTGCGGAAGTTCCTCGAACGACATGATCCAACGACCACTACCTGCGTTTGCGTGAGCTCTTATCATGGCCAGCGTGGCTGAACTGAGAATACGCAACGCGAAAAAGTTCTGAAAGGGCGGACGCCGTTTCCGGGGTGAGATTGCGATCCGCGCGGAGGTGGGCTTCGACGATCTCTGGTGTGGACTCGTGGGGGAAATATACGACCGGCTTTGCTGATTGGCTGTCGGAGCTACGCCCGGCAAGGATTCGTTCCATTGGCATATCGAGCCATGAAGCCAATCTGGCGATGTTGTCGGCGTCAGGCTTACCAGTTCCATTTTCTATTCGCGATAGCGTGGATGCCGAGACACCGGTTTCGTCTGCGACGTCGCGCAGGCTAAGCTTTAGTTCTTCGCGCCGGCGACGGATCGCGCGGCCTAACTCTTCGGTGTTAACCAGCGGTTTGGCCATTCGGCTCATGATAGATCCTCCATGTGAGATGGAGAATAACATGCGTTCGTTTTAGTTACAAGATTCTGTCCTACGCGTGAAACACCAGAATTTTTAAGGGGACCACCACACGTGTAGTATTTCGTTGGTCCATGGCGATGGATGACTCCATGGTTTCACACAATCTCTAAAACCATGGTGTCTTGAAAAAAATGACCGGTGAGCAATTCAGACCGAAGCCGAAGGAGGATCACTGTGATACGGGTCTTGGCAGTGACCAAAGCCCAACAACTAACTGACACTTAGCGTTTATTTCGCTGCTGACGAGCCGACAAAGCAAGATTACGAGCACGCGGAAGCGCGCCTACCGCCGCCATTACCTGTGGATCGTCAGTCATCACCAACACTCGATCCGCCTTTATCCGACCGTAAGCCGCTGTGACCACATTAAATCTTAGCTGCACGTCAATGAAGGAGCGGTTCTGATCCAGAACCGAGGAGAATGGAGCGAAGTGCGCATGTTCACGCACATACTGCTTGAATGCGAGGAAGACTGGTTCCCCGATCTGAAATTCACTCGGATCCAGTTCGTGATTCAGATCTATTGGGCCACTTAACTTGAAATTCTCCAAACCCTGAACGCGTCCGTTAATCAATTCGCGACTGAATCCGAATATCGGGTTCAAGAGTCTTCTCTGCGTTTGGCTGATCGTTTTGGGCCGAACAACTTCATCCGGGGCTATCCCGCCGCCTTCATAAACGGCACGACCCGTATCGGTCTTTTTGGCCGGGCTGCCGGGCTTCGTCTCGACTTCGCCTTCCAGCTGACCAAAGCCACCGTTTGTGTAGTAGTCGTAATAACCGCCACTTGAGTAATTACGCTGGATGAGTCGCCCCGCAGGGGTGTAGTACTTCGCCGATGTCAGAGTCAGTCCTGCACCATACTCCAACCGGATAATGCTCTGCACCAGACCTTTGCCAAAGCTGGTGGTGCCGACTATCAACGCACGATCGTGGTCCTGCATCGCGCCCGCGACAATTTCCGAGGCTGAGGCCGTGTTTCCGTTGACCAATATTACTAATGGCGTGACGTCTGGGGCCACGTTCTTTGATTCGTAGGTGTTATCTCGGTAGCCGCTCCGGCCCTTCTGGGTAAGAATCAGCTGTCCATTCGGCAGAAAAACCTCCGCAACATTGATAGCCTGATCGAGGAATCCTCCCGGATTATTGCGCAGGTCCAGCACCAAAGAATTCAGTCCTTTTTGGTGAAGGCGTGTGAGCGTTTCGTGCAATTCTTTGGTCGTTGTGTAATTAAAGCCACGCGTCATGTCGATATAACCTACCCCTGGTCCCACCATATATGCGTCCGGAATCGACGGCTGGGCTACTGCGTCTCTTGTTAGCAGTATTGTTTGAATCCGCTTGTCCGCTGCGCGCTCGACTGTGAGTCGTACCACGGAGCCCTGAGGCCCACGAATCTTGTCGCGCACCTCAATCGAAGGTTTACCCGACATCTTCATGCCATCCACTTCGAGAATGCGGTCCCCGAACCTGAGTCCGCTGCGGAGCGCGGGCGAATTCTGGAACGTTGAGGTAACAAAGGTGTCTGGTTCGCTTTCGGTTGTGTAGTTTTGGATTGACGCCCCAATGCCAAAGTACTCCGAACGCTGGTCCGTCTGCAGTTCGTCAAATTCCTCGCGGTCGTAATAGTTCGAGTGAGGATCCAACGACCTCAGCATGCCTATCATCGTCGACTTGAAGACGGCGTTGTAGTCCAATTTACGCGCATTAACGTAATTCGACTCGATAACCCCGAGAGCCTCTTCGAAGTCGGTCTGGATTAAGGGAATCGCGGGACTCGCATTTGCTCGACCGGCTCGGCGATTAGGCGCCGACGGCGTAGACGTTTTGGTTCCGGAAGTACTGCCTACCGGGGATTGCTTTTGAGAACGCTGCTGTTGAGCAGACGCTGGAGCGCATATTCCAAATGCGAAGATCGCGAGGGCAACTGCCAGGTGCGAAAGTGTCTTCTTCACTACAAGCCTCTGACGGCAAGGTATACTTGTTGGGAACGAAAATCCGGGGTGGTCGCCAATATATCGGATGCTCGCGTCCCGAGCAAGGCGACGTCCCGGTGCAACCAAGATTTCTATTTATGCGACTCAAAAGAGAAAAGTTCTAAATAAGGAGCAACTCCAATTCGGACCGTCTGTTTTGGTACTGTTTAACGCGTGCTTGACGCGCCTTTAACCACCTCCGTAGAATGAACTTCCATTTAGCCGAAAACGTATTCCAGTTGAGTTGATCGGTGAGATCAGTTAAAGGAGTAACTGTAAAATGAGTAGTCCTTTCCAAAGGGAAGAACAACAAGCGTCTGAGACGGTAGACGACCTCATGGTCCGAGACGACGATATTGATGCAGCCGACGAACCGACGCGAACAGCGAACTCCGTCCGAGATATCGCTTCCCGCATTCCGGAATCGTTAAGTGCAATTGGCCGCGACATCAGCCGCACCATTGAAAGGGCGATGTCAGCCAAGGACGATTACGTGGTTGCGGTCAAGATCTCGCCAGAAGCACAAGACAAGTTGGAACAACTCGTTCAGGCCGGCGTATTCCGCAGCCGTGCTGAGGCCGCAGGTTTCCTAATTGACGAAGGAATCAAGACACAGTCTGCGCTGTTTGAGCGAGTGCAACAGAAACTAGCTGAAATAGAACGGTTGCGCGCTGAACTGCGCGGGTTGATTAACGAAGGGCCATCCTAAGGGCCCCTTCGTTTTCTTCCCTTACCTTTCTCCCCCATCTGTTTCATTACTCCCCACACGGGAACAGCACGGCCAAAAAACGAAAGCGAACCAGAACAACGTGGCAGAAACCTTTCAACTCCCACAAACACCAATCGAACAATTTACTCTTTCAAACGGACTTCGCGTCATCCTTAACCAAGATCAGGCCGTGCCAGTTGTTTCAGTGGCCGTCTACTACGATGTGGGTTCTCGTAATGAGAGACATGGCCGAACCGGCTTTGCGCACTTGTTCGAACACATGATGTTTCAGGGTTCTGAGAACGTCCCAAAGGCCGCTCATTTCCAGTACATCTTCAATGCTGGTGGCACCATGAATGGCACCACGTCCACTGAGCGAACCAACTACTTTGAAACGTTGCCTGCGAACCACCTGCCATTGGCACTTTGGTTGGAAAGTGATCGGATGCGATCGCTAAAAGTTACACAGGAGAATCTGGACAACCAGCGGCACGCAGTTCAGGAAGAGAAGAGACTCCGGTATGACAATCAGCCTTACGTTAATGCTTTCCTGCGGATAAACGAGCTGATCTTCAAGAACCCGGCAAACGCTCACTCAACCATAGGTTCAATGGAAGATCTCGACGACGCCACTATCGACGATATACGTGAGTTTTTTCGCATTTATTATGCACCGAATAACGCAGTGCTTAGCATTGCGGGCGATTTTGAAAAAAGCGAAGCGCGGTCCCTCGTAGAGAAGTATTTCAACGACATTCCCAGCCAGCCAGACCCGCCCCCGGTTGATGTTAGCGAGCCTGAAGAAGTGTCAGTTAGGGAAGAGACCTTTTTCGACCAGTTGGCACCCGCACCGGCATTTGTTCTGGGGTGGAAAATCCCGGCCCGGCGTACGCCAGACTTTTACGCTCTTTCACTCGCCGGTGAATTGTTGTTTGAGGGAGACAGCTCTCGTCTGTACCAGAAACTGGTAAAAGGTGATGAGTCAGTCGTGTCAATCCAGGGCGGACTGGATGAACGACGCGGGCCTTCAGCTTTATACATCTTTGCATTGCCAAAGCCAGGTCAGGAGGTTGCGACCATACGCGAACAGATTGTCTATCAGATTCGTCAGCTCGCCGCTGAAGGCCCTTCAGCCGCAGAGATGGAGAAGCTGCGCAACTCGCTCTCTAACGATGCCGTCCGTGGAAGGCAGTCGACTATGTATCGCGCTCAGAGACTGGCTGAGTATGCCCTGTACGATGGAAACCCGACACTGTTTGATTCAGAACTGGAACATTATCTGCGCGTCACGCCTGGAGAGATCAAAGCTGCGGTAGCGCGGTTTCTGGATGTGGACGATAGGGTGGTGCTGGACATCGTTCCTCAACACGCTGAGGCAGAACAGACAGTTGGGGCGTCGAGACAGGCTTCAGGTGAACCACAACAACCCGCGGCTCCGGCGCCGCAAGTGCCGGAAAAACCATCTCCGCACCCGCCGACTCCAACTGAGGCAGAGGTTACACTGAAGGATCGCACGGCGACGCATTCCGAACAGCCCGAACAGCCTGCGGATACTCCCCAACAGACCATACCTGGATCAGGACCGTTACATCCATAAATGAGCTCAGCACCGCGAGTAACAACGCAACCACCACCATTGCCTCCGCGGCCGATTCGTATTCCACGGGGCGAGGAAACCTTCCTACCGAATGGACTAAAGGTGATTCTCGTTGAGGACCGGCGCCTGCCGCTGGTCAGTTATCGTCTTGCGCTTCGCTGTGGCGACGCACATGACCCAAGGGAACTGCCGGGACTCACCGACACCCTCACGGGGCTTTTAACCGAGGGCACGGAGTCACGGACCAGCCGGCAAATCGCGGATGAAGTTGCTCGAATGGGCGCTTCTCTCAGCGCAGGAGCAAATTCTGATTATACGAATGTAGCTGCTTCATCGCTGGCCCGCTTTACGGATCAAGTTCTCGACATTCTTGCTGACGTTACGCTTCGGCCATCGTTTCCCGAGAATGAAGTTGAGCTTGCGAAACAGAATACGATTGAAAGCCTAAAACAGCAGCGCGCCCAGCCATCGTTTTTGGCAACAGAAATGGTGTCGCGCGTGATGTATGGCGAACACCCGTATTCCGTTGTTTCGCCGACTCCAGAATCAATCAAAGCCACAACTCGCGGGAGCCTGGTCGATTTCCATCGCAATCGTTTCGTTCCCAACAATGCGGTTTTGACGATTGGCGGCGACCTCAAGTCCGCCCAGGTCATTGCCAAGGTCGAGAGTCTGTTTTCTGAATGGGAGGCTGGCTCCGCCCCGAGCGAGGAATTTCCGCCACCTCCGGACCGTGTGCGGCGAACCGGCCATATCGTGGACCGTCCGGGATCAGCGCAATCGAACATCGTTATCGCGAATGCCGGTATCACACGCACCAGTCCAGACTACTTTCCAATGCTGCTGATGCACACCGTGCTTGGTGCGAATGCTTCGTCTCGCCTGTTTATGAATCTGCGGGAGGAGAAGGGCTACACGTACGGGGCGTATTCCAGTCTTGACGCTCGGCGAACAGCAGGGACGGTACGGGCTACTGCAGAAGTAAGAACACCGGTTACCGGTGACTCGCTTAAGGAATTTATCTACGAGTTGAACAGAATTCGCACTGAACCCGTCTCCGAAAAAGAGATAAGTGATGCAAAGTCCTACCTGACAGGTGTGTTCCCAATCCGTCTTGAAACGCAGGAGGGGCTCATTGACCAGTTAGTTCAGATCGAGATGTTTGGTCTGCCGCGAGACTACCTCGAAACCTACCGCGACTGCGTTCAGGCTGTAACCATCGAGCAGATTCAGGAGGTCGCTGAGCGCTACATCAGGCCTGATCAGGCCGCGATTGTGATCGTCGGAGACGGCAAGCAGATTTTGGAGCAGGTTTCGCCATTCACCTCAGACCTGGAGTTCTACAACACTGCCGGAAAGCGAAAGGAACGACCATCAGCATCTGCCGCCACTGCGGTTCTCCCGAACGACGTCGCCGGCAATTGGACGTTGTCGATTGAAACGCCGCTCGGTCAGGGCATCCCCGCAAATCTCACCTTAGCGAGCGATGCAGCCGGCATCTCAGGTAGAGTCGAATCCGAGATGGGGACTGCAGTTATCAACTCGGCCGAATTTAATGGAACAGAGTTCTCGGCAGTTCTGGCGTTTGATATGGACGGCACTGTGCTGGAGGCGCAGATCGAAGGCGAAATTTCCGGCGAGCAAATAAGTGGAACAATAACGCTGGAGAGCACACCACCGCTGCCCTTCACTGGCCGTAAGCAGTAACAACACTCTCAAAAATAAAAAACCGCCCGGCATGGCCAACATGCCGGGCGAATCACAGGAGGAACCGAGTGTTATGTCCGCCGCTATAACTGCGACGTTCTTTAACCTCACCTTTCAGATGTCGCACGTAGTGAGCGGGGTTGCCAAATGTTCCTACTTCTCATAGCGAAGAATCGTTCCCTCACCACCCACCGCCCAACCAATCTTCTTGTTGAAATACAAAGCATAGAGGTTTTCTTTTGTTGCTGCTTCTTGTTGCACCCAACTTCTTCCACCATCGCCTGTCCGTAAAACTGTACCGCCACGACCTACCGCCCAGCCATCATCGTCCCCAAGAAATTGAATGCTGAGCAGAGTGGAGCGTACACCAGCGTTTACTGTTTCCCATTGGTCTCCGCCGTCGGTTGTACGCAGAATCGTGCCTCGCTCACCCACTGCCCAACCTCGTTTATCATTCCGAAAATTGACGTGATAAATCGTAGCCGTCGTCTGTGAATTCTGCTTCGTCCAAGTCAATCCTCCGTCTGTCGTTTTCAGGATCGTTCCACCTGCTCCTACAATCCAACCTCGACGGTCGTTATCAAAATCCAGGTGAATGAGTTCGAGCCGACTAGGAGCGCGCTGTCTTTGCCACGTATCTCCACCATCTGTCGTGCTGATTAGGATGCTGTCAATGACCCGATCTCTCTTGCTTACGGACCCTACCACCCAACCCTTCTTCTTGCTGGGGAAGCGGACGCTGTAGAGTTCCACTAGCGCACCATCGAATTCAGTCGGCTGAAACCTTCGCGACTCAGTCCACCGACTACCGCTATCCCGAGAAACAAAAATGGCGTTACCCGCGAGAAGAAAGCCGTCTTCTTTGTCGCGGAAATAGATGTCGTTGATTCCGTCGGTAAAACCCACGGCCTGGCGAATCCAGGTTTGGCCTCCATCATCTGTCCGACTCAGAAACCCGTTGTCTCCTCCGATCCAACCCCGCTTACTATCGAGGAAGAACACCGTGTTCAGATCCTGGTCCGCTCCCGCGAGACGCGTTGCAACCCACTGTGCCGTCGCGACGTTTGCAGCACCAATCATGAATAACGTAACGGCAAGTAAGTGATTAATCGTGCGCCTCATTTTGTAGACCTGTAGTCCAAATCCGCTGAAATGTGACAGCCAGAGTTCCAGCATCAGTTGTAGTGCATATGGGATTCAGCTTGAATTTACCATATCACACTCGTCAGACAAGAACTCTCAGGCAACACATAATGAGGCTCAATTAACGCCCGGCGTTCCGGCATTCAGTTTCAGGAAATGGCTGGCATCCTAAGGCGACGCAGCTTCGACCCGATAGACATGACCGTCGATTACAACGGTAACCTGTTCGCCCAGGGCGAAGAAGGCAGCCAACTGAGGTTTTGCCTTGAGGAGCTCATAGTATTCGCGACTGGCAAACTGTACCCTCGTTTCCGGAAGCTTTGCGTCATCTTTGTACTCCGCGTCAACCCATACTTTTTCGCGCAGATAGAAGGTCTTGCCGCGTGCAGTCTTAACAAAAGAAGAGGACGTCTCGTTTTCGTCGCGCAAGATCTCTTGCTGCTCACGTGCCTTCTTGCTTTGCTGCACGGCCGTTATCCCTGTTGTGGCAGCCGCATCGGCGGGCCTTGGTGCTGGCGCCGCCATCTGTTGATTTCGAAGCCCACCAGTAGCGGATCTGCCCGTGACTGGCAATGAGGTGACGGATTGTCGTTCCGCTCCCGGCTCGAGGGCCAGGTAAGAAGTATAGGGAGTAACAATACCGAAACGCGTCCCGAGATCGACAATCTCATCTCTCAGCTCTCGCTGCTCACCATTAGTGCGAATCTGCTCCATCAGCCAACCTACTCGACGAGTAGCCCAAAGGCGCGGCAGGAAATCGTTCTGTTCGCTCCTCAATGGAAAGCGAAGATTGTCGTAGAAGAATGGCTTGGCAGAACGACCAGCATTACCGTGCAGGCCCAAACGCACGTACTCCATGTCGATGGCATTTCTGTACCTACCGATCAGCGTAACTTGCGAACCACGAAACAGATCCGGCAAAGACCGCGGATAGACCAGGTCTGTTTCAACTCCAGCCATGTCCAAGCGCAAGTCCGTAAGCACCGGGTGGTTTATCTTCGCGAAGAAGTTGGAAATCTTTACTTCCAGATCCTCCTTGGGCTCGATGTAATCGGCCACACCGCCGTGCTCTGCGGCCAATTTATCGAGTAGCGTCGTGTTTACGTCATACCCGACGCCGAACGTAAACAATCTGACTCCCTGCGGTCTGGCTGCTCGGACGTTCTCAATTATTCGGCCAACATTTGTTTCGCCGACTGTCGGAAGACCGTCAGTCAGGAAGACAATAATTTTCGGACGATCCGTCGCTTGAAACTGCGGCATTGCGGTGAGCAATGCCTGGTTGATATTGGTACCACCCACCGGTCTTAATGAATTGACAAACTCTTCTCCGCGTTTTCGACCCTGAGGGTCTGCTGTGATTAGCCCTCTTTCCATGAGCCGCTCTTCGCCGGCAAACGCGACAACGTTAAAACGATCCTGCGGACGCAGGATGCGAATCCCATAAAGTAGTGCTGACCGCGCCTTATCCATCTTTCCTGTATCGGACATCGATCCGGACGTATCCAGCACAAAGATGATGTCCTTAGCGGCATACTCTTGTTCAGACCATTCGTCCTTCGGCGAGATCATCAGCAGAAAATAACCATCTTTACCTGTCTCGCGATGAGTAATCAGGGTGAGGCCGAAATCGTCACGCGTCGTCGTATAGAAGAGTTGAAAATCCTGTGGCTCTTTATCACCGGCGGTTTCAAAGGTGATCACCGATCGACGCTCACCAGCGGCTTTAATATCTATTGCATGTGACGGCGAATAGACGTTGCGAAAAGGAGTTTGGCTCTGTAACTCGACTCGTCCTGAAACAGTTCCGATTCGCGCAAGTTGTCGGCCGGTCCCCAGTGGGTAGCGGTAGGCAACTGTGCCCGCCTCGCCACGAAGCACTTGTGTATATGTCAGCTCCAGTTTTTTGTCAGAACGCGGAGGTATTGGAAAGACGCTTGCTTGGAAAAGATCCTTTCCAGCGTACTCCAGCAGGCCCGGATCCCGCTGTCTGCGGACGATCTCGTCGTAGATTCGACGGGCTTCTTCACGAGACCTAACCTCACCCACCAGACGTTGGTTACCTTCCCAAATGGCAAACTCGCTTATCGATGCGGATTCAGGAATCGGAAAAAGGTATGTGCCCTCAAGAGTTGCATCTGTATCGTTTCGAAAAACCTGCTCCAGATGTGTGGTTGCTACCTGTGAGGCTACCTTAACGTCAATCTTTATCGATTTGACCGGCAATGTGGGCGGTAAGGGAACCGCTACCGGGCGGCGCTCAGGACACCGCTGGCACGGCCCTGGAACAATGATGCCTTGCGCCATGACGTTCAGAGCAGCAAGCAAAACATAGGCAAATATAAGCGAGCAGAAGAATCTCCGGGTTAACATGCAAGTCTCCTTGAATGGTAGGTTAATCGCGTTTGCACGTAACTAGAACGAAGGCCCGAAGGCATTCTTGCGGTACGCCTGGGGTTGGCTTAGTGAAGTTCCCTCAGGCGTGGGTTCTTGAGCGCTACCAGCGAAACATACACGACGATGGCCGCCCCGCCTGCTGTCAGCGCTACCGGAGCACCAAAACGTTCGGACACAGCGCCGCCTAGCAGATTCCCAATGGGCATTGTGCCGATGAAGGTAAGTATGAACATGCTCATCACACGACCCCGCATCTCATCAGTGACCAACTTTTGAAGCAGAGTGTTTGTAACCGCGACCGAAGTGACGATTGCGAATCCTACTCCGAACAATGAGATCATCGAGGCAATGAGGTTGGTCGACCGTGCAAAAGCTATCAGACACACTCCGAATGCAAAGGCGCCCCCGATGACAGACCAGCCTTTGCGTTTGAAGTCCCCGAGGTAGGCCAGCAGGAGTGCCCCAACAAAGGCCCCAGCGCCTGCTACTCCCATCATCCAGGCGAGTCCGGTGGTACCAAGATGAAATATATCCCGAGCAAAGATAGGAATTAATGTCAGGTAAGGGGCGCCAAAAAGACTGCTCACGGCTGAGATCATCAGTAGCGAAGATACGCGTGGACGGTTGCGAACATAGCGAAAACCCGCGATCAGATCCTGCCATAGTGCGCGCCGGTCTTTTACCGAATGAGCAGCGATCGTTTTCCTGCTCGGATCCAAGCGGACCTTTCGCAGCGCAATCACAACCGCCGCAAAAGACAGGCCATTAGCGAAAAAACAACCGGCGAGGTCAAACAATTTGAATCCCACTCCGGCCAATACTGGGCCAAATACACGTGAAAGTTGAAACTGCGAGGAATTGAGCGCAACGGCGTTGGCCAGATCCTCTCGGCCCACTAGATCGAACGTGATGGCCTGGTAAGAAGGTCCCGCGATCGCCATACAGCAACCTGTGACAAACGAGAACGCAAGTATCATTGAAAGCGTAACGACGTTTGTCCATACGAGTAATGCCAGTAACAGAGCGGCAAATCCCGCAACAATCTGCGTGTAGAGAAGGAGGCGACGTCTATCAACCAGATCGGCAAAGACACCTCCTGCGAGTGTAAGGAAGAACCCGGGGGCCGTTGCCATAAAACCATCCACTCCCAGCCAAAAAGGAGAATCGGTAATTTGCAGCACCAGCCACCCTTGCGCGACTGCCTGCATCCAGGTGCCACTGTTGGAGATGAATGCGCCCGTGAAAAACAACCTGTAGTTTCGATGCGAGAGCGATCGAAACATTCCTGAAGGGCGCAGTCGCGGTCTGCTGGTCGACTTCACCTGTGCCGGGTCGGGTGACATTGATGGATCTCTTACCACTGGCTCACAAAAAGCACCAGAGTCCGCTGACGCCACCACATACCATTGCGAGCACAAAACCGGCACTTGGCGTCGTGAATCAATGTTGAATATTTGGAACCCATCCCGACTGTTACAGAACGCACGACCGAATTGTTGTACAAGGACAAAGTTCGATAAGCTTCAGCTTGTCGTTTGCCTGACTCGTGCTTCTGATGAGAACGAGTCTCTTTGAGAAGCACGATCTTTGAGAAGCACGCGCTTCGACCGAAGCACGAGTCACCCAAACGACAAGCTGAAGCTTATCGAACAGGGCGACGCCAGGCGGAAAGCGAGCCGCCTCCACCGGAACGCCGCTCGGCAACAATCTCTGCCAATATGGACAATGCCACTTCCTCAGGCGTCACCGCACCAATATGCAAACCGATTGGTGCGCGGACTGCCTTCAACTTCTCCTCTTCTATACCTGACTGCCGCAGGCGCTCAAGCACGATGTTCGTTCGTCGCTTGCTCCCGATCATCCCCACGTAATCGGGTTGCGCAGTCAGAGCCGCGCGGAGGCACTCTTCATCCTGATTGTGTCCACGCGTCACAATCGCTACTGAGATACCGTGCCCATTGCCCAAAGCGTCTCGAACTGACTGGGCCCAGTTCTCAGCGACACACAAAGCAATGTGTTCCTCGGGAAACCTTTCGGCGGCCACGAACTCATAACGATCATCAATCAGAGTTATCTTAAAGCCCAGCGCCGAACCCAAGCGGGCCAGTGCCGCGCCAACATGACCGGCGCCACAAATCACAATTCGTCGTTCAGGTTCAATTCGCTCAAAAAGCACACTGCCTTCAACACTGGACGCTGCTTCGCGCAAGCTGAAGACCTTCACGTCCTTGCGCGAGTCAAGAAACTTAAAAGCGAGGTCAACCAGGACTCTGTTGATGTCCGAATCGATCAGTGTTCCGGTGGTATCCCCCGTTGTCTCTATAAAAACCTTAGTGCCTACTGGTATTTCGCCTGAGATAAACGTTGCTAGAGCCGCCGTCTGCCCGGCTTCAAGCACACGGGCAACAGCTTCAAGCAGCTCCCCTACGGGATCTCTTTCATCGGAACTCAACATGAGAGGGCGGGATTTACTCGATTGTGGAGCGGCGAATTCCCAGCGCCGCGATCAGCCTTCGCAGCAACCACAACGGGCCAATCAAAAGATACACTGGGTTACGAAAAAACGCTGGTTGATTACCCTCGATGGCGTGGCCCACGAACTGAAGAATCCAACCGCCGACGAATAACGCCAAGGCCCAGCGCCAGTTGAAAAAAAAGAGCGGCAGTGAAATAACAATCAGCGGAATGCCGATGCTGTGTGTGAGCTTATTGAGCGGATGGCGATGTTTAGCTTTGTAATTCTCGATGAAGGATTCGGCCATAGCTACCTACTTAATCACGTCAATAAGGATTTCCATTGTACCGCCGCATACCATCCCTTCCTCGCTCGCGTCCTCTGCTGTAAGCGAAAAGTGATGGAGAGCGGAGACCCCGGACCGCAAAGCCTCACGTGCTTCAGCCCAAACTTCTGCTTCAATACACCCGCCACCGACCGTACCTGCGACCTTCCCATCCTGAAAGAAAAGCATCTTGGCGCCGCGTTGCTGGGGAGTTGAGCCGCGCGTCTCCGCTACAGTGGCTACAACGATGCGCTCCCCTCGGTTACGTGCATCTCGAAGCAGTTGATACAGCTGACCCACAGAAATCGTGGACATGGCTACTGGGGTCGCTCTGGGTTTTTGGTTCCGCGATCTTCGGCCGAGGATGAATCAGCCTCCTGCTGATCGCGCAACTCTAATCGTCTTCGTAGACGGTCAACCTCGCCGTCAGCGGTTACCAGCGAGGCTTCAAGTCGGATGCGACTCGTCTCCAAGATCCTGATCTGCGCCAACGTTCTGGTCTTCTCACTTTCGAGCTGACGCCGGCGAGCGTCGCGTGTTTCCTCGGGACGCACACTCCCGTAGCCGGCAGTAGCACGTTCTATGTTCTCCGGCTTCGACGAGTAGTCAATCTGCTCGAGCTTCGTCTGTAAGTCGGCAAGCTTAGTCTCAGTATCAAGCAATTGACTGCGGACCGATTCGGCTCGCTGTTCTGCTCTCGTTAAGCGCTCCATCTCAAGGAGAGTCTTATCGTTCTCCTGCATCTGACTCAACTTATCGCTCAGTCGTTCCACCTGCTGGGATAGCGAATTAATGGTGCGCTGCATCTGTTCCTGCTCGGAGGGGGCCTTCTTCGGCGTGGTCTTGTTTGTCTGAGTCTCTTCCCCCAATTGCTGGGGGTCAGTCGCGGATTCATCCGCGGTGCTGATTATTTTCGCCTCATCGTTTGGATTCTGATCCTGGGCAGCCGGTGCAATTTCCGGATTGACAATCACGGGTCGGGTTGTCCGGCGCGGGCGACGGCGGCGGTTCTGAGCGTCAGCCTCAATCAAGCACGAACTGATCATGATCAGTACTGCAAATACAAACGAAGTCAGGCGAAACAGTGGGTTTTTCATTTTTAGACTCCTAAGAACACGACAAAGATACCCTTCAGATGAGATGCGTTCAAGCAGTCACAGACATGCCATACACGTCCGAAGCCGACAGCGGTTCCTGAACAATGGAGCAGTCTAACAACGAGCTTTGCACAAAAAGTGTCTGCTCAAATGTCTTCTCTGTGCGACCTCTGTGTTCTTTGTGACTCTGTGGTTGTGTTTTCGGCGAGTTCCTTCACCATGAAGTCACAGAGGGACACAGAGGTCGCACAGAGGAAAAATCTTATTTCGTACTTTTTGTGCAAAGCCCTAACAACGGGTGGCAATGAGTTCATATACAGCGTTCTTGAAAAAGAGCCGCTTCATAATGTCTCCCATGTGTCTGGCCTGCGTTCTCGCTGCTCTCGCCTTTGCTTCCGATATATAAGCGTGTTCGAGGAGGATGCGAATGGGAACCGCCTGGAACAAGTCCCTGGCCTGCTGCAGGGTGAGGTGCACTGTATGATCCGCGAATGGGCGGATCTCGTATTTGATTCCGAGACGATTCCAGTAGCTATGCAGCTCCGATACTACAGAATAAATCGGGTGATGCACGTTAACCGTGAAGTAAAGTAGACCGGCCGGTTTTAAAATTCGGCCCAATTCAGCCACGATTGTCTTCGGAGACTTCGCATGATCCACTACGTTATCGCATAACACGACGTCGAAGCTTTTATCGGGGAACGGAAGGGTCTCACCCACGGCGGCCACGGTAGCAACCCGCCTTTGCCATTTTGGAAACAGTTTTGAGTACTCAACTACAAGCGGATCCACTCCCACTCCGAGTGTTGAACCAAAGAAGAAGATCAACCCATGGGCGCCACTCCCTATCTCCGCCACACGAGTTTCGCTGGTGAAGGTCCGAAATTGTTCCAGCTTCCTCCGCACTCTCTGTGAGGCTAACTGCATTGCCTGAATGACCTCGGCCTCATGACCGCGCAGCTTAGTCGCCTTCCGCCGCTGATAGAGAAGCTGACGTGCGAGTGCGCGCTGTGCTCTCCGACTTGTGTCGGTGATCACGCGTTGTGAAGTACTAACCATCAGAAGATTAAAACGGTTGAAGCTTAAAATCGATCGCAGCTAGCTTCATGCACGTTGTAAGTGTGCCAAGTGAGATCATGTCTACTCCCGCCTCCGCAAAACCTCTGACATTCTCGAGATTGATGTTCCCGGAGTACCGGACGCGGACCGCTGGGGATAACTGGTGGGCTAGGTCTGTTAGATGAGATACCTGATCAATTGTCAGATTCTCGATCAGTACAGTGTCAGCGCCGGCTGCAATAGCTTGCCGCAGCTGATTCTCACTTTCAATCTGCATCTCAATCTTATACAAATTGCCAAGCCTATTTTTAGCGTCGACGATAGCCTTCGTGACGTCTCCAACCATTGCGATATGGTTAAGGGTGATACTAATTCCGTCATCCAGACCCGTACGGAGATTCCGTCCGCCGCCCAAAAGCACAGCGTACTTCTCCAACATTCGCAGACCGGGGGTAATTTCACGACTATCGACAATGGTGGCCTTAGTACCTTCGATCGCGTGTACGAACCTGTTAGTTGCGGTTGCGATCCCTGAGAGACGTTGGATTAGGTTGAGCGCGACCTGTTCACCAGCTAGTAAAATATCGGCAAAGCCCGTTATGCGTGCGATGACCTTCCCCTCCTGAACCTCCTCCCCGTCCGAGGCAAAAGCCTCCAACTGTTGTTGAGAGTCGAGTGTCAGAAAGACCTCTTCGGCAGCCTCAAGGCCGGCGACAATCATTCGTTCAGCTGAGACAAACCGGCCGCGAGCGCGTGTGTTGCGGGCGATGATGGCCTGGCTTGTTATGTCACCGCGACCAAGGTCTTCGCGCAGGAAGAGCGCAATTTGCGAGTAGAGTGCTCCCTCGTCAAACCAGTTCATTGCAGGTTCTCTATAGTCTGTTGTAACTGCGTCGAGCGCTGGGCTATATCGGCTATGCGTGAGCGAAGCTCGTCAACCTTTTCGGCTGGAGCCCGCTGAACAAAATTGGGATTTGACAGCTGAGTTTCAATCTTGGCGGCCTCGGTTCGCAGTTTCTCCATTTCTTTATCAAGACGCTGAAGTTCTTGCGCAAAGTCAATTAGTCCTTCCAACGGCACCGCGACTTCGGCGCCTCCGGTGAGGACTGCTCTCGCTGAGGCCTTTGGGGCATTCAACTCGCCTCCAACACTCAGCTCTGAGGCCCGCACTAGTCGCGTTATCTGCTCCGCACTGGCACTGAATACGTCACGCAGTTGTGGGTCTGCGGCGCCAACCAAAACGCGCACGCGTTCGGCAGGTTTAATGTTCATCTCAGAGCGAATATTTCTAACTCGCGAAACCAGATCGATGATCGTCTTCATCTGCCACTCAGCCTTCTCATCAATGAGTTCTTCACGAGCTTCTGGAAACGCTGCCAACATGATGGTAGCGTCAGCCCCAGCATAAGCCTGATGCAACAAGTTGCTCTCGGCGCCCGGTAACCGTTGCCACAATTCTTCGGTGATGTAAGGCATAAATGGATGCAAAAGTCGCAAAGCTTGTTCCAGTATTGTCAGCAAACGCGTTCGTGCTGTAGTGCGACGAAGGGAATCCTCCTCGCTGGTCACGTCTATCTTAGCTAACTCGATGTACCAATCACAGAAGTCATCCCAAAAGAAATGATAGAGCGTCTGGACCGCTTCATGAAATTCATAATTCTCGAGGGCGACACGCAGATCGCGCGTGGTTCGATGGAATCGCGACACGATCCAGCGATCCTGCAAAGGGAAGTCTTCGTCAGCTGGATTCAGGCTCGACGGGTTGACGGCAGCACCTTCGGCATTCATCAGCGCAAACCGCGCCGCGTTCCATATCTTGTTGGCAAAGTTCCGGTAAGACTCGACCTGCTTTTCATTCCAACGAACATCAGTTGTACCGACTGAAGCGAGCGTAAGTCTCGTTGCATCCACGCCGTACTTATCGAAGACATCCAGTGGATCAATGCCATTCATCTTCGTTTTGGACATTCGCTGACCATGGCTATCCAGAATAGTTCCAGTGATGTACACATCAGCAAAAGGTCCTTGACCGATGAACTTCAGCCCCATCATTACCATTCGCGACACCCACAAAAAGATGATGTCACGCGCGGTGATAAGCACCGAAGTCGGATAAAAAACTCTGAGATCCTCTGTTTGCTCAGGCCAACCCATGGTGGAAAAGGGCCAGAGCGCAGACGAAAACCAGGTGTCGAGAACATCGGGGTCCTGCGTTAACTCAGTGGTCCCTGCACTCTCGCAAGCCTCTTCATAGGACCTCGCAACTATCGTTTCACCTGAGCTCGTATACCAGGCTGGGATTTGGTGTCCCCACCAAAGTTGACGAGAGATGGTCCAGTCTCGCAGGTTTTCGAGCCAATTGGAGTAAACCCGCTCGTACTGTCGCGGAACGAAACGTGGTTGGCCTTCTCTTGCCAGGTGTTCGAGCGCTAAGTCACGCAGTCGATCCATCCTCATAAACCACTGCAATGAAATGAGAGGCTCGACGACTGTCTTACAGCGTTCGCACTTTGATATCGAAAATTCGTAATCGACCACCTTTTCGAGTAATTCCATTTCGGTGAAGCGCGCCACAACCTTCTCACGCGCTTTGTAACGGTCCAGCCCCACAAAATCGGCCCCGGCAGCTTCCGTCATCCTGGCGTAAGCGTCTATGACAACGACCTGGGCCAAATCGTGACGAAGACCCATCTCATAATCATTAGGGTCGTGCGCCGGGGTAATCTTCACGGCGCCCGTTCCAAACTCAGGATCGACGAATTCGTCTGCCACGAGTGGTATTTCGCGGTTCGTCAACGGCAGGAGAATCGTAGCCCCAACCAACTTCTCGAAGCGGCTGTCATTCGGATTCACTGCGACTGCGGTATCGCCTAACATTGTTTCCGGCCGAGTAGTGGCCACAGTGACGTGCCCGTCTTCCCCTTTAATAGGGTAGCGCAGGTAATAAAGCTTGCCGGCTTGTGGAATCTTTTCGACTTCGAGGTCCGAAAGAACTGTCTGATCGTTGGGACACCAGTTAACGAGCCTGTTCCCGCGATAGATCATCCCCTCTTCGTAGAGGCGAACGAATACCTCGCGGACGGCACGGGTAAGATCTGCATCCATCGTGAACTTCTCACGTGACCAGTCGACTGAGGCTCCCTCACGACGCATCTGGTTCGTGATCTGTCCACCTGACTCGTTCTTCCACTTCCACACGCGTTCGACAAACTTTTCGCGACCCAGGTCGAGCCGGTTAAGGCCCTCCTTCTTGAGTTCACGGGTGACCACGAGTTGTGTCGAGATGCCGGCGTGGTCCGTACCTGGCAGCCATAAGGTCCGAAATCCGCACATCCGCTTATATCGCGTTAACACATCCATCATTGTGTGTTGTAACGCATGGCCCATATGAAGGGAACCGGTCACGTTTGGCGGAGGAATAACGATGGAGAACACCGGGGCTGCGGGGTTTCGATTGATTTCGGGAGCAAAACAGCCCGAGCTTTCCCAACGAGCGTAGTGACGCTGCTCGGCCTCTTTTGGATCGTATTGTTTGGGTATCTCCATACTTTGCCCGTTTCCAAATTCAGGAAACCCACCGTCGAGCGGGAGTTCTGCATTGTAAGGTAACAGCCAGAGGTTTTCATCCTTACGATAGCTGTTGATTGGAACCAGAGGTGCTTGACCAAAGGGCAACCAATCAAAAAGTTGGTTCCAACACTATCCACATGGGCAGCGTGAGTATGCTTTCACGTCTCACCTCAAAACACACGTGTTCCTGCTTCCTTTTCAACGGTAAACAGACTCACAGGGCGAAGTTGGATTCTGAGCGTTGAGTGGTCCCCTTGGGCATGCAGGCTGGGAACACAAACGCCTGATGAATTCCAGAGAGCTAATGAGTAAGTTACGTTTGGAACGACGCGCTTGTCTGTTGTGGGTGGGATCTGAAAACCTCTCAACACTACCAAGTGGAGGATTTCAGTTAGGCGTTCAGAACGTGAGTGACTAAGTTACGAATTCTTCTCTTCGAGCTGGCGCTTGATTAGCAATTCGGCAAGTTCGGGCACGACCTCCCAGGCAATCTCCTGTACAACCTTTTCAGAAAGTTGTGCCACTGCACGGCGAGCAATTTCGTCAATAACTGCCGGATCCAACTGGTCCAAAGTGATCTTGTGCCCTGCACCAAGGGCAGGAGGCGCTTCATGGAATTGAGTTATCGGCTCCATAGCCTCGTCGGTCACGCGAACTAATGGCTGTTCCTCCGCTTCACTCTGCAATCCTGGCCGTTCGAATTCCTGCGTTGCGGCAAAGGGTTCGGACGCAGGTTCGTAAACTTGTTCCTGCCCCATGTGCTGCGAGGGAGCAACTTCGCCTGAGCCGTTAGTTGTGATCAACTCCGGTTCGACAAATGCGCGTGCAGTGGAAGCGACACCGACTGGTGCGGGCTCGTACTCAATAGGTTCATTCATTTCAAGATCGAGCTCGAAATCATCGCTGAGCGCCTGGTCGACCATGCCGTAGTCGCCCAGATCGAGTAGTTCATCGGCGGCATCTCGACTGCTCAGTGGTCGGGATTGGGTTGAAAGATCCATGTCCTGTTTTTCCAAAGCTGATTCGCCCGCCGGTTTCGACGTTGGCGAATGCGAGGGTTGCATGCCGAAGGCAAGCAACTCCTCCGGCAGGGGTCGAGTGTCGGCGGTCGTAACTTCAATTTCGTCGGTCGTTAATTGCTCAGGTTCAGGCTCAGGTTCGGCCTTAGGCAATTCGGCTGTTGGTACTTCTTCCTCTTCGGACCTGCGCGAGGTAACCAGTCCGCCGACCTTCTCAATAAGTCGTCTGATTGATTGGAACGGTTTAGTCAAAGTATCGTCCGCGCCAACTCTGCGCGCCTCCGCTTCGTCGAAAGGCTCAAAAGAACCCACCAGAAGCATAACAGGGATGTGCTTGAATCTGTCATTCTTCTTGATGTATTCACAGAGCTCATAGCCATTTACGTGCGGCATAAAAACATCGGCCAGCACGATGTCGGGTAAGAACTCGTTCAGCTTTTCAATAGCTTCACGCCCATCTCCGACGGCAAAGACTTTTACGTTCTCGTCGGTAAATGTGAGGTCCACAACCTTTTGAATTGTTATTGAGTCGTCGGCAAGTAAGAGTTTGCGTCCGGCTAGCAAAGCTCAATCCCTTAGCTGATGGGCGCCACTGGCGGGGACAAGAACGTGGACAGTCGACGCCGCGATGGTTTGTGGTTGCGGCCCCCAGCCGAGCCACAATTGAAACCTAACACCCGCCTTGACGGGCCGTCAAGATATTAATGGCCAATTGCTCCCTGCTACTGACAATTTAGAGAAGGTTCCTAAGGATTCGAAACCAGGAGATCGTCAGGAGTGTTTGTCTTCCGGTCAGGTCCGGCTGACCGTAAAGTGAAGCAATCCCGCTCACCCAGGTATTCATAGGGCGTGTGCCAGGGATCGACCCTAATAACTCGGGAGAGGTACATTGGCGACAAGAAATCAACTAGTACGGTGTGTTTGTCCGCCTGCACGTAATATCCGCGACTGAGCCGGAACTGGCCCAGCGCGTCAGCAACGGTTTGCAGCTCGGACAGGGCCCGTCTGCCCTTTATCTGATCAATGTTGGAGCGCACCCGGGCAATCTCGATCCAACCTGAATTACCGCCTCGAATCGCTACAATCTGCATACCGTCACGCGCCAGGGCCGCAAAGCGGAAGTCGAGAGTGACACTTGCAACTACTATCGCAGAGGGGCTGATCGCGAACGGAATGTTCATCGCCGAGAGGCTGCTGATACGCACATTGTCTGAGGGAAGAGTGACGCGAAACAGAGCAGCAAGCAAACAGCGCGCACGCCTGACGCTAAGTGTCCCACCCTCGGCGGGCTCGGCAACCGTGCACGCGTCAGTCGTCGATTGGGCACCAGTGGCTTCGGAAATCAGGCCAACGTCTTCCCAGCGGTCAGGAGCGACCCGGACCTCCCTGACTGTCCAGTCGCCATCGGCATTCTGCTCAAACCGGAAAGCCGTCTGAATTTCAGCCGTGACTTCGGGTGAGCTACCGTTGGAGATCCGTTTAACGCGAATGGCTTTTGTGGGCAGTTCGGCGCCAGCGACTCGTGCAATTAGTCGACGCGACTGACTTGCATTCAACTGGGCGGCAACACTGTGGGCCGTAAGCAGGAAGATACTAACGGTGAAGCCAAGCTGTTTCAGAACGGACATTGTAGGTCGGCGATCCCTATGCACGTTTACCGATCAGCATCTGTAACATGATTTGAAGCTGCGCAGTCGTAAAAGGCTTAGGGAGAAACACAACCGCACCGGCGGAAAAACTGTCTGATGAAAGCTTTGGATCCTGCTCAGCGGTCATCATCATAACCGGAATACTCATCAGACGCTTATCAGTTTTCATGTAACGCACTAACTCAGGACCGGAAACGTGAGGCATAACCACATCAAAGATTGCTGCAGTGAAATCCGCGTCGCTCTGCAGAATCTTATAGGCTTCGCGACCATCGCGAGCAGATAACACCGAGTAGTTTTCCTTTTCAAGAATAGTCGTCACCAGACGGAGAATTCCGGGGTCGTCGTCGGCGACAAGGATACGACGCTGTTTATCTTCGTTAGATGAGGTGCTCATAATAGTTTCTACTCAGGCTTCTACCGCTCGATTACTTTCCCCTGCGATGGCCGACAATTCAGCGGCCAATTTTATTGCTGCAACCATGCTGGAGTGTTCGGCCAACCCCTTTCCGGCAATGTCAAAAGCTGTGCCGTGATCGACCGACGTACGAATGAACGGTAATCCTAAGGTTACATTCACCGCTTCGCCAAAGGACAAGCACTTAACCGGAATCATGGCCTGATCATGATAGCAGGCGATCACTGCGTCAAACTCACCGCGTGAAGCGCGGAGAAAGACCGTGTCTGCAGAAAAAGGTCCCCGGACATTTACCTCATCCTCTCGACGGCAAGCCTCAATTGCCGGCAACATCTCGGAGGCTTCTTCCACACCGAACAATCCTCCCTCGGCGCCATGCGGGTTCAAGGCCGCGACCGCGAGGCGTGGTCGTTCAATGCCCCAGCGCAACAACTCGCGGTGAGTTAAGTTGATGGTGCGCACCAACCGGTCACGCTCGACCATTCTGATGGCTTCGGCGAGCGGCACGTGCGTAGACAGAAGCACGATGCGAAGATTCGCTGCCACAAAAGCCATCGCGTATTCCTCGGAACCGGTAAGGTGCGCCAGGAACTCGGTATGGCCTGGAAAGCTATAGCCTCCCAGAAAGAGTGCCCTTTTATTGATCGGGGCCGTTGCTATAGCATCGATACTGCCCGCTGCGCAGAGTTCAACCGCGGCCTCGATGTATTCTGCTGCCGCTTTCCCCGCCGCCCCCGATTCGATGCCTGGCTCAATAGTCCCGCTGACATTGTCAAGGTGATAAATGAGTGCGTCGGTAAACTGATCCGGCATCGCTTCGCCGCGGCGGGTAATATCGTAGCCTGATTGAAGATCAAGCGTCCGGGCGGTGTGGGCAAGCAATTGCGCGTCCCCAATAATCACTGGCAGACAGGCGCGGCGCACCTCTTCTTCAGCAACAGCCTTAAGTACCACTTCAGGACCAATGCCTGCCGGGTCTCCCATAGTGATCCCCACGCGAGGCAGAGATCGCTTTGCTCGAGGACTATTGTGCGATGAACTGTTGGCGAACTGTCTCATTAGTTGAGACGACGCGTAAGGCGTGGTCGGAGGGTGAGAAACGGGTCACTGTGCCGTTTGCTCAACGACGCGTTCCTCGGCTTTGTACATGTATTTAATATTTCGCTTCAGAATAAGCAGGTTAGGTCCGTTCTTGCGATTTACCTTTAATGCACCGCGGTCGTACCACTCGATCGTGCCCTCGATCTCCTCTCCATCCAGCAACACAATCACCATGAGCGTGTGGGCATCAATCTGCTTCTTATAGTAAAAGATCTCAGCATTGGTTTCGGGCGGGGGTGGAGTGCGCTTTCGCACCTGCACCGAAGCAGCGGGCGCCGGTCGCGCGGACTCTCTCGCGCTCTCGCCACTCTGGCTCCGCTGGGCGCCACCGTTGGCTCTCTCTCTGAGTGGTGCTTCGCGCGACTTCCCCTTCACTTCCGCAAGCGTAGTTCGAATAAGTTTCCGATTCACGTGATTCTTCCTCCAATGAACTATAGACGGGATTCTTCCAGCTAAATCTTCGTCAGGCACGTTACGGGAGGGAAGAGCTGACGTAGATCCACCATACTCTCGCAGGCTGCGGCCATCCGAGGAGAGAAATTAAACTTTACCCGTAATGGAAAATCCTGCAAGGAATGAGTGACATGCTACACAACCACAAAGGAAAAAGCAAAGCCGAAAAACCAGAGTGCAACTCCGCAGTCTACGTCCGATATCTTGCAGTGATACATATCCAGGGTAGGGACATAAGAACAGAAAAGGAAGGCGATTGACGTCGCCTTCCCAAAAACAATCACTCGCTAAATGAATTGCCTAATCAGCCTTTTTGCGGATGAAGGTAGGTACATCCAGATCGTCTGCTCGCGATGAGGTCATCATCGGTCGAGGCAAATCGTCGGCTGGACGTGGAGCATAACGCGGCGCCGTGGTCGGCAAGGTTACAGGCATGGTCGCTGAGGCAACAGCAATCGCTTCTCTCTCAAAACCCGTTGCAATAACTGTGATCTTCATCTCGTCGTGCATGTTCTCGTCTATTACGGCGCCGAAGATTATGTTTGCATCTTCATCCGCCGATTCCCTAATGATCGACGAGGCTTCATTCACTTCAAACAACGTCAAATCGTTGCCACCCGTGATATTGATCAAGACCCCTCGGGCTCCTTGGATCGTTGCCTCCTCCAGCAGCGGTGAGGAGATGGCTTGCTGGGTGGCTTCGATCGCGCGATTCTCGCCACGCGCATGGCCGGCGCCCATCAAGGCCATTCCCATTCCCGCCATGATCGATTTCACATCAGCAAAATCAAGATTGATCAAACCAGGGACGGTGATTAGGTCGCTGATTCCTTGCACGGCCTGTTTGAGGACGTCATCCGCGACTCGGAATGAGTCGGAAAGCGATGCGCCCTTTTCGACAGTGTGCAAAAGCCTCTCGTTGGGTATCGTGATTACAGTGTCTACGCACTCCCTAAGTTCGCGCAAACCCTGCTCGGCCTGATGCATTCGCCGGCGGCCTTCGAACTGAAACGGCTTGGTAACCACGGCTACTGTAAGGGCGTTTAACTCAGTGGCGAGAGAAGCGATGATTGGAGCTCCACCAGTCCCGGTCCCACCACCCAAACCGGTCGTAACAAAGACCATATCAGCACCTTCGAGTACTTCAATGATCTTGTCAGTATCTTCCAAAGCTGCTTCGCGACCGACACCTGGATCGGCGCCTGCCCCGAGACCTTTGGTCAAACGACTCCCAAGCTGGATTTTGATTGGCGCCTTGGAACGTTTCAGCGCCTGCAGGTCGGTATTGGCAACCAGGAATTCGATTCCTTCGATGCCTGCCTCAATCATCCGATTCACGGCGTTGCCGCCGCCGCCGCCGATGCCGATCACCTTTATGCGAGCGCCGGTGATTGGCGGATCATCATCAATGAATATATTAATGCCTGTCCCGTGACGAGGGTCCGGTGCCATAGTTAAGTCCTCTCTCCCGAAGCGTGAAGGCGTCCAAGGCCTCTTTCTTCTATATTGGGTCTCTCGAGCCATCGGCATCGATATGTTGCGGACAATATCTTGATGCCGATG
>Ga0209341_10000447_pt1 | contig 42713 bp, 37 predicted proteins | sample RifCSP13_2_FD_184020 | JGI IMG/M metagenome (GOLD analysis project Ga0209341, IMG submission 184020) | Soil microbial communities from Rifle, Colorado - Rifle CSP2_sed 13_2 (SPAdes) (version 2) | ecosystem: Environmental > Terrestrial > Deep subsurface > Rock core/Sediment | place: Rifle...
GCGATCCCTGGCCGAAGCGCTCGCGGAGCTCGCCGCGCTCGAGGCGGCCACCCACGCGCGGGACGCCGACCTGGCCGCCGTCCGGCGAGCGGCGGCCGCTCGCGCCGCGGATTCCGAGATCGCCCAGCGACGGCTGGCCGAGGCGGAGCGCTCCGCGGCCGCGGAGGCCACCCGGGCGCACGACATCGGAGCGCGCCTCGGAGACGCCCGGGACGCGAGCGCGGCCGCGGCCGGGGAGCTGGAGCGGGCCGTCGCCGCGGAGGCCGAGGCCGCAGCGGCCCGCGAGGCCGCCGAGCGCGCGCTCGAGCACCGCACGGCCGAGGCTCGGACCGCCGCGGAGCGGACCGCCGAGACGGCGGCGGCCCTGGCCGGGCTCCAGGCCACGCAGGCCGCTCGGGCCGCCGCAATCGCCGATGATTCGGGTAGCGGGGTCTCCGCCCGCCTGCGTGTCCGGGGGGGACGCCGGATCGACGAGGACCTCGTGGTCGAGCCCGGCCTCCGGGCCGCCGTCGACGCCGCGCTGGCGGGCGCCGGTCGAGCGTACCTCACGACCCGTCAGTCGATCCTCGAGCTGGCCGGCGAGCGCGGTGTCGCGATCGTCGTCGACGGCGGGCCCATCGCGAGCGGGTCGCCGACGGACCTGGGCCGCGACTTTCTGGCCCGACTTGCGACGGCCGGTGGCGGCCTCCTCGCCGACGCGGTCCGGCGCGACGCAACGGGCGCCGCCCGACGAATCCTCTCGCGGGCCGCATGGGCCCCCGACATCGCCGCGGCGCTCGAGCTCCAGCCGTTCCTCCCGCCAGGCTGGGTCGTCGTCTCGCGCGATGGCGGAGCAGTGGTCGGCGAGGTTGTCGTCCGACTCGGGCCCGGCGACCGCGTCCTCGAGGCCCGCGCGGAGCTCGAGCTTGCGCTGACGGAGCTGGGTGCCGCCGAGGCCGCCGCCTCATCCGCGGCAACGGCGGCCGAGGAGGCGCTGGGGACGTCCATCGCCGCGCGGGCGACCCTCGATGCGACCCTCGCTGCCGAATCGGCTGCGACCGCCACGCGGCGGGCGGCGGAGGAGTCAGAGCGGGTCGCCGCCCGGCGCCTCGAAGCGCTCGTCCGGGAGGCCGGCTGGCATGAGGCCCAGGCCGCGCGCCTCGGCGGCGAGGTCGAGCGGGCGCGGGCGGCGATCCCGGCGGACGACCAGCAGGGTCTCGCTCCCGGCACCTCTGCTGCCGACCGGGATGCGCTCGAGACGTGGGGCGCCAGGGTCGTCGAGCTGCGGGCGCGGCGCGACCGACTCACGGCCGTCGTGGCCGAGGTCGACGGCGCCCGGCGGGAGGCGGAACACCGGCGGGTCGCGGCTGAGGCGGCGATCGCCATGGACGAGACCCGGATCGCGACCGCGGATCGGGCTGCCGGCCAGCTCGCCGACCGTGAGCGCACCCTCGCCGCGGACCGTGCGGCCCACGCCACGGTCCTGGCCGACGCCGCCGTCCGGGAGGCCGAGGCGCGAGCGGCCCTCGACGGTCTGCTGACGGCCGATGCCGACGACCGAGCCCGCCTGGCCGACGCCGAGCGGGCCGCGGCCGCCGCCCGCGAGGACCTGCGGGCAGCGGAGGATCGTTCGCGGACCGAGGAGCACCGCGATCTCGAGGCTCGCCTCGGTCGCGACGCCCTGCGCGAGCAACTCCTCGTCGAGCTTGCCGGCCTCGGCCCGCTGGGACTCCGCCACCTCGATGCCGTCGCCGGCGACCAGGCGTCGCCGGCCTCCGTGCCCGAGGAGCCGGAGGCGGCCGATCTCGACGCCGATGCGGCCGTTGACCTCGAAGCAGACGACGAATCCATGCTCCTGGCCGCGGCCCTCGACCGCGCCGGCGAGCGCTGGGCGGCGACCGCGCCCCCGGCCGAGATCCCCGGCCCGGGACGCCTGGCCTCGCTCCGCCGGCGCTATCACGAGCTCGGGGCGGTGAACCCCTATGCCGTCGACGAGTACACGGCGGTCAGGGCCCGGCTCGAGGACCTGGAGCGCCAGGACGACGATCTTCGCGGTGCGATCGGCCGGACCCGGACCCTCATTGACGAGCTCGACGGCCTGATCTCGGAACAGTTCCGCTCGACCTTCCGGGCCCTCGAGACGAGCTTCGACGCCCGCTTCCGGCAGCTTTTCGGCGGCGGCTTCGCCCGCCTGTCGCTGACCGACCCCACCGATCTCGCCTCGACCGGGATCGAGATCGTGGCGCGCCCGCCGGGCAAGAAGGCGCAGGCGCTGGCGATGCTGTCGGGCGGCGAACGGGCCCTCACCGCAGTTGCCCTGCTGTTCGCCATGCTCGAGGTCCGGCCCGTGCCGTTCTGCGTCCTCGACGAGGTCGACGCCGCCCTCGACGAGGCCAATGTCGGCCGCTTCACGACCGCCCTGCGCGAGCTCGCCGAGGCGACCCAGTTCGTCGTCATCACCCACAACCGGGGGACGATCGAGATCGCCGACGCGCTGTACGGTGTGACCGTGAGCGACGATTCCGTGAGCCGGGTTATCAGCCTGCGTCTCGACGAGGCGACCGAGCTCGCGCGGCCGATCGCGGAGCCCGCCGCGGAGCCCGCCGCGGAGCCCACCACCGAGCCCGTCGGGGAGCCAGCCGGGGAGCCAGCCTGACCGTGGGTCCCGAGACCGGCGCGGCGGCCCCCGATCTCGAGGCCGGCCTCGCCCGGAGCCGGGGCGGGTTCATGAGCCGTCTGCGGGGCCTCTTCGGCGGCGGCGAGGTCGCCGCGGCCGACTGGGACGAGGTCGAGGAGGCGCTCATCGCCGGCGACGTCGGGGCCTCCCTGGCGTCCCGAATCGTGGAACGGGCCCGCGCCCGTCGCGACGCGCCGACGGCCGAGGCCGCCGTCCGGGCGGAGCTCGCCGCGCTCCTCGCGCCGCGCGACCCCGACTGGGACCTCCGGCCCGCGGTGGAGGGTCACCCGACGATCATCCTCGTTGTCGGCGTGAACGGGACCGGCAAGACGACGACGATCGGCAAGCTTGCCCGGCGCGAGGCGCGGGCCGGCCGGCGGGTCCTGCTGGCGGCCGCCGACACCTTCCGAGCGGCGGCCATCGACCAGCTGCGGATCTGGGCCGAGCGATCACAGGTCGAGGTCGTCGCCCACGCGCCCGGCGCCGATCCGGGGGCGGTGGTCTATGACGCCCTCGATGCGGCCGTCGCGCGGGGCGCGGACGTCGTGATCGCCGACACGGCCGGGCGGCTCCATACGAAGTCGAACCTCATGGACGAGCTGGCGAAGGTCCGGCGGGTCATCGACCGCCGGCTGCCGGGCGCGAGCCCCGAGACGCTCTTCGTCCTCGATGCCACGACCGGCCAGAACGGGCTCGCCCAGGCCATCGCCTTCCATGCCGCGGTGGGGCTCACCGGGATCGTCCTCACGAAGCTCGACTCGACCGCCCGCGGCGGCATCGTCTTCGCCATCGAGGACCAGCTCGGGGTTCCCGTCCGGTTCATCGGGGTCGGAGAGGGGATCGACGATCTCCTGCCCTTCGAGCCCGCGGCCTTCGTGGCCGCCCTCTTCGGCCCGGACGGCGGGTGAGCGGACCGGGCCTCCGGCGCCCGGTCGCGCTCGCGGCGGCAACCGCGCTCGTCACCGCGGCCTGCCTTACCGACGCCCCGGACTCGTCAGCCGCGCCCAGCGCCACCCTGGAGCCCGAGCCGACCCCCGTCGTCACGACCTATCACCTCGACACGACCGTCTGGTACGGCGGCCTCGTGCTGACCTTCGGGACGGCGACGGCGATCCTCGACGCCAAGGGCGGCCCGGTCGAGGTGGAGGTAGTCCTCGCCAACCCGGGTGAGGTCGAGGCCGAGCTCGGCGGACCGATCCGGCTGGCGGCGCGCGACGCCGCCGTCGAGCCGACGCGCGAGACGGACCTGCCGGCCGTGCCGGCGGGCGGGACCGCGGCGGCCGTCGTGACCTTCGAGGTCGACGGCGCGTTCTACGTCCCGGCTGCCGCGATCCGGGTCGGCCGGGACTCGGAGCACCAGGCGATCGTGCCGCTTGTCGCCGGCCCGGAGGCGACGCCCGTGACCCTCGAGCCGCTCGAGGTCGAGGTGGCTGTCGAGGGACGGGCCGGATCGATCGAAGTCCGGCTCACCCACGTCGAGCTCCGGGCTGACCTGCCCGACTGGGACCAGGAGCTGCCCGCGGACGTCCTGGCGCTCACCCTCTCGTACTTCGCGACGTTGCGGTCCGACTTCCCGGGCGGCGCCGCCTTCACGACCGAGAACGTCCGGCTGACCCTGCCCAACGGCGAGACGATCGGTCCCCGCCGCGATGGCCACAGCCACTCGATCGCGCTCCTCCGGCCGAACCGCCGGAACACGATCTCGACCCGCTTCGAGGTCCCGGCGCCGGGCAGCGGCGCCTACGCCTTCGTCGTCAGCGACGGCAGCGCCACGGTCAGCCTGGGGTTCGTCATCGAGTAGCCCTGAAGGGCCGGCGCTGGCGGCGCCGCGGCCGGCCAATGCCGATGCGCTACACTCGCGCCACCTCGGTGTCGCCAGAACCCGCGCACCACCCGGCCCGTCCACCGCGGCGCGCCGGCATCAGCCCACGGGAGGCTCGTTTCGAGTCGTGTTCGACGCCCTCAGCGATCGGTTGCGCCGAACGCTCGCCACGCTCACCGGCCACGGCCGGATCAGCGAGGCGGACGTGGATGTCGCACTACGCGAGATCCGGCTCTCGCTCCTCGAGGCCGACGTCAACTTCCGGGTCGTCAAGGACTTCGTCGGGCGTCTCCGCGAACAGGCGGTCGGGGCGGAGATCCTTGCCAGCCTGACGGCCGGCCAGCAGGTCACGAAGATCGTCCACGACGAGCTCGTGGCGCTCCTCGGGGTCGGCGACCGGACGTTCCACCTCCAGGGCAACCCGGCCGTCATCAGCCTCGTCGGGCTCCAGGGCTCGGGCAAGACGACGACCGCGGCGAAGCTCGCCCGTCACATCGTCAAGACCGGCCGACGGCCGCTCCTCGTGGCCGCCGACCCGTATCGGCCGGCCGCCGCCGACCAGCTCGAGACGCTCGGCCGGGCCCTCGACATCCCGGTCCATCGGGCGCCCGCCGGAACCGCCGTCGTCGATATCGTCCGGGGCGGCCTCGACGAGGCCCGCCGGCTGGTCCGCGACACGGTCATCCTCGACACCGCCGGTCGGCTCTCGATCGACGCGGCGCTCATGGCCGAGATCGGGGCGGTGAACGCGGCCGTTCACCCCGTCGAGACGCTCCTCGTCGTCGACGCGATGACCGGCCAGGAGGCCGTCGGCGTGGCCCAGGCCTTCGCCGCGGCCGTGCCCCTGACCGGTCTGGTCCTGACGAAGATCGACGGCGACGCGCGGGGCGGCGCGGCCCTCTCGATCGCCTCGGTCAGCGGCATTCCCGTGAAGTTCCTGGGCACGGGCGAGAAGAGCGACGCCCTCGAGGTCTTCCACCCCGACCGGCTCGCCGGCCGGATCCTGGGCATGGGCGACGTCCTGACCCTCGTCGAGCGGGCCCAGGATGTCGTCGACGTCGAGCAGGCCGAGAAGCTCGAGGCCAAGCTCCGCAAGGCCGAGTTCACCCTCGAGGACATGCTCGAGCAGCTCCAGCAGGTCCAGAAGATGGGCCCGATCGGGAACCTCGTCTCGATGATTCCGGGCCTCGGCGGCATGGCCAAGGAGGCCCAGGCCGCCGTCGACCGAGGCGAGATGAAGCGGACCGAGGCGATCATCCGCTCGATGACGCCGCGCGAGCGACGTGACCCCTCGGTCCTCAACGCGTCCCGCCGACGCCGGATCGCCGCCGGCTCGGGAACCCAGCTGACCGACGTCAACCGCCTGGTCAAGCAGTTCGGCGAGATGCAGCGCGTCATGAAGCAGCTGTCGGGCATCCGCGGGAAGGGCCTCGCCGGCGCCTTCCCGGGCCGCCGGTAGCGGAGAGGACATCGACGTGGACCCGAGACCAGACGAGACCTCCGGCGCGGCACCCCAGCCCGCAACCGGCACCGGGGACGGCCCCGGCGTCGAGGCGCAGGCCGAGCCGCTGACCGAGGCCGACACCGCCCCGGCCGTCCAGCCGGTGGCAGCCACGGCCGCCCCGACCCCGGGCAGCAGCCGCGGCCGCTGGCTGATCGGCGGCGGCGTCGCCGTGGCCGCCGTGGCGGCCCTGGCCCTCGGCGCTTCGTTCCTCGCCGCAAGCCCGCTGCCGGAGATCTTCAAGTACCTGCCCCGGGACAGCGCCGTCGTCGTCGAGCTCCGGCCCGAGCTGCCGGGCGACCAGCGCCAGCACCTCGGCAACTTCCTGGCCCACTTTCCCGGCTTCGAGGACCAGTCGACCCTCGACGAGAAGATCGACGAGGTCCTCGGGCGGATCACGAGCGAGTCCAGCAACGGCGAGATCGACTACGCGACCCGGGTCAAGCCGCTGCTGGCGGGGCCGATGGCCGTGGCCGTCACCCCGGCAGCGCTGACCGAGATGATGACCGGTTCGACCCCTGACGGCGTCCTCTTCGTGGCCACCACCGACGGCTCGGCGACGTGCGATTCGATCTTCGGCTCCACGAGCCCGGCGACGACCCACCGCCAGGTCGAGATCCGGTCGATCGCCCGCGACGTGGGCTGCGCCCTCCACCAGCGCTACATGCTCGTCGGCAGCGTCGCCTCGATCAGGGACGGCCTCGACGCCCGCCTCGACGGCACGGGCGTCGACGGGAGCTCGACCTACAAGGCGGCCCGCTCGAAGCTCGAGGGCGACCAGGTCGCCTCGATCTACCTGGACATGGACCCGCTCTCCGATGCTCTCCGCAGCGTGGCCGTGCCTCAGGGCATGGACCTGGCCACGATCCCCGAGGGGCTGTGGCTGATGAGCGGCCTCCGGGTCACCGATGACGCGCTGATCGTCGATGCCTACGCCCCGGTCGACACCTCGACCCTGCCGTCCGATGCGCCGACGTCGGCCCCGGCCGCCGAGAGCCGCTTCGCGGCCATGCTGCCGGCCGACACCCTCGGCTACCTGGAGGCCCACGGCGTCGGGGCCTCGGTCGACCAGGTCCTCGCCGTCATGCGCGCTGAGCCGACCACCGCGACTGCGCTCGAACAGCTTGAGGCGGCCCTTCGGATGGTCGGCGGGACCGACAACCTGACCGGCTGGATCGAGGACCTCGCCGTGGCCGTCGTCCCGACCGACGACGCCGTCGGCGCGGCTGTTCTCGTCCGGGGGACCGACGCCGCGACCGCGGCGGCCCGGTTGACGCAGATCAAGAACCTGCTCGTCCTCACCGCGACGGGCACGGACATCACGATCTCGGAGAGCGAGCACGACGGGGTGACGATCACGACCGTCGACCTCGGCGACGTCTCGGGGCTCCTGGGCGGGGTCGTCGGGGTGCCCCAGGGCCCCGACATGGGGCGCGTCGAGATCGCCTTCGCCGCCCGGGACGACCTCGTCGTCATCGCCGGCGGGGGCGGCATCGTCGAGGGGATCCTCGACGTGGACGCCGGTTCGTCGCTGGCGACATCGGACACGTACGGCCGGGTCATCGAGATCGCGGGGGCCAGGAACAACCTGCAGTACTACGTTGCCCTCGACTCGACCTTCGCCCTCGTCGAGCGGTTCCTGCCAGCCGAGCAGCTCGAGCAGTGGACCACCGAGTTCAAACCGTATCTCGAGCGCTTCGGCGGTTTCGCGATGACCGCCGACAACTCGAGCTCGACGGGCCACCTTAGGACCGTCATCACCGTCAAGTGAGCCACCGGGCCGGCCCCGGCCCGGATGCACCTGGAGGAACCCGCACAGCATGGCCGTTCGAATCCGATTGACGCGCGTCGGCGCCACCAAGCAGCCGGCCTACCGCGTGGTGGTCACCGACTCGCGGAGCGCCCGCGACAGCCGCTCGATCGAGACGATCGGGCACTACAACCCCCGGACCGAGCCGGTCGAGTTCGTCGTCGACGCCGACAAGGCCAAGGCCTGGCTCGCCAAGGGCGCCCAGCCGTCTGACACCGTCGCCCGCCTCTTCCGGGCGTCGGGCGTCCTGCCCGCCGCCAAGTAGGAGCCCCCAGATGGCTGCCAGGGAACTCGTCGAATACGTCGCAAAGTCGCTCGTCGACGATCCCGACTCGGTCACCGTGACCGAGGTCGAGGACGCCGAAGGGACGGTCATCGAGCTCCACGTCGCGGAAGACGATATGGGCAAGGTCATCGGGCGGAACGGCAGCGTCGCCAAGGCGCTCCGGACGCTCCTCAAGGTCACCGCCGCCCGGGACGGCGGATCGGTGACGCTCGAGATCCTCTGAGCGACGCCGCGCCGGGCGCCGGCTCGAACGCCGCAGGCACCCGTCTCGTCGTCGCTCGCGTCCGGGGTCTCCACGGCCTGCGCGGCGTCGTCCGGGTTGAGGTGCTGACCGACCGCCCCGACGATCGCTTCGCGCCGGGCCGGGTCCTCCACCGCGAGGGCTCGGCCGCGCCCCTCACGATCGTCGCGGCGGGCCCGGTCGAGGACGGCCCTGGCTGGCGCATCCAGTTCCGCGAGGTCGGGACACGGACCGCCGCGGAGCGCCTCCGCGAGGCCTGGCTCGAGACGGAGGTCGATCGCTCGACCGACCTCGCGCCCGGGGCCGCCTACTGGCACGAGGTGCTCGGCAGCGTCGTGCGCGGGCTCGACGGGCGGGAGCTCGGGACCGTCGCCGACGTCTACCGGGTCGGCGAGGCCGAGGTCGTCGTCGTCCGCGGCGGAGCCGCGGGCGAGTTCGACCTGCCGATCGTGAAGGACATCGTCCGGACCTTCGCCCCGGAGCGGGGCGAGATCGTCGTCGACGAGGCCGTCCTGGACCTCGCCGGGCCGCCGGTCGATGCCCCCGTCAGACGACCTCCGCGCCGGCGACCACGCTGGTCCCGCCACGGCAAGGGCGGCGGAGAACGGCCAGGCAGCTCGGGCGATGAATTCGCTCCGGGCTCGTCCGGGTCACCGGCCGAGGGGGCGTGACGTGCGGATCGACCTCCTGACCCTCTTCCCGGCGATGCTGGAGGGGCCGCTCGGCGAGAGCATCCCGGGCCGGATCCGGGAGCAGGGGCTTGCCGAGATCCGGGTCCACGACCTCCGCGAGTGGGGCCTCGGGCGCCACCGCAGCGTCGACGACGCGCCCTACGGCGGCGGCGCGGGGATGGTCATGCGCCCGGAGCCGGTCGCGGCGGCCCTCGACGCCCTGCGCGGACCGGGCTCCACCGCCATCCTCCTCGATCCGGCCGGCGAGGTCTTCCGACAGGCCCGGGCGGTCGAGCTCGCGCAGCGCGAGCACCTCATCCTCGTGTGCCCGCGCTACGAGGGGGTCGACGATCGCATCCGGGGCCTCGTCGATCTCGAGCTTTCGATCGGCGACTACGTCCTCACCGGCGGCGAGCTGCCGGCCCTCGTCGTCGTGGACGCCGTGATTCGGCTCCTGCCGGGCGCCATCGACGCCGCCTCGACGGCCGAGGAGTCGTTCGCCGACGGCCTGCTCGAGTATCCCCAGTACACCCGCCCCGCCGAGTTCCGCGGCGAGGCCGTGCCCGGGGTCCTCGTCAGTGGCCACCACGAGGCGGTTCGGCGCTGGCGCCTCGAGGCCTCGCTCCGCCGGACCCTGGAACGCCGGCCGGACCTCCTCACCGGCAGGCCCCCGAACCCCGAGGAGCGCCGGATCCTCGACGCGCTCGAGACGGAGCGCGACGCCGAGGGCCAGGCCGAGCGAGACCCTGAACCCGGCGGCCGGACCTGACCGCGGGGAGCGGGCAAGGCGGCCGATGAGGCTGGCTCATCGATCTCGCGCTGTGGGTGCGGGCCACCTCCCCAATCCAATGGCCAGGGCCCAGGTTCTGGACGCGCGCGGAGCACAGAACAGGCGAACTCCATGAGTCACGCTCGTCGGCGCGCCCGAGCCGGCCGCCGGGAGTGAGACCGGAGGGCCGTCCTGCGCAGGACCTCTGCTATACTCCGCCCTCGGCCGCGCGCGGCCATCCCGATCCACTGACCGACCCGCGGCCTCGGGCTGCCTCCACGACCAGGGAACCGCCACCGTGAACGTCCTCGACGAGATCGTCGCCGACCAGCTCCGCACGGACCTGCCGGACCTCGCCACCGGCGACACCGTCCGCGTCTCCGCTCGCGTCATCGAGGGCAACAAGGAGCGGGTCCAGGTCTTCGAGGGCGTGATCATGCGGCTGCGGGGTGGCGGGATCACCCGCTCGATCACCGTCCGCAAGATCGCCAGCGGCGTCGGCGTGGAGCGGACCTTCAAGATCCACAGCCCCCGCATCGAGAAGATCGACGTCGTCCGTCACGGTCAGGCTCGACGCGCCCAGCTCTACTTCCTGCGGAAGCGGGTCGGCAAGTCGGCCACCCTCCGCGAGCGGCGCACGAGCGGCTGATCCGCGGCTCGAGGTCCCGGCCGATGGCGACCCCGCCCAGCCGGGCGGGGTCGTTCGATTCCACGGTCCGATCGTGCTGCCCGGCGCGCGTGTACCTGCCTGGCGGGCGCGACCCGGCGACCAGGCGACCGGGCGGCGGGCGGGGTAGGCTAGGGTCCGTGCCGCAGGCTCCGACCCTCCGCTACGAGCGCCCGCTGTGGCGGGCGGGCGCGGCCCGCGTCGTCGGCGTCGACGAGGTCGGTGTGGCCCCGACCTGCGGCGCGGTCGTCGCGGCCGCGGTGATCATCAGGCCGAACTCCCACCGGATCCGCGGCGTCCGCGATTCCAAGACCCTGTCGGCCGCCCAGCGCGAGCGTCTCGCCCCGCTCATCCAGGCCCGCGCGGCGGCGGTCGGCATCGGCGCGGCGTCGGTCGCCGAGATCGACCGGTTGAACATCTACCATGCCACCCACCTCGCCATGCGCCGGGCGATCGCCCGGATCGGTGGCCACGATCACGTCCTCGTCGACGGCAACCGGATCGCCAACTTCGAGGCCCAGGTCGGGCCGTACACGGCGATCGTCGACGGCGACGCCAGGTGCTACACGATCGCCTGCGCCTCCGTGGTCGCAAAGGTCGTCCGGGACCGGATGATGGCCCGCCTTGCCGATCGCTATCCGGGATACGGCTGGGAGCGGAACCAGGGCTACGCCACGCTCGAGCACCGTCAGGCGATCCGCCGTCAGGGTCTCACGCCGTTCCACCGGCGGAGCTTCCTGGCCCTCCAGCGAACCCTGGCCGGGGACCAGCTCGGGCTCGACCTGTTCGGCGACGCGGCCGAGCCGCCGGGCCCGGGCGCGATCGACGGGCCGTCGGCGATCGATGTCTCCGACCTCGTGGCCGACCTCGCCGAGGGGCTCGAGCTCGAGGCCGCGGTCCCGGGCTGACGCCGGCGTCCGGCGCGGCCGACACGGGATGTCCGGCCGGCCCCGCCGTCGGGGCGCCAACGGCGCAGAGACAGTGTCGGTACGGCGCCGGCAAAATAAGTGGCAGTGCAGTGGCCGAGGGCATCCTCGCGTCGTGCGGACCGGATCACAGCAGGCGGGCGACGCGGCGGAGCGGCTCGTGGCCGAGCGCCTCCGGGCGTCCGGCTGGACGATCCTCGGCCTGAACGTCCATGTTGGCCGCGCCGAGCTCGACATCGTCGCGGTCGATCCCACGCCGCCCGCACGCCTCGTGGTCATCGAGGTCCGGACGCGTCGCAGTCGCGACTTCGGCCTGCCCGAGGAGACCGTCGACGCCGCGAAGCGGACCCGGATCCGCCGCGGCGCCCAGGGGCTCCGCGAACGGGGGATCCTCGCCGACGGCACGGTCGTGCCGGCCCTGCCCCTCCGGATCGACCTCGTCGTCGTGGAGCCACCCCGCGAGCCGGGCGGCGCGATCCGGATCCGCCACCACGTGGCCGCGCTGTAGCCGACCGGGGCAGCCCGAGCGGCCTCGCCGCGGGCCCGTGCTACACTCCGCCGCGCCGCGGAGCCTTCCGCGACACCAGACCGCCCGTCGCCCTCATCGGCGACGGAGCACACACGCGGACCGTTCCGACCGGGACGGTGCCGACCGGATCGGCCGCGAGAGCGGCGCCCGGACGGTCCCCGGCGACGAGGCCCGCGGCGGAAGCAACCGAACAGGAGGATCTGCCCCGTGCCGTCCGTCTCGATGCGGCAACTGCTCGAAGCCGGAGTCCACTTCGGCCACCAGACGCGCCGCTGGAACCCCAAGATGCGCCCGTTCATCTTCGCGGAGCGCAACGGGATCCACATCATCGACCTCGCCCAGACCGCCCAGCGGCTGGAGGCCGCCCTCGACTTCGTCCGCGAGACGGTCGCCCGCGGCGAGCCCGTCCTGTTCATCGGGACGAAGAAGCAGGCCCAGGAGCCGGTTGCCCAGGAGGCGACCCGGGCGGGCATGCCCTACGTCAACAAGCGCTGGCTCGGCGGCATGCTCACGAACTTCGTGACGATCAAGAAGCGGGTCGGGCTCATGGAGCAGCTCGAGGCCCGGCAAGGGGCCGGCGAGTTCGAGCGTCTCCCCAAGAAGGAGGCGGCGAAGCTCACCGAGGAGCTGACCAAGCTCACCGCGACGCTCGGCGGCATCCGCAAGATGAAGCGCCTGCCCGGCGCCGTCTTCATCGTCGACCCGCATCGCGAGCGGATCGCCGTCACCGAGGCCAACAAGCTCGAGATCCCGGTCGTCGGCACGGGCGACACCAACGTCGACCCCGACGAGCTCGACTACATCATCCCGGCCAACGACGACGCCATCCGGGCCATCCGGCTGCTCTGCTCGCTCGTTGCCGACGCCGCCCTCGAGGGCGCCAGCGAGCGCGCCGCCCGGGCGACGATGGAGCCCGAGCCCGAGCCGATGGCGGCCGAGCCGGAGTACGACGACGTCGAGGCCAGCGACGCCCTCGTTGCGGCCCTCGCCGGCGGCGCGGCCCTCAGCTTCGCCCCGGACGAGGAGGAGGACCTCCTGCCGGGCGCCCCCGCCCCGGCCCCGGTCGAGGACGCCGCGGCATCCGCCTCGGCGGAGGAGATCGCCGCCGAGCTGGCCCGCGAGGCCGCCGAGCGCGAGGCCGCCGGCCCGACGGCCGGCTGACCGCCGGCGACCACGAACCGACGAACCACAGCCGCGGGCCGACGCCCGCGCCACCAGGGAGCAGGAAACGAGCATGGCCACGATCAGCGCCGAGGCGGTCAAGAACCTCCGCGAGCTCACGGGAGCGGGGTTCATGGACTGCAAGCGCGTCCTCGAGGAGACCGACGGCGACGTCGACCGGGCGGTCCTGCTGCTGCGCGAGCGGGGACTCGCCGCGGCCGCGAGGAAGGCCGGTCGCGAGGCGCGCGAAGGCCTCGTCTCGAGCTACATCCACACCGGCGGGCGGGTCGGCGTCCTCATCGAGGTCAACTGCGAGACCGACTTCGTGGCTCGGACAGACGAGTTCCAGCGGCTGGTCCGCGATCTCGCCATCCAGGTCGCGGGGCTCGGGCCGCTGTACGTCGACGCCGACGCGATCCCGGCCGCCGACCTGGCGGCCAAGCGGGCGGAGCTCGCCGAGGATCCCGCCGTCGCGGCGAAGCCGGCCGAGATCCGCGAGAAGATCGTCGACGGGCAGCTGAAGAAGTGGCTCAAGGAGGTCTGCCTCCTCGACCAGCCCTTCCGCGACGAGGAGCGCACGGTACGCGAGCTGGTGACCGACCGGATCGCTACGATCGGCGAGAACATCCGGGTCCGCCGCTTCGTCCGCTACGCCCTCGGGGAGGACCTGTGACCGACGCGCCTGTCGATCCGTCGCGGCCTCGCTACGCGCGGATCCTTCTCAAGCTCTCCGGCGAGGCCCTCCTCGGCGACCGGACGTACGGCGTCGATCCGGAGTTCTGCGCCTTCATCGCCCGCCAGGTCAGCACCGTCCACGCCTCCGGCATCGAAGTCGGGATCGTGGTCGGCGGGGGCAACATCTTCCGGGGTCTCGCCGCGTCGGCCCGCGGCATGGACCGGGCGACCGGCGACTACATCGGGATGCTGGCCACGGTCATGAACGGGTTGGCCCTCCAGGACGCCATCGAGCGCGCCGGGATCCCGGTCCGGGTCATGAGCGCCATTGCCATGAACGAGATTGCCGAGCCGTACATCCGCCGCCGCGCGGTTCGGCACCTCGAGAAGGGTCGCGTCGTGATCTTCGTCGCCGGAACCGGCAACCCGTACTTCACGACCGACACGGCGGCCGCGCTCCGGGCCGTCGAGATCGGTGCCTCCGTGCTCCTCAAGGCGACCAAGGTCGACGGGGTCTACGATGCGGATCCGATGACCGTCCCCACCGCCCGACGCTACGAGCGCCTCGAGTACGCCGACCTGCTCCGCGACCAGCTCCGGGTCATGGACGCCGCGGCGGTCTCGCTGTGCATGGAGAACGACCTACCGATCGTCGTCTTCGACCTCAACCGGGCCGACAACATCGCCCGCGTCGCCCGCGGTGACGCGGTGGGCACGCTGATCACGGCAACGGGTCCGGAGGGCGTGCGGGCATGAGCCAGGAGATCGTCGCCGCGGCCGACCACAAGATGGGGCGCGCCGTCGAGGCGATGGAGCGGGACCTCCAGGGCGTCCGGACCGGGCGGGCCTCGACGAGCCTCGTCGAGCGGATCCACGTGGACTACTACGGGACCCAGACCGCGCTCAACCAGCTGGCCGGGATCAGCATCCCGGAGGCCCATCAGATCGTCATCCAGCCCTGGGACCGGAGTGTCCTCGGGGCGATCGAGAAGGCGATCATCAAGAGCGACATCGGGCTGACCCCGAACGTCGACGGGACGGTCGTCCGGCTCAACATCCCGCAGCTGACCGAGGAGCGCCGGCGCGACCTCGTGCGGGTGGTCCACAAGCGGATGGAGGAGGCCCGGGTCGAGATCCGCAACCTCCGCCGCGACGCGGCCGACCAGCTCAAGAAGCTCGAGCGCGAGGGCGATCTCGGGACGGACGAGGTCCATCGGCTGCTCGAGGTGATCCAGAAGACGACCGACCGTCACATCGCCGACGTCGATCGCGTCGGTGGGGCCAAGGAACAGGAGGTCCTCGAGGTCTAGTGACCCGCACACCGCTCGTCCGCCCGACCGACGCGCCACCCGCGGCCCACGAGCCGGTGGCCGGCGAGGCGATCGAGCGGATCGATGGCCCGACAATCGACGCGCTGCCCGTGTCCGAGCTGCCGCGCCACGTGGCGATCATCATGGACGGCAACCGGCGCTGGGCGCGGGCCCGCGGCCTGCCCGAGCTCGAGGGCCACCCGGCCGGCGTCGAGGCCATCCGCGGCGTGCTCCGCCACGCTCGTCGGCGCGGCCTGCGCGTCCTGACCCTGTACGCCTTCAGCCGTGAGAACTGGGCTCGCTCCGACGACGAGGTCGTGGCCCTCTTCGGCCTCCTCGAGGCGGCGATCCGGAGTGAGACGCCGGAGCTGCGGGCGCAGGGCGTCAGGGTCCGGATGATCGGCCGGACCGACGAGCTGCCGCCCGCGACCCGGGCGTCGATCGAGGATGCCCTCGATGCGACCGCCGGCGGGACCGAGATGCTCCTGAACATCGCCTTCAACTACGCCGGCCGGACCGAGCTCGTGGATGCCGTCCGGCGGATCGTCGGAGCGGGCCTGCGCCCGGACGAGATCGACGAGGCGACGATCGCTGGAGCCCTCTACACCGCCGGCACCCCGGATCCCGACCTCGTCATCCGGACCGGAGGCGAGCAGCGCCTCTCGAATTTCCTGATCTGGCAGTCCGCCTACGCCGAGCTCGTGACGACCGAGACGCTGTGGCCGGACTTCGGGCCTGAGGCCCTCGACGCGGCCCTCGTCGAATTCGCGTCCCGCCAGCGACGCTTCGGCCGCTAGGAGCCGCGGGTGCTCCGTGACCGGGCGCGGAGTGCCGCGCTCCTGATCCCGCCGCTCCTGGTCGTCCTCTGGCTCGGCGGCATCTGGATCGCGGCACTCGTCGCCGGCGCCGTCGTCATCGGCGCCCGTGAGGCGTTCCGGCTCCTGGAGGCGGCCGGGCACCCGTCCTTTCCGGCCCTCGGGATCGTCCTCGCCCTGGTCGTCGCCCTCGCCGATACCGTCACCGCGGTCCCCGGCGGGGCCGGGCTCCTCCTCGCCGCGATCGGGGTCGTCCTCGTCGGGACGGCCGCCATCGCGCGGCCGGATCCGCGCGACGGGCTGGCAAGCTTCGCCACGACCGTCTTCGGGGCCATGTACGTCGGCCTCCTCGGGTTTGTGCCGCGCCTTGGGATCCAGGCGCCGGCGATCCCCGACGGCGCGGTCCTGGGCTTCCTGGGGCCGGAGCGGGGCTGGATCCTCCTCCTCATCCTGTGCGTCTGGGCCTTCGATACCGGGGCCTACCTCGTCGGCCGGCGCGTCGGGCGGCGGCCGTTCATGGCCCACATCTCACCGGCCAAGACCGTCGAGGGCGTGATCGGCGGGACCCTTGCCGTGACCGTCGTGGCGACGCTCCTGGTGGCCGCCCTGGGCCGACCGTGGTATGCGGGGGCCGTCCTCGGGCCGATCGTCGCTGCCGCGGCCCAGGCCGGCGACCTCGCCGAATCGATGCTCAAGCGGGCGGCCGGGGCGAAGGATTCGGGCCGCCTCATCCCGGGTCACGGCGGTCTCCTCGATCGCGTCGATTCGTTCCTCTTCGCCGCACCGGTCGTGCTGCTCTATGCCGTCATCGTCTTCCGCTGACGTCGGCGCGGCCGGCGCGCTCGCTACGCCGCCCCGACGCGTCGCCCTTCTCGGATCGACGGGCTCGATCGGCCGCCAGGTGGTCGAGGTCATCGCCCGCGACCCGTCGTTCGAGGTCGTCGGCCTCGCGACCGGACGCAACGCGAGGCTCCTCGGTGAGCAGGCCCGTCGGCTTCGGCCGGATGTCGTCGTGCTGGCCGATCCGGGGGTCAGGGCCGGGCTCGGCGAGCTCCCGCCGGGGACGCGCGTCGAGAGTGGGGCCGAAGCCCTCGAGGCCCTCGCCGCGCGCCCAGAGCTCGACATCGTCGTCGTGGGGACCGGTGGGATGGTCAGCCTCCGGCCGGTCCTCGCGGCGCTCCGGGCGGGGACCGTCGTGGCCACGGCCAACAAGGAAACGCTCGTCGCCGGTGGACACCTCGTCATGCCCCTCGCCCGGCGACTCGCCGCCGGCCGGGCCGCGGAGGCCGGTCCGGCGGACCCGCTCGCCGCCGCGCTCGGCTGGCTGCGGCCCATCGATTCCGAGCACTCCGCGATCTGGCAGTGCCTCGTCGGCGAGGCGCCCGCGGCGATCGCCCGGCTGATCCTCACTGCCTCCGGCGGGCCGTTCCTGGATCTCGACGCCGCCGCGCTGGCTCGCGTGACGCCCGAGCAGGCCCTCCGCCACCCGACGTGGCGGATGGGCGCCAAGATCACGATCGACAGCGCGACCCTCGCCAACAAGGGCCTGGAGGTCATCGAGGCCCACTGGCTGTACGATGCCGGCTACGAAGCGATCGACGTCGTGATCCATCCACAGTCGGTCATCCATTCGGCCGTCCTCTTCGTCGATGGCTCCCTCAAGGCCCAGCTGGGCACCCCGGACATGCGCCTTCCCATCCAGTACGCCCTGACCCACCCGCACCGCCGCCCGTCGCCGGCCGCGGCGCCCGATCTCGTCGCGATCGCGCGGCTCGACTTCCGGGCGCCCGATGAGGCCCGCTTCCCGGCCCTCCGGATCGCTCGCGAGGCCGGCCGCCAGGGGCCCTGGGCCACCGCGGCGCTCATCGCCGCCGACGAGGTGGCGGTCGCGCGGTTCCTCGGCGGCAGCCTCGAATTCGGGGGCATCCCGCGTCTCCTGGAGGCCGCCGTCACCCGCTACGGGAGCGGTGGCGAAGCAGGCATGCGGCCGACCGAGCCCGGGGTCGCCGAGCTCCTGGACCTGGAGTCCGAGATCGCGGCCCGGTATGCCACCGGGGACGTCGCGTGAACGACGTCCTTCGGACCCTCGTCACGATCGTCCTGTTCTTCGGGATCCTCGGCCTCCTCGTCCTCATCCACGAGGTCGGGCACTTCGTCACGGCCCGCCTGTTCCGTGTCCGGGTCCTCGAGTTCGGGGTCGGGTTCCCGCCCCGGGCGCGGGTCCTCCGCAACGTCGGGGAGACGGTCTACACCCTGAACTGGCTGCCGATCGGCGGCTTCGTGAAGCTCGAGGGCGAGGACGGCGACGAGGGCGACGACCCGCGGTCGTTCGTGGCACAGCCACTCTGGCGGAAGCTCGTCATCCTCGTCGCCGGGGCCGCGATGAACCTCGTCCTCGCCTTCCTGATCTTCGCCGGGATCGCCCTGACCGGGGATCCGGCGCTGGGCTTCCGAGTCGGGCTCGTGGAGGACGGCTCGCCGGCGGCGCGCGCCGGGCTCCAGGTGGGTGACGTCATCGAGCGTGTCGACGGCCGGTTCTTCGGGGCGTTCGGCCCCGGCGACGTCATCGGCGAGATCCGCTCGAAGGCGGGCACGACCGTCGTCCTGACCATCCGGCGCGACGGCACGGCGCGGGAGGTCCCGGCCGCGCTCCGTTCAGCGGCCGAGGTCGACGCCGGCAAGGGGGCACTCGGCGTCGGCTCGCTGGCCGGCCGCACGACGGCGGACCACGTGACGTACGACCCCGCGACCGCGCTCGGGCTCGGGGTGGAACGGACAGCGACCGCCACGCGCCTGATCGTCGACGGCGTCGGCCAGCTCATCGAGGGGATCGTCCAGCGGCCCACTGAGCCGCCCCTCGCCCAGGGCCCCGTGGGCATCGCGACCGGCATCGGCGACGTCTTCTTCAACCTCGGCCCCACGATCACGCTGTACCTGGCGGGCTTCCTGTCGGCCAACCTCGCGGTCGTGAACATCCTGCCCTTCCCGCCGCTCGACGGCGGCCGGATGCTCATGCTCGTCCTCAGGCGCTTTGCGGGCGAGCGCCTCTCGATCCGGGCCGAGCGCCTGACCTACTTCGTGGGCTTCGCGATGCTCCTCCTGTTCCTCGTCTGGGTCACCGCCTTCGACATCGCCCGCGGGCTCGGCGGCGGCTGACCGCCGGCCTCGAGGGACGCTGATGTCCGGCGCCGAATCCCTCCGCCCGCGGCGACGGCCGACGGTCTCCGTAGATGTCGGTGGGGTGCTGGTCGGCAGCACCCACCCCGTCGTGGTCCAGTCGATGACGAACACCGACACCGCCAACCCCGATGCGACCGCGATCCAGGTCGTCCGCCTGGCCCACGCCGGCAGCCAGCTCGTCCGCGTCACCGTCAATACCGACGCGGCCGCCGCGGCGGTGCCGGAGATGCTTCGCAGGCTCGCCGACCTCGGCGTGGGCGTGCCGGTCATCGGCGACTTCCACTACAACGGCCACCAGCTCCTCGTGGAGCATCCGGCGATGGCCGCGGGCCTGGCCAAGTACCGGATCAACCCCGGCAACGTTGGCGGCAAGCGCCACGACGAGAACTTCCAGACGATCGTCCGGGTCGCGCTCGAGCACGACAAGCCGGTCCGGATCGGGGTCAACTGGGGATCGCTCGACCAGGCCCTCCTGACCGAGCTCATGGACGCCAACGCGGGCCTCGCCGAGCCACGCGACGCCCGCGACGTGATGATGGAGGCGATGATCCAGTCGGCCATGCGCTCGGCCGAGCTGGCCGAGGCGACGGGGCTCCGCCACGACCGGATCATCCTCTCCGCCAAGGTCTCGAACGTCCGCGATCTCGTCGACGTCTACCGGATCCTCGCGACACGCTCGGACTACCCGCTCCACCTCGGGCTGACCGAGGCGGGCCTGGGGATGAAGGGAATCGTCGCGTCGACCGCCGGGCTCGCCATCCTGCTGGAGGCGGGGATCGGGGACACGATCCGGGTCTCGCTCACGCCGGCCCCCGGGGGAGAGCGGGAAGAAGAGGTCCGCGTCGCCCAGCAGGTCCTCCAGTCGATGGGCCTCCGCTCGTTCCTGCCCCAGGTCAGCGCCTGCCCCGGCTGCGGGCGGACGACCTCGACCTTCTTCCAGGAGATGGCCCAGCGGATCCAGTCCCACCTCCGTGACCGGATGCCCGAGTGGCGGGAGACGCATCCCGGCGTCGAGGACCTGACCGTCGCGGTCATGGGCTGCGTCGTCAACGGCCCCGGCGAATCGAAGCATGCGAACATCGGGATCAGCCTCCCGGGCTCGTTCGAGGAGCCGGTCGCGCCCGTCTTCGTCGACGGCAGGCTCGATCGGACGCTCCGCGGCGAGGGCCTCGTCGACGAGTTCATCGGCATCCTCGAGGCCTACGTCGAGCGCCGCTACCCGGCGGACAGGGCACCCAAGCCCGCCTGACCGCTGATCGACGGTCCACCAGCTCGGGTGTATACTCCGCGGCGAATCGAAACGGCCGCCTCGTGGACGTGGGTGACCCCCACGTATTTTTTTCGGCGGGGCCTCGGATAGAGAACGACGATGATTGGAGGGCGAAGCGACCATGAGTCGAGATTTCGTCGGTGCCCTCCTCCAGCTCAACGCCGAGAAGCAGGTTCCCCGCGAGCAGCTCATCCGGACCGTGGAGGAGGCGATCCAGGCCGCCTACCGCCGGATCGCCAATGAAGAGGACATCCATGTCCGGATCGACGGCGAGAGCGGCAAGATCCGCGTCTTCCGGGCCCGCGTCGCCGTCTCCGAGGTGGAGGATCCGCTGACCGAGTTCAGCCTCGAGGAGGCTCGCGTCCACAAGGCCGACGCACAAGCGGGCGAGCTCGTCGAGATGGAGCAGCTGGACGGCGAGTCGTTCGGTCGAATCGGCGCGCAGACGGCCAAGCAGGTCGTCCTGCAGCGCCTCCGCGAGGCCGAGCGCGACGTCGTCTACGACCAGTTCGCGAGCCGGGAGGGCGAGCTCATCACGGGGACCGTGAACCGGGCCGAGCCGCGGGCGATCATCCTCGACGTCGGCAAGGGCGTCGAGGCCATCCTCGCGACGACGGAGCAGTCGCCGCTCGAGCACTACCGGATCGGCCAGAACGTCAAGGCCTTCGTGCTCGAGGTCCGGCGCGGACCCCGCGGCCCGATGCTGATGGTCAGCCGAACCCACAAGGGCTTCCTGAAGCGGCTCTTCGAGCTCGAGGTCCCCGAGATCCACAACGGAACCGTGGAGATCCGGGCGATCGCCCGAGAGGCCGGCAGCCGGAGCAAGGTCGCCGTCTCGTCGCGCCAGGAGGGCCTCGATCCCGTTGGCGCAACCGTCGGCCAGCGCGGCGCCCGGGTGCAGGCGGTCGTGGCCGAGCTCGGCGGCGAGAAGATCGACGTCATCCCCTGGAACGACGATCCGGCCCAGTTCGTCGCCAATGCCCTCTCGCCGGCCCAGGTCCTCTCGGTCGACATCGACACCGAGCACCGCATCGCGAACGTCACGGTTCCCGAGCGGATGCTCTCCCTTGCGATCGGACGCGAGGGCCAGAATGCCCGGCTCGCGGCGCGCCTGACCGGCTGGCGCATCGACATCCGAAGCGACGTTTCGGTCGCCGAGGCGAAGGCGGCCGAGACCGCCGGCGCCGCGGGCCCTGCCGGGGCCGAGATCGAGGCCGCTGCGGCTGAGCCGGCGGTCGCCGAGGCCGGGGGCGAGCCGATCGCCGCCGCCGCCAAACCGGCCGCCGCGAAGAAGCCGCGCGCCCGAACGAAGAAGGCCGAGGCCACTGAGTCGGACGACGCCACCGAGCCGGTCGTCGCAGCCGCGCCGGCCGACGCCGCCGCGTCTGCCGTCGCCGAGAAGAAGCCGCGCGCTCGCACCGCCACGGCTGCTGCGGAACCGGCAGCGCCGAAGACGCCCCGGGCTCGCGCCAAGAAGCCAACCACCGAGGAGGTGGTGTCGTAGACCTCGGGCGGATGGCGTCGCGGAGCTCCGCCTCCGACCTCGGTGAGCGAAGGCCGGCTCACGGGTCGGGGTCGCCGGTTCGGCGCGCCCCGGCGCGGACGTGCGTTGCCTGCCGGACCACACGCGACAAGCGCGACCTGCTGCGCGTCGTTCGGACGCCGGACGGGACCGTGCGCGCCGACGACACCGGGCGCGCGGCCGGCCGGGGCGCCTACGTCTGTCGCGATCGAGATTGCATCACCACCGCCATCCAGCGGGGAGCCCTCTCGAGGGTCCTCGAGACCCCGGTCCCGGCGACGCTCCTGGATGCGCTCGCCGCGGCCGTCACGCCCGACAACATCGGAGGAGGGACCCGTGGCCAGGAGTAGGAGCGGCACCCGCGGTCGACGCGGGCCCCGCAAGCCGCCGCGCCGCGACGGCGCGTTCGCCGGCGCCAGCGTCCAGACGGTCGATCCGCGGGAGCGCGGCGCGATCGAGCTGCCCGCGACCATCACCGTCAAGGAGCTCGCCGACCTGTTCGGGGTCAATCCCGCCGACGTGATCCGTGAGCTCATCAAGAGCGGGATCTTCGCGACGATCAACCAGCTCATCGACCGGGACACCGCGGCGCTCGTCGCCGGCGAGCTCGGGTATGAGGTTGCCGAGCCGGTCCTTACCACGTCCGGCGACGGCACGGAGGAGGGCGCGGACGGCGCCGTCTCCGAGGCGGCCAAGGAGGAGCTCTTCACCGAGGTCGACGACGCGAACCTCATCAGCCGGGCCCCGATCGTGACCGTCATGGGCCACGTCGATCACGGCAAGACGAGCCTCCTCGACGCCATCCGCTCGACGACCGTGGCGGCCGGCGAGCGCGGCGGGATCACCCAGCACATCGGCGCCAGCGAGGTCACCAAGGACGGCCGGCGGGTCGTCTTCCTCGACACCCCGGGCCACGAGGCGTTCACCGCGATGCGGGCCCGCGGCGCCCGCGTCACCGACATCGCGATCGTCGTCGTCGCGGCCGACGACGGTGTCATGCCCCAGACGCTCGAGGCGATCAGCCACGCCAAGGCGGCCAAGGTGCCGATCATCATCGCCCTCAACAAGATGGACAAGCCGGATGCCAACCCGGACCGGGTCAAGACCGAGCTGACCGAGGCCGGGGTCGTCGTCGAGGAATACGGCGGCGACACGCCGCTCGTGCCCGTCTCGGCGAAGAGCCGAGTGGGCCTCGACGACCTCGTCGAGATGGTCCTCCTCGTGGCCGACCTCCAGGACCTCAAGGCCAACCCGAAGCGGTCCGCGATCGGCACGATCGTCGAGGCCCGGATGGACAAGAGCCGCGGTCCGGTGGCGACGGCCCTCGTCCAGACCGGCACGCTCCGGGTCGGCGACGTCATCGTCGTGGGCGAGACGTTCGGCCGCGTCCGGGCCCTCGAGAACGAGCTCGGCAAGCGGATTCCGAAGGCCGGTCCCGCGACCGCCGCGGTCGTCCTCGGCCTGTCCGAGGTCCCCGAGGCCGGCGACATCCTCCGCGTCGTGGCCGACGAGCGGGAAGCCCGGACCCTGGTCGAGGCCCGCCGGACCGAGGTCGCCTCGAGGGGTGGAGAGGGCAGCGGACGAGCGACCCTTGAGGACCTCTACCGGCAGATCCAGGCCGGCCAGGCCAAGGAGCTCCGGATCATCCTCAAGACCGACGTCTCCGGCTCGCTCGGGGCGATCACCCACGCCCTGGGCCAGCTGGCCACGGACGAGGTCAAGATCAACGTCCTCCACGAGGGCGCCGGCGAGATCACCGACAACGACATCCTTCTGGCCTCGGCCTCGAACGCGATCGTCGTCGGCTTCAACACCCGGATCGGCGACACGGCCCGGCGGGCGGCCGAGACCGAGAAGGTCGACGTCCGCCTCTACGACATCATCTACCAGCTCACCGACGACATCGAGAAGGCCCTCTCCGGGCTCCTCGAGCCGGAGCAGGTCGAGGTCATCGAGGGTCGGGCCGAGGTCCGCCAGGTCATCAAGGTTGGCAAGAGCCAGGTCATCGCGGGCTCGTACGTCACCGACGGGCGGATCGTCCGCGGCGGCGCCCGGATCTGGCGAGGCGGGAAGGTCATCGCCTCCGACCGGATCGAGTCGTTGCGTCGCTTCCGGGACGACGTCCGCGAAGTCGCAACCGGCTTCGAATGCGGCATCGCCCTTGCCGGGTTCAATGATCTCCAGGAGGGCGACGTGATCGAGTGCTTCAGCACCCAGACCGTCAGTCGTTCCCTCGCCTCGTAGGGGGTCGCCGCGCCTGACGCCCATGCGTGCGTTGTCGCCTGCGATGCTGGCTCACAACCTCGGGCCGATGGCGTCGCGGAGCTCCGCCTCGGACCTCGGTGAGCAAATGCCGGTTCCCTGCTGAGGTTGCCACTTCACGACCATGACCCAACGAACTGACCGCGTAGATGAGCTGCTTCGGCAGGAGATCGGGCAGCTGCTAGCCCGGGACGTGGCGGATCCGCGGATCGGGTTTGCGACGATCACCGACGTCGAGACGACGCCGGACCTTCGCCACGCCAAAGTCTGGGTGAGCGTCATCGGAACCGAGGCGGAGCGGAAGGCGGCCGTCGGTGCGCTCGCCCACGCCATGCCGTTCATCCGCCACGAGCTGGGCGGGCGGCTCCGGATCAAGCGGATCCCCGAGCTCCACGTCCGCCTCGACGACACGAGCGAGCGCGGGACCCGCGTGCTCCGGCTCCTTGACGAGCTCGAATCGGGCGTCACAGCCGACGTGTCGGGGCTCGACGCCGAGGCCCTCCCGACACCGGTCGCCCGGCTGCCGCACGAGGGCGACGCGCCGGAAGACCCGCCCGTTCCCGAGGCGCTCCCGGTGGAGCCAGCCGCGCCCGGGGCCCGGCGGCGACCGGGTCGACGGGCGGATGACGGCCACCCGCCGCGGCGGCCCCGCCGAGCGCGCCGGTGACAGGGGCCTCGGGCGCCTTGCTCGATGCGTGGCTCGGGGCTGTGCCCGCCGCCGTGGTCGGCAGCGTCCGGTCGGCTCGCAGCGTCCTCGTGGTGAGCCACGAGAATCCGGACGCGGACACGCTCGGTGCCGCGCTGGCGCTCCGGGTGATCGCCGAGTCGGGCGGCGGACGGGCCACGCTGGTCTGCGCGGACGCCCCACCGCCGTTGTACGCGTTCCTCCCGGGCATCGATGCCTTCGTGACCGATCCGGAGGCCGGTCGGGAGTACGACCTGGCCATCCTCGTCGACTGTGGCTCGCTCGATCGCGTCGGGCCGGTCCGCGATCGACACGCCGCGCTGTTCGAGCGCCTGCCGACCGTCGTCATCGACCATCACGCCTCGAACGGGGCCGCCGGCCCTGCCGACTGGGTGGATCCGCAGGCGGCCGCCACGTGCGAGCTCGTGACGCTCCTGGCGACGGTCCTGGGTGTCTCCCTCGGGAGCGCGGACGGGGCCCTCGCCACGGCGCTCATGGCCGGCATCGTCATGGACACGGCGACGTTCGCCCACCCGAACGCGACCCCCCGCACCCTCGCGGTGTCGGCCGCGCTCGTCGCCGCCGGCGCGCCGCTGGCCGAGATCTCGCGCCGCCTCTATCGGTCCAAGCCGGACGTCCAGCTGCGTCTCTTCGGGCGTGTTCTCGATCGGCTCCAGACTACGGCCGGCGGGCTCGTCATCCACTCGACCCTCCTGGCGTCGGACATCGCCGAGACCGGCGCCCTGAGCGCGCATTCCGAGGGGATCATCGATCTCCTCTCGCAGTCCGAGAACGCCGAGGTCGCGATCCTGTTCAAGGAGGCGGGCCCGGCGGCCACGCGGATCTCCGTGCGGACGAAGCCGGGCGGGGTCGATGCGATCGCGCTGACGTCACTCTTCGGGGGCGGCGGTCACCCGCGCGCCGCCGGCGCGTCGATCCCCGCCTCGGTCGGCGAGGCGCGAGCCCTCGTCCTGCCGGCGGCGGAGCGGCTTGCCGCCGCGGTCGCGCGCTGACGGTGGGTCGCCGAGCGGACGCGTCCGGGCTGGACGGCGTCCTCGTCCTCGCCAAGCCCGCCGGGCCGACGTCGCACGACGTCGTGGCCCTCGTGCGGCGCCTGACGGGGACGCGGCGGGTCGGACACGGGGGCACGCTCGACCCGTTCGCGACGGGCGTCCTGCCCCTGTTCCTCGGGGGCGCGACACGCCTCGTTGAGTATCACCTCGGCGACCGGAAGGGGTATCGGGCCACGGTCTGCTTCGGCGCGTCATCGACGACCGACGACCTCGACGGCGAGCTCACACCCGTTGACGGCCCGCAGCTCTCGGCCACCGCGGTCGAGGCGGATCTCGCCACGTTCCGCGGCGAGATCCGCCAGCGGCCGCCGGCGTTCTCGGCCATCCAGGTCGGCGGCCGGCGGGCCTACGCGATGGCCCGAGGCGGCGCGCCGGCGGAGCTGGGCGAGCGAGCGGTGACGATCCACGCCCTCGAGCTCGTCGCCTGGAACTCCGACGACCCGGGACGACCGGTCGCGATCATCGACGTCGAATGCTCAGCCGGCACGTACGTCCGGGCGCTGGCACGGGACGTCGGGGCCGCCCTCGGCAGCGGCGCCTACCTCGGGGCGCTCGTCCGCACGGCGAGCGGGCCGTTCCGGCTGGAGGACGCGATCGCCGTCGACGTCCTCCGGGCCGCGGCCGCCGAGGGCGCGGCAGCGATCAGCGCGCTCCTGCTCCCCGCCGACGCGGGCCTCGAGGCGATGCCCTCGGTCCACCTGGAGCCGGGCGAGATCGCCGACGCGGCGATGGGTCGCTTCGTGCGACCGCTTGCCGGCCTGCGAGGCCTGCCGCCAGACGAGCCGGTCCGCCTCCTCGACGCCGCCGGCCGGATCGTCGGGGTGGGGGTCCCCGACGGCCGCCGGATCGCTCCGACGAAGATGCTCCCGAGCGCGGTCGCCGGCGTCACCGGCGCTGCCGACGATCGTGTCGCTGCCGGCAGGGATCGCGCCGAGCTGCGGGATTCCGCGTCGGGTGACGGGGTGCCGGTCGATGCCTGACGGCCGCGCCGGGATGGTGGTCGTGGCCGGGATCGATGCCCTGCGCGCCGACCTCGGACGCCTGTTCGTCGTCGTCGGCGTCTTCGACGGCCTCCACCTCGGGCACCTCTACCTCCTCGGTCGCCTGTGCGAGGAAGCGGAACGCCGTGACGCTCGCCCGGCGGTCATCACCTTCGACCACCATCCCGACGAGATCCTGACCGGCGCCGCGCCGCCGCTCCTGTGCGACCCCGACGAGCGCCTCGAGCGCCTGGCCGGCGCGGGCGTGGAGGTCACGGTCGTCCAGCACTTCGACGTGGCCCTTCGGATGACCGAGTTCGACGAGTTCATCCGCCGGATCGCCGCCGGCACATCGTTGGCCGGGTTCCTGATGACCCCCGATTCGGCCTTCGGCCACGAGCGGCGGGGCACCCCCGAGGCGGTGGCGGCCCTCGGCAACGCGATGGGCTATGAGGTCGCCGTGATCCCGTCCCTCGATCTCAACGGGCGTCCCGTTCGGAGCGGCGAGATCCGCTCCGACATCGCGGCCGGCGACCTGGCCGGCGCGGCCCGTCTCCTCGGCCGCCCATACGCCGTGGTGGGGGAGGGGAGGCCGACCGCGGGGGGCGAGGTCCGCCTCGTCTTCCCGATGCCGGTCGCCCTCCCGCCGGCCGGCGAGTACCCGGTGTCGATTGACGCGGGAGGGAGCAGCGCGACCCGAGGGACAGCCGCGGTGGGCGCCGACGGTCGCGTGACCGTGACGGGCGGACCTCCGCTTCGGGCCGCTTGGCGCCCGCCCGGCCCGACGTTTGCCCGATGTTTGCCCGATCCACGTGCGGCTGGTACCATCCGCCGGTCAAAGTGCTCTAGGAACGCCATACAGTCACGTTCGTGTCGGAGGACCGAGTGCCGCTCGCGCGGGAAGAGAAGCAGGAGATCATCACGGGGTTTGCCGTCAAGGACGGCGACACCGGCTCACCGGAGGTCCAGGTCGCGCTCCTCACCGAGCGGATCAAGGACCTGACGGGCCATCTCCGGAGCTTTCCCAAGGACAACCATTCGCGCCGCGGCCTCCTCAAGCTCGTCGGCCAGCGCCGTCGCCTTCTCGCGTACCTCGTGAAGAAGGACAACACGCGCTACCGTGCCGTCATCGGACGGCTCGGACTCCGCCGCTAGCCTCGCTGCCACCGTGACCCCGGGCTCGCCCCGGGGTCGATCGCATCGAACGCCAGGCGGGCCGATCGGCCAGGATTCATTCGTCGCCTCCTCCACGACAGGAGGAACAGCAGCCCGTGTCCACCATCTTCGAGACCGAGTTCGGCGGTCGTACCCTGACCGTCGAGACCGGCAAGCTCGCCCGCCTCGCCGGCGGCGCCGTCACTGTTCGCTACGGCGACACCCTGGTGCTCGGCACCGCCAACCGGTCCGATCCGCGGCCCGGCCTCGACTTCTTCCCGCTGACCGTCGAGTTCGAGGAGCGGATGTACGCCGCCGGCAAGATCCCGGGCGGATTCATCAAGCGCGAGGCTCGCGCCTCCGAGGCCGCGACCCTGGCCGCCCGCCTCACGGACCGCCCGATCCGGCCGCTCTTCCCCGAGGGCTACAAGGACGACATCCAGCTCGTCATCACGGTCCTTTCCACCGACCAGGAGAACGAAGCCGACGTCCTGGGTACCGTGGCCGCGTCGGCCGCGCTGACGATCAGCGAGATCCCCTTCGCCGGGCCGGTCGGGGCCGTCCGGATCGGCCGGATCGACGGCGAGTTCGTCGTGAACCCGACCTTCAGCCAGCTCGCCGAATCGGACCTCGACCTCATCGTCTCCGGCACGCGCGACGCGATCATGATGGTCGAGGCGGGCGCCAGGCTCCTGCCCGAGGACGTCATGGCCGAGGCCATCCTCTTTGGCCACCGGGCCCTCCAGCCGCTCATCGACATCCAGGAGAAGCTCCGCGAGGCGGCCGGCAAGCCCAAGATCACGCCCTTCCTCGAGGCTGGCACCGGCTCGGTCCTGACGTTCGTGGACGCTGCGACGGCGGGCGACGAGCTCGTCGTCGTCGACGTGGAGACGACCGGCACCGATCCCAGGATGGCCGATCTCGTCGAGATCGCCGCGGTCAAGGTCAAGAAGGGCAGGATCATCGATCGCTGGTCGTCCCTCGTCAACCCGGGCCGGCCGATCGTCGGCAACCAGATGCACGGCATCACCGACGCCGACGTCAAGAAGGCGCCCTCGCCCGCCGAGGCCGCCAGGGCGGCCCTCACATTCATCGGCGACTCGGTCGTCGTCGGCCACTCGGTCGGGTTCGACCTCGCCTTTCTGGAGGCCGCCCTCGCCGACGGTACCCACTTCGAGCAGGGCCGCTACCTCGACACGCTGGCGATCGCCCGCGAGGGCTACCCCGACCTCGAGAACTACAAGCTGCCGACGCTCTCTGCCTACTTCGGCGTGGAGCTCGCCCAGTCGCACCGGGCCGGCCCGGACGCGGAGGCGACGGCCAACCTCCTGATCTGGTTCGGCAATGACCTGCCCGGCCGCATCAACGCCCTTCGCGAGGGGCTCGCCGGCGCCATCCGGGCTACCCGCACCGGCGGCGACAGCAAGGCCCTCCAGGAAGCTGCCCGCCGCGATGCCCGGATCAGCAAGGGCCTCTTCAGCCTGGTCAGCAAGAAGGTCGCCCGGAAGCTCGCCCTCGACGAGGGCATCCGGATGGACGGCCGGGGCCTGACCGAGCTCCGCCAGATCTCGGTCGACGTTGGCCTCCTGCCCCGGGCCCACGGCTCTGGCCTCTTCACCCGCGGCGAGACGCAGGTCCTCACGATCGCGACCCTCGGCGCGTCCTCGGACGTCCAGCGGATCGACACGATCAGCCCCAGGACCGAGAAGCGCTACATCCACCACTACAACTTCCCGCCCTATTCGACGGGCGAGAACAAGCCGATGCGCGGCCCCAGCCGGCGCGACATCGGCCACGGCAACCTCGCCGAGCGGGCCCTCATCCCGGTCCTTCCGACGAACGAGGACTTCCCGTACGTCATCCGGCTCGTCTCGGAGTGCCTGGCCTCCAACGGCTCGACCTCGATGGCCTCGACGTGCGGCTCAACCCTCGCCCTCATGGACGCCGGAGTGCCGATCTCGGCACCGGTTGCCGGTGCGGCGATGGGCCTCATCAGCGAGCCCGACGGCCGGTTCGTCGTCCTGACTGACATCCTCGGCAAGGAGGATGCCGTCGGCGACATGGACTTCAAGGTCACCGGCACCCGCGAGGGCATCACCGCCCTCCAGATGGACATCAAGGTCCGGGGCATCAACGAGGCGATCATCCGCGACGGCCTCAAGCAGGCCCTGGCGGCCCGCCTCGAGATCCTCGAGAAGATGACGGCGGTCCTGCCGGAGTCGCGCGAGTCGATGAGCGACTTCGCCCCGCGGATCATCACGATCAAGATCAACCCCGAGAAGATCCGCGAGATCATCGGCAAGGGCGGTTCCATGATCCGCAAGATCCAGGAGGAAACCCAGACCGAGATCAACGTCGAGGACGACGGGACCGTCGAGATCGCCGCGGTGAGTGGCGAGAACTCGCGCAAGGCGATCCAGTGGATCGAGAGCCTGACCCGCGAGGTCGAGGTCGGCGCCCTGTACCTCGGCAAGGTCACCCGGATCATGGGCTTCGGCGCGTTCGTCGAGATCCTGCCCGGCAAGGAGGGCCTCGTCCGGATCGGCGAGCTCGCCGACTACCACGTGCCGAGCGTCGAGGACGTCGTGTCGGTCGGTGACGAGGTCATGGTCGTGGTCGTCGAGATCGACCGCCAGGGTCGCGTCAACCTCTCGCGCAAGGCCGCCATGCAGCGACACCTGGCGAAGGAACCCGTCTGACCCAGCGCCGCCATCGGCGGCGCCTAGAACAGCGCGAGCCGCGGGCACGTCCCGCGGCTCGTTCGATTCGCGGATCGCCGTCGGTGGCCGGACCGTCGGATACGACCGGGGATCGTGGTAGTTGGGTTCTGTCTCCGTGAACCGCAGGCCGTCACGGTCGCTGAGCTCGAACATCAGACCGATCGAACGGCGCAGACCCGCTCAGCGCCGGAACAACGTCGGCCAGTACATCCCGGATCGCAGGTGGTCCTGACTTCGCTCGTTCCCGGTGGTCGCACGATCCGGAGCGTAGGGGAACGGCATTCGCGTCGAGCGGCGTTGGGGCCGAGAAGCCGTGGTCCGGGAGGCCGGCGGGTCCGCTGATATACTCGGGCCCGTGCCCGCTGATCAAGAAACCCTGCGGAGCCATGCCCGGATGAGCCAGCGTTCCCGCCTCACGGTCGCGGTCGTCGGCGCCACCGGTGTCGTCGGTCGGACGATGGTCCAGGTCCTTGCCGAGAGGGACTTCCCGGTCGGGGAGCTCCGGCTGCTCGCTTCCGGGCGCTCGGCCGGCCGGACGGTCTCCGCTGCCGGTCGGACGATCGAAGTCGGAGAGGCCGTCCCCGAGGCGTTCGAGGACGTCGACATCGCCCTCTTCAGCGCGGGCGGCGACGTCTCGAAGGACCTCGCGCCGGCGGCGGCGGCGCGCGGCGCGACCGTCATCGACAACTCGAGCGCCTGGCGCATGGATCCGGCGGTCCCACTCGTGGTCAGCCAGGTCAACGCCGACGACCTCGAGTGGCACGAGGGAATCATCGCCAACCCGAACTGCTCGACGATGCAGCTCGCCCCGATCCTCATGGCCCTGCGCGACGCCGTCGGGCTCGACCGCGTCGTCGTCGACACCTACCAGTCCGTCTCCGGCACCGGTGCCGAGGCCGTCGCCGAGCTCGAGGGCCAGATCCAGGCACATGTCGCCGGGGCGCCCAAGGCGGCCGCCGTCTACCCTCACCCGATCGCCTTCAACGCCCTGCCAGAGATCGACGTCTTCCTCGACAACGGCTACACGAAGGAGGAATGGAAGGTCGTCGCCGAGAGTCGCAAGATCCTCCATCTCCCGGAGCTGCGCCTCTCGTGCACGGCGGTCCGGATCCCGGTCTTCGTGAGCCATTCCGAGGCAGTCCACGTCCAGACGACGCGGCCCATCACCCCGGATGCCGCCCGGGCCCTGTTTGCGACGGTCCCCGGCGTCGTCGTCCAGGATGATCCGGCCAGGCACGAGTATCCGCTCGCGACGAAGGCAGCCGGGCGGGACGAGATCTTCGTGGGCCGGGTCCGCCAGGATCCGTCGGTCGACGGCGAACGCGGGCTCGCCCTGTGGGTCGTCTCGGACAACCTCCGGAAGGGCGCCGCGACGAATGCCGTCGAGATCGCCGAGGCGCTCGTGGGGCGCGACTGGATCCGCGCCCGATCGCGGCGGGCCGGCCCGGTCGGGGCCCCGGCGTGACCTCGGCCTCTCTCTCGGAGGCGCTCGAGGCCCCGGCGTCCACGCCGGCCTCGCGCTCGGCGGCGCTGGAGGCCATCGCCGCGGAGGTCCGCGCCTGCACCCGTTGTCGCCTCCACGCCGGGCGCACCCACGCCGTCCCGGGTGAGGGCCACCCGGACACGGAGGTCGTCTTCGTCGGCGAGGGCCCCGGCCTCAACGAGGACCGCCAGGGGCGACCGTTCGTCGGTCGGGCCGGGGACCTCCTGGTCCGCTTCCTGGCCACGATCGGCTGGCGCCGTGAGGAAGTCTTCATCACGAACGTCGTGAAGTGCCGGCCGCCCGACAACCGCGACCCCGAGCCGGACGAGGTCGCCGCCTGTCTGCCCTACCTGCAGCGCCAGCTCCAGGCCCTCGACCCGGCCCTCGTCGTGACCCTCGGCCGCCACTCGATGGGGCGGTTCATCCCCGGCGCCCGGATCACCCAGGCGCACGGGACCGTCCACCCGGTCGATCCCGCCACCGGAGCCGGGTCGGCGCTGGTCTACGCGATGTTCCACCCGGCCGCAGCCCTGCGGGCCCCCGACGTCGAGCGCCAGAGCTACGACGACGCAGCCGGCATCCCGGCCGCTCTCCTGGAGGCCCGCCGCCGCCGCGTTGCCACGGCCGCCACCGCCGCCACTGGGGCGGCGACGGGCGAAGCGCGGCCCGAGCAAGCCGCGGCCCCCGAGGCGTTCCCCGCACCACCACCACCGGATGCGAGTCCGGTCGACACGGCGCTCGACGCGCCGACCTTCTTCTGATCGGAACCAGGCCCGCCATGCCCAGAAAGCAAGCACCACTGCCGACCGGCACGCCCCTCAGGATCATCCCGCTCGGCGGGGTGGGCGAGATCGGCAAGAACATGTTCGTCTTCGAGTACGGCGACGACATCGTCGTCATCGACTGCGGCCTGATGTTCCCCGACGAGGAGATGTTCGGCATCGATCTCGTCGTCCCCGACATCACCTATCTCCGGGACAAGAAGGCCAACGTCAAGGCCTTCCTCATCACCCATGCCCACGAGGACCACGTCGGCGGCCTGCCGTACATCCTGCCCGAGTTCCCCGGCGTGCCCGTCTACGCCTCAACGCTCGCCCGCGGCCTGCTCGGCAACAAGATCAAGGAGCACAAGCTCCACCACAACCCGATGCTCTCCCTGGAGCCCGGCGACGAGCTCCAGATCGGCCCCTTCACGGCGATCCCGTTCCGGATCGGCCACTCGATCCCGGACGCCATGGGCATCGCCCTCCGGACCCCGGTCGGGACGGTCGTCCACACCGGCGACTTCAAGTTCGACCACACGCCGGTCGACGGCAAGCTCAGCGACTTCCACATCCTCGCCAGGCTTGGCGAGGAGGGCGTCATCTGCCTGATGTCCGACTCGACCCGGGCCGAGAATCCCGGCTACACGCCCTCGGAGCGGACGGTCGGCGAGGCCTTTCGCGAGATCATGGAGCCGCTCGACGGCCGGGTCATCGTGGCGACGTTCGCCAGCAACATCGCCCGCGTCCAGCAGGTCCTCGACGCCGCGGCGACGTTCGACCGCCAGGTCACGGTCATCGGGCGCTCGATGGAGCAGAACTTCCGGATCGCCTCGGACCTCGGCTACCTGACCTACGAGACCGGCCGAATTGTGGCCAAGGACCGCCTCAACGACGTGCCCGACAACAAGCTCGTCATCTGCACGACGGGCGCCCAGGGCGAGCCGATGGCCGGCCTTGCCCGGATGGCCAACCGCGACCACCGCTTCGTCGAGATCCGCCAGGGCGACACGGTCATCGTCAGTGCCAGCCCGATCCCCGGCAACGAGGAGTACGTGAGCCGGACGATCGACAACCTGTTCAAGGCGGGGGCCAACGTCTACTACCACACGATCAAGCGAGCCCACGTCTCGGGCCACGCCAGCCAGGAAGAGCTCAAGCTCATGCTCGGGATGACGAAGCCGAAGCACTTCATCCCGATCCACGGCGAGTTCCGGATGCAGGTCCAGCACGGCCGCCTGGCGATCGAGACGGGCGTCGCCCCCGAGAACGTCTTCATCATCGAGAACGGCCAGCCGATCGAGTTCCTGGCCGACGGCTCGGCCCGCCGGGCCGCCCCGGTCCCGGCCGGCTACGTCTTCGTCGACGGGCTGTCGGTCGGCGAAGTCGGCGACGTCATCCTCCGCGACCGACGCGCCCTGGCCAACGACGGCATGTTCATGATCGTCGTCACGGTGGACAAGCAGAGTGGCAACGTCATCGGGAAGCCCGAGATCATCACCCGCGGCTTCATCCACGGGGCCGAGTACGACCGGATCCTCGAGGCCGCGGTCGTGCGGGTCATCGCCTCGGTCGAGAACCCGGGCGACCACATCAGCGAGATCGCCCTCCTGAAGACCCAGATCAAGGACGGCGTCTCGCGCTTCCTGTACGAGCAGACGAAGCGCCGGCCGATGGTCTTCCCGGTCGTCGTGGAGGTCTAGGCGTGGCCACCCGCCGGCGGGCCGCTCCGCGCCGCTCCCGCCGACGAGGCCTCAGCCTGCCGCGGATCGCCCTGCCGAGCATCGGCCCCGAGGTCGGCCGGTCGATCGTCGGGATCGTCCTCCTCGTCGTCGGCGCCTTCACCCTGGTCGCCCTCGTGCTACCCGGCCAGGGCCGCCTCACCGACTGGTGGATCGGATCCGTGGGCCCGTGGTTCGGGAGCCTCCGCTGGCTCCTGCCATTCCTCCTCCTCGGCGCCGGCTGGTATGTCGAGTGGGGGCCCGGACGGCAGCCCGCGTCCGGCTGGGGGATCACGATCGTGGGCATCGCGATCGCCTACCTCGGGCTCCTCGGCGCGGTTCAGATCGCACCCCTCGGCGAGATCAGCGGCGGCCGGCTCGGACGGTTCTTCGAAGACCTCCTCGTCTCGCCCCTCACGGCGCCGGGCGCCTTCGTCCTCCTGGTCGCGATCGGCGCCGTGGGGCTCATGCTCGCCTTCAACCTGCCCCTCCGCGAGCTCGTCAAGCCCGGCACCACCCTGGCCCGCTGGCTGGGCGAGGCCGCCGCCGCCTCGATTCGGCGTGAGCCGCGGCCCGGCACGGACGAGGCCGGCGGTCGCGGTCGCGGCGCAGCGGCCGGGTCGGCCACCGCGGCGGGTGGCGATCGCAACGGCGGGGGTCGCCCCGGCCGGGCCGGGAGGGCCGGCGTCGCCGCATCGGCGTCGGCCGGTCAGACCGGAATCTGGGGCGAAGACCATGGCGACCACATCCCCTCGGCCGTCCCCTCGGCGATCCCGACCTCGGCCACCTTCGCCCCCGCTCGCAACGGCGAGGCGGCGTCGGCCACGATCGTGGCGCCGGCCCGGCTCGTCCGGGCCCTCGACGACATCACCTCGGCCTCGGATTCGCCGCCGACCCGCGACCGGATCGACTACGTCCTGCCGCCGCTCGACCTCCTCGACGCCGCGATCGAGCCGGTCGGCCTCGCCAACGAGGATGCCCTCCACCGGCGGAACGAGGAGATCATCGTCAGGAAGCTGGCGAGCTTCGACATCCAGGCCCAGATCGTCGGTCGCAACGCCGGACCGGTCGTGACCCAGTACGAGGTCCAGCCCGCGCCCCACGTCAAGGTCAGCCGGATCGAGGGCCTCGCCGACGACCTGGCCATGGCCCTGGCCGCGCGATCGCTCCGGATCGAGGCACCCATCCCGGGCAAGAGCGCGGTCGGCATCGAGGTCCCCAACAAGGACTTCAACATCGTCGCCCTGCGCGGGATCCTCGAGGAGGTCGAGCTCGGCGGGTCCGGCACATCCAGGCTGACCTTCGCCCTCGGTCGCGACGTCTCCGGGAAGGCCCAGGCCGTCGACCTGGCCAAGATGCCCCACCTGCTCATCGCCGGGGCGACCGGCTCGGGCAAGAGCGTCATGGTCAACGCCCTCATCACCAGCCTCCTCTGCAACGCCAAGCCCGACGAGGTCCGGATGATCCTCATGGACCTCAAGCGGGTCGAGCTGGCGGCCTACAACGGCCTGCCTCACCTGCTCGTGCCGGTCATCACCGAGCCGGAGCGCGCCAAGGCCGCCCTGAAGTGGGCGGTCAACGAGATGGAAGGCCGCTACCGCCGCTTCGCCGGGGCGAGCTCGCGGAACATCCGGGCCTACAACGAGACGCGGGTCGATCCCGACGACCGGATGCCCTACATCGTCATCGTCGTCGACGAGCTCGCCGACCTGATGATGCGCGAGGGCAAGAACGTCGAGGACCCGATCGTGCGCCTGGCCCAGAAGGCCCGGGCGACCGGCATCCACATGGTCCTCGCCACCCAGCGGCCGTCGGTCAACGTCGTAACGGGGCTCATCAAGGCCAACTTCCCGAGCCGGATCGCCTTTGCCATGGCCTCCCAGATCGATTCCCGGACGATCCTCGATGCGCCCGGCGCTGAGGACCTCATCGGCCGCGGCGACATGCTCTACCAGCCGTCGGACCTGCCGCGCCCGATGCGCCTCCAGGGCGTCTTCGTCTCGGACGTCGAGATCGGCCGGGTCGGGACCCACTGGCGCGACCAGATCGACGATCCCCACTACGACCTGGCGATCGTCGAGAGCGACGACGAATCGACCGGCACGGTCGAGGATCTCGACGATGTCGACGTGGATCGGCTCTTCAGTGATGCCCGCGACGTCATCCGGGAGTACGATCGCGCCTCGGCGTCGCTCCTCCAGCGCCGACTGAAGATCGGCTACGCGCGGGCCGCGCGGATCATCGACCAGCTGGAGGCGCGGGGCTACATCGGCGCGTTCGACGGGTCGAACGCCCGGGTCGTCCTCCGGCGAGATGAGCCCGGGGGCGGCCCGGACGACGGCGACGCAGGGGACGACTAGAGCGAGATGGCCATCGGCGACGAGGCGCGGCGGACCGGGGCCGAGGCCCGCGCGGGGATCCGGGCCGGCGGACGCGTCCCGATCGAGCCGGATATCGGGCCGACGCTGCCCGACCGGCTCGTGGCGGCGCGGGAGCGGAAGGGCGTCGATCTCTTCCGGGCCGAACGCGACACGAAGATCCGGGCCCGCTACCTGGCCGCGCTCGAGCGGGGCGACTATCGCGAGCTGCCCGGCGCCGTCTACACCAAGGGCTTCCTCCGGAACTACGCCATCTACCTCGGCCTCGACCCGGAGGACGTCCTTCGCCAGTGGCGTCGCGAACGCGGCGACCAGGTTCCGAGCGAGCCCGTGGTGGTCGCCCCGAAGGCCATCCTGGAGACCCCGAGACCGCTGACCTTCTCGCCCTCGGTCGTGGTCGCGGCGATCATGACGGTCGCGGTCATCTTCTTCGGGATCTACCTCGCCGCCCAGCTGATGCGCTTCGCCAAGCCCCCGACGCTCGAGCTCGTGAGGCCGGCGTCGGCGGTCGTCGAGGTGCCCGAATCGGCGACGACGTACCGGATCGAGGGGACCTCCACGCCCGGGGCGACGATCACGATCTCGGCCGGCGCGGGTCAGCCCGTCACGTACCGGGTCACCGCCCTGTCCGACGGGACGTGGACGGTCAGCGTCGACGTCCGGCGGGGGACGAACCAGTTCTACATCGATGCCCTGGACCCCGATACGGGCAAGCATGCCGACGAGCCGAAGCAGCTGATCATCAACGTCCCGTACCTCGTGATCCAGGCGCCGACGCTCACCGTCACCCAGCCCCAGGACGGGACCACGTACGAGAATGGCGCGATCCCGGTCGAGGGCATGACGACGAACGCCTCGACGGTCGTCGTGCGGGCCACCTGGCTCGGACCGCCCGATGGCTCAGTCCCGCCGACTGCCGCTCCGACGGCGACCCCGGCGGTGACCGCTGTCCCGGACCCGTCGGCCTCGCCGCCGCCGGACCAGGCCGACGGCGTGACCGTCGAGGTCGCCGCCGATGGCAGCTTCACGACACCGCTGGAGCTCACCGAGGGTCGCTGGTCGATCACGATCACGGCGACGTCGCCGGAGGGCAAGACCGCCTCGCTCACGAGGACCGTGGCCGTCGCCTACAAGGGCGTCAACCTCGTCGTCACGATCCAGGGCGGCAACGCCTGGCTCAAGGTCTGGGTCGACGGCGTCGTCGACCCGCGGCTGACCCAGGCCGGCAGGACGCTCCGCTCGGGCGAGACGATCGTCTTCACCGGCACGACCTCGGTCGAGGTCCGCACGGGATCGTCGGGCGTGACCCGGTTCACCCTCAACGGGGTCCCGCTGGGGGCCCTCGGCAAGTCCGGGGTGCCAGAAACGTGGCTGTTCCAGCCGCCGGCGGGGCCGCAGCTCACCCAGCGCCGGTAATCGCTGTCGTGGGTGACGCGCTGCTGCGGGACCTCGCCGAGCGGCTCCAGGGCATCTGCCTCGGTCGGGGCCTGACCGTCGCGGTCGCCGAATCGTGCACCGGCGGCCTCATCGCCGCGGCGATCACCGAGGTGCCCGGCTCCTCGGGGTACTTCCTGGGTGGCGTCGTTTCGTACTCCGATGCGGCGAAGACCGCCCTCCTTGACGTCCCCGCGGCGATGCTGCAGGCCCACGGCGCCGTGAGCGCCCAGACGGCCCGGGCCATGGCAAGCGGCGCCCGGGCGCGCTTCGGCGCATCGCTCGCGGCGTCCGTCACCGGGATCGCCGGGCCCGATGGCGGCACGACGGAGAAGCCGGTCGGTCTGACGTACGTCGGCGTGGTCGGGGAGGGGAGCCCCGACGTCCACCGATACGCCTGGTCCGGCGATCGAGTCTCGAACCGCCTGGAGGGCGCCCGCGCGGTCCTCGAGCTCCTCATCGCCCGGGCCGAGGCCGGCGGCGCGTGACCCGGACGGCCGCGGACGTCGGCGCCGGGCTGGCGCCGGTCCGCGACGCGCGGCCGATCCGGGTCGGGGAGCGGATCCACGTGGTCGGCGTAGCCGGCGCGGGTGCGTCGGCTGCGGCCCTCCACGCCGCCTGGGCCGGCGCCCACGTCAGCGGCTGCGACCCCGGGGGGCCGTCGCCCTACACGCCTGCCCTCGCTGCGGCCGGGATCGCGATCGCAGGAGCCCATGACCCTGCCCACGTCGGCGGGCCGAACCCGCCCGCCCGGCTCGCGGTCACGAAAGCGCTCACTGCCGTTGCCCCCGACCACCCGGAGCTCACGGCGGCGAGGGCGGCCGGCATTCCGCTCGAGCCGTGGCAGCAGCTCGTCGCCGATGCTGCCGCCGGCCGCCGGCTCGTGGCGGTCGCCGGAACCCACGGCAAGTCCACGGTCTCAGGCTGGCTCGTCCATCTCCTGGCAGAGGCGGGCGCCGACCCGTCGGCCTTCGTCGGTGCCCTGCTGCCTGCCGGGCTGACCGGGATCGGGATCGCGGCGACGGCCCGCCGTGGCGGCGGCGAGGCGTTCGTGGTGGAAGCCGACGAGTACGCCGGCAACTTCGACCCCTACCGGCCCGACGTCGTGCTCGTCACCACGATCGAATGGGACCACCCCGACGTATTCGCCGACCGCGCAGCCGTGGTCGACGCGTTCGAGGCGTGGCTGCGGCAGGTACCCGACGCGTCCCTCGTCGTCAACCTGGCCGACGCCGGCGTGGACGAGCTCGTCCGGCGCCTCGCCGATCGCCGAGGCCCGGTCGTCGGGGTCCAGCTGGCCCGCGCGGGCACAGCCGCCCCGCAGCAGGGCGTCGACCCGACGCCGCGTCCAGTTCCGGGCAGCTCCGTCGACCGATACATCAGCGGGGCTGTGAGCCTGACCGGACGCACGAGCCTGCTCTGGCTCTTCGACCACCGCGAGGACGACCACCTCGTCGACGTCGAGCTTCCGACCGCCGGCTGGCACAACGCCGCGAACGCGTCCGTCGTCGCGGCCGGCGCGCTGGTGCTGGGCCTGGGACCAGATCAGATCCGCCACGGCCTCTCGACGTTCCCGGGCATCGGGCGGCGCCTCGAGCGCAAGGGCGAGGCCGCGGGTGTCGTCGTCTACGACGACTACGGTCACCATCCGACGGCGATCCGCGAGACGATCGGCGCGATCCGTCAGCGCGAGCCGGGCCGTCGGGTCTGGGCGGTCTACGAACCCCTCACGTACCACCGGACGGCGGCCCTCCTGGACGACTTCGCGGCTGCGCTCGCGACCGCCGATGCGGTCGCCATCGCCGATATCTGGGCGGGCCGGGACCCAGACACCTCGATCACCTCGCCAGAGGCCCTCGCGGAGACGATCGCCCGCCGCCGCCCCGACATCCCGCTCGCGGCGACGGGCTCCGTGGAGGCCACGGCCGAGTGGCTGGCCGGCGAGATCCGCTCGGGCGACGTGGTCCTCGTCATGGGCGGCGGCCGGAGCTACCGGATCGGGGAGCTGCTCCTGGACGCGCTCGCGGCAAGCGCCCCACGGTGACGGTCGGGTAGCGTGACCATCGGCTACGCCGAGGGCGGCGAGCTCCTGGCGTCCCTGACCCGGGCACGCATGACCTTTGATGGCGACCTCCTCGTTTCGCTCCTTTCCGCCGACGCCGAGTACCATGTGGATCCGTTCGGTCCACCGATCGTCGGCCACAACGCCATTCGGGCGCGCTGGCTGGCGTTGGCGGCGACGCAGGACCAGGTCGAGTTCACGATCGAGCGCCACCTCGTGAGCGGCGACACCATCGTGGCGATCTGGCACCTGAGCTACGTCCTTCGCGAAGACGGCGCTCGGCGCCGCGCTTCCGGGGTCATGGTCCTGGACACGAGCCACGGCCTGATCGGGCGACTGCGCGAGTGGTCCCTCGAGCGCCGGGCAGGTACCGTCGGCGGCGAACCCGCGGCGGGATGAGGAGGTGATCGAATGGCCGGCGACCAGTCATTCGATGTCGTCAGCGAGTTCGACGTCCAGGAGCTGCGCAACGCGCTCGACCAGGTCCGCCGCGAGGTCGCCCAGCGCTACGACTTCAAGGGCGTCACGGTCCAGCTCGAGCAGGGCGCCGACGAGCTCACCCTCCTGACCGACGACGAGTTCCGCGCTACGGCCGTCAAGGACCTCATCGAGTCGAAAGCCGTCCGGCGCAACCTGTCGCTCAAGATCTTCGATTGGGGCAAGGTCGATGAGGCCGGGGGCAACAAAGTTCGCCAGCGGATCGGCCTCCGCAAGGGCCTGCCCGACGAGCTCGCCCGCAAGCTCACGAAACTGATCCGGGACGAGTTCCCGAAGGTCAAATCGCAGGTCCAGGGCGACGCGATCCGGGTCTCGGGCAAGAGCCGGGACGACCTCCAGCGGGTCATCGCCCGCCTCCGCGAGCTCGACGAGGTCGTGCCCCTCCAGTTCCAGAACTACCGGTAACCGGTGATGCTTCCCGGAACGAGACTCAGCCGCATCATCATGGCCATTGTGGCCCTCTTCGTCGTCATGAGCATGCTCGTGACGCTCCTGCCGAACCCGGCCACGTGATGGACGAGTCGAACGTCCCCGTGGCGGGCGAGTCGCCCGAGACGCCCGGGATTCCGGCGCCGGCCGAGCCGGACGCCATGGCCGATCGCCGGACAGCGCCCGCCCTCGAGCCGGGGGCAGCCGGGAGCGACGGTGCCGGTGTGGAGGCCGAGGCGAAGCCGAAGTCCGAGGCGAAGCCGGCGTCCGAGGCGCAGCCGGCGTCCGAGCCGGAACCTGAGTCGGACCTGGAGCCGGCGGCGCAGCCGGGAGCGGAGCAGGGTCTCGAGCCCGCGGTACGAGCGGAGGCTGTCGAAGCCGTGTCCGAAGCCGTGTCCGAAGCCAACACCGAGCTCGAAGCCCAGCCCGAATCAGCACCCCGGCCCGAAGCGGAAACGGAGCCCGAACTCGAGGCCGTGGTCGAGACCGCGCCCGCGGCCGTGTCCGAGCCGGAGGCAGCCGGCGACGTCACCGACGAGGAACCCGAGGCCGCCCTCGGGGCCACGCCAGAGGTCCCGGCCGGTCCGGTCACGGTCGGCCGGATGATCGCCGACGCCCTCCGGCGCGCCGGGGTCCGCTGGGCGTTCACTGTCCCCGGCGAGAGCTTTCTCGGCCTGATCGACGGCCTCGATGCCGCCGGCATCCATGTCGTCGCCACGCGCCACGAGGGCGCCGCGGCATTCATGGCCGAGGCCCACGCCCAGCTGACCGGCCGCCCGGCGGCGTGTCTCGCGACGCGCGCCGTCGGCGCGTCCAACCTCGCGATCGGGATCCACACGGCGACTGCCGACTCCAGCCCGATGTTCGCCCTCGTCGGCCAGGTCGAGCGCGCGTCACGCGGCCGCGAGGGGTTCCAGGAAGTCGACCTCGTCGGCACCATCGGCGGCCTTGCGAAGTGGGCGGCCGAGCCACGGGACATCGCCGAGGCGGTCACCGCGATCGAGACGGCGGTGTTCCAGGCCACGACCGGCCGGCCCGGACCGGTCCTCCTGGCCCTCGCCGAGGAACTGCTCGACGAGCTGGTCCCCGAAGGCGGGACCATGATGGCAACGCGCGTCGCCCCCGCCCGCCCTTCCGATGCCGAGATTGGAGCGGTCCTGCACCTCGTCGCCGATGCCGAGCGCCCGGTGATCCTGGCCGGCGGCGGGATCCTCCGAGCGCGGACGTCCAACGAGCTCGTCCGCCTCGCCGAGCTCCTCCC
>Ga0209341_10000448_pt1 | contig 42656 bp, 38 predicted proteins | sample RifCSP13_2_FD_184020 | JGI IMG/M metagenome (GOLD analysis project Ga0209341, IMG submission 184020) | Soil microbial communities from Rifle, Colorado - Rifle CSP2_sed 13_2 (SPAdes) (version 2) | ecosystem: Environmental > Terrestrial > Deep subsurface > Rock core/Sediment | place: Rifle...
GCAGGGGACTGCGTAAACCTAAGCGGGCCAAAACTCGGTCATATGGCGGTACAACAGGCAGAGGTAGTTGCTGCGAACATCACAGCGGAGATAAGGGGCCAACCACCTGCTGCCTCCTACAATCACGAGATGATGCTAGTAATCGATGAGGGCAGCCAGGAATCAATCTATCTGCACAAAGGTTTGTGGGACGATGAACCCGCTACGGTAAAGCAAGGACGCTTCTGGAGCTGGGCAAAACGGATTCATGAGAAATACTGGCAGGCAATGCACTCTTAGTGGTTTCACTTCCCAAGCATGAGAAGCGGCAAGACAGCAAAGACCAGCAGCATCACATAATAAACTGCTGCGGCCACGGGATCTCGCGTTGCAAAGTACTCCCTAAATCGATTGGCCCCGCAGTGGGAACACGAGAACGAATTCCGCAAAGGAGCAGAGCAAGCGCGAGAATACCCATTCCGAGGCGGCTGGATGAATTTGTCGCAAGAGAGAAATACCGAACCAGCCACCATGCTGATAATGTTGATCAAGAGCATGATGGGAGCTTCGAGTAGTTCAGCTGTTCTTGCTACTTAAAGCTGTGGGGGTCTAAATCAAACGCGGGCCGCAGCCTCCTTCTTCTTCCCCACCGGCAACCTGTGGCTGGAGATTGCCTTAATCGTATCCAATACATCGTGGAAAGAGATTGCACCTTTCTCCCTACCCTCCTGAGCGTTAAGAACTAAATCATTCATCGACAGAATGCCTTCCAAAGCGCCATCAGAGTTGATTACCGGCAGGCGTCGGACCCTTTGCTCCTTCATCGTATCCAACGCCGTGCGGACGTCATCGTCGGGTTTCGTTGAATATAGCGTGCCGCTAACGACCTCTTCGACGGCCAAATCAGAAAGCTTCCGATTGCTCAGCGCGGCTGCCATGCAGATGTCCCGGTCTGTAACTAAACCGATTACCTGACCTGCTTCTGTAACCACAGGCACCACCCCACAGTCTTCGTCCCACATGAGGCCGGCAGCCTCTGCGAGAGTCGTGGTGGGCGTGCATGCCTTCGCGTTTTTCGTCATAATCTCCTTGACTCTCATAAAGATCCTCCTACAAGCCAAAAGGGCTTCGATGCTCTTACGGACCAGTGGGAAGTGTTCTAACACATTCCCTGAAACAGATTCCAGAAATTTACAAGGTACGCTGCCAGCGATTTTACAAGCTTAGTACTTAAGTTTGCGAGCGAGCAACAGAAAAGACATGTTTAAACTTAAGCCGAACTCAACCTGCATTGATTATAGGTTGACTGGCCTTGCGCGGGACAAGATGTTCATGGCTAGCCGGTCAGCGACTCGGTTTGGGGGCAAGTGCTCTGCCTCTGCGATCTTAAGAATGGTAGTGATCTTCTCGTAAATTCCGTTGACCTTAATTAGACAATCCGCCGGCCGCCACTCGAGAAGTTCCTGGCAACCATTGATGACACCACCCGCATTGCTCACATAATCGGGCACCAAAAGGATGTCCTTTTCATGAAGCAAGTCGCCATGCCGGTCTTCGAGTAACTGATTGTTAGCTGAGCCTACAACAATTTCTGCTCGCAACCGGGCAATTGTTTGATCATTGATGATTCCCCCGAGTGCACAGGGAGCAAAGATGTCCGCACGCGTGTCAAAGATCTGCTCAGGCGGAACGGCTTTAGCTCCAAACTCGTTGACTACTCGCTTTGCTCTGTTTGGATCAACGTCGGAGACGATCAAATTAGATCCGGCTTTGTGAAGCTGCCCAGCAAGTGAGTAACCCGTCTTGCCACATCCCTGCAGGGCAACGGTACGACCGGTCAAATCGGCTGATTTCCAACGATGGTTTGCGGCCGCCTCTAAAGCACGAAAGACTCCAAGGGCGGTCATTGGTGAGGGATCGCCCGACCGGCCCGGCAAACCTGCAACGTGGCAAGTCTCTTCCCGTACGAATTGCATGTCAGAAGGCGTGGTGCCGACATCCTCTGCTGTTATGAATTTGCCCGCCAGGGATTCGACAAAGCGTCCATGAGCGCGAAATATCTCTGCGCGGCTGGTTGTGAGGCTATCGCCTATAATAACGGACTTACCGCCACCTAGGGGCAGTTCGGCAAGAGCGTTTTTATATGACATTGCTCGCGATAGACGGAGTGCATCGAGAAGGGCAAGTTCCTCGGTGGCGTAATTCCAGAAGCGCGTGCCTCCCACAGCTTGTCCCAGTGCCGTACTGTGAATCGCAATTATTGCGCGGTAACCGCAAGAAGGGTCGGCCCGGAATATTACTCTCTCATGCTCGGTTTCGACCTTTATCTCACGAGTGCTCTCGATTGTTGATTCACTCGTCATCCGCGTTTCCTGTCGCTATTTTATTGTAAGACATAGACGCCGCTGTGTCCTTCGGCTTAAACTATTTCTCGCAAGACAGATTTCGAATACCGGACGCAGAAATGTTACAGATCTGCAGCTGCGTCAATTGGAAAGGGAGTCTGCAATGAGAATCTTAACGGCGGCGTGTATTCTCGCTTTCGGCATGGCCTGGGGATCGGTTCACGTCCAGGAAGCTGCCCAAGCTCCGACCAAACAACCCGAGACACTTGTGCTTTCCGAAAAGGCTGTATTGGGCAAGGTAACCTTCAGCCACCTAAATCACACCACCAAGAATTACAATGTCGAAGGTACCGCACCGGTCTCTTGCATGGAATGCCACCACGTTGAGCAACCTGAAGCTGAGGCCAAAAAGATCGCCCCGCATCAGACGGCTTACCCGCCGGATAGGACCACCACCCTTTCGGCGGAACTTCTCGACAAGGAACCGATGACGAAAGTCACAGCTTGCCGCAACTGTCATGCTCGTAAAGAAGAAAAGCCGGCGGTGTGGCCGGAAATTCCGAAGATCAAAAGCGAGAACTCAACCGCAATTCTCACCCTGACGAACCAACAGGCTTTTCATCGCGCGTGCGCCGGCTGCCATGATCAGGTTCTTAAAGCACGGCCGGGTGCTAAGGCTCCGGCAACATTAAAGTGCCCAGTCTGTCACAAGAAGGCGGCCACTTAACGCAAAGCGCACAAACTACACAACTTCACGTACTTTCGGAGATCGAGCTAAAGGTATCGACAGGGGTTAGTGCGGCTCTTTTAGGAGCCAGTGCACTAACGCCGGAATTACGTCATGGTCGTGGGAAAGGAGAAGGAGATCATGCAAGAACGAGGTCTGACACTTGGTGAGATTGGCTTGATTGCAGGGACCCGCGGGGCGCTCGGGGCCGGGTTGGCGCTACTCCTGGGTAATAGACTCAGTGAGGAGCAAAAGAGAGCGGTAGGTTGGACGTTATTTCTGGTCGGCACTGTGAGCACGCTTCCGCTCCTGCTCCATGTTTTAACCAAGCCCAAAGTAGTGGCCGCTTCCGATACCAACCTTTAGCTGTGAGGGCGACTGATGCGCTCTAAAGTTTTATCCCAAACAGAAAACGGCGTGATTACATTTACGCTGGTTTTTGAGAGTGGGGACGAAGTCGTATCTCTTCTAACACGATTCGCCGGGGAGAAAAAATATAGAGAGCGGTCACTTCACTGTCAAACCAACTCTGGAGATGGTTCTGGTCCAGTCTGCGGTGAGACTGGAGCGAAGACTTAATGAAGAAGCCGGCATCCCGCTGCTGGATATTCGCCCCCATTAACGAAGATTACTCGACAATACTTTAGCCGCTACGGTATGCCTGTAATGCACACCGAGACCAATTTATGGATTCCGACAGAGCCCCTCGGTGGTTAATTAAGGCATCGCCTGAAACTGGATGGCGTGCCAATACTTGGCTTCACATCCTCCTACTCCTGCCCTCTGCCTCCTGTATTCCGTCTTGACTTTTATTCGGCATTGGCATAGAAGCGGGCTCTCCACATTAGAACCTGTTGGTCCAGGCGAGGAGGCCTAAATGCTAAGGGAATTTCGCGACTTCGTTGCGCGAGGTAACGTCATCGATCTGGCAGTTGCGGTGGTTATCGGGGCCGCATTCGGGAAGATTGTCACCACATTGGTCGATGGCGTCATAATGCCGCCGATCGGTTTATTGCTGGGCAGGGTAGATTTCTCGAGTCTCTTTATCGATCTCTCCGGGCAACGTCCTGCTTCAGTGGAGGCAGCGAAGGCGGCAGGCCAGCCGGTAATTGCCTACGGTGCGTTGATAAATGACATCATCAGTTTCCTCATCATTGCTTTTGTAATATTCCTGATTATCAGACAAATCAACAAACGTCGGGAAGAAGTGGCAGCAGCCACGAAAGACTGTCCTCAATGTCTTTCAGCCATTCCCAGAGGCGCCAGCCGCTGCTCGGCATGTTGTGCTGATCTGAAGGTGGCCTGAATGGAAGATAGCTGGGGAGGCAAACATCATGAACAGATCCGTTCTGGAGCGTGAACTGAAGAGGGTCGGCATTAGCGTTTTCGGCTGGCTGCCTGTTTTGCATTGTGACGCCTGCAAACATCGATGGGAACCTTTTTACGTCGTTGCCGGGGCAAACACTCCGACCGCCAAACTTGACTACTGGAAATGTCCCAATCAGTGTAATGCCCAAGCTAGAGTTCCGCAGGACGTGGAAACCGTCATTCCGCAGTATGTCCTGCTAAACGATATTCCTGGAATGGTCTTTGGCGATGAGGATCTCCACGAATTTGAACGTTACGTCCATTCCATGGACCTAACTGTGGTTCCCAATCGTGCCGATTGACAGACTGAAGCTCAACTCCTTGGAGTGCGGGGACTTGTCACCGCTTTGACATGTAAGGTCTCCCTGCACCAAAAGCGGTGACAAGTCCCCGCACTCCAAGGAGTTGAGCTATATGGTCTATGCAGTATCCCGCTCTTCAGGTAAACTGATGGCTAAGCCACAAAATCAGTAACAGCTCTACAGAAGCAGAAACTTCCTTAAAGGAGGATGCACGAATGTTAGCAATTCTGGGCTGGATAGTTTTCGGTTTAATCGCCGGTTTGATCGCCAAAGCCATCATGCCCGGCAAGGATCCAGGCGGTGTGATTATTACCATAGTGCTGGGTATTGTTGGGGCGGTAATAGGTGGCTTCATCGGCCGGCAGCTCTTCGGCTATGGTGGAGCGGACAGTGCCGGAGGTGTGAGCGAGCCAGGGTTCCTGATGAGCTTAATATTGGCCGTTATTGGGGCCATCGTGCTGCTGGGCGGCTACAGATTGATCACGCGTCGCAGCCTGAAGACGTAAGCATCAGAATACGGAACGACTTAAGGGGCGCAAGGCCATTGAGGTCCGTGAAATTCCTTAACATGATGACCAAGAAGCGGCTTTGATACCGCATTGATCAGCCGGAGGACTTTTCCCAGCCCTCTCTTTTGGCCGCGCCCCTTTTTGTCAACGCTGCCTCAATCTCAGAGTTGACTTCGCCGCCAATCAATACCGCGGCGCCGCTTAAGTAAAGCCATAGCATCAGAATAATGACAGCACCCAACGAGCCGTATGTTCTGCTATAAGGGTTCTTTGCTGGGAGTACGCTGGATTTTAGCTTGATATGATTGACATGGTTTCGTCATAGTTTGCGTATTCAATTCTTCCGCGAAGCGTTAACCCCCAATACCGACATTTAGAGTTGGCCCCCCGAGTTGACTTAGCTTGAAAGTCCGAGCAGCGACACCCAGCCACCAAAGAGGAGGACGATGAAATGGAAGTAAAAGAAGTAATGACCGTTGACCCGGCGTGTTGTACCGAAAGAACGAGCCTGCAAGAAGTCGCCCAAATGATGGTCGATCATGATTGCGGTGAAATACCGGTCGTCGAAAACAAGACCAGCAAGTTACCTATTGGTGTGATCACAGATCGCGACATCGTTTGTCGGACAGTTGCGAAAGGGCTCAATCCACTGGATCTCGCAGTTGTCGATTGTATGACGAGGCATTGCGTGACCGTTACGCCCGAAATGACAATTGACGAATGCAGCCGAATCCTGGAGGAAAACCAGATTCGCCGTGTACCAGTTGTTGACGCGGATGGCTCCTGCTGTGGAATCGTGTCTCTCGCCGACCTCGCGCTCCATGCACGCCGCGGAGTCGTGGCCGAGGTTGTAAAAGACGTCTCAGAACCGAGTGCTGCGGCATCGGCGGCCGGAAAATAGATTCCGGCCTGCGGTGGGGATTGGAAGGAAGGAGTAATAGATGCCAGAACAAGAGACCGTTGAGCGAGCACGAAAAGACAGCCGGAGCGGCAAAGCACCGTCCACGCAGGCGGGGGAGTTTGTGCGCGAAGAGATACACCATATGAAGGCACAGCGCTCGGCCTCGGCAAAGAAAGCAGCACGAACGCGTAAAAAATAGTAAAATTTACACAAGAATGATGCTCTTCGAGGATCGACACCATGCGGGTCGTCACCTTGCCGAGAAGCTGATGACTTACGCAAATCGCGATGACGTAACTGTGCTAGCGCTTCCGCGTGGTGGTGTGCCTGTCGCTTTCGAGGTAGCGAAAAAGCTTAATGCACCCCTGGACGTGTTTCTGGTGAGAAAACTCGGTGTGCCGGGTCAGGAAGAGCTCGCCATGGGTGCAATTGCCTCTGGAGGGATCCGCGTTCTCAACGATGATGTCGTAAATTATTTAGGTATTCCTACGCCCGTTATCGAGGCAGTTGCTTCTCAGGAGCAACGAGAACTTGAGCGCCGTGAGCGGAGTTACAGAGGCGACGCACCACCTCCAGACGTCAAGGGGCGAACTGTAATACTTATCGATGACGGCCTTGCGACTGGTTCAACAATGCGCGCGGCCGCAGCAGCGCTTCGCGGTCTGCGGCCCGCTCATATCGTCGTGGCGGTGCCGGTCGCCCCGCCGGAAACGTGTGACGAGTTCCGTGAGGAAGTAGATGAGATCGTATGCGCTCTCACGCCGCAGCCATTTCACGGCGTCGGACTCTGGTATCGAGATTTCTCACAAACCACGGATGAAGAAGTACAAGAACTATTAAGGCGAGCGACAGAAGATCGGGAACATGCATTTTCCCACGCAACCTAAAGTCTACAAGTGGAAGGAGAAGATCAATATGGCAAAGACAACCGAGAGTAGCGCAGTGGCGCAGAAGCGCGAGCATTCGCAGACCGAGAAGCTCGCTCAGGAAATTTCCAAAGAGAACGCACCGGCAAACGCGGTGGTCGAACAACTTCAACGACAGCTTGCCAATGCCTTCGTTCTGTACACTAACTATAAGCACTATCACTGGCAGACGTTTGGACCACTCTTTCGGGATCTGCATCTGTTATTCGATGAGTTCGCTACCGCCGTGCTTGAAACTGCTGACGACTTCGCCGAGCGGGTGCGCATGATTGGACAGGATCCGGTCTCGCGTCCGCAAGACATGGTCACGACTGCGACTGTAAGAGTGGCTGAACGGGGTCAGACCATGAGGCAGATGATCGAAGAAGCCGATGCCAATCTGCTGGTTGTAATTAAAGAGATGCGTGCCGCGGTGCGGGTGGCAGATGAGCAGGATGATCCCGGTACGGTTGATCTATTTTCTCGACACGTACAAATTCACGAGAAACATGAGTGGTGGCTTCGGGATATCCTAGAAAAGCGAGACGGCCTGGTACTGTGACAGTAGAAGCCGTAAACCGACAACACCAGCAAGAATCGACACGAGTGATGAAGCGACCCAGGATTGTGGCAGTGAGCGGCTTTGTTTCTGACGTGGGGAAGACCACTCTCATGTGCAAACTGCTGCGCGCTTGCCCTGGTTGGGAGGCCATCAAAATTACCCGCGGACACTATCGTTCCTGCGGGAAGGATCCGCACAGCTGTTGCGTTAGTCATCTCCTTACTGAAGAAGCGATAATTCATTCAGGGCGCGACGAAACCTATGCCTTAGAAAAAGACACCGGGAGATACTGGGATGCAGGAGCGTCTAACGTTCACTGGGTAATCGTAAAGGATGGTCAGGTTGAGAGCGGAGTTACGGAGGCGCTCAGTCGCGTCGCGGCACCGGGCGTGCTTATCGAAGGCACCAGCTTTCTTGATTTCGTTCGCGCTGATTTTGTAATTATGGTCTCCCGAACCCACGGCAGCACGGTCAAGAGTTCTGCCCGCCGGGCACTCCGTCACTCTACAGCGATCTATCTTTCGGGAGCGTCAGGTGACAACGATGGTCGACAGCAGTTTGCTAATTGGGTAGCGCAATCCGGGCTGGACCAGAATCTCATCAGCTCACTTCCAATCTACACCGAGCCCAATTTGGCAAACCTCGTCACGCTTGTGCGAGGAAACGACGTCGCGACTGTCTTGAACCCCGCAGGGGTTGAATGTTTTTAGGCCCACACGCCATTCGTCCATCCGGCGCCGTTCGAAGGAGCGGAACTGTTGTTGACTGTTGTAACTCTAGTTACTATTCTTCAGAATTCCTTTGTCGCGTCGTGTGATCCCGGTTGCCCTTAGGCCTGGCTCGGCGTTGAGGTTCCGAATACCATCGATCTCCTGACGTATACTCCTCTTCAATTTGGCTCAGCCGCGCCAGGGCCCGCCGGGGCTGTAGATGGGCGCTGGCAACGATGATCGAGTTTATTAAGGCCATCGGTGCAACATATGAGCCTGTAAAAGACGGACTACTTGTCGAGGCGAGCAGATAGGCATCACAGTGGCTGGCTATCGGAGTTATATCGCTGTCAGTTATTCCGAAAGTCTGCACCCCGCGCGCACGCGCCCTGAGAACAGCATCGACCGTCTCCCTTAGGCAGCGACCGAAACTGATCGCTATAAGTAGATCTTCGCGAGTCAACACGTCGATCTTATGTTGGAGGTTTCCAGTGCTACCCACGGGAGCCTCTGCATCAACACCAACAGGCAGTAAACCATAGGCGAGAAACCAGGCGAGCGAAGCTGCCAGATCCACACCCACCACGAGAATGCGTTTCGAGCGATTGATGAGTTTGGCTAACCCCAGGACGCGCTCCACATTGATGCTCGATCTGAGCACACTCAGATTCTCGGTGTCGATTTCGACGGAGTGCCTCACTTGATCGGTGACACTACGCCTCTCTCTTGTGGCAGCCTTGAGCACCCGGTAGGGAGTTATTTGCTTGACAAAATGTTTCCGGAGATCTGCGGCGAAGTCTGCGAAGCGTTCGTAACCTAATGCCTGGACTGTGCGCACGATGGTTGCGGCATCAACGTTGTACCGCTTAGCCATCTCACGAGAGGAAAGAAAAAAGGTCTCTTCGTTATTGTCAAGTATCGCTCTAATCAACTGGCGCCGGTTCCCGCTCAAGGGCGATCGCGCGAAGCGAACCTCCAGAGATGAAGGCGCAAACTGACCATCGCTGTCCTGATCTATCTGTTCTTTTCTTACGGGCATATCCTAACCCTGTCAAAAATTCCACCAACCGCAGTTGGTGGATCTTTCATACCAACCGAGATAAGGTAAGGCCCCAGATAAGTTAGAATCCCACTGAGTTGTGTGTAGGTGGGATTTCGGCGGCACGAACGGTCAGGAGGAAGGCTGGGTATGAACCATCCACCAACTGCGGTTGGTGGGATTCGCAGCTCCCCACCGGTATTGGACGTAGGTGGAGTATGAACCATCCACCAACTGCGGTTGGTGGAATTCTTCGAGTTTTCACATAGACCAGTCTTGAGTCGCCTCTGGTCTGTCGCCATCACTTAACAACCTCAACCCTTTCAGTCAGCGTTTCAATGTAATTGTGGTCGACCTCAAATCCAAGGCCGGCTTTGGACGGTACCTCTACCATGCCATCCTCAGTTACATTCACTTCGGGCACGATTACGTCACGCGCGAAATAGCGTGAGCTTGCCGATATGTCGCCGGGCAGCGTAAAACCAGGAAGACTCGCCAACGCAATGTTATGCGCTCGCCCAATGCCTGACTCAAGCATCCCCCCGCACCAAACGGGGACCCCCTTTGCATGGCATAGATCATGAATCGCAAGGGCCTCTGAGTATCCGCCGACCCGACCCACTTTGATGTTGACCATACGGCAACTGCCCAACTCGAGAGCGTTCTTTGCCTGGCGCAGGCTCGTAACGCTCTCGTCCAGGCAAATCGGTGCAACGAGTTCGCGTTGCAGGCGCGCGTGATCGAGCAAGTCGTCGTACTCAAGAGGCTGCTCGATCATCAGTAAATCAAAATCGTCGAGTAACTTCAGATGCTCCTTGTTCTCCAGGGTGTAAGCAGAGTTAGCGTCGACCGAGAGTACGATTTTCGGGTGCCTCTGCCGCACTCGTCTCACCACCTCAACATCCCATCCGGGTTTGATCTTGAGTTTGATTCGCCGATAGCCCAATGCGAGAAAGCGGTCCACACGCTCTAGAAGCGCTTCAATCGTAGGCTGGATGCCAAGACTCACGCCGACCGGAACGCGCTCGCGAGTGCCCCCGAGCAGCCAGGAGAGTGATTGATTCGTAAGGCGGGCAAGCAGATCCATGTAAGCCAGTTCTAAACCCGCCTTCGCCATATTATGACCACGAAATGGAGCGAAACGCTCCGCCACATTGCTGAGACCCGCAACGGGTTCGGATATTAGTGCCGGCCCTAAAAAATCCCGGATGATGTGAAAAGCGGTGCCAACAGTCTCGTAACTGTAGAGAGGCTCTTCGGCAGCCACTACCTCCCCCCAACCTTCCAATCCATCCGCTGCAATACGGACCAGAAAGATAAGGCGCGATTCTATGCTTCCAAAACTGGTCTCGAAAGGTTCCTTCAGAGGCAAACGAATCAAACGAACCTCAACCGTTTCGATGGACAGCTCAGTGGGAGAGACCACATCCTTCATGCTATCTGAAACCGTGGTTCGCATGGCGGGCGAAGATAACACACCACCTTCGGGGATGCAACAATTGTTGTACCGATGTTGACATGTTGCAACGATAGGTGTTATATACCCGCTCACTCAAGGGTTAGGCACTTGGAATAGTTGCGACGGCTCACATCGGGATGCTCCCGTGATGAGCCCAACACGCTGGACTCTAAGACAGGGCGGGTTCGAGTCAAAACTTTCCTTTTTAAAGAGGAGGCGGGAGTCATGAAAAGGGCTGTGCTAACACCGATCTGCCATCTTCCGGGAGGAAGCGGACACAACAAACTGGGCCGTTGTTGTACTTCGCTAATAATCCTTTCCCTTTCGCTGCTACTGTTTCAGCTATGGTCACCGAGCGCGACTGCTCAAACCACCACTTCCACCGTAGAGGGAACCGTTACTGATGCCAACGGTGCGGTAATCGCTGGCGCAGAGGTGAAGGCGACTGCAACAGCGCTCGCTTCTGAGCGTACTACTGCTACTGATTCGGAAGGTTTTTACCGCCTCACAGCACTGCCTGCAGGAACATACATCCTTACTGTTTCACGGACGGGGTTTGAGGCGGTAAAAACCTTCCGAGAGTTAACGCTCAATCGCGTCGTGACTTTCAATATCAAACTGCAAGTTGGAAATATTGCCGAAGAAGTCGTCAGCGTCGATGTGTTGCCATTGTTGGAACAGAATACCTCGGCAACGGGTGCTACCATTACGCCCCGGCAGATTACGGAATTACCCGTCAACGGGCGGGACTATCTTGATCTGTTGCAACTCGTTCCGGGTGTGGCCATCAACCGCCAAGCAGATCCCGACGATGACGAGGCGAACCCAGTGTTAGGTGAGCGCAGCGGCAACAATAACTTCTTCATCGATGGACTGCCAAACAAGGATACGGTAGAGGGTGGGCCAGCCGCACAGTTCAACCAAGAGACAATTGCCGAGTTTCAGGTGCTCACCACTGGTTATAAGGCGGAGTTTGGCCAGGCATCCGGCGCTATAGTAAACGTCATTACCAAGAGTGGCGGTAATGGTTACCATGGTGTTGCGTCGCTATTTCATCGCAACGATGCTTTCGATGCGTCTAACTCGTTGGATCCCACAAAACCGGATGCACCGCCACTCCGCAGATTTGACTACAGCCTGGCAGGCGGTGGCCCAATAATTAAGGACAAGATTTTCTTCTTTGGTTCTTCCGAGCGAATTACTGAGAAGCGACGTTTGAACTTCAATTTCCCTGACACCGGCAGCCAGGTCGTTAACACGCTTTTGCGAGACCAGGAAACTCGGTTTGACAATCCTACCAGGCTCTTCGAGACTCGCAACTTCTTAAAGCTTGACGAGCAGTTTGGCCGGCATCACCTGACGCAACAGATAAACTATACGAATCGCGTCATCCGCGATTTCCTGCCGCTCTCACAATCGGGCAGTCTGCCTTCAGCGCGAAATGACTCGGGAGCTCGCCACCTCTTGCTAGGTTTCGGCGACACAATGTTGTTGGGCGAGTCAGGGAATCCCTGGGTTGTCACGCTTCGTGGCGCGTATCGTGGTGAACCATCGGATACACGTCCCTCTCATCCAGAGGTCCAAGGATCCACTCGTTTTAATCCCTTCAGCTCCAATACTACGGGAACATTCTTTGGAGACTTCCCTACAGTTGTTTTTGGCAATATTGCATCGCCCACGAATTTGGATCAGAAGTACACCTCCTTTAGTGGCCATGCGGGACGGCTCTTCGGCAATCACGACTTAAAGTTCGGCTACAATTTCTTGCGTACGAAGGTGGATGGCGTCGAATCTCAGCTGCTACAAAATCAATTGTTTGCCACAGTGGACGACTTTGCCACCTTTGGACCGCAAAATGCCGGTTTCTTCACCATTACCACTGCTGGAGGATTCACGCCTGAGGCCAACGAAATCCATCTACGGAATAATTACCACGCACTGTTCGTGCAGGACGATTGGAAGCTGCGCAGCAATATCACTCTTAATCTAGGTTTGCGATGGGATTACGACTCTGAATTCGTCACAAAGAAAAATTTCTCGCCACGACTGGGGGCAACCTGGGCAGTAACGCCGCGCACAATCGTGCGGGGCCATTTTGGCGTGTTTTACGATCAGTTTCGCCTTGGTCTTGCCCGCGATGTTCCTTCTTTTGGCGGTGCTGATCGAAGAGTCTTCCAGCCGTTTTTCTACCCGCGTGGGTTTTATGGCGTGCCAACCTTAGTGGTAGCTCTCGTCAACTCTCTGCTGTTTCCTCCCAACGGCCTGTGCATCTCGCCGAACCTTACCGACGCTCAAATCGCGAGTATGGGAGCAACATGCCCGTTTGGGGGACCATTCGTCGGTATAGATCGACTCAACGGAGTAGTAGCAGCAGGCCATGCGCCCATTCCTGCCAACTCTGTCATCAATGCAGCCAACATACAAACCTTGTCAGGCTTGACTCCAGATCAATTTGCGGCACAGGCGAGTGCCGCTGTCGGCCAGCCTACGGGATTCTTCTTCTTTTCTCCTTCGGGTGTATTGACGCACGGCGCAGTTCCGCCTCAACCTTTCCCAACTAGTATCGACGAAAGTTTCAAAACGCCTCACACGCTCGGCTTCAGTGCGGGCGTGCAACGTCAGATCGGCAACGATATGGTTGTAGAGGCCGATTACTATCACCGAGACATCCGCAATCTTTTGGGCGTACGAGAGAGTAATATCGATTTTGCGGCGCGCGTACTCGGCCGAAGGTATCTGGAGCCATTCCCCTCGGGACCAATCACCACGTTCGGCCCGTTTTACGAAGGCAATTACGACGCTTTCATTGTCAGTTTCAATAGACGTTTCAGCCGGCGTTTCCTCGTGGGCGGAAACTATTCCTTCGCGCACGCGACAGATAATTGGATTGCGAGCGGAATTCTTCCATCCGATAGTTTCATCGGAATAGTTCCAGAAGTGACGGACCCAGATACGGGACAAAGCAACCAAAACGGCTCATTTATTTCTCAGACTGGCGCTTTCGTTGCCCAGGCCGGAACGTTTCTTAACGGCCCCGATCTCGATAAAGGGCCTTCCGACCTGGCTCTGGATCACATCTTCCAGATCAACGGGTTAGTGGGGTTTCCCTGGCAAATACAAGTCAGCGGAATCTTCAGAGCACAGAGCGGCTTTCACTTCAGCCGCGATGCCGCGGTCACGGAGGACCCGGACGGAAATGGCACTTTCAACTCCATCGATCATGGGCCGGGTGGTGGTCGAAATGCTTTCACCGCCCCTCCCTACGTCAATCTCGATATGCGCTTCTCCAAACGGTTTAATGTTGGCGAGCGGGTCAAGGTGCAATTGCTGTTCGAATTCTTCAATCTATTCAATCGCCAGAATCCTGCTGCAGTGAGTCAGTCAACCACCAACGTGATTCAGCCTTTTGGCGAAGCGATACAGGTGTTGCCCGGACGAGAGGGGCAGGTGGGATTGAGAATCGAGTTCTAATTACTGTAGGACCAATGGGGCAACAAGCGGTGAGCATTAAACCTGCTATTGCTCGCCGCTTCCTTTTTGCATCTAGCGCATTGCCGCGACAATTTTCGGACATCAGATGCTATCTCAACCTAACGTAGTTACAGCATTGTCGTCTAAGATCTCTTTGCTGATGAATCTGCGACAAGCAGCCCTTGCTCTACTGCTGCTGATGGTTGCTACCGCTCTGGCGACTGCGCAGGGAACGCGAATGCTGCGGCACCCAACAGTGAGCCGTGAACTAGTGGCCTTCGAATTTGCCGGCGACTTATGGGTAGTTTCACGTCGCGGTGGAGCGGCACGCCGTGTCACCTCCACGCAGGGTGTCGAGATCGATCCGTACTTTTCTCCGGATGGCTCAAAAATCGCCTTCACTAGCACTGTTGCCGGGAACACGGATGTTTACGTAGTGCCAACGACGGGCGGGGATCCCATACGACTCACTTATCATCCCGATGTAGATCGCGTACGCGGCTGGACTCCGGATGGTCGAGTCATGTTCGCTTCAGTGCGAACCAGCGCGCCTCAACAATCATATTTTCAACTCTGGACGGTGGGTGTCAATGGAGGATTTCCGGAAGTATTGCCATTGCCGCGCGCCTTCAGTGCTGCTTACTCACCTGATGGCCGCCGTCTGGCTTACGAGGAGTTCCAAACCGCCTTCGTTCCCGAGTTCTACGAAACTAGCCATTGGCGCCATTACCGCGGCGGTCGCACACACCCAATCATAATCATCAATCTGGCTGACTACTCGGTAGAGAAGCTGCCGTGGACCAACAGCAACGATACTTTGCCCATGTGGGTGGCTAATACAATCTACTTCCTCTCCGACCGTAATCACACCATGAATCTCTTTGCCTGTCGCGTTGACACAAAGCAGGTGACACAACTCACACGTCATGAAGATTTCGATATCATGACCGCGTCAGCAGGACCGGACGCGATAGTCTACGAGCAGGCCGGCTATATTTATCTGATCGATACCGGAAGCGGGCAGGCGCACAAGCTCAATGTCGACGTGACCGGCGATCTTCCCTGGGCGCGCCCGCAGTTCAAGAAGGTTGCTCGCATGATTCGTAACTCTGCGCTCTCGCCCACTGGAGTGCGCGCGGCTTTCGAAGCACGCGGCGAAATTTTTACTGTACCGGCGGAAAAAGGTGATTACCGTAATCTTACACAGAGCCCGGGTGCTCACGACCGCAGCCCGGCATGGTCGCCTGACGGAGCTCAGCTTGCCTGGCTCTCAGATGCGAGCGGCGAGTATCAACTCATGCTTGGCGATCCCCTTGGCGTCTCCAAGCCGGAGGTCATTTCACTACCATCTACAGCATTCTTTTCCGCGCCTGCCTGGTCACCAGATGGGTCCGCAATCCTACTCCAGGACAACCATCTAAATCTCTGGACCATCGAGGTCAAAAGCGGCGCCGCAACTAAGATCGACACTGATATCTATCCTGATCCTGTACGCAGCTTCGATGCCAGCTGGTCACCGGATTCAAGGTGGGTCGCTTATTCAAAGAATCTTCCCAGCCACATGCGGGCAATCTTCGTTTATTCATTAGCAGAGAAAAATGCAACCCAACTTACCGACGGGTTGGCCGACTCGGTTCAGCCCGTCTTCGATGTGGAAGGCAAATACCTCTACTTCCTTTCGAGCACGAACTATGGACCGAGTACCGGTTGGTTGGAGATGAGTTCGCTGGATCGACCGGTGCGCCGCGCGATCTACCTGGCTGTGCTCAATGCGACCGAGCCGTCTCCACTCTTGCCGGAAAGGGGTGACGAGCCGCAACCCGCGCCGAAGGAAACACCACGTACAGAACCTACGCCACAAGCAACTCCGTCATCCCCCGGCCCAGTAAAGGTGCAGATCGACTTGAAGGACATCGGACAACGAATACTTGCAGTTAACGTACCTCCAGGAGATTATAGCAACCTCTCAGCAGGTCCAGCCGGAACCTTCTTCTACACAGAACCTATTTTGACGAGTGACGGAGAGGGACCACCGTCACTGCGTTTGCAGCGATACCAACTCAAAGAACGCACAGCCGCGCCATTTCTGGAAGGCAGCATCCGTTCATACACACTTTCAGCGGACAAAAAGAAACTTCTCTACCAGGCCGGCACGGGCGGCGGTGAGTCGTGGGGAGTCGTCGCGACTGAGCGACCTGCCAAAGTCGGAGATGGGCCTCTCAAGGTGGCGCAACTAGAGTTGCGAGTCGATCCGCGAGCCGAGTGGGAACAGATTTATCGCGAAACATGGCGGATTCAGCGCGAGTACTTCTACGATCCCAAGATGCACGGGACCGACTGGCAAGCGGTCTACGAGAGGTATCGCCCGCTACTTGCCTTCGTCGGCCACCGGGCCGACCTTGGATACCTCATGGCGATGGTCGGAGGGGAGCTGGCGGTAGGACACTCATATTTAATTGGCGCCGGTGATATGCCGAGTGAGGATCCGGTGTCTGTGGGGTTGTTGGGGGCCGACTTCGCCGTGGAAAACGGCCGTTACCGGATCAAAAGGATCTATACCGGAGAGAATTGGAACCCTGATTTGCGAGCTCCACTCAGCGCGCCTGGGATTCAAGTTTCCGAAGGTGATTATCTACTCGAAGTAAACGGCCGAGCTCTCTTACCACCTGCCAATCTTTATGGCATGTTCGAAGGGACGACGGGGCGGCAGACTCTGATACGGGTCAACAAATCACCTTCACTGGACGGTTCACGCGTAATCACCGTTGTGCCCGTATCCAGCGAAGAAGGACTCCGGACGCGTGCATGGATTGAAGAGAATCGCCGGATTGTGGACAAGCTTTCCGGCGGGCGTCTGGCGTATGTGTGGCTACCTAACACCGCCAACCCCGGTTACGCATACTTCACCCGCTATTACTATTCGCAACAAGACAAAGATGGCGCGATCATAGATGAGCGCTATAACCACGGCGGACAAGTGGCCGACTACATTGTGAACGAGTTGGATCGGAAACGCATGGGTTACTTCGCCATGCGCGATGGCCAACCGTCGACTTCGCCTACAGCCGGAATCTATGGCCCCAAAGTAATGATCATAAACGAGTCGGCCGGTTCGGGAGGGGATGCGCTGCCATACTATTTCCGCCTGCGCAAGCTTGGTCCCTTGGTAGGCACTCGGACGTGGGGTGCACTTGTCGGAACAGTCGGCGCTCCAGACACATTAGACGGCGGCGGCATCACTGCACCGTCGCTGGCCTTCTATGACCTCTCAGGCAGATGGGCCGTGGGGAACGAAGGCGTAGCGCCAGATATCGAAGTGAACTATACGCCGGCGGACGTAATTAAGGGACACGATCCACAGCTGGAGCGCGCTGTGCTGGAAGGCTTGAAGCTGCTTGAGCAGAATCCAGCTGCACGCGTGCCGCGCCCTCCGCCGATCAATCGAGTCTCGAAGGATCAGGAGAAATAGTAAGAACCAGTGGCAATGAAAAAATCTACAGTCACTCTGTTCTGGAGCGTGCTGTTCATCGTCGTTTGCTTCGCGAGTGTTCCGCCATGCAAAGCACAGCCGCCGGCGGATTCGAACTTCACTGCCACCGAAGCCATGATTCCGATGCGTGATGGCGTGCGTCTTTATACACAGATATATGCGCCGGTTCGCGCTGCCGAACGACTTCCGTTCCTGCTGATCAGGACGCCCTATGGGACGGGCGCGCTTAATTCAGCGCGAGTGGCCCAAGCACTGCCGGAATTGACGGAAGACGGATACGTATTTGTGTTTCAGGATATTCGTGGCCGCTTCAAATCAGAGGGCCAGTTTGTCATGCTCAGACAGCCGCGGGACCCTAAAGACAAGAATGCCATTGACGAAAGCACCGATACTTATGACACGATTGAGTGGCTGCTACAGAACATACCTAACAATAACGGTCGGGTCGGCATGGCTGGAACAAGCTACGGAGCGTGGCTGACGGTGATGGGGATGCTCGATCCGCATCCAGCGCTCCGGGCTGGCGTTCCACAAGCTTCACCTGCAGACATGTGGCTCGGCGACGACTTTCATCACAACGGGGCTTTCCGCTTGAGTTACGGCTTGGAGTACGCATACATGATGGAGTCGTCAAAGGAGATCTCTGATGTCTCCGCCATCATCGATCGCTACGACGCTTACGAGTGGTATCTGGGTCTCGGCCCCTTGTCGAACGCGAACTTGAAATATTTCAAAGGCCGCCTCCCGACCTGGAACGACTTTGTGAACCACCCGGACTACGATGCCTTCTGGAAGCGGCAAGGTTTTGCGCCTTGGCTTAATCGGGTGACCGTGCCGACCCTGAATGTGGCAGGCTGGTGGGACCAGGAAGATTTTTACGGCCCACTCAAGATCTACGAGCTGCTCGAGCGTCACGATTCGGCGAACAAGAACTTCCTCGTCGTCGGTCCCTGGAATCACGGAGGTTGGTCGGCAGGTGACGGGCAAAAACTCGGCCGCATCGACTTTGGCAGTGCGACTGCAGCGTACTATCGGCGCGACGTCCGAGCGCGGTTCCTGGCATATCACTTAAAAGAGAAAGGAACCCTCGATCTCCCCGAGGCGCTAACCTTCAGGACCGGCGCCAATGAGTGGGTGCGACACAACGCCTGGCCGCCCAAAGGCAATGTAGTTCCGCGGCGCCTGTACTTTCAGGCGAATGGCAAACTTTCCTTTGAGCCACCGCCGGCTAGATCAGGGCAGGCTTTCGACAGTTACGTTTCAGATCCTGCGCACCCGGTCCCTTATCGTCCGCGGCCGATCGAGGTGGACTCGGGGTGGACCACATGGCAGGTGGAAGATCAGCGGTTCGTGGATCACCGGCCAGACGTTCTTTCATGGGTGAGTGACCCGCTTAAGGCTGATGTGATCGTGTCTGGAAAAGTCGTGGCGAACCTCTATGCGTCAACGACCGGCACAGACAGCGATTGGGTCGTCAAGCTCATCGACGTGTATCCGGAAAAGTACACTCCCGATCCGAAGATGGGTGGTTACGAACTAATGATCGCGGGTGATGTGTTTCGCGGCCGCTACCGCAACAGTTTTGAGCGGCCCACGCCGATTGTTGCCAACTCGGTGAATCGCTACGAGATCGGATTTCCGGGCAATGACCATGTGTTCCTTAAGGGGCACCGGATCATGGTCCAGGTACAGAGCACCTGGTTCCCGGTGATCGATCGCAACCCGCAGCGATTTGTGCCGAACATCTTCCTTGCGAAAGAGTCAGACTTCCAGCGAGCAACACAGCGAGTTTTACGCTCAGGCCGGTATGGGTCACATATCGCGATGCCTGTGGTGTCGGCGCGGCCCTGATAATCGAAATCCACGCCGATGACCAGGACCTTTTCCTGCCTTGGGGAGTGAGGAATTAGAGTTGATACAACTCGAGCAACAGACTCTTCTGCACCGACGGTTGAGGGCCGGTCTAAACATCTCCCGGCGCATCCTCCCCCGTCCACTAATTTGCCTGCTTGCATCAGCCATCTTGCTGGTTCAGGTCGCGGCGCAAAGCCGAGCGCCCATTTATGACCTGGTAATACTGACGCTCGAGGAGGCCATCCGCAAGATGACTTCCTGGCCCGCAACACGCTTGCGACTCTCGTCACGCGGTCTAATTAAAGAGGGCGGCTGGGCGGATGTGGTAATCTTCGATTACGAGAAAGTCCAAGATCGCGCCTCTTACGAACAGCCACTTCTCCACCCTGTTGGAATTGATTACGTGCTCGTGAATGGACAAGTCGTAATTGATCACGGCAAGCATACTGGCGCGCGGCCCGGAAAGGTGCTCTATGGTTCGGGCCATCACGAGTAATTTTCCAACCCCTGAGGGCGCAATGTTTATAGATGCAAACATTGTTATCCGGGACATTGAAGGTGTACCGGAGATGCGCGCTGTTGAGGACCTTCAGAAAGAGGTTTGGGGCCTACCCGATCTCGACGTCGTGCCGTTCTCTCATCTGGTTGCCGCAAAGGCGGCAGGTGGCGTCCTGGTCGGGGCATTCGATGGGTCCAAGCTAATCGGTTTTGTGTATGGCTTTGTCAGTTGCGAAGACGGAATGATGTTGCACCATTCACACATGCTCGCCGTTAAGCCACGTTATCGTGACTACAATATAGGACAGAAGCTAAAGTTGGCGCAGCGTGATCGAGTGCAAGCGCAGGGCATCACCGCAATCACCTGGACGTTCGATCCTTTGCAAAGCCTGAACGCACATTTCAACTTCAGCAAGTTGGGCGTCGTTTCGGACCGCTATCTCAACAACTTTTACGGCGAAGATGCTTCGAGCTTTCTGCACCGGATCGGCACAGATCGCCTCTGGGTGACCTGGCTTCTCGATGACAGCATAAGCAAGAGCCTGGTGAAATCGAATTCCATGGTGGACTTCAACAAGATAACCCCGCTGGTTCAGCCCGGATTAGACGATTCACCGCGACGGAATGCTTTAGAGGAAGGCCTGGCGAGTGAGCAAGCTGCAATAAATATTCCGGGCGATATTAATGCTCTTCAGCAGCGGTGTACTGAACGGGCTTTCGAGTGGCGAGAGGCCACTCGCTGGGCATTCACCGAAGCGCTGGCAGCAGGCTATGTGGTGGTGGATTTTCGTCGTCTGAGTCGAGGCGGGCAAAGCTGGGGAACATATGTCCTTAGCAAAGGAAAGGAAATTAACCTGCTTCGACAAAAGAAGGAGTTCGGTGGATGCAAAAGCTAAACGCGTTCTCTGACGCTCTCGGCGTTCTTTGCGGCTCTGCGGTGAAATTCAACGTTGAGATGCGTCGCAGCGAAAGCCGCAACCAAACAGCACTTCGGTTGTCTCGGCTTTGCCGCCCGATGTGCGGCGGTGGCTATGCCTCGCCGATAAACGGGCTGGTACATTTTGGGCTACGCCCTTGGTATGGGCTTTTGCCAAGATCGTTCATAACTAAAGCTCCGGCCATCAACTGGACTAAGCCCGAACCAGGGGGCATAGCCCAAACAAAGAAGCAGCTTACGGCGAGGCATAGCCACCGCCGCAAATCGGGCGGCTGAGCCGTAATTACAGACGCGAATTTCATCCACAAGGTAAGGCGGCGAACGCAAACAAAGGGGCACAGCCCGAGTGATTTCAGGCAACTGACCGGCGAGGCGTAGCCACCGCCGCACATCGGGCTGCAAAGCCGTTACCACGTTGCTCAAGAAACAAGGAGCTATGAACTGGCTACGAATACTTCATCTGGAGTGCGCAAGAGCCATGCATCCAGCTATGAAACAAAGACAAAAATTGATGACGCGCCGAGAGTTGCTCAAACAGCACACTTGTGCCTGTAGCCCCGGATCGCTTCCGTCTTGAAGGCGCGCCGGAAGGCTTTTTTGCGCAATTCAACATGACTGAAAACAAAGTCAAAAGCTTGACGTTGGTGCAGGGTCCAAGGCCAAGCGTCACTTTAATGTTGAAGCAATCGCCGTAGTGTTCGCTGCTCGCATAATCTGCAGAATGGGAGTGCATAATCGTGAGAAAATGGACGGCTTTTGTCATGCTCGCTTTGATCCTCACCTCGGCTGTGTGGGCACAAGTTCCAACTTTGCCATCTGTCCCTCATAAAGAATTGGAGCGGCAAGTAATTACCGACAAGGTAACCCCGGGTAGTCACGAGTTGACCGCCGCCGACGTGGAAGCCTTCCTCGACGGGATCGTTCCTTTACAGCTTCAGGTGGACGACATCGCAGGAGTAACGCTCGCTGTGGTAAAGGATGGAAAGCTTCTCTTCGCTAAAGGCTATGGATATGCAGATGTGGAAAAGAAAAAGCCGGTCTCGGCGGAGGAGACACTATTTCGCCCGGGTTCAGTCTCCAAACTATTCACCTGGACGTCGGTAATGCAATTGGCGGAACAGGGAAAACTGGATCTCGACCGAGATGTCAACGCTTATCTCGATTTTAAGATTCCCGACGCCTTCGACAAGCCGATCACACTCAAGAACATAATGACCCACACCCCGGGGTTTGAAGAACAAATAAAGGACCTGTTTACGGTCGGTACCGGCAGTCCTAATTTGGGAGAGTATATGAAGGCGCACATTCCGGTGCGAGTTTTCCCTCCTGGAACGGTACCTGCTTACTCAAATTATGCGACGTCACTTGCAGGCTATATTGTGGAGCGAGTATCTGGCCGGCCGTTTAATGAGTACGTTGAGGAGAACATTTTTAAGCCGCTGGGCATGACGCATTCAACTTTTGCGCAGCCCCTGCCTTCTTCTCTGGCTTCATTCATGTCGAATGGTTATCAACTAGGATCCGACGACCCGAAACCCTTTGAAGTGGTAGGTCCAACCCCCGCCGGTAGTTTGAGCAGCAGTGCTACGGACATGGCTCGGTTCATGATGGCCCACCTACAGGATGGCCAACTCGGCGATGTCCGCATACTTAAACCCGAGACAGCACGCCTGATGCACAGCAGACTGTTTGCTCTGGATGAAGCGGCCAATGGAATGTGTTATGGCTTCTACGAGGAATCACGCAATGGGCGCCGGATTATTGGACACGCCGGAGATACCTTCTACTTTCACAGCGATCTCCACCTCATTCTCGATGCTAATGTTGGCTTTTTTATTTCGTATAACAGTGCTGGCAAAGCGGAACATTCCCCGAGAACAATACTGTGGAATGCATTCCTGGATCGCTATTTCCCCTATACTGCCCCGCCGGCACCTGCTCTTAATAGCGCCGCTGAAGACGCGAAAGCCGTCAGCGGACACTACATATTGAGCCGTCGCAGCGAGACGTCATTTCTGAAAACGGCATCGGTGCTTGGAGAGTTCACTGTTGCACCCGCTAAAGAGGGAATGATCGAGGTGGCTGAGTTGACCGCTCCCAATGGCAAGCCCAAACAATGGCGAGAAGTGGCGCCTATGACGTTTCTGGAGGAAGGCGGACAGGACAAGCTGATATTCAAACCTGACCAGAATAAGCGCATGCAAATGATCTTGCCTTACCCCTTCTTCACGGGCCAATCGGTGGGACTTTACGAAAACAAAAAGTTTCTCCTGGCGGTAATCGGCGCTTCGCTTTTTATTATGTTACTAACAATTTTATTGTGGCCCGTCGCCTGGTTTGTCAGGAAGCACTACAGTCACAAGCTGGAACTGACGCCGCTGGAATGTCTCCTGCGATTGAGCGTGAGAGTTGTGCTCTTGCTCGACTTGATCTTCGTAGGCGCAATGGTTGGTCTTGTCTTCTATGGCCTAACCCATCTGTGGATCTTCAGCGATCGGGGAAATACCTGGTTCCGTCTCGTTCAGGTGTTAGGTCTCGTAGGGGCCACGGGAACACTCGTTATAGTTTTCAACGCGATACACTCCTGGATGAATAAGCGAAAGAGAATATGGGGAAAGCTTCAGGCAACAATTCTAGTGCTGGCATGCCTCGGTTTCATTTGGTTTGCGTTGGCCGGCAACCTATTGCATTTCGCAGGAAGTTATTGAAGAACGCTTCGTATGACAAGTCTCCCGCGTACTCTGAAACTCCGTGACATGACGTTGCTGACCGTGGGATCAGTTATCGGGTCAGGCATATTTCTGGTACCTGGCTCGGTACTTCGTCAGGTGGGCGGTTTCATTCTACCGGCCATGCTGGTCTGGCTCGCAGGTGGCCTCCTTTCATTCCTCGGCGCATTGACCTACTGTGAACTTGTGGCGATGAAACCGGCGGCCGGAGGTCTTTACGTTTACATTCGTGATTGCTTTGGAAGGTTCCCAGCCTTCCTTTTCGGCTGGACTCTCTTCTTTGTTATCACCAGTGGCGCGGTTGCAACTCTGGCGGTCGCCTTTACTGCCTACCTCAGTGAGATCGTGCCTCTGAAACCACTGGTGGGGAAGGCGATCGCGATCTTGATAATTGCTGTCATGGCGACAGTGAACGTGCTTGGCACGCGAGCAAGTGCTGATCTGCAAAATTGGACTACTGCGACAAAAGTTACCGGCATCTTATTGATGAGCGCCATCCTGCTCTGGCTTGGTCAAGGATTTCAGGGAACGCTCCCTGATCTCTGGCCGTCTCGCTCCGAGCAGTCGCTTGTTTCCGGCTTCGGCCTGGCGATGATTAGCGTGCTATGGGCCTATGAAGGTTGGCAGTACGTAACTTATAGCGCAGGCGAAGTGATTAATGCGCAACGAAATCTGCCCCGGGGGTTATTGACTGGCTCCGCAGCGTTGATCGGAATCTACCTGTTAGCAAATATTGGTTACCTGTTTGCGTTGGGTCCGATTGGAGTTGTCAACTCGAATCGTCTGGCGGCGACAGCAGTAGCCACGGTCGTTAGTCCGCAGGCAGCAAAACTAATCGCGCTCATAATTCTGATCTCAATTTTTAGCGCAGCAAACAGCACAATGCTTACCGCCCCACGCGTCTACTATGCGATGGCTCGCGACGGACTTTTTTTCCAACGCCTTGCCCAAATACATCCACAGTTTAAGACGCCAGCATTCGCAATCGTCAGCGGCGCCATTTGGTCTGCTGTTCTCGCGATCACCGGAACATTCGAACAGTTGCTAACCTATGTTGTTTTCATAGGATGGTTTTTTTACGCGCTAGCGGCTGCCAGCATCTTCGTATATCGGAAAAACTTCCCTGAATCTGTGCGGCCTTACCGCGTGCCTGGCTATCCCTGGACGCCGTTGCTGTTCATTGTCGCTGCCGTAGCACTGGTTGTTAATACGATCGTGACTCAGCCCATGCGCGCTGTGATTGGAATGGGCATAGTCCTGCTCGGTGCGCCGGCCTACTTGATCTGGCGCACCGCGGGCGAGAACGTTAAAGAAGAGCCGGTGACAGAAACGTCATCATGAAAGCACTCGTTCCCAAGCTAACCTTCTTAGTAGCGATAACCTTAACAGTTCCACTCCGGGTTTGGACTCAGCCCGCAAACGCGAACACTTCTTCTGCAAATGCGTCTGGCTCGGTTGCTCAATCACGTCTGCCCGGAGAGGGTAAGCCTAAAACTGCTCCCGCTTCCTGGCGCGCATTAATCGGAGAATATGGTACTGATGATGACATCCTTTACATTTTGGAAAAGGATGGAAAGCTTAGCGTCCTGTTCAGGCGAGTCGAGCTCGAGCCTCTCCAGCCGGTCTCCCGGAATACTTTCGAATTTGCATCAGGTACACGTAAGGGCCAACGAGTCGTCTTCACTCGGGACGCTAAGGGAAGCGTGACGCAAGTTGAAGTTGATAAGTCAGCATTCAAACGAAGGCAGATTGGTCCAGAAGAGGGTGCCGTTCAACTGCGTGTCACGCCGTTGCGTCCGGTTCCAGAGCTGCTGCAAGAGGCCCGCGCAGCTTTACCGCCAGAGGAGCCTGGGGATTTTCGCCAGTCCGAGCTGATGGAGTTAACAAAACTCGACTCGACGATAAAGCTGGATGTCCGGTACGCGACTACCAACAATCTGTTCGCCACCGTCTTTTACGCGCAGCCCCGCGCTTTCATGCAACGTCCCGCAGCGGAGGCGCTGGTCCGTGTTAACCGCAAGTTGAAACCCCTTGGTTATGGATTACTGGTCCATGACGCGTACCGGCCCTGGTACGTAACGAAAGTGTTCTGGGACGCCACGCCGGCCGACAAGAAACTGTTTGTGGCTGATCCTTCGAAGGGATCACGACACAACCGAGGTGCCGCTGTTGATTTGACACTTTATGATCTGAAAACAGGCAAGGCTGTGGAGATGGTTGGCACCTATGACGAGACCACCAACCGCGCTTCTCCCGATTATCCCGGCGGTACCTCCCTCCAGCGTTGGCACCGTGATCTACTACGCGCGGCCATGGAGGAAGAAGGCTTCACCGTCTACGAAGCCGAATGGTGGCACTTCGACTACAAGGATTGGCAAAAGTACCGCATCGGAAATGAGTCGTTCGAGCGAATCGGCAAGTCACAGCACTAAGACCTGAGTAGAGGAGCTTTACAGTGGCTAAAACGCGTTTCAATTTTAGATCCTACTTTCTTTTACCACTATTCATTGCCTCACTCGCGTTTCCGGCTTTTGCTCAACAAGCTGCGCAAACTCAGAAGCCAGCGGCGGGAGCCCACCAAAAAACTGATGAAGTCAAGATCGATTTCAATCGTCGTGTCCGCATGCGCGATGGCATCGAACTTTCTGCCGACGTCTACCGGCCAGACGCGCCGGGACGCTTTCCAGTAATTCTGTCGCGCACCCCGTATACAAAAACCGGTAGTAGCAGTTTTTGATATGAACGATTACTGGCTGCGTTGGTTCGATTACTGGCTAAAGGGAATCGACAATGGGGCGTTGAAGGAGCCGCCGGTGCGCATTTTCGTGATGGGAGAGAACGTCTGGAGATACGAAAATGAATGGCCGATTGGGCGCACACAATGGGTCAAATATTATCTCCACAGCAACGGCCGCGCGAATACGCTCTCCGGCGACGGCTCGCTTTCAAGCGTCGAGCCGGCGAATGAACCGGCTGACAATTATGCTTACAATCCGTCGAAGCCGGTACCATTCATCACAGATCCGAGCTTCGCGCAGATCGGCGGCCCGGACGACTATCGCCAGGTGGAACAACGTGATGACGTGCTCGTGTATACCAGCGAACCTCTAACAGAGGGACTGGAGGTATGTGGGCCAATTCGCATGCGCCTTTCCGCCAGCTCTTCTGCGCGCGACACGGATTTCATGGCAAAGCTCCTTGATGTTTGGCCAAACGGATTTGCCCAGCGTCTTACAGACGGGATGGTGCGCGCGCGATTTCACGAAGGGATGGAGAAGCCAGCCTTAATCGAGCCTGGGCGAATTTACTCCTATGACATTGATCTTTGGAACACCTGCCAACTCTTTCAAAAAGGTCATCGGATAAGGATTGAGATCTCCTCCAGCGCCTTCCCGAAATACGACCGGAACCTCAATACGGGTGAACCGCTTGGCAAAACTACGGCGATGTTGGTAGCGCAGCAGAAGATTCTTCACGACCGCGAGCATCCCTCATATGTATTGCTACCAGTCGTGCCCCGCAAGGCACCATAAAAGAGGGTCGGAGGCCCGAGCGTGGTTTCACCCCGTAGCGGGGTGAATTTATCAACTGGTCTGAGAAAACAGAATCGGACCAACGACGGGAATTTGGGTGCGGCGGAGGTAGAGTACGATCAAACTCCCCACCAAAACGGTCACCCCGAGAGCGAACAGTTCGCCGTGATCATCTACTGCCGGTAACTTGATTCCCAACTTTGTTATGTGTGAAAGGATAGCCCCGGTCGCGACACCCGCCGTAAGCAGCGCGCCTAACGCAGCCGTTCGAGGCACCAAGAGGAGTATCGCGGCAATAAGCTCGACCACGCCAGACCCAATGCGCCCCCAGGGTTCAGCGCCCAGTGTACTGAAGATATAGACAGACTCCCTTGCCCCGGTAAACTTAAAGAAAAGTGTTTGCAGCAAAATCACCGCCACAAGGATGCGGAGTAACCAATCAAAAATGGTTAAAGCCTTTGAGCTCGGCATTGGGAAATTCCTCCCGTTTCTAGAGTTCGTGCGCAAATTCGGAGGCCGAATCAACCTCTCTGGGTATTGGTCGTAGATTCGCATCAGACCTTTCAGCTCTTTCGTGCCAATTTTCAATTATTAAGCCCGCTAGCCGCCGCAAGGACGCTGGTCTGGCGCCAAGTTTTCCATTTTGGAACCCAATTTCGAAGGCAAGACGCCATTGTTCGCAAAGAACGCTGTAAGCTGTGAGCAGGCTATTTCGAGGATCGTAGATGTGCGTAGCCTCAGACGTGACGCCATTGAGTTCAATGACCTTGAAGCTTAGGCCCTCCTGGAGCGCTGCGAGTGAATCTGCACGAATGTCAAACCGTCCAAAATAGAAACCAGTGAATCCGCGCGCCAGGCGATCGATGGCTGCCTCCAGGGCTTCAGTCTGAATCTCCTTACCATCCAGAAAAACACTTCCGCGGCAATGAGTGCCAATCTCAATCAACTGCACTACCTCCTCTGCGCGAGGAATATCCCACAGCCGCACGCGCTGAGCATCAAAATAAACTTGAGCCAGACATACAGCCCGATTATCTTTCAGGATCAACTTCTCCAGCGTGCACACTCCGTCTCCGACCACGGATGGAAACAACTTTCTGGTGATCGAGAAGATCTGCCCGCGTTCCCGATCCGGATAGCGGTAATAGAATATTCCAAACTCCAAGCCGGCGATGTACTCTTGAACGATCACATCAGTAGTTGCCGCTCGCAGATATCCCTCCAACTCCTCATTGGAACGAACAATTGCAACTCCAGAGCCTCGCTCTCCAGTATCCGGCTTCAGGGTGACAGGAAAGGACAACGAGTGTTTGCGCATGAACTCAAGAGCGCGGTCAACCCGGACCTCGCTTTCAAGGACCTTCTTGATGAGCATTGACGAAGCAATCAGCGGATGAACCTCCTTACCGCAAGCCAGCGCCTTAAGGATCTTGCTCTTCGACTCGCCGATAAAACCGCCTTCTTCGATCCCAGGATTGGCTGCGGTGAAAAGTGTGAGGCTGCGATACCTCACTCCCAGGTAAAATATGTAGAGCACAACCGGTGGGTAAAACGCCCAGGGAGGCCAGAATTCCCAGTGCACCAGCCTTCGCCAGCGGGCCAACAACAATCTACGGCCGCGGAAGGTCCCCAATCGCATTAGGAGGCGTACAATAACGAATATGGCCAGCGCGGTAACTGCGACGCGAAGAAAGAGAGATTCCTGTGGTATCAGGGTGAACTCGATGAACTCGCGACCGAGAACCATTGATGCGCCCACCAGGAGCGGCGTCCAGGCAGCAGCAGCAATCAGAAAATAAAAGCCAAATTTTAAGAAGCTAGTGTCGAGAAGACCGGCGGCAAAGTACGTGGGTAACCGTGTTCCCGGGAGAAAGCGGCTGAGTAAAATTGCCCACATCCCCCTTCGTTGAAACCAGCGTGAACTACGTTCTACATCCGCAGTTCGTACCAACCAACTGAGGGGCGGGTATCGCAACAAGGTGCGGCCGATCAGCCGGCCTGCCAGGAACAACAAAATATCTCCCACAACAATGCCGGAAAGGCAGGCAATTACCGCAAATTTGAAACTGACCCTGCCTTCAGCCGCGAGAACACCGGCCCAAACGCAGGTAAGATCTTCCGTGATCAGCGTCGCCAGCCCGAGCAGACTAAAGAGCACAAGGGCGGTTGGTCCCATCGCTCTGGGAACGATTGAGGCTGCATCGAAGGGTGCGGAAGCCTGGGCAACTCTAAGTGGGTCCGCCTCGGCCTTTGTCGCGGCTTCTCCTTTTTCGACCCGCTCGAAGAAGTCCATTGCCAGTGCCGCTTGACGCTCCGGCCGGGCGAAAACATAGAAATGACTCTCGTTGGGAAACAAGACCATTTCACTTTGGGGCACCAGGCGATGAGTTTCCCGGGCCGCCTCAATCGGTACCATGATGTCCTTACTTCCATGAAGGATCAGCATCGGCCCGGCATAATGCGAAAGGATCGAGCGCAAAGGACGCTGGTCCGTATCGTAAAAGTTGCGTGCATAAGATATGTCAAGCATCGAATGATCAAGCCAGCCGAAATGGGGAACCAGCTCGCGGATAAGCCATAAAAACGCCAGTTGTGCCGCATGAATAGAATGATTCAGATGATAGTTGCCTAGCAGCTCCAGCTCTTGCACGCCAATGCCGGAAAGCATTGTCAGGGACTTGACCCGTTCTGGTGCGATGTCAGCAACGTTTAAGGCGACGCCCGCGCCCATGCTGAAACCGACGAAGTGCGCCCTTCCACCCTGCAGTTGGTCCAACAGTGCCAACACGTATCGGGCGTGGGCTCGATTTGAATAGTCGGCGATGTTATGGGAGGAAGAACCAAACCCTGGAAGATCCGGGGCGATAACGTGGTATTGCGCAGCCAGTTCCGGCCCCAGCTTCTGAAAGTCGCGATGATCTCCGGGGCTACCCTGCAACAAGACGATTACAGGCGCTTCAGGATTGTTCTGAGGTTGGTATTCTGCGTATGCGAGTCGAACCTTGCGGTCCGTGGGCCTATCGTTCTTAAACTCAGTTACAGAAAGAAGCGAAACGTCCGGCGCGATTGTTTCCTCGGAGGTTCGCCAACGCTTGAAATCGGAGAGAATGAGCAGGCAGACGTAGACAAAAAGGATTCGCCACTTCCAGGCAGCAACTTGCTTGAGAATTCGTAATCCGATTCTCATGTGATTGTCTGGTTCTTAGATCAAACGACCTCAGCGCCGTTGCCACTGTTAACAATATTTCTCGAATCGAGTCAGCTCACTCAACTTTGCTCACGTCTCGGCGATGTCGTCAGCCTGCGAATCATGGCTCAACTCAGAAAACGGCTTTGCCGCCTGATGTGCGGTGGTGGCTCTGCCTCACCGGTAAGTTGCAAGAAGGATTTGGGCTTTGCCCTCTGGCTTGGGCTTCGCCCCTCACTTCCATAACTTAGCAGCGGGCACTGGCCGGCTGAGCGGCTAGAAAAGATGTTGCGTGCAAATTCCATTTCGGCTCAAAAGGCTACCCGGTCTGTTGTGGGGGAAGCGGCACCCTCCAAACCAGAGGGCACAGCCCAAATCCTTCTTGCAACTTACCGGTGAGGCAGAGCCACCACCGCACATCAGGCGGCACAGCCGTTACCTTGCCAGCAACTTTGTCTTTCGGGCGATTGCGAGCTTCTCAGTCTTCGCCGGGGCACAAGGAGATGCCGGATAGTAAAAGAATTCTATGGACTTTCTGTCAACCTTCACCATGCTCAAACTGACTGTGCAGGCGTCCTGGCGATGCATGCACACCGAAATTGGACCAGACTCGGGAAGGTGGCTGCAATGAAATTGCTTCAGTACCTCAGCATCGAGTTGTCCCCGCTCAGAGATCATCTGCTTGAGTTGCTCGCGACGAAGTCTGTTTACTCTGTCGTCGTCGAACGAAGACGAGCATAACGGCAGCTCTTCTTCGGCATCCGCTTGAACAAGACACTCGCGCCCCGTCCAATCAATCCGCATCAGCGGTTCCCTGGAGGACAGAATAGCCAGTGTGAATGGCTGAAAACGCTCGAGGTCCATCGACTGCACGCGCTTGTGAAGTTCGTTGCTCTCTTTGGAGTCGAGCAAGTCCCTTAACAACCATCCTCTGCTCGTGTAAGCAAGACCGTCTGGAGCAGGCGAATCATGATAGCGATTCAACAAACAGAGGGTCACACCAAACTGGTTGGTACCTATCCAGGAGCCGCCCTGATCCTGATCAACGGGTGCGACATAAGCGATGCCGCGAAGAGTTCCCGCTCGTGGCCCAAACGCAGGCTTGCGCGTCCGCCTTTCATCGCGGTTGCAAAACAGCACATAGCCACCCGGCTGCCGCAGCCAACTTACCGTGCACATGCCGCTCTTTCGTTCCAGTAACTAAGTGTAGACGGTGCGACCCCGAAATTCTCAGGTGGTTCGATTTCGTGCAAACGCAGAATCATCGCAATCAGTGAGTAGTGATGGACGGTATGACTTTCAAGGAAAACCAGCTCGCGAAGAACTGAAGAGTTACACGAGAAATGTGATCCACTACCATCGTCTTCCGCGCTCACAAGCAAAAACTCTTGCTCATCGATCGAAGACAGTAATCCTAAGTCTTCGATCAGAGAGCCAACTCTCGTTAGCGCGCTGTTGAGGTCTCGCTCAATTTTTGGATTCCGTTCGCGCTTGTCGTAATCAACCCGGCTGGATTCAATGCCAGCAAGGAAGCATTGGTAGAAATCCAGAACGTGGCGAAGGTGTGCGCCGATGCTGCCACGCGGCGAGATCCGGCACGTGCTCACAAAGACCGTCTCATCCATGGATTTGAGCAGATCGTCTGCCTGTTCCAGCAGTCCAATACACTTGTTTATGATACGACTTGACTGTTCCATAACTACCTGTGCGCTGCCGGTGCAAGCTGCGAACTGACCGCCGACCACAACCTTGCAGCCAGAACATGCCGATCCTCGGCCACAATTGGTTCGGGCCCATATACGACATCGGCTTCGAATGACCTCAATCGCAAGAGACGAAAGAGATGCCCGGAAAATGTCATATCTCCCCACCAGCAGACTGACTCCTGGGCTGGAGTTGCCGTGGCCGGGGTAGCATAACTAATGGTGGCATAATGGACCGGCACCCGCTTGCTAGCCGCAAATTCCAGTAGCGAAGACTTAAAGGGCGCCACGCTCGTCCCATTTGTACTGGTCGCTTCGGCAAACAGAACTATGCCCATTCCTCGCGTCAGGGCTTTTTCAATCTTTGCGAGTGCCCGCGGAATATCTCTCTTCATTTTTCTATCGATAAAGATTGTGTCCATTGTTCTACAAATCAGGCCGGCAACGGGCCAGCCGGCAACTTCGCTTTTGGCAACGAACGCGCAGTCAGCTAGCGATTCGAGCACAATTATATCGACGTAGCTAAGGTGGTTCGATACAAGCAAAAAGGGAGCGTTGGGCTGAATATTGCGGGCATTAATCCTCAAGCCAAGGACACGCGCAACTCTTCGCGCCCAGTTACTAAACGCCCAACGTCGCCACCACAATCGCGCCTTTGGAAAAGCACCAACAAAGGGCAGCGCTGTCACGTAGCACAGATAGTATTCGGCCGTCACAATCAACAGCACAATCAACTTAGCTGTGGCTCTCAGATGGCCCATGATGTCGCAAGGTTTATCGCCGGCTTACTGGAGCAGGTGCGAAAAAGAGTTGGCGCAATTTTTCTTGCATCGATTGCGTGTCGAGCAGAACAAGGAAATCGATTGTGCCGAAACGCCTATCAATCGCCGGTTGGCTGACAACTTTTGCGCCAATTGAAAGGTAGCTTTCAAAAAGCTTCGGAATTTTTACTCGTGTGTCCTGATCTCTTTCTGCGTCGGCTAAGCACCTAAAGGGCATTCTTACCGGAACCAGAAACGAATGATGCATGTGGCCGCGACGCTGCAAGTGCGCCAGCGTGAGAACTCCCTCACGCGGGTCCTGACTCGTCAACGAACAACAGCCAAATGTAAAGCGCTTATGAAAGCGAGTCAGGTAAGAGGCCAGGCCTTTCCAGAGCAGCAATAGAACTTGCCGGTTGCGATACGGACGCCCGATGCAGGCACGACCCAGCTCAACTGCATTATCTGTTACGTAGCGAGGAAGAGAAGATACTTCAAATTCGCTCGCAGCATAAAACCCATCTACACTACCGGCCATCTCCATAGTGAGAAGCCGGTACGTGCCAATGACGTGGCCCCCGTCTTTCTCCACCGCGATCAAGTGATGGCAAATCGCATCAAATTCGTCACGGTCACGGCCGGTCTGAAAAGATGACTGCAATCCTTCGCCGAGCTCAAGATTGAACACTTCAAAGCGCAACTTTAACGCCGCATCAATCTCCGCAGGGGTCTTAGCCAGACGGACAATATACCTGCCGTCTGCGATTTGCGTGCCGGCGACGCTGAGCTCGGGTGGCCGATCAATACAATGTTTAAGAATTGAACCCGCCTGCATGCGTTGTTATTACTACGTGGCTTTGGCGGCACGCACCGAACTCTCGGTTGTATAAACATCTTCGACGGCGGCGCGCAGAAGTTCGGCAACGCTCCACGCTTGTGCAATACAGCCTCGGGGCGTATACGGAGCATCACCGTCGAAAATTTCCGATACTTGGCCCAAACCCGCCTCTCTCAGATGTTGCTGGAAATCTCTGAGCCACACGGCGGCGGCCTTTCGCCCTACTTCGCCTCCAAAGGTCTTTACGCAGGCGGTGATGTAAGGTCCCATTAACCATGGCCACACAGTGCCCTGGTGATAGACACTATCACGACTCGATGGACTGCCTTCATAACGCCCGTGATATTTAGGATCCTGCGGCGAGAGGGTACGCAAGCCACGCGGCGTCAGTAATTCGCGTTCGACGACGCGCAGGATCTTTTCTGCTCGGTCCTGCGAAACCATAGAATTTTCAAGACTAATCGCAATAATCTGATTGGGTCTGACCGAGCCATCGCGGATGTCGCCATCAATCACATCGTAGAGACATCCTTTCGCTTCGTTCCAAAAGAGGGCATTAAAACTATCACGCGCGCAATCGGCCATCGCCCCATACTTCGTCTGCAATTTTGTATTCTTGAATTTGTCCGCAAGCTGCTCCATTACCCGCAGAGCGTTGTACCAAAGCGCCTGAATTTCCACAGGCTTCCCCTGACGTGGCGTGACTACCCAGTCGCCGACTTTCGCATCCATCCAGGTAAGCTGAACTCCGGGTTCGCCCGAAAGAAGTAGGCCATCGGCGTCCACATGAATGTTGTAACGCGTACCTTTAACGTGCCAATCGATGATCTCAATTAGCACGTCGTAAAGCTTTTCACGAACGAATTCGTAGTCACCCGTGTATTGCAGAAGCGCGCGCGTAGCCTCAAAAAACCAGAGTGTGGCATCGACCGTATTGTACTCAGGAGTTTCGCCGGCATCGGGGAAGCGGTTTGGAACCATGCCTCGATCAACGTGGGCCGCAAACTCTCCCAAAATACTCCTGGCGAGTTCTGGGCGGCCTGTAGTCAATGTGAGGCCCGGGAGAGCAATCATGGTGTCGCGCCCCCAATCACTGAACCAGTGATAGCCGGCGATGACGGTCTTTTGTGAACCGCGGGCAACTATGAATTGATCAGCGGCCACAGTTAGGGCGCGGACGAGTTCATTCTCCCCTACTGCTCGGGCCATCGTCTGTAGATGTTCCCGTCGTCCTCTCTCCGTGGCGAGGTGATGTTCGGCACCGCGAACATCGCGAGGCTCAGTCGACGCCATAATGCGGGGGCGGGCATATCGATCCAGATCAAATGTAAGACAGAAGGGATTGAACAGGTCCTCTGTAAAGTCCAACCCGCGTTCCTGCTCAAGCGTGTAATGGAAATTGCGATACCAATAACCCCGGGGATCAATTTCACCTTCATCATGCGCAAAATATAGCGAAGGTAGATCGTTGTAGGGAGTGATGACCGTTATTCCGTCTTCAGTTGTGACATGAGAGTTAAGCGCCGTGTTTTCGTGAGTGGTGCTATGGTAATCGCGAAAAGCGATAAGTGGACGAATCTCCAGTTTGAGTGAGCCAGGGACACCACCGTCAGCATGTCTCTTTAACTCATAAGTGGCCACGACCGTGTTCTGTCCCTGGACCATGAAGACCGACTTTTCCAGACGCCAGCCCTCGACTTCGTAGGTAAAAACAGGAAAAGGATCCAGCCGGAAGCCAATCTGATAAAAGAAACCCTGAGGATGTATGACGCCAGAATACTGGTTTGCAGAAAGTTCGTAGCGGTTCCCTTCGATCACCAACGTTTCTTCGAGCTTCGAAAGCAAGACTATCCGACCTACGGGCGGCCTTGTTGCAGCCGTGAGCAGACCATGATAACGACGGGTATTGAGACCGATGACTGTCGAGGAGGAGAAGCCGCCGAGACCGTTAGTCTCAAGCCATTCGAGAGATGTAGACGCTTGAATGCTTTTGATAGTGTCGCTGGTCATATTGATCATGTCTTTGGGGATGCTGTGGGACGAATAGACCCTCACTCCTCAAGGAGATTGAAAACTGTAGCGACTAGAACCCCGCCACCTCGCAAAAGACCTTGATGGCGCCGTTGGGATTCGTAAGTTTTGCAAAGAGCTCTTGATAATTCTCCAGGCCACGCACCGGATGCGTCAAGAGACGAGATAGCCAGCCTGCATACTCCGCTTCTGCCTGAGCCATGTCTTTCACGCCCATTTCGAAGTATTCACGATTAGCATTTACAGTGCCTACCATGACTTTATTGCCCAACACAAACTCCAGATTGATCTTATCCGCCGGCACTTCTATTTTGCGATCGCCTCCTGTCACGCTCGAAAGCACGAGCACGCCGTTTTTGCCCAGTGCCTGCATACTATCAAATACGACGGGTGAAAAACCTGTCGCTTCGAAAATAATGTCGAACGGTCCAAAAGTTTTTGCGCCTTCGAGGATCGAAAGCTCCTCAGTAGACTGATACCTCGCCCCGATCGCCTCGATGAGATCAGAATTGAGGTAGGGCTTCGGTGTCTTCCCAAAGGTAGTTACCTCTAAGCCGCGTAGCCGCAGCGCCATTGTTGCCAGCAGTCCAATCGTTCCCGCTCCCATTACCGCTGCCCGACGAGGACGCCACACACGGAGGCGACGCTGAATTTCATACGCCTGCGCAATTCCTTTTTCGACCACGGTGGTAGGTTCAAGCAGGACTCCTACCTCTTTGAGGCCCTGCGCAATCTTGACGATGAATTCCGCATCGTCAACATAGTATTCGCTCATGTAGCCGTGGCGCAGATTGATGCCTCGTTCAAAGTATGTGTCGTCGGTGGTCATGTCGTTGGTGCCGATTAGGTCGTAGATACTAGATCCGGGACGGCGCACAGTGGCGACAACATAGTCTCCCGGCTTGACCTCGGTGACGTTGGCGCCAACAGCTTCCACCTGGCCAAAGCTTTCATGGCCGATGATTAGAAAGTCGTAGCCGGAAGGAGCCTGGCCATATTCGGCCGCGTTGATCTCTTTATCTGTACCGTCCACTCCAACGCGAATAACCCGTACAAGAACGCCGCGACCGTTTGGGACTTCAGCGACGGAAGGTGCGGGCAGCTCAGTTAAGTGAACCGAGTTTGGTACTCCGGGTCTTACAGCAATTGCTTTCATGATGCTCCTTTGCTTGATTCCGATGGTCTAACGCTCATTCGCCACTTTGTTGTAGAAGCTTCGCAACTAGGCCCGTCCATCCCGTCTGATGGCTCGCTCCGATTCCCGCGCCGTTATCACCGTGAAAATATTCGTGAAAAAGGACGAGGTCGCGCCAGTGCGGATCATTCTGAAACTTTTCACTGCCGCCAAACACGGGGCGCCGTCCACTGTCATCCCGCAGAAAGATTCGCGAGAGCCGCTTCGAGATCTCAGCTGCAACTTCCCATAGCGTCACCATTTGACCCGACCCGGTTGGACACTCAACCTTGAAATCTGCACCCAGGTAATGATGGAACTTCTGAAGCGACTCAACCAATAGATAATTGAGCGGAAACCAGATTGGTCCGCGCCAGTTGGAGTTGCCGCCAAACAGGCCTGTGCTTGACTCCGCCGGTTCATAGTCGACGCGATGTTGTGTGCCATTCACCTGCAGCACATAAGGATTATTCTTGTGAAACCGGGAGATAGCCCGTATTCCGTAAGGCGAAAGGAACTCGTTTTCATCAAGCATGAATCGCAACACACTTCGTAATTGATCGCGGTTGACGATCGACAATAGCCGCCGTTCGGCATGGCCCGGGGTGCGCATGCAAGCCACATTTTGCGTCAGGTCAGGACGGTTGTTGATAAACCACTCCATGCGCTTTTTGAAATCAGGCAGTTCGTCCAGCAGTTCTGGCTCTAATGTTTCGACGGCGAATAGCGGAATCAGACCCACCATCGAACGCACCTTCATTGGCAGTGGCTTTCCCTCAGGCAGGTGCAACACATCATAGAAGAAACCATCTTGCTCGTCCCACAGCCTGATATCCTCATCACCCCGATTGTTCATAGCATGAGCGATGTACAGAAAATGCTCCCAGAATTTGCTGGCTACATCCTCATATGAGGGATCTTCTTTTGCCAGTTCCATGGCGATAGCCAACAGATTGAGCGCGTACATCGCCATCCAACTTGTGCCGTCTGATTGCGCGATATGACCACCCGTAGGCAGCGGCGCGCTCCGATCAAAGACACCGATGTTGTCCAGTCCAAGGAAGCCCCCTTGAAAGATGTTCATGCCATCAGCGTCTTTACGATTGACCCACCAGGTGAAGTTCAGCAGCAATTTTTGGAAGACTCGCTTGAGAAAAACTGTATCACCAACGCCACACCGTTTCTTGTCAATTTTATAGACACGCCATGCGGCCCACGCGTGCACTGGCGGATTCACATCACCGAATGCCCATTCATATGCCGGTAATTGTCCGTTCGGATGCATGTACCACTCGCGGAGCATGAGAATGAGTTGCTCCTTGGCAAATTCCGTGTCTACCAGCGCAAGTGGCACGCAGTGAAACGCCAGGTCCCACGCCGCATACCACGGATACTCCCATTTGTCGGGCATGGATATGACGTCGGCATTGTAGAGATGTCGCCACTCATGATTGCGACCTTTCAATCTCGCAGCCGGCGGCTCAGGCGTTGTCGGATCGCCCTCGAGCCATTGTTCTATGACATAGTGATAAAACTGTTTGGACCACAACAGACCGGCTAATGACTGGCGCATCACGAGGCGGGCATCGTTGGAAAGCTCCGGCGGAATTACAGTGTCGTAGAATTCATCCGCCTCTTGAACACGCCTCGCAAAAACCTGGTCGACATCCCGGAAGGCTCCATTGCTCTCCTGTAGTCTCTTCTCGGTCAAACGCAGATGAATGCTCACTTTCTCGCCAGCTCTGACCAACAACGAGTAGTTTGCAGCTGCCTTCGTTCCGATTCCCTCCGGATTAATGGCATGTTCGGCGCCATTCACGATGTAGTCATTAATGCCATCCTTCACAAACGGCGAGAGGTTTGCGGCATTAAAGAGCCGTTGAGTGTTGGTCTCGTTTTCAGTGAACAGGAGTTCTGGAGCGCCCTCGCAATAGAGCCAGCGCGGGCCCAGCACCGGGTGATTGAGTTCGATTGTTCTCTCGTCGATCCTTTTCAGCTGTGGTCGGGGCTCTGGATTGTGGTCCCACGACCAGGTGTTCCGAAACCAAATGGTGGGTAGGAGGTTCAGTTGAGCTGCGTCCGGCCCCCGGTTGACTGCGCTAATGCGTATAAACAGATCCTCAACATCGGCTTTAGCATACTCGACAAAAACATCGAAGTAGCGGTCTCCATTGAATACACCGGTGTCAATTAATTCGTATTCCGGGGAAAGCTTGCCTCGATTTCGATTTTCCTGAACAAGCAAACCATAGGGGAATTCAGCCTGCGGATACTTATATTGATACTTCATGTACGAGTGCGTCGGCGTGGAGTCGACATAGAAGTAATACTCCTTGACATCTTCTCCATGATTGCCCTCGCTGCCGGTGAGCCCGAAAATGCGCTCCTTTAAGATCGGATCGTTACCGTTCCAGAGAGCGAGGGCAAAGCAAAGCAACTGGTGACGATCGCAGATGCCGGCCAGGCCATCTTCGTTCCAGCGATAAGCGCGGGAACGTGCGTGATCGTGTGGCAAGTAGTCCCACGCGGTGCCATAAGAACTGTAATCCTCGCGGACGGTTCCCCAGGCACGCTCACTGAGATACGGTCCCCATCGTTTCCAATGGGCCTTGTGCAGGCGCGACTGTTCGAGCCGTTGACCTTCGACTGTTGCCAGTGCTGATTTGTCGTGGGATGTTGCCATAATAACCTTCGCACCTTCGATTCAGGCCACTCGCAACTCGATTCTGCCGCATTCCGGGCAAGTGTGTGTTTCTTTAAGCACTCCTCCAAAGACCGGGTCAATCAAGGACGTGTCGTCAGCACTGTAATCGATCTTCATAGCGTGCCAGTTCATCTCCGAACCGCATTCAGGACAAATCATTTTGCTGGTCTCCGGCATGGATTAACCTCTACTTTGAGAAATTAGTCGCAGCTATCGGGCTAACCTTACATGTCTGCCAAGTCGCTTCTTAAAGTAAGCCCTCCAGCTCTCTGGAAGGGCGTCAAGCTCAACGGCGCGGCGCAACAGTTGCACATTATGCTTATCGCGGACATAGAGTCGTGTGATGTCGCTGACTGTTACGTCTCCACCGTCTTGTTCGATCAGTTGGATCTCATTGCCAGCTTCCACCTCGCCTTCCTCGAGCACCGCAAGATAGAAGCCCGAGCGCCCGCTCGCCAAAAATTTCCTGATGATATCCGTACGTCCAAAGCGAATGCCCAGTTTGTAGCAAGGCATACGAGGCTCAGTAACCATTACCAAGGCGGAACCAATTCGAAATTTGTCGCCAATATTTACCTGGTCTTCACTCAGTCCCTCGGTAGTGAAGTTTTCGCCGAACACGCCGGGGGGCAAATTCATTCCTGGAAGTTCTTGACCCCAAAAGTCATAGTGTTCCGACGGGTAGACATAGACTGCTTTGCTTGGTCCACCGTGGACCGACAGATCAGCCTGGCGGTCGCCATCAAGGTTCAACGTTCGCAGCTTTACTGGCCCTGCTACAGGTTTTTTGAAGATCGATGTAGACACCGTAGTGCCGTTGCGCGTTACCAACTGCGGCAAACCAACATTGACGGAAATGAGTTTCATACGGCAGCTATTGCGAAATGTTTTCCCGTCCATACCTCAGCACCTTGCTCATCCAGATGAGTTCTGCAAGGAACTTATCCGTTCTTCTTACATAGGATTGATCCTGGAGCCTTCCTTGTTCGTCAAATAGCCCTTGTGCGCCAGAGAAATTGCCGTCCCAAAAGATTGTGACAAGTCCCAACTCTCGTAAAACCGGCAAGAGGTTTTCTATTACACGTGTGCCGCCGAATCCTCCCGCTGAGACACCACAGATGCCCACGGCCTTGTGAATGTACTCCTTAAGATTGGTGTCCAGTACGTGCTTGAGTAGTCCGGGATAGCCGTGATTATATTCGGGAACCACTAGAACCAGTCCGTCAGCGCGGCTAATCGTTTCCGAGAATTGTGGATCCTTTATTGCTTCGCCGGCGTCATCTGAAGGAAATTTCAGTTCGCGGATATCGATGAACTCGGTTTCGACACCGTCGCGCTTTTGCACTTCGCCATAGACAAACTTTGCTACGTGCTCACTTGCCCGACCCTTGCGTGTGGTGCCTAGAATGACAGGAATAAAAAGTGGCCTGGAGTCCATTTAGACTATCCTCAAGTAACAGGTAAGCATTCAAGCCGGAACTCATCCATTCAATTCGAAGAACCCTCAGTCAGGAAGGGTTGCTTGCACCCGCTGACCCCCCGCCAGTCGAGTGGTTATGTTTCAGCGGGTGCAAGCAACCCTTCCTAACTGTGAATCTGCTGTGGCGTCACTTTCTTTTGGAGGCACTCAGTCATTCACTTTGATTCATTTAAAATCGTTTTCATTTTTCAATCAGTGCCATTACGTGACCGTCAGGATCGCGCACCAGGAGTCCCCGGGCAAAACCGAAACGGCTATCGTTTAAGACCACCGATCCGGGTGAGACGAAGCGCGAATGCTCAGCCCGCAAGCTGTCCTCGACATTGGTTGCGTTACTCACTACAAGGCTGGTTTGCCAGTGAATCAAGTCGTTGGCTTTTGCGTCAGCGGGCGTTGACCGGCCGTCGCGCGGCGCCAGATATTCGAGAAACTCGATGCCCGGCCCCCCGCCCGTGGTCCGAAGACTCGTAATGCGCAATCTGGCGCCAAACACGTTGTTGAGATGTTCTTGCTCGACTCCATAATTCTCACTCATGCCTGCCACGCTCAATCCAAGTAGGTCTCGGTAGAATCTTAAGCTTGCATCAGTGTTGGCAACCACGATAGCGGTATGGTCAATTCCGAGGAAGAGCCGGTCTGTTTGCCGGTGCCACTTCGCGTCCCCTTTGCCTTCAGGAAACTGGAGAATCTCCAGATAATGACTGTCAGGGTCGCGAAAGTAAAATGCCTTGATGCCGCCGGCATTCTTATTCCACTCGGGCAATTTCTGAGGCCCCGTTGACGCATGTTCGACCTTGTTCTCGCGCAGCCACGCGTAAGCTTTTTCCATATCGCTCGTGATGATGGCTATGTGCTGAAACCAACGATCGTTTCCCCTTGAATCAATCGGGAAAGGCCGGCCTTTAGGCGCCAGATACTCGGTCAGTTCAATAAACTCGCTGCCGAGCTTCAGGCGCACCACGCGCATGCGCAAACCAAATACTCCTTGCAAACGTTCATACTCTTCACCGGCAACTTCCAGATCAGAAACCTTTTCAAAAGAAAGTACTTTTGAATAGAACTCCACCGACCGGTCCATGTCAGAAACTGTCATCCCTACCGCCGCTATGCGCTCCACAGCCGGTGCGATATTCCTGGTTGTCGCACTCGAAGGGAGGGAGACGCGCGAGCTATTTGTGGCGCGCGCGTCTGTCGGCAGGTGCTGAGCCCTGGCAGGTGATACGAATAAGCTCAGCGCAACTAGTAATAGAAAAATCAAGACGGTTTGCGAAAAGGGAGAAACTGGGGAACAGGGGAATGGGGGAACAGGGAAATGGGGGAACAGGGGAACTGGGGTGCCTGGGCGACAAGGAGATGGGCCAGATTGCGTGTCCAAGTTGCCGTCGATTGTTTCTGCAGCCGATTTGTCTAATGACTCTTGTCCCATTGGTGATTTCTTTCCTTCTTGCTTTCCCCCCGTT